>Ga0302114_10000653_pt1 | contig 23820 bp, 7 predicted proteins | sample AG5_Surface_MG_FD_203107 | JGI IMG/M metagenome (GOLD analysis project Ga0302114, IMG submission 203107) | Marine microbial communities from Western Arctic Ocean, Canada - AG5_Surface | ecosystem: Environmental > Aquatic > Marine > Oceanic | place: Canada: Western Arctic Ocean | collected...
TCAACGAGACAGACCAAGAGGACGAAATCGAAGAGGACGACGACGACGACGAGGAGGAGGACGAAATCGTGTATCGATCGCAACTGACGCAACAAGACGACGAAGGTGGTGTGCTGCATCGACCAAAAAACGTAAAGTTCTCCATGCCTGTCATACTCGGCGATGGTGAAATGTCTTCGTCCGAGGAGGAGGAAGAGGAAGAGGAAGAGGACGATTGCAGAAATGCGAGAGATGGGAAAGAGGACGGAGGAGAAGACTTTGACGATTTGGAGGACGACGACGATGGAGAATTTGGAGAGGAAGACAAGGAGGACGAAGAACGACGCGGAAGAAAGAGGACGAGTGAGATTTCTTCACACGCTATGCGCGCGTCAAAGAGGAAAAGGAAACCGAAAAAGTTCTTTGACGACACACAAAGACAAGAAGAAGACGTCGATATCGAGGAAGAAGAAGAAGAAGAAGAAGAAGAAAAAAAAAAAGCGCCTCAACCGCCACCGTTTGTGCCGCGAGGTACAACTCAAATAAGAAGAAGCGCGAGAGCAGCAACGACGACGACGCAAAAGACATCGCCTCCAGCTTCTACTGCTCTGACCAAAAAGAAGAAAGCAGCGCCGCCGCCGCCGCCGGCGAGCAAAACGCCGTCGTCGACGGCGACGTTCTCGTCCGCGTCAAAAGGGCAAACGTGGTCGAACTACCTCTCTGGATGTCCGAAGTGCCGCTACAGTTCGTGCAACGCGTGTAGGCCAATGCACGTTCGAGCCATCGATGGAGACGAAAGCGCGCAACAACGCGTGATTAAATGGAACGAAAGACGCGAGGAAAAAGTAGCGAGCGCCTCGAGGTCGTTAGGTCAAAAAGCAAAGGCATCAAACGTCCGAATGCGACGAACTTCGTCCGTCCACGCCGCCGCTAGGACCATAAGTATGTCCTTGACGCCGATAAAGCAAACATCTACCGCGACAAAATCGAGGAAATCAGCGACGGATAAACGACGGAAATCGACCCAAAGCGTACAACAAAGTCGGCGACGAAATTCCGTCGAAGACTCGGCGGAGAAGAGGAAATCAATCACCGGTGGTGGTGGTGGTGGAAAGACCACCGCTCTTTTTTCCGGATTATCTTTCATGATTACGAGCATGCCAAGCTCGCGCGTGATGAACGAAATGCGCGCTTCTATTACCGAAAATGGTGGCCGCTTATTCGATAGCATTCCGAAGTTCAGCTCGAGCAAACGCGTTCCGGCGCGCAAGCAAATTGTCGTCCTCCCGACGATGAACAACAACAGCGAAAAAAGGAAAGAAACCGCGAAGTGCTTATACGCGCGAGCAATTGGTGCGAGATTACGTTCGGTCCGATGGGTCCGCGAATCCTTGGAAAAGAACAGAATTATGGAAAATGACGGTCAAAACGCGACGCAACCGACAAAGTTGAACTTTCAAGGCACGTCGTTTCTTTTACTCGGGAACACGTTTTTCCAAGACGAGTTTTCAAACTTGATGCTCCACGCCGGCGCAAACACGGTGATGACGTGCGGGAAAATGACCAAGAAAGCGTTGAACCAAGCGTTAAAACGAGCGCAAGAGGAGCAAAACGAGATACACGCCGTCGTTATTCAATCGAGCGAAAAATTGAGTCGCGAAATTAAAAGCGCGCTGAGCGAATCTAGGAAAATAGTCGTCCGACACGATTGGTTGACTGAATCGTTACAGCGAGGCGAAATTCTGGAATTTCTGGAGTACGAGGTGCACTTATAACCTCTCTCGTCTCCCCCTCTCTCTCTCTTTCCTTTTCTACAATATATAGTACGTATTTATTCATATTTGTAACAACAACAACAACAAAAAGAACTATTGGTTATTCTCGATGTTCAAAGAAATGTCCAACGCGACCACTGAATGCGTCAACTGTCCGCTCGAAATAAACGTCACCCCGGTCGCGCCAATCCCACCTATCGTCTCTAAAGTTACGTTCCCACTCGCCTCTGTTTCTACTCCAAACTTATTCAGCATCCCCGCCGCATCTCGCATATCCTCCATCGACATGTTATCCAACATCACTCTCTGCACGCGACTCGTGTCCGTCCCGGCGTCCTCCAACAAACCGCACACTTCCCTAACCTCCTCCATCGTCCTCGTCTCCAACTCAATCATCACACCTTCGTACTTCTCTCCACCTTCAATCAAAAACGTCGTGCTCGACGCCAACGCGTTCTTAATCCCTCTCGCCGCCGCCACGTGATTATCTTTAATCATGACCATATCGAACAATCCCATCCGATGGTTCTCGCCGCCGCCAATCAACACCGCCCACTTATCGATCACCCGCAGTCCCGGCACCGTTTTCCTCGTCTCTAATATCCTCGCCGGTTTCGCCGCTTCGCTCATCTTTTTCGTCAGCGTCGCGATCCCGCTCATGCGTTGCATAAAATTCAACACCACGCGTTCCGCGCGTAAAATCCCTCTCGCCGACCCTCTCAGGTAACAGAAAATCTCCCCTCTCTCGATTTCCTCGCCGTCTCGTTTTTGCCAGAACGCCTCGATGTCTTCGTCCACGATGGATAAAATCTCGTTCGCTAAGTATTCCCCGGCTAAAACGCCGTCCGCTTTCGCCAATAACGTCGCCGTCGCGCGTAAATCTTCCGGGATGGTCGATAACGACGAGACGTCGCCGACGTTTGCGACGTCTTCCTCCAACGCGATGCGGACGACGTTTTGGACGGTTTGCGTCGGATGGTAAGGGAGAGCGACGGTCGGTGGCGTCGACGCGAGGAGCGCGAGGCATTTTTCGTACGCCAGGTGTTCACCCGCCGCCGCTGCCGCCGCTGCCGCCCTCGTCGTCGTCGTCATCGCGCTCGTCCGGCGGGGAAAATTGGTGATGGTTTTGCGCGGATAACGAGCGGCGGAAGGAGCAGTCGCAGTCGCAGAAGCGGCACCGCAGGCGGTGGAAGAGGTCAAGTGGTAACCTCTCGTCGTCGTCGTCCCCGCGAAGCACGCGAAGGACATTTATTACTATATATATATTCGCGCGCGCGCGTGAGACAGAGTGACGTGTGGTGTTACAGATACTTTCGTCCATATTAGTGTTATATGTATGTTGTATTTATACATCTGTCTCTCTCTCTCTCTTGCGCATTGAACGCTCGCAAAATCGCACGATTTAACAGCTGAACAGATCCTCGCATGCCTCTCCGTCGTCCAACCACGCTTGCACGGCGTCGTAGATTTTTGATTCGTACTCGTCGGCGGCGGCTTCGCACCTTTGTTCTTTATCGGAAAAACGGTCCTCGGCGGCTCGGCACGCGGCGACGAAATCTCGCCTCGCGGCGGCGGCAAAATCCGGGTCGTTCATCGCCACCGCAAGCTTAGAGGCGCCGTATTCGCAAAACACGCAGAGCGAGGTTGGAGGAGAGGCGGAGGAAGAAGAAGACGAGGAGGAAGAAGCAGAAGGAAGAAACCAAGAAGACGCGAAGAATCTGCCGCCAGAGGCAAACGCCGCCTCTCGCGCGCGCCGAACCGTCGTTCTCAAAGCATCGAAAACGGTAGCATCATCATCCGCGCACAGGTTCAACTTCTCGCACACGAACTCGTCCGTCTCTTCTTCGTGCGTCTTCACGTACTCGATCGCTCTCTTCGCGTACGTTTTCCCGAGCGCTTCGCACTCGGCGATTTTTTTATCATCCTCCTCCCCTTCATCGTCAGGGAAAACCCGTTGGCACATCTCGTCCACGACTTTATAGAGTCTCGCTCGGAACTCTTTCGAGCGGACTTTCTCGGTCGCGTTGTGCAAGAAGGATAAGCACTCCTCGCATTTGTTCTCGTTCTTCTTGCGATTATTATTCTCAAAGATGGTATCCTCTTCTTCGAGAGTAAAAGTGCGCGTGGGAAGAGGAGGCACCTTCTTCCCCAAAATGCCACCAACCGTTTTCCTTTCATCCTCCTCTTTCCTCCCGCGAGTGCGCCTGCGCTCGTCGCTGCTCCCGATTTTCCCACCGAAATCTAAAACATGAGCTCGACCTTCAAAATCTGCCGCCGTTACCATCGAAACTCCCACCGAAGTAAAGACGAAAGCGATGCACAACACGGAGGAGAGGCTTAGGAAGAGGAGGGAAAAACGAGCCATTTTTGTAAGCAGATTTTGAGTAAAAAAAGAATGAAGCAAAAAAGAAGGAAAAAATACACAAAAAGGAGGGGAGGAAGAGTGTGTGATGATGCGATGACGACGACGAGAGACGACCGCACGCGCGCGCTTGTTCTCGTTCACACATATATATACATAACGCGTGAAGTATGCGTTATCGCGTTTTGTGTTTTGTTATGCGCGCCGATGATGATGAACGTGCACAAAAAGCGTATTTGCATTTAGACACATGCGAGAGAGAGAAAAAAAGACGTTTTTCTTTGTGTCAGTCGATGCTTCAAAAAAGAATGTCGAACAACAAAAGCAACAGCAGCGTGACGAGCAGCAGCAGCGAGGACTCTCTGGCCAAAGAGATGACCGAATCGCTTCTGGAGAGGAAGAAAGAAGGAGGAGAAGAAGAGAGCGAGAAAAAGAAAAAGGAGGGGGAAGCGCGGACGACGATGCAGACGACGACGGGGAAAATTGAAACGAGCAACATTCCGTTCGGCGCGAGACGGTTGGTGAAGCGACGAAAGGTGGTGAACAATGGAGCGGGAGCTTTTGTGCGCGGAGACGGGGATGCGGCGAAGAACAACGAGAAAACGTCTGCGGAGGAGTGCGAACACCCGGCGTTTATGTTTGGGATTTGCGTGCACTGCGGGCAAAGAGCGACGACGGTAAAAAATGATGGAGGAGGAGGAGGAGGAGACGAAGAAAAAAAAGAGGAGCGCGGCGGCGCGAACGCGGAAACAGCCGTGCGATACTTACACGAAGGGTTAACCGTTACCGATAAGCTCTTGAGGGAGGCGAAGAACGAGGAGAGAATGGCGACGTTGAATCAAGGGAAGCTTTTCTTGGTGTTGGATTTGGACCACACGTTGTTGAACTCCTGTCGGTTCGACGAGTTCAACGACGAAGAGAGAGAGTCGTTGGATAGGAAAGTGGAGAAGAGGGAGGAGGAGGACGAGTTGAGGAGGAAGTTGCTCGGGTTAGTTGGTGGTGGAGATGCGGGTGAAGGAAGGCGGCCTCGGTTTCCGGATTTGTATTGTTTGAGTCACTTTTCGACGTATACGAAGCTTCGACCGTACGTGTTTGAATTTTTGGAAGAAGCGTCGAAGATATGCAGGATGCACGTGTACACGATGGGGGATAAGAATTACGCGCACGAGATGGCGTCGTTGATTGATCCGGAAGGGAAATATTTCCACGGAAGGATTATAGGTAATAGCGATTCTACGTGTTCAAAGACGAAGGATTTAGATATAGTTTTAGGCGGGGACGATTGTACGATGATCGTGGACGATACGAGCCGGGTGTGGCCGAGACACGCGAGGAATCTCATACGCGTGGATAGATACCACTTCTTTCGGAAGTCAGCTACGAGTTTTAGGGAAATGGAGAAGTCGAGCGTCATGGAGAGAGGTTTGGACGAAGGCGAGGCGGAGGAGGAAGGCGCGCCGGCGAAACACAGAGAAGTTTTGAAAGACGTCTTGGCGGTGTTGACGGTTGCGCATAGAATGATGGCGTTTAGCGATGGTAGTGGTCATCGAGAAAAGAAAGATCATAAAGACGTGCGAGAAGTATTTGAACGTAACGACATGGCGAGTGAAGGCGAAAATGGTGGTAATGTTGAGAGTGTTGATCCAGCGTCCTCTTTACTCCTTCTGAAAGGGTGCGTCATTTTACCGAGCGGCATTACGCCGTCGAACGACGAAAGACCAGATCGACACCCGCTTTTACTCGTAGCCGTGGGACTAGGAGCGACCATTGCGACGGCGATGAACGACAACGTCACGCACGTTCTAGCGAGAGCGGATAATACGGAGAAAGTAAAATGGGGAAGAAAACGAGGGTTGTTCATCGTCAACGGAAACTGGTTGAGGGAGTGCGCGATGCAAAACGCGAAACTCGACGAGCATAATTTTGCGACGCTTTAATTTTTCATTTCATTCATGCAATGATTTTCAACGCATAAAACGCTAATTAACTGTCGCGTTCGACCACTTACCGGTATCACTACCACCACCTTTATATTGCGAGTTCAAATATCGATTCTTCCAACATTCGCACTTCTCGTGAGCGAACCGACAACCTCTCCTACACAACGGTCCCGGTCTCGCCAACTTGTGCGGCTTGAACGGTGGCTTCTGACAATACTCCTTCTCGCCTTTCGAAAGTTTCCTGCACACGTCGTTGCGATTGTTCAGAATGCGTTCGTGTATGACGTCTTTCCACATCCACAGCACTTCCGTGTACGCGGGTTGTTCGTTTCGTACCATCGCGTTATGGTTGATCGCGCCGAGTAAAAGCTCCGCAAACTGTCTAAAAATCGTCGTCGTGAGTTTATTCGGACGATAGACGATAAAACCGACGTTTCTTTCCTCGAACGTTTTGTTCACTCTTCTGAATTTAGCCTCTCGATACGTGATCGATGTTTCGTAAAATTCGCGCAAATCATAACCGAGATGATTGCCTCCTTGGTTACGGGCCGGGTCGACGATGTGCATGAAATCGTATCCATTCTTAGGCACCGGCTCTGCGCTACTCTCCTTTCTCCTTTGCCTTTTAATGATATTACTATTGATATCGCTATCGCTACTACCACTACCACTATTACTATTGCTATTACTACTTTTTGCCTTCCCAGTCTCGACTTCTAGATCCGATGGAAACCTTCCTTCTAATTCTTCGAACATCTCCCCAACGTAATCGCCGCACGAGCAAGTATCGCCGTCGGCGAAAATCGTTCTCGCGTACGGCGCTCCCGCTAAAGAAACAATCTTCTTCATGAAAAATATCAGCGGTAAATTCGTATTCGTCGCTTTTCCACCGCTCGACTTTCGTTTAGCCACGCTCTTCTCGACTTGCTTCACCGACTTCTCGTCCACCAACACGTCTGCCAACCCTTCGTAAAACACAACCTCGTCGAACGGATTCCCGAGCATGTATTTCTTTCTGGAATTGATCGGCGAAATCCATCCCCCACCGTCGGTCACGCCGACGGTATCCCAGCCTTCCTTCTCCACTTTTTCTCTCGTCTCCACCAACTTGCTCATCCAACTCTCGTACAAACTGCGATCGGTATACAAACAAAATCGAACTCGTTTACTCAACTTAGATTTCGAGTGCGCTTTCAATCGACTGGCGACCATCGCCGCTCGATCGATAAACCGAGTATTCCCAGTTGCCATGTACACCACGCCCAAAGAATCCGCACCACCTACGGCGTGCACTCTCTTCCACTCCTCCGCGTCACCTTTAAACGTCTCGATTTCCTTATCAATTCCATCGAACATCTTCAACGCGTCCGTATCCTCTCTCCGCGTGTATATACGAGGTCGCTTCCATCCGTTCTCTTCCACGAGCGTTTTCCTAATTTCCGCGGTGATATCCCGCGTTCTCGTTTCCATGCTCTCCGGGAACCACGGCATCTCATCCGTTCCTGTCGACGATTTCGTCGTCGCGGCTTCTTCCTCCTCCTCGTCCTCCTCTTCGTCTTCTTCTTCTTCTTCTTCTTCTTCTTCTTCTTCTTTTCGTTGCAAACTCTTCTCCTCTTCGCGGCTTCCACGCTCGCCGTCGCCGTCCCGGAGAGCAAACGTCGTCGTCGAAGAAAAAGAAGGAGAATACGACGACGACATCAGCGGCAAACTCGAGTACGGTTTCGTCGTCCACGCGAGGAGCGAGAGCGCGAACAAAAGCGCGAACAAAACGACGAGACCAAGATTTCGCCGTTTCATTCCGCCTCCTTAAACGCCCTTTACGAGCACCTTTTAGACGTGTCTTTGAAGGTTACGACGCGATGTCAATCAACCGGTGCGACGAAAAGTAAACCCTAAGCTCTTCGCTCCTCCGTCGTCTCTTTATTACGCGCACACGTATCGCTCGCGCGCGTGAAAATCTTCATTCAAAATGGAGGAAGAGGAAGGAACTTTCCCCGTGGAGGAAACGACTTTGGACGCTCCCTCGTCGAGGAGGAGGAGGAAATCAACGACGCAGACGACGAAGAGAAGACACCTCGCGTTCGCGTTCCTCTTCGGCGTCGTGTTCGCCTCGAGTTTCCGACGGTGGTGGTGGTATCATCACCCGCCGTCGCGATCCTCGCCCTTCTTTTTTCCCTCGTCGTCTGCACGCGCAAAAGCGCACGACGGTCTGCGCGTTAAAAGTCGTCGGAAGAAACCGTTAGGAAGAGTGGACGAGGAGGACGATTTCGACCGCGTTGAACGAGGCGACCGCGGCGAGAAAGAAGAGGAAAAGGCGCTTCTTCGTGATGATGATGACAATTTTGCCTGCGGGTGGTCGTCCTCTGAATCGTTTTTGTGGGTGTCGAAGGAGCACGAGGACGTGGACTCGCTCGAGACGCACGAGTTGCTCGAATTATCTCTGCGCAGCGCGAGAGCGGCGGCGTATTTATTCGCGAAGGCGAGTTGGCCGGCGGCGATGCGATTGAAAAGAGCGACGTTTGATCGAGGGAAACGGGTAGGGTTGTGGATGGCGAGGTTTGTGATGCATTCGTCGTCGCGGCGGGGGAAGTATTACGAGGATGAAGACGCCGCCGAAGCGGGAGGCGACGGGGCGGCGCGGGCCTCCTACGCGCGGCGCGGGAGTTTTGTTTCCTTAGCGCGAAAAGGCATCGCGTGTGTTCTATTGTTTTCGTTTGTGCGCAACGGCGCGCTGGTCGCGCGGAAGGTTTTGGTGAGACGGTTTGGGGCGAAGTGGATGATGGTTCGCGCGGCGGTGGAACGGAAACGTTTTGTAATCGAGGAACGCGCGTGGAAGAGTTGGAGGAAAGCAGAGAGAGCGGCAAGGAGGAAAGTGTGGGAACCGTTGGCGAGGTGGACGAGAAGGATGCGACGGTTGAAGGTGTTCTGGACCCAAGCGGTTCCTAGAGCTATCGCGGAGTCGGGAGGGAAATTTCGGAAGAGGACGGTGAGGTTTCTTGGTTTTTTGGGGAAGGTGGTGCCGCACGCGATTTTCTTTTATTGCGCCAAGGTGGTCGTAACGCGAGCGGTGCCAACCGTGTTGAGGGTTTCAGTGTTGAGGACGAGGTATTGTTTCGCGAGCGTTGGGTTTTTATATCCAATTTTTATGACGTTGACGGCGTTAGAAGGTGATAGATTGGAGGAGGCAGAGAACGACGAATACGACGCCGGTGACGGAGAAAACGCAGATGCGAAAGCGAAGAAGGAGCAGGAGGAGGAGATTGAGAAATGGGCCAGATATTGGGTTGCGATTGGCCCTTTAGCGCTTTTAGCGGACGTGCCTTTTCTATCCACCAGCGTTAGTTTGTTTTGGCCGTCTTGGCTGGAGATGTGCTGCGTGTTTGTTCTTTGGCTAGAGATGCCGCTCATGAATGGGGCGTATTTCACCGTAGATACGGTGTTTGCGCCGATGTATAAAAGGTTTGCGTCGGCGCGAAGACGAAGGAGGAGGGAGAAGAAAAGGAGAGGGGAGATGAACATGAAGAGTAGCGGTAGCGCCTCGAGTCTTTCGATGATGATGGCTTCGGCGCTGCGTTCGGACGTAGACGAAGAAACTGATGCCGACTATGCGGAAGAGGATGGCGTATTCTACGAAGACGACGACGATAGATCTGAAGATAGCATCGATCATGAAAGTCGTGATGATGATGATGACGTTGACGATGATGATGATAAACAGGCGCGTAATACAAGTATCAAGTACAAGAAGAAGAAGAAAAGAATCGAGGAAGACGCGGAGGATATGCTGAATTCCTCGTCTTCAGAGTCTGCGGCGTCGGAATCTTCGTTGAGGCTTTTCTCATCAAGAAAGAAAAGACGAGGCGACAAATACGATGAAGACTACACCGGTGAGCTTCGTCGTCGACGTCGTCATCGCCTCAGTCAAGGTGAATTACCACCGCTACCACCTACTAGAGTGGAAAGGAAACAAAGACGAGCGAGGAGGAAGCTCACGACGAAAAATCGCGGCGGCGGTTTAGTCGGCTACAGAAACGCGTTGACGAGGAAACTCAGAGATGCGTCGAAAAGAGTCATCATCGTGTGGTTGCGCGCGTGCGTTTCTGTCATAGGCATGTTTAGTCCGCGGCTGGGTGAAATTTCGCGCGTCGCGTTGGAGAACACAACCGGCGCTCTTTTGGTGTGTTCGCTCTTTTTCCTCGTTCCGGGGATGTTTTGTAGGTACGGATGCGCCATCGCCGGCGTCTTTGTTCCTTGCTTGAAATCCTTGGAAACGATCACGTCTTCATCTTCAAACTCGTCCACGAAAGCAGCAATCAACACATCTTTGGTGAACGGGAAGATGCAAAACACGTTCTTCTTAATAACAAACGAGCGCGCGCCAAACACTGGAGATGGAGAAGGAAACAAAGAGGAGGAAAGAACGAGAACGAGAATAACGACATCGCGAACGGAAAAACTCCGCGCGCAACTTCAATATTGGGTCGCCTGGTCGCTCCTCTGGTCGCTCGCACGCGAAATCGGATGGTTCCCTCTCGCGCGCCACTTAGAACTCGCCGGCATATACTGGCTCCAAGTCTTTGGCGGCGCCGACGTCGTGAGCAAGAAAGTGACGCACGTCAAAGACTCCATAGTCTCGGAGCACCGAAACTATTTCCACGAACATTTACGCGACGAAGAAGACGAAGATTTAGATAAGATAATAGAAGTAGAAGAAATAGAAATAGACAAATAAGAAGAAAAAGGAGGAGGAGGAGGAGATGATGATGATGATGATGATGATGATGATGATGAAGCTCTGGAGGAAAAAACGACGAGCGCGGCGGCGATCGTTTCGACGACGACTCCAGAGTTTAATTGGAGAGCAACAGAAAGAGATTTTTTTGTAGGAAAAAACCTCTTTTTCAAAAAAATTCGCCAGCACAAAAAATTTCAAAAGATTTTTTTTTATTTTAACCTACTTTTTACTCACTCACTGTTTGAATTTCGCTCTCGCATCCTCCACAACAATTTGTTCCTCTTCTCTTCACCTGTGTAGCGGGAGAACTACAAAAAAGAGAGGAAAACGTACATACGATCGATCGCGCGAATTCGGCTCGAGCGCTGAGAGCAGCGATCGCGCGGTAAGCCTACCTCGATCTTTTCGCCTTTCGAGAGAGAGAGAGTAAGAGGAAGAGAGAGAATTTTTGTTTCGGTCGAGAGGGCCGACGATCGCGACTCTTGCTTTCGTCGACCCAAAAAATCAGCGGAAGCAAAGGAGAAAAAAACATGAACGCGCGAGGAGCAACATCGAGACGAGGTCGATCGAAAGCGACGACGTTGTTTTCTCTGCTGATCGCGTTCTTCGCGTGCGACTGTTTTTTCTCGAGAACGGGAAGCGGGAAGTTTTGGGCAGTCGATGCCCAATCTTACTATCAACAACCGCTGAATTATTCGTTGCCGTTGTGCTCGAATAGCGACTCTTCTTTGAGTTGCAATATCGCAGACCCGTGCGTGACGGCGACGGATTTGGAGACGAGTGGAACGACGAAGGCGTCGATCACGGACATCGCGTACGAAGACGACGCCTCTGCGACGACGACGTTTGCCATCGACGACCGATTTGAGTCAGGGGATGAGTTTTTCAACGACTTTCGAACGTATTATCGATTACAAGACGAGACTTTGGAAAAGGTTGAGTTTGAATCGTGTCCGATTGACACGGACGATAAGTTTAAAGAAGCAATCGACGAGTGTTTGAGCGCTTCGTACCCGGCCATTACGGGCGAATTACGGCCATTGGCCATTACGGGCGATTGCTCCTTGACAAAATGGGGGTCGATGAAGGATTGGGACACGAGCGCGATTAAAAACATGGCGCAAAGTTTCAAAGACAAGCCTTTTAACGGAAACATCACGAAGTGGGACACCTCACAGGTTACGACCATGGCGGAGATGTTTGCCAGCACGACAAACTTCGATCAAGATATTTCATCGTGGGACGTTTCGCAAGTTGAGTCGATGCTGGATATGTTTAGGTTCGCTCTCAAGTTTGATCAAGGCATTGGCGGTTGGAATGTGGGAAAGGTTACAAATATGAACGGTATGTTTGAAGGCGCGACTTCGTTCGTGCGAGATATTACCGGGTGGGAACCGGGATCTGGCTGTACGTTTGAAGATATGTTTGGGGGAGACGCTGAGTTTGCGAATGTGTACGTTTGTACCGCCGCCGCCGCGGACGCGTGCGAAGCGTGCAATAATACGTGTGGTCCACCGTCGTATTGGGAGACAGAAGCTGGCGTGTGCACGTGCTCTTCGGTCACGTGCACGAAAGATACGCTCACCGAGTTGGTTTCAGGCACATCGTGCAAAGGCGTCACCTCTGACGGAGTATTGCAAGGAGGTTTGCAGATTATTTCTTCCTCCTTCCTCACTTCGCTGGATTTAACCGGCGTGAAGTCCATCGATGGGAATTTTATTGTCAACGGTCAAAGCGCGTTGGCATCTTTCAGCGCTCCCAATCTCGTCACGGTTGTCGGTGATATCATAATCGGTGGCCAGGGGACCGGCGAAGGGAACGCGAAGTTGACCTCGCTTTCTTTTCCAGAGTTGACGCAAGTTTCGTACAGTTTTGAGGTATCATCGAACACAAATTTGACGAGCGTGTCGTCGAGTAAACTCGCAACGATCGGAGGAGAGTTGAAGATTGATTCGTGCCCTATTTTGACGACGATTGATTTACCACTGTTAGAAACCAGTGACGGCATATACGTGTCTTCAAACGCCGCGCTCGCGCAATTTAGTTTGCCAAAGTTAACTTTGAACACGGCGAGGTTAATCGTTGACGGAAACGACGCTTTGACCGCCATTTCTCTCGATGCGTTGACGCGATCGATTGGTTCCGACGCTAACAATAAAGGTTTGGAAATAACTGATAACAAAAAATTGGTTTCGATCGGGTTGAGAAGTATAGAAATCTGCGATGTCGACGACGGGGCGATGTGTACGGGAGAGTTTGGAATTGATATCAGCGACAACACGGACGTGACGAACGGCCAGAGTTCGTCGTTGACTATTCTCTTAGGTTCGCAAGTAAGTGGATCGGGAAATTCGTGGTACACCTCGGCTACTTTTGGAAAAGGTACGCCTAAAGTTGAATACAGCTACCCTCCCTCGCCGCCGCCGCCGCCGAGTCCGCCTTCGCCACCACCACCGCCTTCGCCACCACCAACAGCGTGCATCTATTCGTGGACGGATTCAATTGATGGTTACGTCGAGATTATATCGATCGGTTCGTATGTGACAGGACGAGTGGAGTATGTTGCGTCGCGAAGCTCTCCGATTTACAAGGATTGCGATAACGTGACAGTCGCGACGCAGCTCGTATTTACAGGCGTAGAAGCCATATCTGGGAACGTCGAGTTTGATTTTAATTTCGGAAAGAATAAAAATGGTGATCAAGCGATAACGTCAGTCTCGTTCCCTGCTTTGATTTCTGTTACAGGTGAAGTGATAGTCAGGCGTTCGAGAGTTTTGACGTCAATTTCTGTCCCGCTTTTGACCAACGCCACGAGTTTGGATTTGCAATCGAACGAAGCTTTGACGAGTTTCTCTGCGCCAGAATTACTGTACACTTTTGACACTGTTGATGTGGGGAATAATTCGGAGTTGTCGACGGTTGAATTTCCAAAACTTGGCGAAATTGACGGCCATGCGACTCTCGTCGGCGGTTTGTTGGTGTACAACAATCCAAAGTTGACCAAGGTGGACGCGCCTCTCTTGACGCGATGCGGGGACGTTGTGATTGGGTATTACATAAGTTACGAGTGCGCCGCAGGAGCAACCAGTTGTTACTCGGCGAATATAAAACAGGCTGATTCGGTTTCGGGTCTTACCATTAATCTTCCCAAACTGGACGAAATAAATAAGCTCGGTATCGGAACCGTCTTGGATCCGTTTACGCTAACGTCCGCAGCGGTCGAAACTGGTTCTATTACGCAAGCAATATTGACGGACGCACAGACTATTGCTGCTGGAAGCGTGACTAAAATTGCTTCGCTCGCGATGGAAAATCTCGCCGTTGTGCATCACATATTGAGCTTTGATTACACGCAAATGAGTTCGGCGACGCAGTTTGTCGCCACTACGGGAAGTTTGCGCGAATTCGCGCCAATGACTTCGATCGTCGGAAACGAAGGCGATGGCGCTGCGTCGCTTTCCTTTGTGAACACGACATCGTTCTCCTCGCCGTCCGTGGAACAAGCGTTTGTTTACCGGGGCCAGGGGTATTGCGCTGAAGAAAGTGGGGGTCGGGGGATCTATCTTGGACGTAGCATACAGTCGACTGACCCCAAATTTGCACTGGATATCTGTTTGAACTGGTGCGAAGAGTACGAGTGGTGCCTGGCAGCCGCTGCAGACGATAGTGGTTATTGTGAACATTACACGGACTGGAACGCGTTTGTCATTCAAGGTGGGAACACCATCTCGGACCAAGACATGGAAGATAGATTCATCACCGTTAGTGGCGTTAGGTATGACTTGGGCTGTGAGACCGAAGCGACGGGGTATAATGCGTGCTCAGCTGAACGCGTGTGGGGCGCTGGATCAGTTGCGAATATCGGTAGTTATTCTACATGGCATTGTTACAGTAAATGGACCATGCTCGAGATGATGCTGGACCAATTCCCGGACAATGCGTGCGCCCATTGCGAAGAAAAGTTTGCGAAGAAAGTTTCCATTTCCAAAAATCCTCAGTTGAGCAGCGTCAACTTTTTGACCTTTGAAAGCAATCAATTGACTGCGTCCAACTTTTCGAGTTTTGAAATGCTCGATAATAACGCCGATTTGGCCATCAACGTGCCGTGCTCGGTGAATCCGTTTTGGTCGTACCTGTGTTCAAACTGCGTTCAAAAACCATCAACGTGGCAAAATTTTGCTGAAATTTCAATGTGTCCGCCTTCGCCGCCGCCTTCGCCGCCGCCGGCGAATTGTATCGACGCTGGTAACTGTTCGCCGCCGCCTTCTCCGCCGCCTTCACCGCCGCCATCGCCTCCAAGTCCGCCACCTCCAAGTCCGCCACCGCCTTCTCCGCCACCGCCGAGTCCACCGCCACCTTCTCCGCCGCCGCCTTCTCCGCCGCCGCGCGAATACGAGAGCTGCTCGATTTATGAGACTTTGGATGGTACCTTAGGCAACTGTACTTCGGCAAATGATGCTACAGTCGCGACGCTTGAATCTGGAAGCACGTGTCTCCCGACGTGTAACGAGGGTTACGATAGTACTTTTCATAAGAATTATGACAGGGTCCCTTTGACTGATAATACGTTTTTCGAGGCTATCGCGTCGTGTCTTGAGGAGGATCCCATCTTTGGGCGGTGCTACTCATATGGCTACGACGAGGCTACTGGATACGGAACGATGCCCGAGTGGGACGTCTCTAGAGTGACGAATATGAAGGAAGCGTTTTATAAAAAATACACGTGGGCGGATGGATTCGTTGGAAATTTGTATGAAAGTTTTAACGGCAACCTAAAAAGATGGCAGATATCCTCTGTGATGACCATGGAGAGAATGTTTTATCAATGTTCCGAATTTGATCAAGATATATCGATATGGTCGCAATCTTACTCTAAAGTGACTAATATGAACGAAATGTTCAAAGGTGCAACGCACTTTAAATGGGATCTTTCCCATTGGGATGGGGTTTATAACCCTACACATGGCTCTCTCACAAAAACGAGCATGTTTGAAGATGCAATCAGATTTAAGGCCCGATGGAAGTGCGCTCTCTTTTCTGACGCTCCTACTTTTTCGAGCTGTACGGAGGTTAGTGATAGCTGGGTTAGTGCCCAACAGTTGGACGATGATTCGATCAGATCGGCTGTCAAGTCGTGTCTCGATGAAAGTCCAACTTCTGGAACGTGTTCTGGAAATCGTGGACCAATGTCTACTTGGGACACTTCCAAAGTCTTAGACATGTCCAATCTTTTTGCCGGTTACGAGACAACTTTTAACGCCGATCTCTCGAGTTGGGACGTGTCTTCGGTCACGTCAATGGAAAAAATTTTCAAAGACTGCGTGAACTTCAACTCGGACATTTCCGGATGGAACACCGACAATGTGCAATTTTATAACGAAATGTTTTCCGGTGCCTCGAGCTTTAATTATACGATAAAATATTGGTACCAAATCTCCAACGCTTTGCGTTGGAGTGTTGAGTCCACTGAGTACTGTGAGTACTGTACTGACGACGGGTCCCATTTGTTTCTCGAAGGAAGTTTTTTTTATCAGGCAACTGCTTTTCAGGCGAGTCATAATTGCTCCAGTTGGGGGAACACCGAGATAGCAACTCCTTCAGAGTGTTACTCGAATTATGAGATGTCTTATATTCGACGCATTGATCTCCTCCCGCAACCTACTTCGATCACGTGCGACGATGGACGTAAGAATGCTAACATGTACTGTTTTGCGAAAAGATGCCCGATACCAGATGGATTAATGCCAACGAATGGAAATTCGTCCGGAACGTGCGAATGGTATATGCAAGATGGTATATATAATAATGGTGGTCTATGCGGCTATGGTGGCTGTTCTTGTATGCCAACATGTCTTCCGGGATACATTCTCGCGAGTGAGGACGGTACCAAATACGAAGGGTACACGTGTAATCTTGGCGTTCTCAGCGAGCCTGTTTGCAGAAGAGCCACGTTTGCAGATACTGCTGATGTCAAAAGTCAAACCGTTTCGCGGGACGACGATATAAATACCGATTTTAAAAATGCAGTGAATGATTGTCTTTCGGACGCCCACGCTCCAGTCGACGGGATTTGCTCCGATTCTATATTCGGGCCAATCAGCGATTGGAATACGTCGCTCGTCACCTCTATGGATTCAGCGTTCAACGAGAAGACTCAATTCAATGGAAACATCGCCGGGTGGGACACGAGTTCTGTCACGGATATGTCGAATATGTTTAACAAAGCGAAAGCGTTTGATCAAGATATCGGCAATTGGAAGAAAAAGACCTCACAGGTAACAACCATGGACTCGATGTTTTATGGCGCAGAGGCGTTCAACCGAGACATCTCAGAATGGAATGTGGCCTCAGTCGTAAACATGCGTTTTATGTTTTATAACGCGAAAGCTTTCAGTCAAAGCTTAGAGACTTGGGTAGAAACTGCTCTCGCGGATTCTGTGCAAATTTTCGGTGGTGCTGACGCTTTTAATAACTTATATGAGTGCACCGTGGAAGCCACCGACGACGGAGTGACGAAGCCTAGCAAGTGCAAGGCAAAGTCGCCGTCGCCACCGCCATCACCGCCGCCACCGTCGCCACCGCCATCACCGCCGCCATCACCGCCGCCATCACCGCCGCCATCACCGCCGCCATCGCCACCGCCGCCACCGTCGCCACCATCGCCACCGCCGCTTGCGTGTGAGATTTTGGGAGACTGCTCGCCGCCGCCGCCGATGCCTCCGCCGAGTCCGCCGCCGGCACAAGCGGCAGTCGAGGCAAGTTTGCAAATCACAGGCTACTCCAAAGTAGAATTTGACGAAGAAAAACAGACTGCGTTCGAAACTGGCATGTCGGAATATCTAGGTGTGGGTTTTGGTGCTATATCGATTACATCCTTCACGGATGTGACTGCTCGAAGAAAGCTTTCGGCAGTCGACTCTGTTTTGAAAGTCGAATTTACCGTGGAAGCAACCACAATATCCGATACGACAAATATCGAGACGAAATTGGTCGTAACCGATGTGACAACGATGAAGACAGAATTAATTTCTGCTGGTTTGGACGTATCTAATATCGTTGCACCGACCGCGGTCGCGGCTCTCGCGCCTCCACCCCCGCCATCACCGCCACCGCCGCCTGCTCCAGATGTAACGAAGCCAAGGTTTTTAGCCACGCCGAAAGCGACGAACATCCTCGGGTCGAGTTTTGAAATTCAATTTGAGTTGGACTCCGATGTTGATGTGCATTGGCTCATCATTGAAGGAAAGACGAGCACGGTCATGCAAAACAGCTTGACTCCTGCCATGGTCATTAATTTTGACCCTGCGAATGAAAAGTTCGCGGGCATGACCATCGCCGCCGCCGGCGTTGTCTCCGGCTTGGCAGCGGGAACGGTATACACGATCAAAAGCAGCGATGCGGTGACGTCGTATACCAACATCAAAGATCCCGCGGGCTCAATCGGGTTTACAGTTCAACCGAGTACGGATTATGCCATAATTTTGGTTGCCAAAGAGTTGATCTCGCAAAATACGCACGAAGCGTTTCAGCGTTACGCCTCTAGCACTACTTTTGTAGACGATGAAAAGGCGAAGATATTTGATGTCAGAACGTTGGGATTTTCGATAGAGAACGGCGCGTCGACCTTCACTCTGAGTGAAGAAGATACAAACAAAGACACCAACAACTATATCGTACAAGTCACAAAAGATACTGAGTCTGGCGTTACTCTCGGGACTGGGGATTGTGTAAGTATTCGTGTCACCGCGAGTACGCTTGGACAGTTGACGTTGAGTACTACCCTGAACGGTGACTACGTGGAGAATGAAATACTCCTTCCGGCTAAGTGTGGTGACAAACAGTGGTCAGTATACTTCAAACCAAAGCCAAATGAAATACTGGATGGTGATCGAACAATTACTCTAACGCACAAGGTCGCAACGGCGACGGGGCAATTCGCAAGTTTTGATGGTGCCACACTTAAAGCGTCAGTATCTGTCACTCTCACGGATAACGACAAAGGTGCGTTGGAGCTCGACGCTACCTCTAAAGAATTTAACGAAGGTTCTTCGCTTCCGTTGGAACTTTACCTTTCTGCCGCGCCACCTTCGGGAGACAAAATTACCGTGTCTCTCGCGAAAGGGTCGCAAGACGAAGGCGTAGAGGTGTCTCCTTCAAAAGTAGTCTTTTGTTGTCTTGAAACATCAACCTTAATACCGTGTACTGCAACTGCGACCCAGAAAAACTGTTGCATATGCCAAAAGGTTATTGAAACCGACGCAGATATCCTCGGGTATTTGTGGAGCTACAAAGTTCCCGTTGCGTACACGTCGACGCTCGACGACGGCGAAGCCGCGGCGAACAAAATTGTCTCGTTGACGGCGACTGCCGCGTCTGCTTTAACGGCATATAATGGTGTAACGACTACAGTTGAGGGTATTACAGTGATAGATATTCATAGCGCCGGCGCGCGAATGAGCCCTGCGGAACTAGAGCTCACGGAAGGAGGTACGGATGCAAAAGTTACGATTGTATTGACGAGTAAACCGAACGCGGGAGTCACTTTAAAATTGGAGGACAGTTCGACAACAGATTCGGCACTTCTCTCCTTTTCGCCCTCGACGGTTACGTTCTCTGCAACGTCGGCCACGGACTGGAAAACCCCAAAAGAAGTTCGTGTGACCTATCCTCGAGACTACAAGGTCAAAGATGTTACCAAGTACATCAACGTCAGACTATCGGGCACGACTGCGGATACCACGGGATACGGCACCAAAGACGGCGTCGCAATTTTATTTCTTAAAGAAAATCTTGTCACCGTATCCGTTACTGATGTCGACACAGCTGCATTTGTTCTCACGCCAAGTGCAGGGACGATCAATGAAGATGGTGGTATTTTTTCTTACGCAGTCAAGCTTGCTACGATTCCAGATGGCGATGTTACCGTGACGCCGCAACCGGATGATAACCTTGAAATCAAACCAACTTACATAACGTTGACTCCCGAAACTGCGCGGACGAACGCTGACACCTTTCTAGTCAAGTCAAAGGAAAGAGACTACATCGATATCGGCGAATCATTACCGTACGTTATAAAGCATCTCACTACCACTGATGATAAAGTCTATGAGCGTACGAACTTATTAAGCAGTGCAACTCCCTCCATTACGGTAACCGTAATCGACGCGGATACCGCTGCTTTTACTTTTTCGAAAGCCATCGCGGGTACCGCGAATCTTGCGTTCGATACGATACAGGAAAGCACTCAGGAGACCTCGTACGTCTATTGGCTGAGATTAAAAACAAAGCCGAAAGAGGCGGTTACGTTTACCGTTACCGAAGATTGTACAGAGGACCAAAGTCTAACCTACAGCAACTGCGGAATTTTCACAATACGTCTCGACGACGTGGTAACGACCACACACACGTTTGCGGCTTTGACTGACCACGTCACCACGGAAACTGCGTTGAATGTCACCTTGACCATTCCCGCGGATACGCACGGCACAGGCCTTCACCCTCCTCCGCGAAGTTCAAATTTAAAAATATCCGTCGCATCCGGAGATGCAAGGTATGCTTCGTTGCCTCCGCATACCCTAGCGTTGACCATTAAGGACAAACTGTACGTGGAGAAAGTGGAAGGGCCTATTGATACTACTGCCGCGGCGACTGAAGAGACTACAGTAAATAATTCTGACGGCGTAGTTTTGGTGAAAATTCCAGCCAACGCGATACCTCAGGAAATTTTAGAGCTGCCGGGTCTCAAAATTGATGTAGAAACGGCCATTATTGCGGAATCTAATTATCCCGCATTATCTAATATTTTAGCTATCGAAGACGCGACAAAGTATGAAACGAAAACGTCAATCATTGAATATAAGATGACATCATCCGATTCTACTGCCGATCTCTCCGTTAGTTTCGCCTCCCCGGTTGAACTAACAATTCCGCTCGATTCTGCCGATTGCTTGGCAGAGGGAGCGTATTGCCAGTGCATGCGTGCTGACTCCAAAGATGCGACCTCTGAGTGGCAAATATTGGATGGGATCAGCACATCGCAAGTGGTTGGAACCAACGATGTTATCGCTTCGTGTTTCACGAATTCGTTTTCATTGTATACGGTTGCAGCTGTCAAACCGACTGTTACAATCTCTGCGTACGGTGAAGCGAACGATATTACGTTTTATGAGGAAAACTCCAAGGTCACGTTGACTCCAGTAACGATTGCGATCGTACTTACGCTCAGCGGGACTGCGTCATTAGATTCTATTTCAGCCAAGATTGTGACGAATTATTTTAGTCGACAAGATTACTTAACTATCAAGTGCACGCTGGTGGATGGTGTGACGGACAATTGGGCGCCGGCATACTCGGAAGTGACTGCGGAGACGCAATCGCGAACGTGTAGCTCCGGCGTATATATCGATAACACGAGGAACGCCAATCTCAAAGCGACGTTTGATATATCAAACGGGATATTGACAATTTCTGGCGTTGCTACGACGACGACAATATCGGTAGACGAAGCGCAAAAAATGTTCCGGACAATCCAGTATGTAAACTCAGAGAAGGATCCGTGGTACGGAACTCAGTACGTGAGGGACGTTACCTTCACGGTTTCAGAAAAGTACACCGGATACACGACGACCAATGTCGCTGGGACAGATAGACACGCCATTACCGTCGAGGGTTATAATAACGCACCTGTGATGACTACGAGTACTTCCGAGAACATATACGTTGAACGAGCAAATGCTAAAAATGTCGCGCAATTGCTGACCATTGCGGATGATGATTCGACGCAAATCAGCAGCGCTAAAGTTACACTCTCAACCGCGGGTACCGAGGGCGATGAATTGAGTTATTCAGGCGCAACCCTCAGTACAACTATCCAAGGTTTGATTCAGGCTGGGACGATTACGTTTACCGGTATTGATACGATCGCAAATTATCAACAAGCTCTCAGAGCGGTCACTTTCAAGAGTACGAGTTATAATCCGACAGTTTTGAGCAGAACGATTACCTTTGAGGTTACCGACGTCCCGGGAGCCGGTCTCGTTGCACTAACGGCATCGACGACTCGAGCGTTGACAATTCAAGTCGTCAACGATCCCCCAGAAATTCTTGGTTTGTCGCTCAACGCGGTACAAGTTCAACAAATTCTTTTGAACGAGGATGGTAACCAAGTGAGCGGCTATCAAATCCGAGTCGACGACAAAGATAGCGACACTGAAAGCGAAATTACGTATGAAATTAATTGCGTCGCGAATAAGGGTGTAGTAGAGTTGAACTCTGCAACCGGGGCCGTATCGTATACGCCAAACGCAAACGCGAACGGCGAGGATTCGTTTTTTGCCATCGTCAAAGACAGCACCGGTCAATCTTCTGTGCCTTTTCAGTTTAGCGTCTACATTAACCCCTTAGCGGACGATCCCGTTGCGGCTGACAAATCGTACAATTTCAGAGTCGAGTGGGAGCCAAAGGAGTTTGATTTCCCGGTCAGTCATCCCGACGCGATTACAGATGAAGAATTCGCGAGCATTATTAGTTTCATACGTCTGGACGGAGGAGCGCCGGTTGGTACCTTGACGTTTACGGATGAATCCGTGAGCGAACTCGGCGTTAAACAAGGTAAATCGCCGTTCACGTACAGCATCTCTCAAAGCGATTACGACGAAAGGGTCGTAAATGCTGACGGCACCAGGGACGAATCATTCACCGATACGTTCAGCTACATCGTGGTCGACGCAAATCAACGAACTGCGAAAGGATCAATAAGTATTGTCGTGAAATCAGATGCAGACGAGGCGTCGACGCCTCCAGTTGTGTCGACTACTTCCTCGAATTTCGAACTTGCGTACAACGTTGAAGAGAACATTGCGTATTCCGGTGTGTTTTACGCTATAGATTCGCAAACGCTGACGGAGGATCTAGAATTCTTGGCTGCACCTCCGCCATCGATCGGAAATGTCTCTTTCTCCTCGGTTGCCTGTGGTGAGCTCACTTCGCCGCTCAAAACCGCCGGCGTCACCGTCTCGTGTCCGTGCAACCAATACGAGGCGTGCGGTAAGTTTGTCTACACTCCAGACTCGCTGTACTACGGCTACGATTCCTTTGAATTAAAGGCCACGGATACGAATGGAGACGCTTCCCAATCAATGAAAGTATACGTATACATCGAGCCGGTGAACAACCGACCGACTCTCGCGTGCGAAGCGCTGCGCACGATGGAAAATTTGGCAATTTCCGGTACTTCTGCTACTTTGCTTCAGCTATCTTCGTTTGCATCGAGCCATCCTCTGTGTAACGATGCGATTATAGTTGGAGATGTTGCGATAGATTCGCTGGAAGATATCCGAGTTCGTACGCGCGCGGCGTTGACCTACGAAGATGGGGTGTTTGTCCCGGCTTCGTTGTCTCCTTTGTCGGGTCTGTTCGCAGAACTCTTGACGCTTTCAAACGCTCTCGAGACTCGAGCTGCCGGTGAAATTCCTTTGATGTTCGCTACTAAGCTCACACATGATTGGTACATTCCCATGGGAGGTGAAACGGCGCGTGCGGGCATGGAAATCTGCGCTGGGCTCGGGAACGACGCGACGTCGTGCGTCGCCAGCGCCGGATGCCAGCTACTTTTGGGCGTTTGCGTTTCCGCTTCGTGGGGTTCTCCCGATCACGTCGTTGAAGCCGCAATCGCGCTCCTATCTTATGATATGGATGAAGAGCGTGGTTTCAACAAGCAAGTATCAGGATCGCCCGTGAAACCCGCGAAGTCGAACGGGTTCTTGAGCGAACCGGTGCTTTTAGCGCCTCTAAACGACGGAGAGATGGATGACGACGTACAAATTTTCGTGGCAAACACCGACGGTACAAAAGGCGCGAGGTTAACGTGGACATCCATTACGGAGGAAAAGACGGTTACCGGTGGTGTGATCATCGTTCAAATGCCGAGTAAGCGGCGAGGAACCGTGGCGATTCGGTGGAGAGCTACGGACGCGATGGGTTTGAAGAGACCGGTAGCGCCTGATTACGCCACCGTAAATCTCATCACGC
>Ga0302114_10000655_pt1 | contig 23791 bp, 16 predicted proteins | sample AG5_Surface_MG_FD_203107 | JGI IMG/M metagenome (GOLD analysis project Ga0302114, IMG submission 203107) | Marine microbial communities from Western Arctic Ocean, Canada - AG5_Surface | ecosystem: Environmental > Aquatic > Marine > Oceanic | place: Canada: Western Arctic Ocean | collected...
ACGAGCTGCCGGAAAGGTATGGTGACGATGAGCTGCTCGTCGTCGTCGGATTGGCAGAGCAGCCCTGCGTCTTCTCTGTACCCGGGCTTGACGGCGTTGCTCCATTCCTTGCCCGTCGCCTGGAGGTGGTGAGATGGTGGAGGGCGGGGGATGTGAGCGCGATGCGAGCGGCGCGTGAGTCGGATGCGGATGCGAGCGGAGGGGGGAATGTGAGTCGGATGCGAGCGGCGCGGGTCGGATACGAGCGGAGGGTCGGGCGGCGGGTAAGAGATAGATCTCGCCGGCCGTCCGTTCATCTTGAGTCGGGGGTACGCGCGCCAGGCGGTGGGTTCGAGCGGGTGGACGCACCATGTTGAGGCACTCGACGGACGAGAGGTCCATCTCCTCGATGAGATCCGTCTCGGGGACCCCCATCGTTCAGACTCTCTGGACGATGCGCACCGCGCGACGGCCTGAAGTGACCGTGAGAACGTGAAGGAAAAGTTTTAAGCGAGCCGAGGTACGATTAATGTAATGCCAAACATGACCGATTGAGCAACATGATGTCAGTTTCGGTGCAAATGAACATCGTGTTATTTACGCTATTCGATCGTATGCCCTCACTGAGTGCTGATAGACGTACGCCTCGACGGCGACTGCGACATCAGCGGCGACCTCGGCCGCGACCCGGCCTCCCTCGCCCTCGCCGCCTCCTCCTTCTCAACCTGAACCCGGCTCACCTTCCGCGCGGTCACCAACGTGTGCCGCCCGCCCGCCGCCACGGACGTGCCCCTCCAAGCGCCACCGCCCGGGGGTGGCGGGAAGTTCACTGGCGCCGGCTCTCCACTCCACTTGCCGTGAGCAACCTGTAAAAGTGTAAAACAAAACACGACGTCAGTACAATTGCCCATGTGTAAATAAAATAAATACGGAAATAGAAATAAATAGAAACGTACCCTGCCTAACCGCCCCAGCGAGTTCCGCCCGAACGAGTACACCACGCCGGACTCGTCTAACAGACACGAGTGCGTCCCGCCGAGCGCGGCGTCGATGATCCGCGGCGGCCGTGGATCACCGCCCCACGACCCCAAGGTCAACTCAACAGGCCGCTGCTTATCCGCGCAGTCGTCGCCGAGCCCGAGCCGGCCGTATTCGCCGCGGCCCCACACGAAACATACGCCGCCTGCGTGGGTAGTTGGTCAGTGATTGGACTCTATTTGGGTGGTATTGCGGTATTTGGGTACGGGTGGACGTATGGGAGTTCGGTGGCGGGGGATGGGAGTTCGGTGGATGTTCTTACCGGCGGTGACGGCGGCGCTGTGCCACCCGCCCGCGGCGACGGACCTGACCCCCTGCGACCGAAAGTTTGGGAAAGTTTGTAAAAGGCAGTGTGATGATTGCTCGTCAGTGCGATTGCCCGTACGGAAATAAAGGACAAAGAAACGTACCGCGCGTGACAGTGCCTCAACCTCCGTCGGCGTGTCGAACGAACCCGGCCGCCCCAGTCCCAGTTGCCCGTAGTCCCCGTTTCCCCACGACATCACCCGGCCGTCCTCCTGCAACGCTGTAAACAAAAACAAAACACGATGTCAGACCAATTGCCCGTACGAGAATTAAAATAGACTCACCGAGCGCGTGAAACATTCCGGCGACTAGGCTGGACACGCCTCGTACGCCGGGTACCCTGACGGGCGACCTCGCCGGTTCCTTCTCCGATCCAACCGTCTGTCCCCAGGTGTACACCTCGCCGGTGCGTTCCACGACGGCGAAGGAGCACATGCCGCCGCAGGACACCGAAGTGATTTTTAATCCGGATGGAAAAGGGACGAGTTCCGGGACTGATAGGTGGAGCGACACGTGGACGCCCCGTCCCGCGGTGCCGGTGTCGACGCCGGCTTGGCCGTACTCGTTACCGCCCCACGCGAATAAGCGGCCGGTGGGGTCCGCGGCGCACGCGTGCCAGCCGCCCAGCGACGCGCACGAGACGGCTGTTGTCGAGTTGGTTTTGTCCTCATCCATTTTGGCGTTCGATTTATTCGTCGCTTCGTCATCATGCTCGGCTGCTCTTTTCGACGCCGCGGCGAGTGCGGTGACGTCCTTTGGGTACGGTATCCACTCGTCGTCGACGTCGTGGCCGAGTGTGTCGTGCGAGTTCCATCCCCAGGTGTACAGGCAGCCGGAGGATGTGAGAACGGCGCTGTTGCGCGAGCCCGCGAGGATGGCCTTGGTGGATGGGTATCGACTCTGGGGCGATGCGACCGTCTCGCCGTGTGGGAGGGTGACGATCGTCGGGGTCAGCACGTGCCAGTCTAGGGCGCACTTGTTGTGGGAGACGGGCGCGTCGGGTAGGCCGAGCTGGCCGTCCTCGCCGCAGCCCCACTGCGGAGACGGGACGGAGAAGGAGGAGGTTGGTCAGGGTTGGGTAGGGGCGGTTTGGCATCTATAAAGACAACGAGTTTGAACTTTCACCGGCGCGAAGAAGGGAAGCGCCCGCCCTGGGTCGATGGGTGGAAAGGGTGGGAACGTGAGGCGGGACGCACCACGAACAGGGTCTCCACGCCGTCGTCGTCGTCGTCCGCCATTTCGAAAGTCGAACTGTGAGCACGTGCGTGTGCGTAGCAACTACTGGGGGCTTTCTCTCTATCTCGGAACGAACATCCCGTGAACGCGATTTGGTTTTCGTGGCCTCCTAACTGTTTGCCTGTTTGGCGTGCTAACACCAGTTACGATACGTTCACTGCACATTTAACCAGTCATGAAAGAGTCCCAGATCCGGCCCAGAGTCGGGGTCAATCTCAGGATCTTCTCCGTTGCTTTGGATAACTCACTGCAATCGGTATCGCCCCCCATCGTGCGCGGCGTACCCATCCCACCGCGACGCACACATCCGCGATGCCCACCGCGACGCTCTCCGCGTCCGCACCCCTCGGCGCCGCGAGGAGCCTCGCGTCGACCCGCGCCGCCGTCCGCACCTCGACACGACGCGTCGCCGCTCGGAGTGGAAGGCCCGGATCGATCAAAGGATCCAGCTCGCGATCTTCCTCCATCCTCACGATGGCCGCCTCAGCCTCTGACGTGCCCGCGGACGCGGTCGAGTACTTCTCCCCGTCCAAGGTGAACCTCTTCCTCCGCGTCGTCCGCAGAAGAGACGACGGCTACCACGACCTCGCCTCGCTCTTCCACGTCATCGACCTCGGCGACGACATGAAGTTTGCAAAATCCACCGGCTCGCGGGACACGCTGGTGTGCTCCGACGATACCATCCCGCTCGACTCCAGCAACCTCGTCATCAAAGCCCTGGACCTGTGGCGCGCAAAGACTGGCTCGACCCAGATGTTCTGGGTGGAGCTCGTCAAGAACGTGCCGCACGGCGCGGGTCTCGGCGGCGGCAGCGGAAACGCCGCGACGGCCATGTGGGCCGCAAACGAACTCTGCGGGCGGTAAGTTTATTTTAATCCTCGTATGGGCAATTGCACTGACGTCGTGTTTTATTTGTCACAGACCCGCGACTGAAGCGCAGCTGCTGGAGTGGAGCGGTGACATCGGCAGCGACATCAGCGTGTTCTTCAGTGAAGGCGCGGCGTACTGCACGGGACGCGGGGAGATCGTGGAGGACGTCGAGCCGCCAATCCCGCTGGACACCCCGATGCTTCTCGTGAAACCGAACGTCGGCTTATCCACGCCCGGTGAGTTTCTTTTTTATTCCGTATTGGCAATTTAACTGACGTCATGTTTTATTTACAGCCATCTTCAAGGCGTTGGACCTGGACTCGCGTTCCACGGAGGATCCGCTGGATCTGTTGAATAAGATCACGAGCCAGGGCAAGTGCGAGGATGCGATATGCGTGAACGACCTGGAGGCGCCCGCGTTTAGTAAGCTGCCGGAGCTCCAGGCGTTGAAGGATAAGTTGCGCGGCGCGGGGACGACCGGGGTGAGCTCGGTGTTCATGAGCGGCAGCGGGAGTACCGTCGTGCAGGTGGGCAGCGATGTTGTGCCGGAGTTTGTGCGTGAGGACGAGGCGCTGTTCAGGTCGCCCGCCAGGCTCATCACGCGGAAGCGAGGGGAGTGGTACAAACCCTCGGGGCTATGGAAGAAGTAAGTGTTTAGACGAAGCTTTGGCGATGGGTGAGCTTTGGTCATCCATTATTATTCGAGCGAAACATAGCGGTATTATCGTATTAATAAGAGCTCCCGTCTAACCTCAGAACAGCGGGAACGAGAGGTTGGACTGGTCCACGTCGAACGGCTTGAACGAGTCCTTCATCACGCCGTACCGTGCACGCCAGTCCGCCTCGTCCTCGTCGGCGCTGGTCTGAAACCGAAGCTCGTATAAACGTTGGTTCGCCACCCCGAGGGTGCTCGACAACACCCGATCCCACTCCAGGCTCTGCGGCCTGTCCGCCTCCGTCAAACCGTACTGGTTCTTCGTCGCGTACGAGCTGATGCGCAGCTCCACGTCGTAGAAGATCATCGGTTCGCCGTCGATGTCCGTTCCCGTTCGTTCCGACGCGGACACGATCTTCGATTCTCGTCGAACTCCGATCCTGGAGCTCATGAACTCGTTGAGGTACTGCGCCAGGATCTTCTTCGCCGCCTCGTCCGGGGTTCCGAGATCGCGCGGGTTTACGAACTTGGTGCTCGACGGGGAGGAGATGGACACGAACATGTTCTCCTCCACGGAGGATGGATTACGGAAGAACACGTCGTTGCCCGATCCTTTAACCTCGATCCAGTCCTCCGGGCGGAAGAGCTTGTACCCGTCGATGGTGTCGTTGAACGGGCGGAAACCGGGGGGCGGGCGCGTGAACGCGGAGACGGGCTGGGCCGGCGCGAGCGTGAGGGCTGACGTCACGAGCGCGACGCCCGCGCCCAACGCGCGACGGCCCAAGACCACCGGCTGCGATGGCTGGCTTTCATCGGAACGCGAAGATGACGATCCGGCCGCCGCGCACGTCACGATCGGGGCACGCGCGCCGCGACGCGTCGCGCCGCGGGCGCCAGCGCGCGCCGCGACGCATACGGTGGCGTTGTGGGAGACGGAAGACATGGTCGCGAAGGCTGACTCTCCGTCAAAACGCGCTCGTCTATGCGCAGTTCCACGCGACGACGGCACGGCTTATCCCCTCAGAAAAGGCACCACCCGCTCGGCGGATCTCACGACCAGACTCGCCCCGAACCGTCGGTTATTTTGGAAATGCACGTGCCCAACCCGCAACCCCGACCGCGGATTCCATCGTGGCGCAATGCAAACAACCTTCGTGACATACGTAATACAACAACATCGGGTAACCTAACCCTACACCAACCACCACGCCGCCTCAGAGGCTCACCAAGGCCTGCTGGGATACCCGTAGTTGAGCTCCTCCTCCTCCTCCTGGTACCCAAAACCGCCCGGCGTGTACCTCTCCATCGCCTTCGCCAGTATCCGCTTCCTGTTCATCCTAAACACGAGCGCGCTTCGCAGCCTTCGCAGATACGTGGTGTCGTTGCCGTCCTCGCCGTCGCCGCCGCAACGGTCGGTGTCACCACCGTCCAGCGAGCACTCAGCTATGACTTCATCGTACACGTTCTCCACGGCTGCCAGGTTTAACACATCCTCGTCGTACGCCGCCAGCCCGCCCATCGTCGTCAGCTCGCGCTCGCACGCCAACGCCAACGACGCCTCCGCCGCGAGCTGCGCCCCGGACCCGACCTCATCGATCCCGGTGAACGTCTTGTTCATGCCCAACGCGCCGCCCAACGCGTCGTACTCGTCATCCGACGCGAGCAGCGATCGCAGCGCCCACAGTAAATCGGGCGACGCTTCGCCCTCGGTGGTGAGATGCGCGGTGCGTACCGCGTCGTCCAGGCCTTCCGCGCGTAGGTCAGCTTCGCGCGTGGTGCCCGGCATGAGCCATTCCAGTTCGTCCATGCATCCCGGCAGCGGGATCGTGTCATCGACGCTCTCGGAAACGCAAAAGCCGAACCGGAGTAAGAGCTCGTCGTTGGCGTGCGATCCGTAAGAAATCGTCGCCTCATCACCGGGAGCCAGGGACCGGTCGGCGACGAGCTGGAACGCGCCGTCGGTGAAATGCAGCTTCGTCGTGTGTGATCCCTCGGCACCCATTGATGAGTCGGCACCCGGGCTTGAGTCGGCACCCGGTGACTCACCGCCGTTCGATAGATCCGAGTTTGAACGATGGTTAAAAGCGTCGAGAAACGGAACGACAAAAACCGCGGGTTGCGTCTTGGACCGTCGGCTCGTGTCGCCCATAGGCGTGCAGCTCGGTACGGCGGTGCCGTCTGGGTCGTCCGGCGCGAGGCCGCACTCGGTGGACGCCGCCTTCGTCGCTAACATCGCGAGCTTGGCATCTTCCGACTCCGCCGCGAGCTTTGCATTTTTTTTGGCCTTCGCCAAAGTTTTTTTCGCGGCCGTCCCGGGGGCGTACGGCGGCATCATGTGCTCCAGGTCCGCCGGGTATTTACCCAGGAACGACCGCGAACGCACCGTGTTCAAGCCCCAGTACATGTCCTTCGGGGTGATCTTCAGGGGCTTGCACACGGCGGAGGCGGCGGCTGCGTTTTCACTTCGTTGCCGCTTAGCTTCGAGTTCAAGCTTCGGGGAATGGAGCTCGACGAGTTGGTCGTCGGTCCACATGCCGAGAAGGTCGTACTCGTTCGGGAGCTGCGCGATGTACGCGGCCCACGGCGACTTGGCGCCTGATCGTTTCTCCTTGATCAACGCGAGTGCCATGCGGAGTTCCTGCGCGGGTCGACCCGGGGCGACTCCCGGCGGTTCGTCCCAGAGTTTGTTCGGGCACCACTTGGGAAATGGGTTGGGCGGGGATGGCGGGAGTGCGAAGACGATGGACGCGGGGCATCGCGCGATGACTTGCCCTGTCGACGTTGGAGTTGGGGAGGTGACGTCAGTGCGGTCGATGGACGTGATTTGGTCGAGGGATGCGGCGGAGAGCCGTTGTTGACTCGCGGCGATTTGGGAAAAGGGGCGCTTTTTGAAGGAAAAGGGGCGGTTGAAACCTACCTGGTTCGATGGGCTCGGTGACGAGGCACCCGCGCTCCGTCTCCGCTCCGTCCGGCAGGGACGAGCTGAGGTAGTGGATGGACACGTTCGGCGCGTCGACCCCGCGCTCTTTGCACCACTCGGCGTAGGAATGGTGCGCCGCCCGAGGGACCACCCGCGCGCGTGACTTCGTCGAGGACTTGTTCATGGAGAGCCCGCTGAGGGACCCGGGGAGATCTTTGTTGTGCCGGGGGGTGGGCTGTATGTTGTTCTTGCCCCCGAGCCTTCGGTCCATGTTCTTCTGGACGAGGAAGTGTCGGAATGGCTTGATGGGCATCGGGCGGCCGGACCCCGTGCGCGTGCGCATCGGGGGCAGGTGCGCCGTCGTTCCAGCAAGACGCGTCGTCATGGTTTGTGCGTCGATTCGGTCGTGCCTCGGTTCTCTCGGCTCAAAATTGGCGGAAAGTACGCCGGCGCCAAGTAAGATCGTGCTTAGTGTAAAGGGGACTAAGACGCGCTCTTCAACGGCTCTTCAACGACGCGGAGCCCATGGTGGAGGACGCGCTCGACGTGCTGCTCATGGAGGACGGCGGCGGTGCCCTCTTCGATGACATGGACGAGTCGATGCCGGCGGAGACCGCGGCGAGCTCGGGAGGTGAGTTTTTCGGCATGGTTCACGCGTGATGATTGAGAGAGGTGGTGACTCAGCAGCCTTTCCGGAGGTTGGACGTGACGCGCGCGCGGTCGGGCCGGGAATGAGGGACGTCGGTGTTCATGACGTGCTTTCAATAAAGATATTTACAATATTTACCGTGAGTAACACGAATCTAACGCGTCGCCGACGCGCCCGAACGCGGCCCCGTCAACATCAAAAGCCCCGTGTCCCCTCCACGTCAGCCTTTTCCCGGGTTTTCCCATCTGTCTACTCGCCCCCATCTACCGCGCCTTCATCACCGCGAGCTCGTGTCGCTCGCCGCCACGCTGATTCGAACAGTCTCGATGAGTCGCTCGCTGTACGCGGCGAGCGCACGTTCCATCGTCGCGTTGATCGCCCTCTCCAGCGACGCCGGGACCTCGAACGAAGTGACGAGCCCCTGTGGCATCTTGGCCAAAATAGATGATTCCTTCGGGGCGCCGGGGGAATGTGAGCCACCACTCGTGTCACTCGTGGACGGCTCGACGGGCTCCGACGCCGCGTGTTCTTCGACGTCGAGCTCGTCCGTCTGAACGGCACGCACCTCGGACCGCGTGCTCGTGTCCACGCCGCCACCCAGGATCAGCGACGCGAGCGAGCGCAACCTCGACTCCACCAGTTGCCTCTCGTCCGAGTCGCAGGCGCCCACGGAGGCTCGCACCGTCGCGAGTGATCGGCGCACGGCGTCGTCGAGCGCGTCCACGGCGGCGAGCGCGTCCGAGACCGCGGTCGGAGCCGGTGTGGACGCGACGGGGGAGACGGCGGGCTCGGGCGATGAAGGTCCGTTAGACGGGCAATCGGTATCCGCCTTTGCGAGCGTCTCAGTCGGCTCAGCCGGTTCGGGCTCCTCCATCCGCGGCACAGCTGTGTCGGCACCCTCGGCACCCTTTGCATTGGCATTGGCATCGGTGGACGTGTTCGTCGACGTCGCCAGTGAGGCTCGTTTGGTTCGCTCCGCGATCGCCGCGATGATCCGCCTCGCTCGGCCGCGGCGTTTCTTCAGCGACGCCCTCAAACCCTTCGAACTCGCCGACGACCGCATCGAGGACCGGTCACCCGTCGTCATGCCTCCCTGGCTGGATCGCAGCGTGGACGGCTCGCTGGAGGGGATCGGGCCGTCGGTGGCGACGCACGTCTCGGTCGCATTCGGCTCGGTGGCATCGACGTCAGCCTCAACCTTCACGGCGGTGGCATCGGCCGTTTCATCGACATCATCGGCGGTAGCATCGAGCTCGACCTCCACGTGCGTCACCGCCGCGTCGATGCTGGCTCGGACGGCGTCCGCGGTTGCGTCTTCATCGTCACCGGTCGTCACCGCGGGAGTCGTCGTCGATGTCGGCTCCTCCTTCTCCTCCTTCTCCTCCTTCTCGCCGTTAGCGTCAGTGCCGTCGCCACCATCCTCCTCGTCGTCGTCGTCGTCGGAGGGCATGTCCTCGGGGAGCGGCGGCCAAGTCGCGTCGGGCTCAAACTTGGTCTCGCTCTCAGCCTCCGCGTGCTCACCCGATGAGGTCACCGCCGCCTCGACGGGTGTCTCGCGCGTGCGTTCAACAGGGGACGTCCTGAGACGGGGAAGCGACGCGCGAAGCTCCTCCACGCTCTTACGCACCACGTTCGTTTCGTCGTTGTCGTCGCACGTGGAGTTGGATGCGGGCGTCGTTGAAGAACCCTTCGCGACACCGGCGGCAGCGTTCGTACGATTCGCATCCTCCCGCTCGACGGCTTCAATCGCGGAGACCATGTCGCCAACCGGCAGCCTCCGACCGTCGTCCTCGTTCTCGTTGTTGTCGTCGCTGGGCTGGTCGCTCTTGGGGTCGATGAGCTCGTGCAGCGGGAGGGGTTCGCGCGCACGACGCCGGAACCGCCCGGAGAAGCTATCGCGAAGCGCCTTGTTCTCCTTTTGCTTTCCATCCGGTTCCGTCGCGACGTCGTCTGAGTGTTTGCCCATAGACTCGTCGTCGTCGTCGAAGCGAAGCGCGAGTGGCACCGCCGGTGGTTCATCGTCAGACTCCGTCTCGTACTCCGTCGCCACCTCCTCCGCGTCCCCGTCCTCTTCGCCGCCCGAAGGTACGTCAAACCTGTGGCCGCGGTGACTGGTCGGCGACTCGGACCTCGGGGGCTCGGCACACGGCGTCTGAATCGGCTTCGGTTGTTGAACATCTTGAGATTGCGTCTTGAGATGCGACGCGGGTTTCTTGCCGCCCAACATCGCGGCGACGCGCGCGAACACCCCCTTGGGCTTGGCGGCATCCTCTTGGACCACGGTGTCCGGGGCGGGTGCGTCTTCAATTTTCGGCACAGCTGTGTCGGCACCCTCGGCACCCTCCGCCGGAGCGTCGCGCTCGTCCACCGCGGCCAGACCGTGCTCACTCTTTTGCTCGTGTGCGGGCGACACGGTGACCACCCCGAACGTTCCGGTCACTGACCCGTCGCCGCCCGGTTCGCTCTCGGCGTAGTACAGCGCGTCGTCGTCGTCGTCGAGGGGGGTGTAGAGGCTGACCACGCTCCCGGGCGCGATGGGGTGCGCGTTCTCCTTCTCGGCGGCGTTCTCGGGAGAATTCTCATTCTCGGCGAGGAGATCTTCATCGTCGTCGTCGACTTCCAGGTCGACGTCGCCGTGGTCCAGCACCGACGCCGACAGCCCGGTACGCTTGGGAACGTACCCGCCCGGCGCGTTCGCCGACCACTTAGACCCGGCGGCAACCTTGGCGAGGTTATCCAACTTTTCCCGTTCCCTTTTCTCCGATGCATCGGCTTCGGACGCATTGGCCGCGGCTCTCGCCGCCCACTTCGGCAGTTCGTCAAAGGCGAGCGACGGGATCGACGACACACCGGATGCGTTCATCAACGCAGGGTCAGCGTCGGTGGCATCCCCGGTGACGCTCTTAACGATAAGCTCGGGCTCGAGTGCAGTCTCGGCGTACCGGTCGTTCGTGCCCGCGTGTTCTCGAAGTGAGCCGTCGGAGTGGGTACCCACGAGCACCGCACACTTAGCCGCCGACACGTTCGTCACGGCGCGCAAGGGTGCTCGAGCGGGTGGGGACAAACCCAAATGTCCGGGAAGCCGCCACACGCACACGGTCCCATCGGCGCCGCCGGTGACGAGTCGTGAGCCGCAGTTCATAAACGCCAGAGCCGTCACCGCCGTCCCGTGCCCGACGCACCGCCCCACGAGTACACCGCTCTTGACGTCGTACACGCGAACCGTCTTATCGGCGTGTGACACCGCGGCGAACCGGCCGTGCGGGTCCGCGTCCACTCGCAGCGCCTCGCCCGCGCCCTCGTCGGCGCACGGGTACGCCCTGGTGGTCTTGCCGTTGGCGATGGACCAGAGACGCAGGCGCCCGTCCGCACCCGCGGTGACGCACGTCTTGCCGCGCGCGTCAAGCGCGACGCCGTGCACCACCCCGCGCGGCATCGTCTCCGAGGCGAACGCTTTGGATGCTTTGGTCCCCTTGGAAGCCTGCGATTTCTTGACCCGAGACAACGGCGCCAAGTTGCGGAAAATGACTTTCCTGTCGGCGCCGGTGGTCACGAGCTTGCACTCGGACCCAAGCCCCGCGATTACCGCGCCGGTGACCGCGGCGTCGTGGTCATCCACGGTGTCCTCCAGGCGGTATACGCCCGGTGACCCGTCGGAGTTCAGGCTGGCGTCGTAGATATGAACGAGCCCGTCGCGGCCGGATGATACCAACCGTTGCTCGGGCGCCTCCGCGGTGTCGACGAATGGAAACCCGGTGCTGTCGGGCGACGACGCGCTCGTTCGCACGGCGGAGTCGTCGGCGCACGCGTTGGGACCGTACGCGACGCTGAGAACCTCGGCGTCGTGCGCGGCGAGTCGCAGGCGCTCGGTCCTCGAGCCGAGGTCGAAGACCCGGACGTTTCCGCAGCCGTCGCCGACGACGAGTTCCTTTCCGTCGGGGCGCGCGGCGACGCATCGGAGACCGTTGCCGCCCGCGCGCGCGACGGCGCACTCGTCAGCGACCGCGCCCGCCTGTTTCTCGACCTCACGGAGCGCGGCGGACTCGCGCGAAGGGTCGGGCGCGGCGTACATGGCCGATACCGCGGTGGATGAAGTCGGGTGAATGCGTTTTATATCGCCTCCGATCGGCGCGTCACCCGGCTCGCCCCCCGCGTCGCCCTGTTCCTCCCACCCGAGGTGCCACAGCCGGACGCTTCCGTCCGCGCCGCACGTCGCGAACGTGCCACGTGGCGCCGTCGAATCCTTCGTCGACTCCGGCAGAGGACACGCGCCTGTAAACAAAACACGACATGATCAGTCAAATTGACCACACAAAAGTAAAAGAAAGAAACTCACCAAAGACCGAACCGCTGTGCGCGAAAAATACACGTAGGCGCCGCACGTTCGCCACGTTCTTAGTGTCCCACACGACCACGCTCCTGTCGGAGTACGCCACGGTCAGCGTCGTGCCGTCCGTGTCGAACGCACACGCGATGGCATCCGGAAACGAAACACCGGCCGGGGACGAAGTTTCGCAAACCTCGTCAAGCGTCTCGGGCTCGTCGTGCCCCCCAACGCGGACAGGCCGCGGCAACGTACCGCGATACGCCAGCGTGCCCACGCGGAACAGACGGACGACGCCGTCGCCCGCGGCGACGGCGACGTGCTCTCCACCGAGCGCGAGCGCGCCGCCGCGTGTCACCCGCGTGTCCACCCATCGTTCAACACGGTCGCCGCCTCGGAGCATGCACAGCACGCCCTCCTCGGACAGCGCGTACGTGACGGCATCGGCGGGATCACACGGTGCATCGGTGGGTGCCGAGGGTGCCGACACAGCTGTGTGTGTAATATGCGGTGGCGGCGCGCAAACCGCGACCCAGGTGTGCGACGCGTGACCTCCCACGTCGGCGGACTTCGATCCGCACTCCACCAGCCCGAAAACCTTACCGTCGGACTTGCCGCCCAGCCTGCGGTACTTGGCGTGAAACTTGGACTCGTCGTGGTGCGAGTGTGGGCCGGACCGTGTGGAATTCGAACCGACGCGCCACACCTTCAGGTGCGCCGCCCCCGCGGTGACGAACGAATCGCCGTCGGCGTTGAAAGCGACGGACCGGAGACGCCCGGAAGAAACGTCGTGGCCGCAAAAGTGCCGAGCCAGGTTGACGCCTTCCCGCCAATCCCACAGCGCCACGTGGCCGTCGTTGTCCGCTCCCAGCGTCACCACCCGGCGGTCGTCGTGCCCAGGGCAGAACGCGATGGCTTCCACGCCGTACCTGTGCCCGCGGAGGACGGCGAGGGGCTTGCCGGTCTCGGCGCTCCACACCACAGCCGCGGGCTGGTGGCCCTTCTCGCCAGCCGCGATGAATCGTCCGCGTGTGCCCGAGAAGGCGACGGAGACGAAGGGCTTGCCGCCGCCCTGCGTTCCGGTGGACGCGTTCGTGGAGCGTGTATCGCGGGTGGTGGCGCTAGGCCGGATGGCGCGCGCCTCCTTGACCCCGGCGTTGGGCTTTGGCGCTCTGAGGAACATGATCTGTGCGTCGCGTGCGGGGGAGTAGATGACGACGACGGCTCCGGCGGGGTGCGCGACGTCGCCGGTGCCGGGGGAGCACGCGAGGCCGCCGGATCGGCACGGGGACATGCCGATGACGCGCGCGAGGTCCATGTCGAGCTTGGAGTCGGGCGCGGATGAACATGAAGCGACGCGACGGGCGTCCGTCTTGCGCTTGGTCGGGGCCATCTTTCTCGACAGAAATGCGTTTTCTTCGAGGCGCGGCTTAAGACTCGTTCGGCGCTTCTGGGAGCCGCGCGTCGAGTATCGGCCCTGTGTGTGAACCGCGTCCGAGCGTCGATGCGTGGATCGAGTCCGAGTGCGAGCTTCGGTGCGAACGGGGTAGCCGCTGCGTGAACGGCGACGCGGGCGAATATGGCCGCGCCTCGGGAAAGTCGCGTCTGAAGTTCAGTCAACAAAAACGGTTTTTTGTGCCAGATTGTCACAAAAATTAAATGGACAGGATTACACCGCCGTTCTTGAGTCAAACATCACTCGCTCTCAGGACATCACCAGCCACAAACTTCGCGCGAAAGGTCGGCCGGGGCTCACAACGTTCGGCACCCGCGACGAGAGAGAAGAGATGCAGCCGGCCAAGGACTCGGCGCAGGATCTCTCGAAGCTGTCCATCGAGGACAACTTCGGTCACAGGTTCTTCATCGCACCGCACAGACACACCAAGACCTTGTACCTCGTACGGCACGGCGAAGGGTATCACAACCTCGCGGGTGAGCCGGCGCTGGGGGGATCGCGCGAAAACTACAGATCCGAAAAGTTCGCCGACGCGCACCTCACTCCGCGGGGATGGGCGCAGTGCCGCGCGCTGAAGAAACACCTGGACAGCGCGGTGACGCACGACGGACGCGAGCACGTCATGGACAGGATCGAGCTCGTCGTGGTCTCGCCGCTGATGCGCGCGCTGGAAACAGCGGTGGGCTCCCTGGGTGGATCCGACATGCCCGTCGATCCCACGCCGTCCAGACGCGACTGCGCTTTGATGATGAGCCGGAACGCGATCGAGGGCGTCCGCCCCGCGCACGCCGCGATCAAGACCCGCAACGAGGGCATCAACGCGCAGCCGGGGCGAACAGACCTCAAGTTCCTCGCGTGCGAACTCTGCCGGGAACACATCGGGATGAACCCGTGCGATCGAAGGCGAACCATTGCCGAGTATAAAGACGCCTTCCCGGCGATCGACTTCAGCCAAGTCGTCGACGATGAAGACAAACTGTGGGGCACGATGAACGAGAGCAACGATGAGATGTGTGAGCGCGCGCACAGGTTCATGGAGTGGATCATGCGCAGGCCGGAGACACACGTCGCGGTGGTGACGCACTCCGCGTTCATGGCGGCTATGCTACGCGAATTCGGAGCCACCGACCAGCTCGGATGCCACGAGCGCGTGAAGCAGGAGACGCACAGGTGGCCTGACAACTGCGAGATGCGGCCGGTGGTGGTGGTGGACCCTAGTGGAGGCGGCGGGCTGGATCCCATGTTTTTCCCGGGTGGGAAAACCGGGCTCGGAGACTTTGACGACTCGACAAACGTTTGAAATTTTATTTTAAGAGTTATTGCCGATTCTTTGCTACATCGCGCACTCTCACGCGTCCCGCAACGCCGCGTATCTCTCGTTAACAACCTGGCACACCTGCTTCACCTTCTCCTCGACGCGTTCCTTGTCCTCCGCCGCGATGCGTTCGCCGTACTTTTGTGCAAACTTATCTGGATGGTAGCGAGTCAACATTCGCTTCACCCTGGCTCTGTCTATGTTAGCCGGAAGCGTCACCGGGCCCATGACCCCAGCGGGCGGCCAGGGTATTTGCCCGTACGTGATCGTCCCGTCCGCCTCGTCCAGCTCGGCCCACGCCGCGTCCTCGTCGGCGTCCGCGGCGAGCTGATCGGCGATGCGGTCGATTGCGTGTTCATCATCCTCCTCAGCGTTTTCCTCTTCCGTCGCGTCAGCCTTTTCAGCGGGTCCCTCCTCCTTCTTCTCCTCCTCCTCGTGCTCCTCCTCCTTCTCTTCGCGACGTTTCGCATCGAGCCGTTCCTCGATCCCGTCCGGAGTTTTACTTTTACTCGCATCGCTCCCGGCTTTTGGAGACAGAACCTCCTCGAGCGTCACCGTGTGAACGTCCGCGGTGGAATCGATTGTGAAATCATTCGACCCGTTCTCACCCGCGTTCACCCCGTAAGTCGGTCCCAACACCGCGCTCGGCGGCGGCACGAACGCGGGCGCGTACATCGCCTCCGCCATCGCCCTTCTCGCCGACGCCTCCGCCTCTTTCCGTCGCAGTATGTCCTCCGCGGTGACGGCTCGTTCCGCCGCCCTCGACCGCTCGGCTGCTTCCAGTTCGTACAGCCTTCGTCGTTCCAGCCGTTCTCGCTCCATCCACTCCATCTCCCTGCACTCGATGGCCGCGATGGATGCCGCGGCGGGAGAGGAGGATGGCGAGGTGCTCGCCGCCGCGCGCACGTTGGCCTCCTGCATCTTCTTCGCCAACGCCTGGAGCCTGAAGTCTTCGGCGACTCGTCTCCTCTCGGCGTTCATCTGCGCGAGTGACTCTGGGGATGCGAGTTCGGCGACCGCGACGGCCTTCTCCCGCCGCTTGAGCTCAGCCTCCCGGACGTAGAGTTCCTGCGTGCGTTTACGTTCCACCTCCATGATCCGCAGGTCCTCCTCGGTGAACGCGGGGGGAGGCGACGCCGGTTCGTGTGGAGCCGCTGGTGTGGACGTCGCGTCAGCACTCTGCTCTTCATCCCTAACAACGACGCCCGGCCTCTGGTCGTCGTCGTCGGCCGGCGGCGGCTTCGCCTCGACGGGCGCGGGCGACGGGGTCATCGGGATCTCTTCCATCGCGTCCTCCTCCGCGTCGTCGCTCATGGTCGATCCTCCGACCGGGGGACCGACGGGGCCACGCGCCACTCGGTGCAGGCGCCTCTGTGCGGAACTCACAAGATCTCAGCGCTTTAATCCGCGACGACCGCATGCGTGTGCCGTCAGTCTCGGCGCGCCAACCATGGACGCGCCCGATAGACACGATACCATGGTCGAGGCCACGGCGCTGGCCCAGAGCAACGAGTACGAGTCGTATCACCAGGGCGTGGTGATATGCAGCTACCTCATCGTCGCGGTCGTGGCGTGCATCGCCGCGCGCGACGTCGCGGTGCAGCGCGCGGCTCACACCGGAGGCGTGAGCCCCGATCTGGTGGGCGCGGCTGCCGGGAAGGACGGCGTGAGCAGGTACGAACGCGCACACTCACCTCCGTGTTCGCCGATCGTGCCCATTCTTGGCGCACTTGATTGATCGAGCGCGCGTGTGGCCCGCCGCCGGGCGCCTGATGCCCTCTCCGCGCGCCCAATCGCGACACATCGACCCGCGTTTTCCGGGCGGTAACACCCTGGTTCGACAAAAATCCGCATCTGACCTTCCCAATCCCACCGTCGTCGCAGGTTCGCGCTGGGCTGTGGGCGCCTGTTCTGGCTTCTCTTCGGCGTATTCTTCGTCACGTACCACCTGTGCTACGAGAACATCCTGCACCACACCGACGGCATGGAATACCTCAGCGACTGGACCATTGTTTTGCTCTGCTTCGTCACCGGTTTGCTCGGGTGGCATTCGCTTGCGGAGGACCCGAGCGCGAGTGTGCCGGGATGGGTCACGGAGCTGGCGGTCATCGCGCACGGCGTGGCGTGGAGCAGCAACATCATGGCCACGATCGGCGCGTGGTACAGCTTCTTCTTCTACCCGATATGCGAGACTTTAGAGGGCGTGAACAACTGGCCGTGGTGCTACCTGGTGCGTTTCTTTTTATTTCCATATGGGCAATTAGTATGACGGCGTGTTTTGTTCACAGGAGTGGTACAGGCTAGCCGAACACGGGCTGAACATGCTGGTGCTTTTAGGGGACTGGAGGTGGGGGTGCGTGCCTCTGAGACGGAAGGACTTGGGATGGAGCGTCATCTTCCTGGAGACGTACGCGATGTGGGCCTGGTTGATCATGTTCAACACCGGACGGTGTCCGTATGACATGTTCGACTTTGGCACGGGGTGAGTTTATTTTATATATCCTTGTATGGGCAATTAGATTGACGTCGTGTTTTGTTTACAGGTGGACCGAAGTTCCGTGGCTGTGCGCCGCTTTGGCCGGGATCGCGGCGTGTCACATGGCGGCGAGGTGGATGTACGCTGCGAGGGACCGGGACGCGGGACGGGACCCGGAGGGTGGAGAAAACGACGCGCTTCCCGTGAATCCAGGCGCGAAATACGAGTCCCTTTAGTCGTGACTGGATAGATAGTCACCTTTAAGTTACCTTTAGCTCTACTCATATGAGAGCCATCAGCTCCTGAACCTTGGCCTGCGACTGCCGCTTGTGCTGCGCCACCTCCTGCAGCAGCGCGCGCATCTCGCTCTCCACCCTGCGAACCTTGTCACTCGCGGCGCGCTCCCGCGCGTCGATGCTCGCCACCCGCGCCTCCGCCGCCGCCGCCATCTCAGCAGCATCCGCCCGCGCCGCCGCCGCATCCTCCCTCGCCGACCGAGCCTCCGCCTTGACCTCGTCGTCGTGCTCGTCCCGCTCGGCGAGCTGCGCCAGCGCGTCGTCGCGCTCGCGCCGCAAGCCGTCCTCGCGCTGCGCGAACATGGACTTGACGCTCTCAACCTCCGAGGACACGTACGCTAACATCTGGTCACGCTCGGCAATCTCTTTTCGAGCGTCGGCGGCGGCGTCCTCGGCGGCGTTTCGTTTCGCGGATACCTCCTCCAGAGCCTTCTCTAGACGCTCGATGGCGGCATCCGCACCCGCGAGGTCTTTTTTGACTTGGCGGAGTTCGTCCTCGAGCGAATTACACCGCGAAACGGCGAGTCGTTCGGCATCGGCGGCGGCTTTCACGGCGCCGCCGCTCGCGTCCCTGTTACGTTTAGTCTCCTCCTTCAACGACTTGATGAGCTCAGCCTGGGACTCCAACATGGCATCCTTGACCCGCACGTTGTCGTGCGCGAGCTCGAGCTGCTTGCGCACGCCGTCAATCTCCGCGATGGCCGCCAGTGACTGCGCCTTTTGGTCCTTGACGAGATCCAACGCTTTCGTCGAAGATCGCTCCGCGGCGACGGCGTTGGCGGTTCGCTTCTCGCAGTCCCTGATGCGCACCTGCATCTCGCCGACGTCCGCCCTGGCCGCCGCGGCGTCCGCCTCTGCGCGCTCCGCCCTTCGTCGGTCCCGCGCCATGTCCTCGATGGCGACCCTCTGTTGCTCGCACACTTCGGCGAGCTCCTCGGCTAAAACTTCGGCGTCTTTTTTACCATCCAGCGCGGCTCGCGCCACCCGCGTCATCTCCTCAACCTCCGCCGTGAGCCGTCCTTTGTCCTCCTCGGATTCTTTGAGCGCCCACCTGAACTCGTCCTCGACCGCCTGGACGCGCGTGTTGACCCGCGTGACCTCCGCCTGAAGGGCATCGCGCGCCATCGTCGCGGAAGCCAAGTCCTGAACCGTCTTCCGCGTCAGGTTGTTCGCGGCGATCAAGTTCTCATCCCGTAACTCGCACTCACGCGCGTGCATCACACGCAGCGCGTCCAAGTTGGACGCCGCCTCCTCGCGAACCTCGTGGAGGGTACGTTCCAGCTCCGAAGCGGCAGCCACGGCGCCGTCGCGCTCGGCGGTGACCGCGCTAAACTCGCCGGCTTCGATCGACGCCGGGTGCGTGGACAACGATTTTTGCGCTACGTCACGCGCCTCGGTCGCGTCTTTGACCGCCACGTTCGACGCATCCACGAACCGCGCGTGGTCATCCTTCAGTCGTTGGGTCTCCAGCGCGTGTCGTTCGCGTTCGGCGGTCACCTCCGCGCGAGCCGCGGCGAGTTTACGCGCGAGATCAGCCTCCCGGTCCGCCGCCGTGGCTAACCGTTTCATGGGCGAAGCCGAGGGAGTCGTCACCCCGAGGGAGTAGTTACCCTGGTCGTCTGTGTGGTCACCCTGTGTGGTCACGTCGACGTCGTCGTCCAGGGGTGAACCCATCGACCCGTCCTCGCGCTCCGCCCAGGACTGCGAGTCACGTGCCCCGCCCTTCACCGGCGGAGGCGTGGACGGTATGGTGGCCCTCCGACCCGGCGCCTGCCAATCCGGTTTATGCGGCTCACCCTTCATCGACGCGTGTTCTCTCGGCGCCTTGAGCAGCGCGTCAACCTGCGACTTCAGCGACGCCACCTCAGCCTCGAGCTGCTCCTGCTTGGTCTGCGGCTTGGCGTGGGCGGCGAGGGCGCCGCGGCTGAGGCTGACGGACGTCTGCGTCGAGATACCTTCGCGAACCCGATCCGCGTTTCTCTGCGCCGACGCCGCGCGGAGCAAGTCACGCTCGATGCGCCTTAAACGGAGCTCGTGGTCCACGACGGCGGCGTCGGCTTCGTCCGCCTCCGCGCGTCGCCGCTCGCGTTCCTTGCGATCGCGCTTTTTGGCCTTCTTGCGCTCAGCCTTGGCGTCGTCGTCCTCGTCGTCCTCGAGGTTCTCCTCCATGGATGGCGCCTTGAGCTCCTCGGGCTCCGTGCTCACCACGCTCCCTTCCGCAGCCTTCGTCGATACCCCGTCGTCATCAAGAGCCTGGAGGGTCTCATCCGTCAGCGCGAACGTCACCTCACGCGTGTCCCGCGGCTTGGCGTGGGACTTACCAGCTTTTTTAGCCTTGTACCGTGTCAACGCCTCGTCCACCGGGCCTTTCTTCGGGCTCCGTTTTTTGTTCACTCCAGAGTCATCCGACAGTTCGAGTTCATCCCCGTCCCCGTCCCCGTCATTCTCACCCATCGCCCGCGCAGCCTCCGCGGCGGAGTGCGCCAACGCCGCCGCCGCAGCAGCCTCCGCGGCTTGGCGCGCGGCGCGTTCGAGCAAATCCGCGTTTCTGGAGTCCGACACCGCGCCCGATCCCTCGGCCAATTCGTCCCGACCGCGTCTCAACGGTTCACCGTCCAACTCTGCGAGCCACGGCGCGAGTGCCGCGATGGCAGCCCTGTAACTCGGCTCGTGACACACGGGGTTACCCCGCGTACCCACCGCGCTCGATCCGCTCCTTGAGGAACCACCGGCGGCGGCTTCGAGCGAGTCCGTGGTGGACGGCGGCGCCGAGTCGTCGTCGGTGTCGCCGCCGCCTACGCGTTCAAACGGCGACGGGGCGCTCGCGAGGAGGATCGCCCTGAGGCTCACGACCGCCGCCAGCCCCGACCCGAGGTCCGCGAATGTTTCCACGTTGTTATCGCGGATGTCGAGGTGCGCCAAGGACCACGGCGCGGCGTCGGCCCTGGGGATGGTGAGCGCGTGAAGCGACCGAACGCGGTTGTATCGCGCGACGAGCCTGGTGAGCTTTGGGGCTCCTAGGTCGATGCCGTCCAGTGACACGATGTTGTTGTTGGTGACGTCGAGTGTGCGCAGGTTGCGGAGCACGGGCATGCCCTCGAGCCGCGCGATGCGGTTGCTGGAGAGGTTCAGGTCCCTCAACGAGTCTCCGCACGCGCGGAGCATCGGGTCGACGTCCATGCGACTCAGCCGGCATCCTTGCACGCACAGCGACCTGAGGTTGGTGAACCGTGCGATGCCGACGATCTGCGACAGCGACTGCAGCCGTCCGCCGTAGCACGATATGTCGGTGACCTCGGCGTCGGGGGTGTTCGGGTCGTCGCGGAGGTCCACCTGGGGCAGGTCGCCCTTGCCGAAGACTTGCGCATCCTTGTCGAGCGAGCGGCGCGCGGCGGGTGTCTTGTCGGCGTCACCGCGCGAGCCCCGCTTCTCAGCCTCCTCGCGCTGGCGCTCCTGTAGCTGCTGCGCGCGGCGTTGCACCCGTTTGGGGCTGTGTCTGGCCGGCGCCATCGCTCCAGGCCGGCGCCCACCCGTCCGCGCTCGAACGGCGCCCTCCTCGGAGGGTTCGATGAGATTTGACAGCCGGCGACTGTCGGGGCCCAACACTACTCCGGAGTGCACCTCCGGGCCAAACTCGAACGGTCACGAGGTGTCGACGGACGCCCTCGCGTGTCCGGACCGTGTCGCCGGTGACGTGCGCTGACGTGCGCCGCGCGTTCTGCCTCGGGCGGGCGCGTCGACGCCGCTGGTTACCGTAGCCGTTGCAAATTTGGCGAACTTTTTGAATGAAAGTTGCAGCCGACCGACAGCCTGTCCGGCCGGTTTCGGAGGCGCCTTCCGAGACGGCGCGTCCCCGGCCGCCACTTCCGTCGACGCGCGGGCATCGGACGCCAACCATGGGCGGCGCTTACGATGAGATCGACCTGGAGGACATGGACTGGAACGCGGAGCTCGGCGCGTTCACGTTCCAGTGCCCGTGCGGGGACCTGTTCCAGATCACTCCCGAGGAGCTGAGGGCGGGCGAGGAGGTCGGGCACTGTCCGTCGTGCAGTTTGGTCATCACGGTGGTGTACGAGCCGGACGAGCTGGTGGAGCTCATCCCGGCGGGAACCAGGGACGAGAGCGGGCGGTGGGTGACGGTGGAGGAGTAGGAAAAGAGGGAACACCGGGGATGGGTAGAGAGACCGGGGATGGGTGTAGACGGGGATGGGTGTAGACGGGACCGGCGGCGGGGCGGCGGTCCGTCGTGAGGCTCGCGGCGAGCTCCCGACACCACACCTCTCCATCGAGCCCGACGACGGCCGAGGATGCATCCACGGCACGTCGAGGGACACGCGATGCCTCCTCAACCCACAATCCCGCACCGCACGCGCACGCATAGGCAACGTAGACCAAGTACACGAGTAGCACGTGGACCACTCACGATTCGAGTTTCATAAGATTAATTTAAAGAGTAGGCACCCGACCACGCCTCCCCACGTCCGACGCGCACCCGACGCACTCGCGAAGTTCCCTTTGAAGCGACCTCGCCTGGCCCTCAGCCAGAACTGCCGCGCCGTACGCCGCGTACAGCCACTCGATCGCGTCGCCCAGGTGTCGGTATGAATCCGCCGCCGCATCATCCGCGGATGACTCACGAATGGACTCATCGTCGACGGACTCCGTCGCGTATAGCGCCCGAGCGGCTCGAGCGAACAACACGAGCGACGCGACGTGACGCTCGGGAGCCTCCGACGCCTCACGCCTGCGAATCTCAGCCCCGACGGACCTGTCCCCATCGTCACCAGTGGAAGGACCGTCTCCGTCGGTCCCAATCGGCTTGGACAAAGCGGCGGCGGCGGCCATCGCCAGCGGCTGGAGCGAAGCCACCGCGCGTCGCAGCTGCGTCCTCGCCTCTTCCCGTCCTCCTCCTTCCACACCGTCCTCCGTCCCTTCTTCCGCGCCCACGAGCACGTCCGCGAGCTTGAGGCGGCATGACGCGAGCTGAAGCCGCATGTTCGCCGCCGCCGCCTCCGCCGCGGCGCCCGGCCTCGCCCATCCAAAGACGGGGTTCAGCGCTTGCTCAACCAGCTCGATGAACCCGCGGACTACACCCGACGGACGTATGTCGTCCGCGTCTAGTAGCTCGCGGGGTATCCCTAGGCCCATTGCGTCGCTGACTCGCGCCTCGTGGATGTGAACCGCCGCGCGCAGGTCCCCGATCGCGTCGGTTCGCCTGCCCAAGGACTCGAGCGACCGAGCCCTGGCTTCGTGCGCCGTCGCCACCGCGGCTCTGCGTTGCGACGACGCCAGGTCTCGGACGGTGCCACGTTTACCCTGCGTGTGGTCCCCGTGTGCTCTGCTTATACGTATCCTCGCTTCGAGCACCTTGGAACGGAGACGCTCGGCGGTGACGTGGTCGCCTAAGAGCTCGCCCCTGACCTGCGCCAGCCTCTCCATCCTCCGCAGCGATTGCGACGAATCACTCTGCCCGCATTCGTCGAGGACCCTAACGCTCCTCTCCAACAACACCGCGCACGCCTCGTGATCTCCACCCGCGCGCTTCGCCTCCGCCATGTGGAACAGCGTCTGCGCGTAGTCCGGGTGTTGAACACCGAGCGACGCCGCCTTCTTCTCGGCGGCGGAGGCGTACGTTTTATACGCCCCCGCGTGGTCACCCCGCGCGAGTTTACATCCCCCGAGGTTGTGCACAGCTGTGGCGGCGGCGGGGTGCCCGGGCCCGTAGTGTTTCTCCAGTGCCCTCGCGGCGTCCGTGTACAGCCGCTCGGCTTCGTCCCATCGCCGCTGGAGGCGGTAGAGCTCCGCGAGGTTGTTACGCGCGGCGGCGACGTGCGGGTCGTCTTTGCCGAATCCCGCGACCGCTTCTTTGAGCGCCCTGCGGAGGTACTTGCCAGCCTCCTCGTGCTCGCCCCGTGCCGATAGGTCTCGCGCGATGTCGGTGTAGACCCTCCACTGCGCGGTGGCCTTGTTCGCGGCGGTCGGGTAGGCGGCGGCGATCGGGGCATCGAGCGGGGTGACCTCGCGGCGGTTAGCTCCAGGGATCGGGTTGGACTCGTCGGTACTAGATGACGTGGACTCGGTGGACTCGGTGGCGGCGGTGGCGGAGCAGAGGTAGGCGGCCACCGCGCCGCTCGCGGCGATCGCCCGGGTCGATCTCGAGCCCAACGCGCGCAGCATCGCGAGATGATCGACACGCGCCGCGGGTGTGTCACTCGCTGTCAAACAGCCTCCGAGGTGTGAAACTGAAACTTCCCAAAAGTTCGTCGAGTTG
>Ga0302114_10000663_pt1 | contig 23603 bp, 16 predicted proteins | sample AG5_Surface_MG_FD_203107 | JGI IMG/M metagenome (GOLD analysis project Ga0302114, IMG submission 203107) | Marine microbial communities from Western Arctic Ocean, Canada - AG5_Surface | ecosystem: Environmental > Aquatic > Marine > Oceanic | place: Canada: Western Arctic Ocean | collected...
CTTTTGATCCGAAAACAGACATCGCCATTTGAAATTAATGAAAACTTTGGGAGGGTGGTTAGATAACACTATTAACCGCTGGTTCGGGTTTAGTCCGGGGGGTGTACCCCTACCTTAAACGCGCTGAGTCTTCTAACTATAGGCTTGGGTAATGCCAATAAGTGGGTAATGCCAATAAATGAGGTTAACAGCACTCGGTTACACAGGCGCTAGGCTTCTCTATCTAGGGTCTACTATCCGGTTACCAAATCCTCTTCGACTACACCATGAACCGATGCATTGCTTCATCTAGCAAAGTTAAAACCCAACGAACTCTTTGCCTCTATTCTATGGTTAATACCACGTTGATGAGTTTTACCGCCTCAACACTAAACAGAATGGGTTAATCGGTTCTAACAACCTTGAAAGACTTGGCAAATAGACCCGGCAAATAGACCCGGAAAACATTTGCCCCAATCGATCTATCCGAGTTCTCAGATGAAGCGCCTGTTTGCCTTACATTGGCGGCGGGCGTGAAGCTTGGGCCCTAGACCCCTTAGCTACGTTGTAATTGGTTCCATTATTGGCGAAACCCGGTTTGCCGACTTGCAAGAGATTAGTCACATCGGTTTGCCCCTCGTAAGTCACGAGCGTCATGTCCGACCTCTCTGCCAAGATACCAATTAGTCCGTTCCTGGCTAAAAATTGTTGGTGATTGATCGCGTGGGATCGAGGCGGCAGAGACTTATTATCGTGCTCGATACACCTATAGGATGTTTGCCGATAGTTTCGTGGAAAGACTGCGTTTTAGCATCGACGCGAATTGGTATGGCGAGTTGCCGCGTAGCTATTTTTTCGATGTTAACAATAAAATGAGATCTCATTCTGGCATCGTAAGTAAAGAACTCCTGGCAGGGTGGTTTACCACCCCTTTGGTTTTTGAATGAGAGGTAAGCTACCCGCAGGGGGCTAGAAAGGAAGCTCTTAAAGCAGGTCATCCACCCCGGCTAGTTAGTTGCGGCGGTCCCCTGGAGGTTTCGCAAGACCATGGTTTAAATAGGTGTTTATTTTTTTCCTTGATCACAGTTTCGCACTTTTCACGACAGCGGTGGACGATGGTTTTAGGATCATTACCCCCGACGTTGATCCCTGGTTGGATAAACCCCAACAGATAGAGTGATAGAGCGGCAGCGGTTGCTAAAACTGATCAAGAGTCTTTTTAAGTCGCGCAACAAATACCCCTGAGTTTAAGTATCCAAGTAAATCGTAAAATTTCCTTTGGTGCGACAATGCCATTACCTTTGTCTGCTGTTTTTTACATTGAAAAGAATACGCTATAGAAATAGCAAAACCATCTTGCTAGTTACATTTTATTACGGGCTTTTTGTGTATGACTGAGTGAATGTTGCGGATTCGAATGGTACGAAGACTGGGGTAGTCAAGAGTTACTAGTAGTCACAGATGGTTACTTAGTGGCGCATCTCAAGTTACATCAGTCTTTTAAGATCCCCGCATGACTCGTCAAACTACATGTGTTCAAGCTTGCGGATTAGGCTCTCTAATTTCATACAGGTTACTGAGTATTTTGAAGCGTCGAAATAAATACCGCGCCAGAAGAACGTGGAAAGAAACCACGAGCTGCTACGTTGGTGCAGGACTTCACGGGTTGGTGCCGTGCTTTTGTTGTTTCGCAGGGATCAACTTTAAGACGACTGAAGTTTACGATTCAAGATAAGGAAAAGTAAAATGGAAACGTTATCAAGGATTTTGGCCTTTCGCGACCAGAAGGGTATGGATGAGCAAGAAGATTTATCGGTTGAGTACGTTTCGGTAGAGAGCCGAAGGGAATTTCGAAAGGCTTCCGACGAGCGTATGATTGTCCAGATCACCAAGTCAAACCAAAAGCATTTAATTGGCAAAACGATGAAGTGTAAAGTGGTCGACGGATCGGCCCATGGTGTCAGGTTTGTTGCAGAGGGTTATATTCCTGTTGGCTGCCAACTTGACCTCTGGGTTGATAGCTTATCGAGCATGGAAAAATATTTCCTTTCCGGTGAGGTTTGTTGGACCCAGAAAGCAGGCGAAGTTCCTTGCGCGATGGGAGTCAGATTGCAGGAAGGATCTGCGACTGACATCGAGAACTGGAAAGCCGTCCATTAGGTAGGCTAGTGATAAGCTGGTTTGGTGCTCGCACTCCGGCAATGCGGGGGCTGTTAGATCCAGGGATCGGTATACCTGACAAGAAGCAGCGCTCTGGTCTAGGATCAAACAAGCGGCTTCATGCTTGAAGTCCCGTGTAAATATTCTTCGTTGTCTTCTCTTCAGTGAACGCGTCACTAGCGGTGACAGTATCCCCTAGGTTTGTGTCCCGTTTTATTTCACTACTACAGAGCAACCCGAGAACCGGGTGTGGTAAATCGGCACTAGTAATTGCTCGTAGTTACAAATAGTTACTTAGTTAGACGTCTTAAGTTACATCAGTCCTTTAACATTGTTTTTAATTCCAAAGCCGCCGCTTTTACGAAGTAGCAAAGCAGGTTGATCACTCCAGTGTTGGGATAGCACTCCATTCAAAAAGTGTGCGTCAGACCACAGTTTTAGACAGGTAACTCATACATAATACCCAGTGGTTAGTGGTTAGTGGTTAGTGGTCGGGAGTATCTTCATATAGGGGGGGTGTCGGTCAGGCTTCAAAGGGCCGGTGCCGGCGAAGTGGCGCTGATCATCTCCAACCAGGTCTTAAAGGCGATCGGCAAGAAAGAAGTGACTGAAGAAGAGCGCTTTTATTTACTGTCGGAGTGAAAAGATGAACATTACCCAACTTGAAGTTTTAGGCGCCAGTAGCCCACAAGTAGATGAAAAGTTAAAACTGCTAAATAGACCCGCTAAGGCAATAGGTTGGCATAGTCCTAATGTGGACACAACAAATAGGGCTCAAAAAATGTCTTTTCAACGAAGACGGGCTGTAGGTTAAACACATGAGTTTTATTGATTACTCGACGGTGATACGCGACATCCTCATAGACTTCACTAGTCTGTATTTTTTGTCTTATGTCATTCTTTACAGAAAATATCGAAATGTGGAGATGTTCGTAGCATCGGCCTTATTTAACATATTCATTTTATTGATCGTGATGACGATCGTCCGAACGGACTTTAACATCGCTGTTGGTTTTGGGCTGTTTGCACTGCTATCGCTTGTGCAATTGCGCAGCACCACCTTTACAAAGACGGAAATGGCATATCTGTTCGGTGCAGTGACGTTGGCGGTAATAAACGGCGCAGGGATTATTGATTTAAGTTTTGTGCTGATTAGTAATGTCGTCGTTATCGTCTCTACCTGGTTTATTGGTAATTGGTCTCTCGAGCACTCGGCGAACTTGATTCGTGTAGACAACGTCAAGAAAATGGCGGTGACACTAGATCACATCGACGAAAACGTTGTCGGTAATCGAGATTTAATGTGTAAGCAGCTTACAGAGACCCTGGGCATCGATGTACAAACCTTCGAGATTAAGAAAATCGATTACGTTCGCGACATGGTGGAAATAACGGTTATCTATCAATTGCCGCCTACAGAGATCCCGCAGTACACGGACAACATCTCGTCCGGATCAGACCTGGCGCCAGATCCCCAGCGTGCATCGGATACGCGGGGTAGTTAGATATGCGAAGCGTGCTAAAAGAATTTGACGCGATTTCACTTGATGAAACTAATCGTCTAGCGAAAATGCTGAGTCGCACTGAGAACAAATATATTTTAAGTTACGAACAGTTTGCGGCCTTGCTTGTTTTAATTAGGGAAGATTATGCCGTACTAGATATCGGGGGGAGGAACGAGTTTCAGTACTCATCCTGTTACTACGATGATAATTTTAGCTGTTACAAAGAGCACCACCAATCGCGTCGCCAGCGGTTTAAGGTGCGTACGCGTGAGTACGTTAACAGTGGTATGACGTTTTTCGAGATAAAGCTTAAGGGCTTGCGCGGTCGAACCGATAAATATCGGACAGATTGCGACACATTTCTAATGCCTAGCATTCAAGGTTCGTACCTTACGATGCTTAACGAACTTTATTTGAAGAATTACAGGAAAGAGATGCGCTTTGATCTGACGCCGTCCTTAATCGTCAACTACTCGCGCTGCACGTTCGTTGCTTTGAAGGGTGGTGAGCGCGTCACCATAGATTTCGATCTTGGCTTTAATCGCCCGTACGAGGCCTGCGATGCTATTCAGGTTGGTCGCGGTTTTCTCATTGTTGAAACTAAATCGGTAGACGGCCGAGGTGCAGCAGACAGTGCCCTGAAAAATATGGGTGTCAGAAAGTCCTCGAAATGCTCGAAGTATTGTATTGGGGCCAATCTGACTGGGCAGGTGAGTCAAAATAACCATTTTTTACGGAACATTAAGCATGCTCAGGAAAATATTATTTCGCCCAATCTAGCGAAAAAAGCACCCAGAGCGGCGCCTGGAAATTCAGTCGGGGCTGCTGTAATAGCGCCCTCAACAGAGCCTGCACTGGCGGCTGTCAGGTGAGGACTATAGACTGGACGATTCTGGGCGTAGGATTGGTTGCCGCAATCATTTGGGCTGCGATATCCCTAAATGATGGTTTTAAAAGTGGAAACGCGGTCATCATCGCGCGCAGTATTTCCATCACTTCCACGATCGATGGGCATGTGGACAATACGCCTCCGGAGGTGGGTGCGCGTATCAGTCCCTCGGAGCTCTTGATTCGAATTCACGATAATCGAATTGATCGTGGACGGTTGACGGATTTCGAGAGCGAGATAGAGTTTCTGCAACAGGACATCAAGAACGCTGCGCGTCAGCAGGTAGATCTAGAAGCGCTGCTGAGTCTCTTTCAGGAAAGAGCCTTGGCGCATGCTGCGTGGGTCGAGAGCGATGTAGAGCTTCGTAAACAAGAGAACATGCAATTGCTGGAGATTGCTGAGCAAACCCGAAAACTCAAGAATGACCATGCAGCCCGAACCGCTGAACTGTATCAAAATGAGCATGTTAGCAGTACGTTGGTGGATATCGCGAATGCCGAGGCAGCAATCGCAATCAGCCAGGAAGAGCTGAGCCGCACTCAGGTGCGCCGTGACCAGTTACAGCAAAGATCCTTGATCGATATTGGCGCGTTCTTTGATAACGGCGACGCAAGTTACTGGGACCGTATGGCGGATGATATAACGCTGCGAAGACTGGACAGCAGGAGCAACATCGCTACGCTTAATGCGCAGCTGGATCGTGCGAAAGCTCAGGCAGGTATGGAGCGTAGCCGAATCGGCTCGACAGTGGAAGAAGAACACCGAGCGCCGTTTGCAGGACTCGTTAACGCGACCTATGTCAGCAAGGGCACCCGTGTGAACCGGGGGGCTACTTTGATGCAAGTTCTTGATTGTACGAACCCTATTGTCATCGTACCGTTACCAGAGCATCGCATTGCAGAGTTCGAAGCCGGTATGAGCGTGACGATATATCCGGTAGACACAGATGATGCACTTGCAGGCAAAATAGAGTACATCAGTAGTGGGCCGCTTATCGGGCACGACCAAACATTGTTGGTGCAAGAAGACCTGACGGTTCGTGGTGTTCGCGCAGTCGTAAGTTTCAGCGATCAAAAATTCCCCGATGAGCCTGAAAGATCGTGTCAGTCTGCCCACCGCGCGGTTGTTGTTGTACACACCTAATGAATCTTTAAATCGGCCTACAGCAGGGTGGTTAAGGCATCCTGAAGTGGTAAATGTAAAATGCCTTAAATGGGAATGCAAAAAATCAAATAGAAGGACTGCGGGCGCGGTTTTTGAGTACTCACTCTGCGGTGCCTAACTCATTTAATATCGTGCGTTGTGCAGAGCCAGCCGAAATCTAAGGATATTTCAGGTTGCGTTTTCTTGTTTTTTGGACGCACCGGCCAAACCTTTATAAGGGTTTTCCAACATTGTGACGTTTATTTCTTCAGTCCCGACTGAGGATGGTAGAGAGTAATTTTTTTAGATCTCTTGGCATGTAAGGTTTTGTGAGGACCGCTGCGAATCCATAGTCTTTATAGTTCATCATTACTGGGTCATTGGAGTATCCGCTAGCCACGATCGCGACAACACTCGGGTCTATCCGCAGGAGCCGACTCATCGTTTCCGTGCCACCCATTCCACCTGGTATCGTTAGATCAAGAATGACCAAATGGAATGATCGTCCGGCGTCCATTGCTTCTTTGTATTTTTGTAATGCTTGGCTGCCGTGTTCAGCGCTCTCAACCTCGTAGCCGAATTTATTCAATGACTTGCCGACCATTTTTAGAATCGACTGCTGATCGTCCATCATTAGAATTCTACTTCTATTGTTACTCATATTGTTCAGCCGTACCGATTGGTGGTCCTTATCCTTGAGCCTTGGTAAGGCTTCTTGTGATGCTGGTAGGTAAATGTCGAATGTTGTACCGACGCCCACTTCTGATGAGACCGTGATGTGGCCATCATGCTGCTGAATAATTGAAAAAGTTGTCGCTAGACCCAACCCATTGCCCGTTTGCTTAGTGGTAAAAAAAGGGTCGAAGATCCGCGACTGGATTTTTTCTGGTATTCCCTCTCCTGAATCTTCGATTGATATCTTGACATAATGTCCAACCTTCAATGGCAGGGAGCGATGTTGACCTAATTCAACCTTTGCAGCGGTCACTGCTAAGTGTCCACCTTTAGGCATCGCCTGTCGCGCATTGATAATGATATTACTGAGCACCTGGCCTATCTGGCCCTCATCCACATTGACCTGATCGAGATCATCCGGTATGGCGTAATCACAAGAGATATTGGATCCGGTGAGTGCAAAATTAACTGAATCTCTTATTAGGCCATGGAGCGCTGAGACTTCTCTGACGGGGGATCCTCCTTTAGAAAAGGTAATCAACTGTTGTGTCAGACCGTTGACCTTGAGGGTCTCTCTTTCCGCGGTTGCTAGAACCTCGTTCTTTTCAGCTAAGTCGTCAGACATTATTGCCAGGCCAATACTGCTTACTATGCTGGTCAGAAAGTTGTTCAAGTCGTGAGCAATACCGCCGGCAAAAATACCGATCGATTCGAGCTTTTCAACCTTTTGCATTTCTTCGCTCATGCGTTTTCGTTCGGTAATGTCAGTTGCCATCCACATAGCAAGACGTCTTCCGTCAGGCAGACTCCCCATCGTCGCGGAACTTAATTCCCATGTCACCTGATGACCAAACTTAGTCGTGATGGCGTAGTCACCCCACATCTTGGCATCTTCAGTTTCAAGTGATGCGAAAATTTTCTGTCCGGGGGCTTCCCCCGTGTCATAGGCCATATCGGCCCATGCCTTGACCGTTGGTATGTCGGTTAGGGTGTAACCCGTAATGTCTGTCCACGTTTTGCTGATCAATAGCACCTCGCCATCATCGGCGTGAAGCATAATCGGGGCGGGTGCATCGATAATGACCCGTCTAAAGCGACGGTTACTTTCTTGCAGTTCGTCTTGCGTCTGTTTTTGCTCTGTGATGTCTGTATGAGTAGAAACAAGCACCGCGCCAAACTCAGGGTGTTCAAACTGAGCGACGCTGGCATAGCTCCAAAACTTTGTGTCATCTTTTCTTTTGTTACGAACCTCGCCTTGCCATCGGCCGGTTTTGGAGATTTTTTTCATTACCTTTTCTGTTGTCTCTTCCCCATTATTTTCTTCAGGTACGTTAACAATGGAAACATGCTTGCCGATGAGTTCATCTGGCGCGTAGCCAAACATTTGGTCAAAGGCAGGGTTCGTGAAGACAATGGCGCTGTCCCTTGAACGGCGGAGGTAAATTCCCTCGGTCATATTGGTAATGACTTCTGCTTGCGTCAGCAATAGCAGCTCAGCCTGTTGGCGGTGAACAATTTCTTGTTCCAAATCACGGGCGTAAACTTGCAATCTCTCCGTGTTTTTTTCTAAGGCCGATAAGTGGCGTGCCTGCTCTTGGACATAGAACTTTAAGACCATAGCGGCGAGAATGGTCATTCCCAAGCAAAGTACGAGTAACATGCCCTGCACAATTTGGAACCTGCGCAGGTCCTGGATTATCGCTTCCTGCAAGGCGGTTTCGACAAAGCCCGCCTGTGCAAGGAAGTCGAGGAATATGGCGTCGAAGCGTTGGTCCATAGCTGACCCAACACCGGACTGCTCCGCCTTAGCCCACCTCTCATCGGCGACCGCCGCGAACTCTTCAAGCTTCGCAAGCACTTCAACGATAGCGTTTTGAAGTAGTGGATCACTTAATGGGACGATGACACTTTCTTCATTTTCGCCGCCTTCAAGCATTGCATCGGCATACCACCCAGCCTTTTTGAAGTGTTCCCGTACGGTGGCAATGTCTTCGGTACTGTCGCCGCTAATCGCTTCCTCGAACCAAAGGTGGCCGAGGGTCGCTTCAAGCTTAATTCCCATTGCTGCGTCAACAAGTGGTACATAACGCAGAGACAATCGAGTCCCCGTGATCAGGGAATAAGTGATTCCAACACTGAAAGTTATGCACAATAGAACAACGACGATGATTGGACGCCGGCTAAGCCCTGGGAGGCGCGTCAGGATTTTCTGCCAAATAGTCATATATTGAGTCTTTTTTTAGGTACTCTGCAGCGGTTCATTCGCGGGAGTGCTGGTACAGATCAAATATTTCTGGCGGCTGGTTTTGCGTGTCCAATAGACGCCTTCCACTTTGTTCACGGGTGATTCACCTTTGTGCTTGGACTGTTCTAGTCCCGCAGTTACAGGCGACATTAATGTGACCGAGCGCCGCCGCAAACACTAACCCGCATAGCTTGAGTGTATCGCTCCAACTAGGATGTATCGCTCGAACTAGAGTTTATCGCTCCAATTAGAGTGTAACATAGGCATCGTGTCATGCGGTTTCAAGCTATCGATCGATCAGCATGCGCCAACTAGTCTGACATCAAGAGCGCAGTTACCGCTTTCTGTTATTGACGTCTTTTACCCTGGTCGGCTAACGCTTGTTGCCAATTTGTGTGTTTCTTCGTGTGCTAAGGTCCCCGTATCAGATCTTGCCATAGGGCCGGCTGGGTCAATTTTTCGTCGATTAATTCAACCTGGTGATAGGGTAATTAATCCGTGCGCTCTTGATGTCATTGAGTATCACGTATAGGCATGGGATTAGAATGAGCGTGATCACGGTTGCAAATAGAATTCCAAAGCCCAGTGAGACGGCCATAGGAATAACCAGCTGAGCAGCCAGACTTGACTCCGTCAGTATGGGTAGTAAGCCAAAGAAGGTGGTAAGAGACGTTAGCATAATAGCGCGGAACCGTTCTGTTCCTGCCTTAATAGCGGCTTCCACGATATCCATTCCGTCAGCGACAGACTTGTTCACGAAATCAACTAAAATAATACTGTCATTCACCACCACGCCCGCCAGGGCAATAATGCCGTAGACCGAGAGCGCGCTAAAGGGAATGCCAACGATAATATGGCCAATAAGTGCACCAATCATTCCAAACGGGATCACTCCCATGATGATGAGCGGCTGCAGATATGATTTCAGTGGGACCGCCATCAAGGCATAAATACAAAACAACGAAAGCGCGGTGGTCAGAATCATACGTTGCGTAAGTTCATCCTCTTCCTGGCTTGCACCACCGAGTTCGATTCGCACATTGGGATGTTTTAGCGCCAGTTGCTCAGAGAAATCCCCTAACGTCACATCGCTTACAATCTTACTGGGTTGCGTGATTGCCTTATTGATATCAGCGGAGATAATAATCGCACGCTTACCCCAGGTACGGCGGATGGTAGAAGGCGAGACTCTGGTTTCAAGTTCTGCCACCGCGGTGAAGGGTACCTCGTCACCGCCACTTGTTCTAATATACATGGATTCAAGGTTACCCATTGATTCACGTTCCTCCCGAGGGTAACGAACCATGACTTTTACCTCCTCGCGGCCACGCTGAAGTCTCTGGGCTTCAACACCATAGAATGCAGCTCGGACCTGACTAGCAAGGTCCGTGAGTGCTAAGCCAAGCGCCTCTGCCGAGGGTTTAATCTTCAGGTTTACTTCAGGGATGCTGCCGGTGTTGGAATTCTCAATATCGTACACACCCTCGTAGGATCTTAAATGTTGATGCAGTAATTCTGCCGCAGCTTCCAGTTCTTTGATATCCGGCGAAATCAGCTTAAAGTTAATGTCTTTGCTATAGCCATGAGACTTCTGCGCACCGCTGATTTGAATGGTTTTCACGCCAGAGAGCTCTCCAACACGCTCTCGCCAGTTTGTCGCAAGTTGTTCTGGGCTCTGTGAAAGTGAATCGACAGGCTTTAGCTCAGCGATGACATTACCATTAGTGTTGAAGACATAAGCGGCCATATTTTTTAAAAACTTATCATCCGCGGGTTGTTCTTCATTGAGTTCAACGAGTGAATGGTTAAGTCGTTCGACAACCTTGACTACCCGTGCAGGCGATGTTCCATCGATCATTTCCACTCGCGCAGAAATAAAATCGGTGGACATGCTAGGAAAGAAAACGGTTTTGATAAAGGGGCCCATTACAAACCCAATGGCGAGTATCAACATACTGATGAACACTGCGAGGGTGGTGTAACGGGCTTTTATTGATCTAATCAGCAGCGGCCGGTATTTCTGCTGAACAAGGTATTTCAGGCCATCAGCGAATCTGTTTTGGAATCTCTGCAATGGTGAATTGTCATTGGGTACCAACGGTTTCATGCTTGCCAGGTGCGCAGGAAGAATGAGCTTGGATTCAATGATTGAAAATAGCAGGCACAGGACAACGACAGAGCCTATGGCTGCTGGCAATGCGCCGAACCCTCCGGGGACTGTTAATAAGGGTATAAAGGTCGCCACCGTTGTTAGCACACCAAATGTTGCGGGCATGGCGACACGCTTGGCACCACGTATAACATTGTCCAACGAATGGCCATCACGTTCGCTGGCGGTTTGTACGCTCTCCCCAATAATGATGGCGTCGTCCACGACAATACCCAGCACCAGGATGAACCCGAAAAGACTCAGTAAGTTAAGCGAACCGTCTACCAAAGGTAGCAGAGCGAATGCGCCCAGAAACGCGATTGGCATACCCAGCATCACCCAGAAAGCTAGTTGCACCCTAAGGAATATGCCAAGGATGACCAACACCAGCACAATGCCCATGGTCATGTTAGAAACCATAATGTTGATTGATTCCGAAAGGTAGGCGGTACTGTTGCCCCATGATTCTATCGAGATTCCATCTGGTAGTGTCTGGCTCCTCTTTTTTACATAGTCTTTCACCTCGTTAGAGATATCGATCTGGTTCTGATCTCCCACGGCAGAAACAGAAATACCAATGCTGGGTTTGCTATTGAACATTGAATAAAATTGGACCTCTACGAACCCATCGGTGATTTTTGCAATGTCCCCTAATGTTAGTCGTGTGCCATCTGATTTATGGATCAGTACGATTTTTTCAAAGTCTATTTTCCGATAAGCCTGACCCTCGGTTCTTAGCAGGATGTCTCCGGAATCAGATCTAATAGAACCCGCAGGTAGGTCCAGAGATGATCGACGAATAGCTTTCGCTACATCATCAAGGCTCAACCCATACTGCCGCAATCTTGACTCTTCTAGTTCGACACTAATTTCATAAGGTCGTGCACCCTGGATATCTGCCTTGGTAACGCTGGGTAAAGAAAGAATTTCATCCTGAATCGTAGAGGCCAGACCTTTCATCGAGACTTCATCCAGATCACCATAGACCTGAACATTGATTGCGCGTGGTTGGGGCTGGTTTCTATAAATTACAGGGTTTTCGATGGACCCAGGTAGGTTGGAAATTCTATCCACGGCCATCTTCACTTCGTCAAGAATAGCCAATGCGTCGTAATTGGTCTCGACGTCCAGCCTTACTTTGCCGGATGATGGATTTGAGAATGACCGCATATCGGCGATGCCTTCGATGTTTCGCACAGCCTCTTCGATTCGAGTAACCACGCCTGACTCCACCTCGCCAGGCGAAGCGCCAGGGAAGGCAACATCTATGGTGATCATGTCGAGCTGAACATCCGGCATGAGTTGTGTCCGTATGGTCGACGCGGAGAAGATCCCAGTCAGAATGATCACGACCATTAAAAGGTTCGCCGCTACGTGATTCCGTGCGAACCAGGAAATAATGCCCTTATGTGGATCAATGGTTGATTCAGTCGTTTCCAAAATCTATCCCTTGAGTTTTCTCTCTGGATTCCTGATAACGCACGGCTGTTCCGGGTAAAGGGTTTTGCGGTACCGTCAGGCAAATTAGCTGGCCGGATTTCAAGCCCGACTGAACCAAAACAGATTGCTCGTCAGCGCGGGCAACCACCACTGTCACAGGTCTTAAGGTATCGTTGTCGTCCACTGTCCATATTTTGTTGTCCCTGCGTAGCGCTTGACGAGGTAATCGAATCACGTTGTCCAGGCGCTTGCCTTCGATAGCCGCTTCAACAAAAGTTCCCATACGAAGAGAATGCTCCCACTTCTGTGAGTATCGGTTGTAGGGATCATCGATCTGAGCGACGATATATAAAACGCGGCTACGTTCATCAAATACGCCTTCGGTTCGTATAATTCGACCCTTCCAGGTATTGAGTTGCCCGCCAATATTGGCAGATAACTCAACCCGTGGCCCAAGGCCTTGAACCAGTTCAACTTCATTTAGGTTCAGGTAAGGTAACTGGCTATCCGGCAGGGGTAAGCGTATTTCGGCAACCTCAACTGAAAAGGTAACTGCCAGGGGCGAACCTGAATTGACGAACTGCCCAATATCCGCTCGTTTTTCTCGAACCATACCATCATAAGGTGCTTTGATGACTGTCCGGTCAAGGTCACCCTGACGTTTTTCGAGATCAGCTTTTGCGAATTCAAGGCTCGCTAAGGCCTCTGCCTGTTGTGGTTTACGCAAAGCGAGATCGGTAGCGGCCTTACTGGACCGCAATACCGATTGCGCTCGCTCCCAGTCTTCCCTCGCGTAGTCAGCCAGGCCTGTTTCACGAGTGACGTTTGTTTCAGCCGCTCTGACCGAAGCTTGGGCGCGCTTCACTTCTGCACGATAGTTTCGGTCATCGATTCGTACCAGCACATCGCCCTTGCTAAAGAATCCGCCGGCGACAAATGCCGGGGAAACTTCAGTTATCAGTCCGGATACTTCAGAGATCAGGGTCGTCTGGGTTCTTGGTGTCACACTGCCCTGAGCAGTCACGGTGATTTTTTCGGTAGCAGCTTTGACCCGCATGACATCCACGAACATTGTTGGTGGTTTTCTATCAATGGTTTGTGGTGGGTCTTTCTGTATGAACATCCATACAGCAGCCGCGATGCTGATCGCGACGATGACAATTGGGAAAATTATTTTTAACGGCATAGGGTTTATTGTACTCTTCATCTGTACGTATGGTTGTACGGATAAAGGTCAGACATCCGTCGCAGACATCCGTCGCAGACATCCGTCGCAGACATCCGTCGCAGACATCCGTCGTGGACGTTCGTCGTGGACATCCGTCGTGGACATTCGTCGTGGACATTCGTCGTGGACATTCGTCGTGGACATTCGTCGTGGACGTTCGTCGTGGACGTTCGTCGTGGACGTTCGTCGTGGACGTTCGTCGTGGACGTTCGTCGTGGACGTTCGTCGTGGACGTTCGTCGTAGACATTCGTCGTAGAATCGACTTGCTTCGCTCGCGACCAATTTGGGGCGCCGATATTTGACATTATTTTACTTAACGTCTCAATATCAACTTTTCCAGGTGTCATTAATTAAGCTTATTAAGCCGGCAACTATCGTTGTATGATCTGTTGTACGGTTCGCAAATACGCATAGATCAATTGAGGCGTAGACAGGCTTGAATGAAAACCAACGCAAGCCGCTGATTTTGGGAAGCCGTTTGGAAATGTCTGGCGACGGCGGGGCACAGGCGCTTTAGTTTAGGCAGCCTACTTGGGTCAACTAACCATTAATTGTATGATTCAAAAGTAAGAAAATCTTCTGCGTGAATCGATGTTTCACTTGGCGAATCAGCCTACCAAACCTAAGGAGCCTCTATTGAAGCGCGTTTCTGCAGTGGCTAAACTGGTCGAAAGCGAATGAACAGAATTGGTATATTCGTTGATGTTCAAAATATCTACTACACGACTAAGCAAGCTTACGGGCGTCAATTCAACTACCGCAAGCTCTGGGAAAAAGTCAATTTAGGTGGAGAAATCGTCATAGCCAACGCCTACGCGATCCACTCAGGAGACGAGAGGCAACTCAAGTTTCAGAATGCCCTAAAGCATATTGGGTTCAATGTGCGCCTTAAACCCTATATCCAACGAAGAGATGGGTCTGCTAAAGGGGATTGGGATGTGGGTATTGCGATTGACGTGCTGGATGCCGCGCGGAATGTTGATACTGTGGTGCTGCTGTCCGGCGATGGAGATTTCGATTTACTCCTTGACAGGGTGAAGATGCGATCCAATGTCACCGCAGAGGTGTTTGGTGTCAAAGAGCTGACCTCGAATTCATTAATCAGGTCCGCTAGCTTTTTCCACCCAATTGAAGAGGATCTCCTCTTGTAGCGGTGTCTAAAAGCGATGGTTCAGCGAAGACGAGCGCTGCAAGAAAAGGCCTTATGAGTCATGAGCCTTTATTGATGAAAGGGCTTATCTCAACCCTAGACACTGGCGTGCAAGGTCCCATACCTGGACATACTAGCGCTTATCTTTCTAACCTAATGCCACGTTCCTCTCTTATAGCCGCTACCGATCTGGATGGTTTGCGCTGGTCAATATCAGTCAGTGGGGCTATGCCGAGTAGAGTTTTAGAACTTAGCGGCCGAAATTCTGCGTCAGCAAGTGGTTTTGGTTTGCTCTAACGCGAAGTCATGTGCAGGGTCCATTATCTGTTGAATTTCCACCACGTTGCCATCTGGATCCCGACCATAGGTTGCGCGTATTGGGCTGCCTGCAAAGTTGGGCGGGGGGCAATTAAAAGTCATCCCGTTCTGGCTCAGGCGTTCGTACTCTTGATCGATATCTTGTACGTCAAGGCAGAAATGCGTGTAGCCGTGGTTGTTAACCCCATACTCGGGGTCGATAGGCTTGCCGGGTGGATTCACATATTCGAAAAACTCTAGATAGGCATTTCCCACTTTTAACATTGCTTGTTTGGCGTGGGAGTCTTTAAGCCCGACGATGCTGTCGATAACCTCTGAACCTTGTTGCCAGCCGCCCTCGTAGACGACTTCTGCGCCAATAATATCGCGATAAAAAGCGACGATTCGCGCCAAATTGGGAGTAGAAATAGCAACGTGATGAATGCCTCGAATCATAAAGGATCTCTGGGTTGTCTTTAATGTCCGTTATCATGCGGCTAAAACCCAGGTTGATTCAATAGGTTTTACGATATGCAGGACAAAAAAAGCTGGGGCACAGTTGCCATTGTCTTTTAATACGGGGGTCATGATCGTTGAGCCTAGTCTGAGCATCCGGGCGCCTCTGTCAGATGGATTAAGGTCGGGGCTTGCGCGTCTAGTCGATAATGCTAGGCCTTGCCAAATAGAAGCCGCGAAATAGAAGCCGCGAAATAGGTAGCTTGAAATAGTTCGTGCGGAATCAACCGCGTGCGACCGCCGCTTGATGATCGATAGCAAGGTAAGCTCTTTCCCTTTGTTAGCCGATAGCACCTTGCTTGGCTAGCGCATTCATTTCCGGCAAGCTCATGCCGAGTTCCGTAAGAATTTCAACGGTGTGCTCGCCAACTTCTGGTGATACAAGATGTGGTTTTGTTGGCGTGCCTTCAAACCTGACAGGTGTTCTGGGAAAACGCATATGACCTCCTCGCGGGTGGTGACTCGATTCAAGGATGTTCATTGCTAGTACCTGAGGATCATTGATGACGTCTGCGCGTGAATTCGCTTTAGCGACCGGTATACCATTAGCGGCGAGCAGATCAACTATTTCGTCGGTGCTATAAGATGAAGTGTCAGCGCCTAGATGATGTGACACGATGTGCCCATCCCGTGTTTTACTGACCTGGTACATGTCGGCAAGATCGCCTGCGTATTGCACATCATCGCCTTCAAAACTGTAATTCCACATCAGGTCGGGCCAATTGAAATAGAGCCCGGCGTCCAGCATCGACAACCTGATATGCTGCCCGCCAGCACCATTTGCTCTGGCGAACAAGGCCGCTGTAATCCCTTGCGCGGCGATGAGCGCAGTGACCTTATCGTAAATAATGGTACGCACCATTTCAGGTTCGCCGGTTGACTGCGCATCAACGACACCGCTGATCCCCTGGATCACATAATCGTACACCCGTTGTTCGGCATAGGGACCGATTTCGCCCATGCCGCTGATCGATGCGTAAATCAGATCCGCGTGATCTTGCTTCAAGTCATCGTAGCCAAGTCCTAGTTTGTCCATCTTCCCAGGTCGATAATTCTGAATGACAACATCGGCGTTCTGAGCGAGATTGCAAGCAAGTCGTACACCCTCCGGATGCTTTAGGTTGAGCGCGATGGATCTTTTGTTCCGATTAATCATAGAGAAGATTGCACTGAGCCCATTTCGACTAGCGCCAAGCTGACGGATGCCATCGCCCCAGCCTGGAGGCTCCACTTTAATTACATCCGCGCCCTGGTCTGCAAGGATAACTGCCGACATGGGGCCGGACACGACCGAGCAAAGGTCTAGCACTTTAACGCCGGCCAGCGGCCCCGTTGATGTGAGGTTGTTCATGGGTTTTGACTTAGAAAGTAAATTGACATTCTGACTATGCGGTAATCGGGATTGAAAATCACCTTGTCATTTTTGGCAGTTACTGTGGCTGAACATTCGGTCGCGACAGGGTTCAGCTCAAGAGCAGGTGCTTTCCAATTGCTTGACCGAACCGATATCTTCGTTCTACAACTATTGCGCCAACCAGGGGTCTATCAACCGGGGACAGAGTGAAAACACCACGGATGTTCGGAGAGAAATTTCTACCGGTGGTTACAGCGTTATGACAAGGTTATTGTTGTTACAAGGCTTGTATCAGAGTAGTTGGATGAATGAGTCTCTTGTTGACTTGGTTTGCGTTACCATTTGATTAATCGAAACCGTCGCTGCTGTCAGTAATTTTTCAAAATATAACGCTAGAGTCTCGTAATGACAAATTTTGTAAAGCTAATGACCAGGTCACGCAAACCTGACGAGGGCCTGTCGGATCACTCTATTACGCCGTGTCGCGACGATGCACTGAGTTTACTGGCGATCGTTGACAGCCTAACGGCCGCTAACCCAAAGTTGGGTTCAAGGTTTCAAGACTGGCGCCAGCGAGTCCATGATCTGTTAGCCGGACCGGTAAAAGACGACCTGCCTACCGAAAAGCTGTTAGAAGAATTAGCGATGGAGTTTCGTCTTCGGTGGATCACGCTGGCTTTTTCGTTGATTGCTGGCGAGATGAAATCGCCTCCCAGCAATCACATTCCGTTATTACCCATTAGCCGCGCTTCGAATTTTTTGTACGAACGTGTACTGGTACCGGCAGTTGAAAAGCGAATTAAGGCGTCAACCCCTGACATCGAGGGGTGGCAGACAGAGGTCACTGTTTTCTCTAGTGGCATGGCCGCAATTAGCGCTGCAATCACTGTTCTACGTCAAAAGAAAGATAAATACCCCAGAGATAAGACTCAGATTTTGCAGTTGGACATGTTCGGGAGTTATTTTGAAACATTGGATCTTTTAGAACTACTCGACTCCTCAGACCTGAATTGCCGCAGTTTCCAGGATGAGAAACAACTGCTGGATCGTTTTGCTAGTGGTAAAACCGACATTCTTTTTTTGGAACTGATTGCCTACGATTGGCATCAGACAGTAGTTGATCCAACCCGTTTAATTCAGGCACTTGCGGATCGTCCTGGGGACCGCCCCTGGATTCTGATGCTGGATACCACGCTTATTGGGCCAATATTTCAGATAGCGCCCTTGCTGAACGCCTGTGGTGAAAAGAAACCAGTTTTGGTGCTGGAAATACGTTCGGGCTTAAAGCTGGATCAGCTCGGTTTAGAGTTTTCAAACGTTGGCATCATAAAAACGCTGAGCTCGAAGGAACTCGACGATAACCGTTATGTGAATGCCAAGGACTTTCATCGGGATTTGGCCTTTAGCCGGGGCAAAATGGGAACAGCGCTGAGTCTGGCCCAGGTAGCCATTTTGGACGCGCCATGGATTTTTCATCCAGAATGGACTTTAAAACACACTCACTCAGTAATGGACAATAACCGTACTTTAGCGGTCGCACTATCGGGGATACCGGGATTGTTTTCTCGAGTTAATCATCCCGCGCTTGGCCTACAAAGTGAGCTGAGCTGGGCCGAGTCGCCGCTGGTGGTGATGGAATTCCACGGGGAAGAGGATAATGCGGTAAACCATGACCTTCTTCTTGCGGTAATTACTCATGAGGTTCGTAAGCGTAAATTGGTGTTCCAGGCGGGCGCCAGTTTCGGCTTTCGTCATCATAGGTGCGAGATAATCCAACTGTCCGCCGACGACAGGCCCGATGGTCAAGCCCAAGGTTTTTTCAAAATGGCCATGGGTGCGCGCCGTGGCCCGTCCCTCGATGGCATAATCTTGCTCATGCAAGAACTGGCGTCCTTCTCGAATTTTGAAGCGCTTAAGCATGCCTATCCACAGATCAAACCAGAGAAAGAATTGGCTGGTTTCCCGGATCTAACGACAATTCGAATGATTCGTTAGTCTGGGTGTGTTCGCCTAATTTAAGGAGTCTAGTGGTGATGGGGCATGCTTTACACGGAGATCACGTGCCTTAAAGATAAAATTCATCTGAATGGAAAACTGGTTAGAGACAGCGTCTATCTTCTATCTTCTATCTTCTATCTTCTATCTTCCATCTTCTATCTTCCATCTTCTATCTTCCATTCTCCATCTTCGATATTAGTATTGGTATTTGGGTTTGTATCACCATTAAACCCGCTCTTACGGATCGTTGGGAAGGCGCTCTACAAAATAGTGTTCAGGCGTTTCTTGTTTTTTGTGCGGTCTTGTTGCCTACCTGCAAAGGCCTAACCGGGAACCACCTAACGCCGTTCGCGATAGCGTCGAACATCGTTTCCAAGTGAGTTTCCGGCATAGTGCCCGGCATAGTGCCCAATGTAAGCCATCGACGGCAATCCGTCTTGCTGTCTACTGGAACATGTAGCCTACAATCGTTAGTACAATGGTGTAGGGAAAGGCCATTATCACCATGCGTACATAGCCCAGTTTTATCAGCGGTGCGAGCGCAGAGGTCAGGAGAAATAGAAATGCTGCTTGGCCGTTTGGGGTCGCTACAGACGGCAAGTTTGTTCCAGTATTAATGCTCACTGCCAGGCTCTCGAAATGCGCTCTCGAAATGTCACCGGCATCGTAGGCGGCTTTCACTTCATTGATATAGACCGTCGCAACGAAAACATTGTCAGAAATCGCCGACAAAAAGCCGTTCGCCAAGAAAAACGCGCGTGGTTGGTCTTCGATAGGTAATGCCAGCACCCATTGGATAACGGGGCTAAAGAGATGTAGGTCATGAATCATCCCAACAACAATGAAGAAGATGCAGAGGAGTGAAACAAAAGGTAAAGATTCCTCAAAAGCACGACCTATTTGATGTTCTTCGTTGATTCCAGTGAGTGCGGTTACAGCAACAAGGAGGCACAACCCAATCAGGCCTACTTCCATGATGTGGAGCGCCAGTCCGATGATTAAAAGAAGACCGCAGATTGCTTGTACAACAAGGCCATAAATTTCTCTTGGTTTTCGTTTTTCGTCCTGCTCCTGGATGTAGCCTTTTAGAATTTCGCGAACTTGTGGGTCCAGTTTTCCCCCGTATCCCAGTACACCTGTCAGTTCCAGGACGATGCAGGTTAGAAAACCAGCAATAACCGCCGGAATCGTGACATGCGACATTGCAACGGCAAACTCAATGAAGTTCCAATCCATCTTGTCTGCGATTAGCAGGTTCTGGGGCTCTCCTACCATTGTAGTGACACCGCCAAGTGCTGTGCCTATCGCGCCATGCATTACCAGGCTGCGTATAAATGTTCTGAATTCCTCCAGCGTATCACCACTCAACTCCCCCTGATCCGAGGCTCCGTCACCGTCAAAGTCTGTATTAACAGTAGAGTGAATCTTCTCGTACACGCCATACAAGGCGACAAAAACAGCAATTAGCACGGCCGTAACCGTTAAGGCATCAAGAAAGGCAGAAAGAAACGCTGCCATCATTGAAAACATTAAGGAGAGCATCCATTTGCTGCGGACGTTCATGATGAGTTTTGCAAATACAAACGTTAGCAATGGCTTCATGAAATAGATGAAACTCACCATAAATATCAGCAAGGCAAGTACACCAAGGTTTGCCTGTATTTCACTCCACACGGTCTCTGGCGAGGTTAAACCCAGCGCTAAGATTGCCAGGCCCAGGAGCCCGCCGCTTTGTAATGGGTAACATTTTAAAGCCATGGCCAGGGTAAGAATAAACATTCCCAGAAACATCCATCCAAGAACGGTCGTCCCCACTGCCAGCTTCAAAGGAAAGCAAAGCACGAGGAAAACCAGGATCGACAGTTTGAACCAATCGGGGCTGTTGCCTAAAAATTCTCTATATGCGATTCGAGTCATCTAATATTTTCCGCTACTAATTTCATATTAATTACATTGTACTATGGGCTGGCAGATTGCTGCGTGTGCTATTGCCACGATAACCTTGATGTTCACATCAGATAAGGACTGACGGTCTAAATAGGCGCTAGTATTCAAGCCTATAGGTCTCTTGACTCCTGATATTCTACTAATTTTCGTAGAAGCTTTCTTATTTCATACTAAATATATGTTTTAACGAAGGTTATTCCCACTTTTAATGAAAATTCCGCTGGCATCGTTAGCTTGGCCCTCTGATGGTAGGTGACATAACTCCCTCCTTCTCCTTTAGGTCCCCCTTTAGATTCAAGGGAAAGGGGAGAACAAGGTTTAATTTCCGCCGCCTCTTTAAGTCAAGACAAAAAAAACCCGACATAAGCCGGGTTTTTTTTGAGCGTATTGCTTAGAAGTTATATTGGAATTCTATGCCGTAGCTGCGAGGCTTGTTGATGTTACCTGCCGCAAACAAAGTAGCTATTGGGGAAAACACTTCAAACCGTTCGTCTGTCAGGTTTCTGCCAAAGGCAACAACTGACCAGTCGTTGGTGTAGTAACCGATAGTCGCGCTTACATCATCTATTTCGCCAGTTCGAGCTTGCGTTAAATTTAACAGGCTATTCTCACGTTCGTCGATCCGAGTGAATTTAGCAAAAATTTCAATGCCAGCTCCGTTGTCCAACGGTATGGTCACGGTTCCACCTAAGCCAAGCGTGTTTTCAGGTGAACTCCTTGGTGTCAAGTAGCTCGCATCTTCAACCACGGTCACACCGTCATTTGGATTAATGTCTGTCTCGAAGGCTTCGTATTCAGCATCGAGATAGCCGTAGTTCAAAAATACTCGCAGGTATTCGTTGAACACGTACTGTGTTTCAAGTTCCCAACCTTGGTAGAGCACTTCGGCAGCATTATCAAAAACTGTCGCTACCGTTTTAGTGGTCGGGTCAAGTTTGACAAAAGATTCCTGCTTGTCTTCGAACTCGTTGCGGAAGAAGGTCAGGTTAAAACGTAGGCGATCGTCTAAATGCTGACTTTTATAACCAATTTCCCAAGTGTTCGCGTATTCAGGATCATATTGGTCCCGCACGAAGTCGTTGATGTTCTGGTTCACTCCGAAGAAGCCACCGGAATGGAATCCTTCTGAATAGGTTACAAACGCGATTGAATCATCATTGATAGCATAAGTCATGCCAACCTTAGGAGAAACCTCGGTCCACTCATTTTTCAGTTCAGGAGTATACTCCGGAAAATTTCTTAGCTTTTCTCTAGATGCTGATGTCAGATAAGACTGGCCAGCGATGAAATCTTTTTCTTCGCGAGTCCAACGAAGCCCAGCGGTTAATGTCCAGTCTTCGGCAAATTGCCAATCAGCCTGAGCATAGGCCGCATAGGAAGTAGTGACCTGGTTTTCGTAGAGTATCTGCGATACGTTTTCTTCAAGAGGGATGCTATCTATTCCTGGGTCACACCTGATGTTACCAAATGCGCCATCATTACATATAGCGTAAAGGGCAGGGTCTGCAACGATAGCGCCAAAGAGGAAGTTCCAGAAGCCGTCACCTGTGGCCCAGTCTTGAGTGAAGTCGCTTTCAAACCAATATAAACCGGCTGACAAAGTGACTGTTTCCCAGTTACCGTCGAGTCTGAATTCCTGACTCTTTTGAGTGTATACATTGTCCCGGTCGATAGTGATGAATGGCGCTGCTGAAGCGTCATAATCGTAGAATCGCTCTTCAACAACATCTCGGTAACCAGTAATGGAAACCAGGGTCATGTTGTCGTTGAGTTCATAGCTCATTTTGAGCGTTAGAGCATCAGTCTCGAGAAGGAAATCGTTGTCCTTGTCGTTGGTTGAACTACCTGGTGTCTTCAAGCTATTTCGACATACGTCGAGACCATTAGCTGGTCCAAAAACAGTACAGTTAAGAAAGCCCGCGCTGTAGTTGTTCTCTGGTGAGCCCGCTGGTGGAGCAGGAAGAACGCCCGGCGCAACATTGTAGCTAACCTGGTTGGAGTTGAGGGTACCTTCGTCTCTGAACTGTTCGACAGTAAGCAATGCATCGAATCGGTCAGTTGGTTCCCAAAGAAACGTAACACCGTAGTTTTGGTAGTCGCGGTCACCAGCATCATTACCCGTCGTGGTGTTACTGATGAAACCATCGTAACTAATGTCGGTGAAGAAAAATTTCGCCGCAAGAGTATCCGTGAGCGCCGTATTTAAAACACCTCGCATTTCTCTTTGACCATCGTTGCCGCTAGTTAGCTTAAACTTACCACCGAACTCGCCAGTTGGTCGGCTACGAATGACGTTTATAACGCCACCGACAGTATTTTTACCAAAGAGCGTTCCCTGAGGTCCACGAAGAACTTCAACCCGTTCGAGGTCGAAATTTTCCATGACCTGGCCGGCTAAAGTTCCAAGATAGATGTCATCAACAACGACCGCTACGGGTGCGTCCAGTGAGTTGTCATCAGAACGGGTCGGGCTGATACCACGAATGGTAATATTGGCACCACCGCCACCGCGACCACCATCTTCCGAGATAATAACGTTTGGCGCATAACCAGTAATATCGGTCAAGTTCCGAATAGAACTATTTTTCAATTCAGCCGATAGCGCTGTGATAGATACCGGTATGTCCTGTGCTGATTCTTCTTGCTTTCGTGCTGTTACTACAACTTCCTCGATAGCCAGACTGTTCTCTGCTGCATATGCAAAAGAAAACATGGTCCCGCTAGCGACAAGCGTCATAATTGGCAAAACTTTTAAACGCATTAGTAAATCCCCTATATTATTTTTTTTTGGAACTTTTTATTGCTTTTCTGGAACTTTTACCGCTTTTGTTAGTCGTCACTGTGAAGCAGTCAGCTGATTAATCTATGAAGATAATATGTGCAAATATGATCTGATGCGTGCGGGCTATGGTTGTCAGGTAGATAGT
>Ga0302114_10000668_pt1 | contig 23524 bp, 21 predicted proteins | sample AG5_Surface_MG_FD_203107 | JGI IMG/M metagenome (GOLD analysis project Ga0302114, IMG submission 203107) | Marine microbial communities from Western Arctic Ocean, Canada - AG5_Surface | ecosystem: Environmental > Aquatic > Marine > Oceanic | place: Canada: Western Arctic Ocean | collected...
CCATACATTGTCCACATTTTTATTTTTTTAATTCGAAGATCTTGGTTAAGCCCTTCATACATTCACCCATTCCAAGAGTTTTAAATTTTTTTTAGCTCGTAAATCATGGTTTAGCTTTCCCACTATCACCGAATCCAAGAGTACCTTTTTCATACTCGGTCCATGGAAAACACGGTTGTTAAACACTGTAGAAGCCTTAACTAATAGTCTAGTTTACTTCACGTCATTACGAGTGTAATTAGTTCAACGCATACCACAATTAACCATCTATCCCTCTGAGGCTATGCCGACCCACATGGAGCGAATCACACACAGTCCTCGTTCGATCCTGTAAAGTTATTATTATTATATATTATTATTATAGCGCATATATAGCATATATATGTGTGTGATTTTTGATTATATTAGACGAATAATATAAAATATGGGATAATATATAATAATATTAAACTAATAATAATATATCTCATATCTAGTATATAGAAGCATCGTCGTATTTACGGTTACTACCAGAGCATTGTCTCTAACGTAACCTCCAGAATTACGAATGACTTTAACAGGCAAATGGTTAGGCGACGCTTCGGCTTCCATGTATGAGAGCAGCATGGTCTAATGAACCCTCGTTTTCTATGGGGGATTTAACTCGAAGTTTTGGCGGTCTAATTATAATGGCGCACAGAGTAAACAGTCAGACTCTCTTCACCATACCCTTCATACTTGTATATACTATCTAGATATATGTTGTACGCAACAATATCTTCGTAATATTTAATACCTTCGAAGGTAGTGCTATTGCTCATATAGATACAAGCAAAATAAATATCATATCATAAATAATAAAGAAGCTTTTTTATTGTCATTATTTTCCCAAAAATAAATGCGTTTATTTCGTAACTCTTGCTTACTTGATTGTAACACCTCGGACTTCATTTATTTTGACTTGTTCCGTCTTTATTATTGCACCTGTATTGTATTTGTAAGATGAGTGTAACTATTTGGCCCGAATCTAAACGAGGCAGACGAACGAGGTATGGCTCGGCACCACCCGGATTTAATCATGTGCCGCAAGCTACCAGGAATTGCCATCGGTCGCCTGTGCGAAAAATGTGCGTCCATGGACAAATCGCCCTTACCATGCGTTCTAAAAATGTTCGTTTTCTTACAGGCGATGGTAGATGCGTTGTTTGCGATAGCTTCGTCAGACCGGCTACGCTAGTGAGGGTATGCGACGAATGCAATTACGGTACGAACCAAGGGCGTTGCGTGATATGTGGTGGTCCAGGAACAGCGGATGCTTATTACTGCAAGGAGTGCACAACAACCGAGAAGGACAGAGATGGGTGCCCGAAGATAATTAACCTCGGAAGCGCCAAAACAGATTTGTTTTATGAGCGCAAGAAGTATGGCTTCAAAAAACGATAGTTGCGTCGAAAGGGTAACATGCGTGCGTGCATCACTTCAGGTTATCTAGTCATCAACAAAGGTTGTCCACCGTGTCTTACTTGAACAGCGCCAACGAAAAACACGTGATATATGGATTCACAGTCATGCGTTTCGGTTCAGCAGATTGGTTATCGATGGGATATACGCGAGGGTTACTCTTTACATGCACGAGGTTACTATTTTACGATCTCTCTACAAATACCCCACACGTGTCTACCACAGTAGCGAGTAGTACCAAATGTGTTTTCACAAAATTTATCCCGCGAAACATCCGCGAGGGGACGATCACCAGAAGGCCTCAGCTCCTTGTGAACAAGAACGCATCCAGTTCAAATAGGTCAACATTCTTTCTATTGAAAATTCTATGATAGTATCATTACAGATGTTTCATCACTTGAAATTTCATTTATACAACTTTTATGGTGTAGTGTCTTTGGGAGCAGAGGCCCTGGCGTTCGCGTGATTCTCATCACACAACCGTAACGCCTCAACCAGCTCTGATATGAGTATATCTAAACCAGATCCAGTGACCGCGCTCACTGGAAGGACCGCAATTGGTGCCGGCCCATCAACACTTTCACAGAGAGATTGAAACTCTGTTGTAATCTCTTGGACTTGAATCGCAGCCCACTCAACATCTATCTTATTAAGCACCAAGATATGAGGTCGTAATATGTAGTCTGGGTTATACAGTCTGAGTTCCTCACGTATGGTCAAATAGTCAGACGTCGGATTCTGCCCCGATACATCTACCACGATCATCATGGCACGAGTTCGACGGAGGTGTCGCAAGAATGCACGACCCAAGCCCCTTCCCTTGTGTGCACCCTTTATTAGTCCTGGAAGGTCAGCAAGCACAGGCAAACCAATCGTTGGGAGGTCACTGCCATCAATCTCGTCAGAACCTACCCGTACACTCTTAATGACGCCAATATTGGGCATCAACGTGGTGAAGGGATAGCTCGCAACCTCTGGAGTTGCACGGGTGATGGCTTTGAGAATTGAAGACTTTCCAGCATTTGGTAAGCCTACGATTCCAATATCTGCCACCACCCGCATGAGTAGCTCCAGCGTGACTTCTTCTCCAGTTTCGCCACGTGTCGTAGTCCGCGGTGCTTCTTCAAATCCAAAATCGCTAACTTCGACCTCATTCAGCCCTTTGTGACGGTGTGAACGGATCTGCTGTGAAGAACATGCAGCAAGGCCCCCCGCACCGCCCTCTGCCACAAGTATCGCCATACCATGGCTGGTCATATCACCAAGAAGCTCTCCACTGCGCTTGCGTCGTACCACAGTTCCTGCAGGCACATTGATGTAAAGGTCCTCTTGTGTCAGCGCTATTCGTCGCCGTCCTCTTCCGGGCGTTGCATGTGGCGCTGATGACCCATGGTACCCTTTCTTGGCGCGCCAAAGCTTCCTCTGGTGGATGTGAAGTAGGGATTCACATGAGCGGTCCACGCGAATGTAAACGTTTCCACCCCGTCCACCATCTGCAGGCTCTGCCGCCGGTAGCTCTATGAACTTTTTAGTATTTCTTCCCCATTTATATTTGAAGTTTCTAACGGTTTTTGGCTTAGATGCTAGCCAAGCTTCACCATCACCACCCTGCCCACCAGAAACAGTAATAGTTACCTCGTCAAAATATAAATGTTGAAGCTTGTGATCTCCATAGTTGTTTTCTTCCTCTGCGCTTGATCGTCCAGCTTGGCGCCGAGGATGCTGAGAAGGCGTTTTGAAAAGGTGAGTAGGTGAGGCTGAAAATGAACGCTCCACCCTGTGCATGCAGGTAAAAGTTTGGGATTCCCACCTTGTGTCGTTTGTCAGGAGAATTGTCAGATTTGCTCGCACAGACCACATGTGTTTGGCGTTTAGCTTGAGCATATAGCGAACATCGTTTCGTTTCGTCGACCGGTGGTTCGATAGAAGACCCGCGAAGATGAGAGCCCGCGGAAAAAGCGCATGGCTCAGTAAACCCGGTTGAAACCTTTGGCAAGTAAAGGAAGGCTTGTCGTTTGCAGTGTACGGACGAAGGGCGGGTTCGACGGTTTCGGTTTATTAGAGTTCCAAGCGAAAGACTTGTTGGCGGCATCGCACCATTCGAAATCATCATCACTAATATAAGAGGTCAGCGTTGAATGGTTGGTCGAGAAGATCAAACAACCGAAAAGACTCGAAACTTATTTTATATATTATCACTCCCGACGTCAAATTTAATACGAAACCTATCGAAACCTTATTCGGCATATCCGCATCTACACTATTCGGAAAATGTTTGACTGTAAAAAATGTCACACCCACCTGGTATCGTTTATCAAACATCACGGTCTATTCGTTCCATACATTGTTGACATTTTTTTTTTAATTCGAGAATCTTGGTTAAGCCCTTCATACATTCACCCAGTCCAAGAGTTCTAAATTTCTTTTATAGCTCGTAAATCATGGTTTAGCTCCCAACTATCACCGAATCCAAGAGCACCTTTTTCACAGTACGTGATTGATTAAATTTAATGGTTTACTTTACGTTATTACATGTTATTACGAGTGTAATTAGTTCAACGCATACTACAATTAACCATCTATCCCTCTGAGGCTATATATGCCGACCCACATGGAGCGAATCACACACAGTCCTCGTTCGATCCTGTAGAATTATTATTATTACCTTCGTTCATAGATGTATATATATATATATGTACGTACGTATTATACGTACGTAATAATAACACGAACGAAACTTATATAATATGAGTATTTGATACTATTTGGCGACAAAAGATATTCAAATTTTCACCGTTGAATTCAAATAACGAGTTTTCTTCGTTACTCAAAACACTATGCTAGGAACATTTGGTTAAGATAGAGTCGCCGGGAAAGATAGGGTGGGTGATCTGCGTTTATAGCAGAGCACCTAGATCGTGCGCTGCATCTTTCCGATATGTCGACGAAGGTGGGGTTTTTAACTTGTTTGGCCAAAGCATCCACCAATGCTTTTCACCTAAACGTAAAGCTGACCAGCTCGCCTCTCACGCTGCCCGAACACTCTCAGGTCTTCGAAGAATCCGCCAGCCTCGGTCAAGTGAGCCAATCGGTCCTAGCAGAAATTACCAACAATCAATCGAATGAGAGAGAATTCGACTCCTGCTCTGGTTTCATTTCCAGATATAAGTCGCTGTTCAATATGGCAACTGGCACTCAGAACACTGTAACATCTGGAAAGGTCAGTAGCTGGGAGCGGGTTCTTCTTCTCCTTCATGTAATATGACTTGCAAACTCTTATAACTTACCGCTAGTTGTGGCCAGGATATATGCATGGCCACCATGGACTCAAGTGCTCAGCAGTATGTAGCTGACATCTTCGAACATCTTCAAGACACTGAGAGGCGTTACAAGCCGGATGCTGGTTACATGGAAACAGTTCAAACTGATGTGAACTCTACTATGAGGGGTATCCTTGTCGACTGGCTTGTCGAAGTCGCTGACGAGTATAAGCTGTCCTCAGAAACTCTTTTCCTAACTGTTTCATACATTGACCGGTGCTTAGGTGTTTGTATAGTTGCAAGAACCCAACTTCAGGTGCATTTTTGAGCTCCTTACTTTCTATTCCCTCGCTAACGATTCTCCGTCAATCTTATGTAGTTGGTTGGCATCACATGTATGCTCATCGCGTCGAAATATGAGGAAATCTATGCTCCCCAAGTTGTTGAATTCTGTTACATTACAGACAACACGTATTCTCGTGAACATGTGCTGTCGATGGAAAGGGCGGTCCTAGACGCACTCGATTTCGAGCTGACTCATCCAACGAGCAAAACATTTCTTCGACGATGCTTCTTGGCATGTGAAAATGCAGATACCAAAGTAGAGTTTCTTGCCAACTTCCTTGCTGAGCTTGCACTTCTTGAGTATAAGCTTCTTCGGTTCTTGCCATCCACAGTAGCCGCGGCTGCTGTTTATCTTTCACTATTGACACAGCAGAATGGTTCACTTGTTGATTCGTTCGTTCGGAATGCAATGTCGCACAATGAAGATCTGAAAGGCTGCATTATAGAGCTTCATGCATGTCACGTAGCATCACAAAAATCTCCGCTGTCGGCTGTGCGGGAGAAGTATGCACAAGCGAAGTTCAGATGCGTGTCTCTAATCAAGCCTCCTGAACTCCATTTATGAGGCAATGATAATATCGAGGGTTTTATCATGCTTATGTGTCAATCGCCGATGGCAGTGCTTCGATTAAATTGTGTTGCTCCGCGACAAATTATCACCCCCCACTTTTGTCTAGAGGCAATTTACTTTATATCCAAGTCTTGCACGTGTAAGAAATGAGCGGACATGGTCTCTCGCAGCACGATATTTGTTCTTTGACCAAGCCAGCAATCGAAAATGAACTGGATTTCCGCAATGACTTCTTCTTAAGCACTGCTCGAGCCTTTGTGACAGACTTTTCTCTCCCTGTGCGATTTTAGCTTGTAGTTAGCTCGTATGCAAAGAACTCCCATCATTGAGCTTCTTACCATCTACCAAGTAATTGCCCGTCTGCATATTCCAGATTTTCTGCGCCAATTATGTCATTAAGATGTGATGAGGACCCCCTGTCCAAGCGGCAGGTTCGATAAGTAAACTACGCTACCTGAGTCCTTGAGGTTTGAGTCAACACTCCAAGGTGTTGGGCCGTATGTGTCTCTTCGTCGACTTGCAGCTTTCCCTGAGAAGATAAAGATCGAATAACGAAGCAAAATTGGTAAAGCTTGGGTACACCACACCTGAAACTCAATCAAACCAACTTCTTGTTGCGATTTGAACGAAGTACCAATTCTGTGCATCAAGGGTAGTTATATTTTGAAAGATGGATGAAGTTCAGGAAGCTTACTTTAATGAAGACATCCTGCGATGTGATGAGCTTAATAATTCGTTATGTCACCCGCACTTGACTGCCGTTTCGTGGTTTACGGGCGTTCGCAAGCCCAGAAAAGTGGGATCTAAACAATTATCAATCCCTTCGTACATATTATTATAATTAGAGCACGTGCAAGCAAGCAAGTAAGCAGTCGATCTTTAAAAGCTCTCTCATCACTTGCCACGCAACAAAATGGGTTCGGTGCGAACCGAGAGCCACGCTTGCCCGATTTGTAGAGAAACATACGTCAACGCTTTCTCTAGCATATGTGGTCACACATTTTGCTTCGAATGCATCCACGGACGTCTCGCGCACATACAGACGTGCCCATGCTGCAGTCGGCCGCTTTCGCATGACACGCTGTTCCCAAACCTGGCCCTGGATAGACTCTTGAAAGGCCTTTCCTTGGCAAGCCAGCCGCCAGACTCGATGAACAAAAGCATCAAGTCATTATCAGAAAATGACGGGCGCAGCATCTTGGCGCGAAGCCGTCTGCTAACAGATGCGATGACAGACCTTCCACTTGAACATTTGACTCCTTTGTTGCACACCATCACCAACAAACACAGAGAACTGATTATGGACGATATGCACTTGAGCGACGATCTTCTGCGGGATTTCGTGTTGTTATCTTCGACACGAAAAATGAGAAATCTTGAAAGTCTTGAAAGAGAAATCAGCTCCATTGAAGAAGACGTGGGATGGGTTGACAAGCGGGTTATGGAACTTGGTCTTGCACGTGCACTAGCACCAATACGCCATGCACAAGTTCATGATTCTGCGGGGACAAAGCATGTTGCATGGCAGATGCAAAGAGACTGTAGCGGAGAGCTTCAAAGGATCCGCCTTTGTACCGATAATATCGATGCAAAGAAATCAAGCGCGGGTGCTGGAATAGTTGCAGGGATGTTGAGCACTTGGGGTATAGACCGGTACACTTATCGAGCCAATAGCCGGCACGACTTGCATCCAGCTTTTGGAACGCAAGGCAGTGATTCATACAGTCCTATTGAGGTGGGGGCGCCGCGGATGCCAGATAGCTTTTCGCCCGCCGAACATCAACGCATGTTTACGTCTTTAGAGACCAACAGTACTTTAGGTAAAGACGGCAAGGTTGAGCTAGAAACAGATAGAAGGATATTTGGAATTGCATTACAGGGAAACAATTCTGATCTGAGATCGATTGAGGAAAACAATGTCAGATCGCTAGGTGCGGATAGAACCAGTCCTACGGGCTTCAACCCAGAGCTATCAACGACTGCTATGTCAAGCGATGACAACCCGCATACCAGAGTAAAGATAAATACGCCGTTCTTGTTGCCTTTGTCAGAAGCAAAAATCAAAAAGGTTTTTACACATTTCAGCAATTTGCAGCAAATCTATTCGAAAGTCCGCTGCAGTGAGGACGATAGTAAGGCAGTACTCTTTGGGAGCAGCAGCATCATTGATTCTGGTTCTGTTGCCAGTCATTCTCTAGACCATTTCACACAACTAATTTCTGATTTGTCCTCCTGCAACCGGCTGCATGTTGTAGGACAGGTTAAAACTGTTGCCTCTTCAAACTCAAACGCGATTAACGCCATCATCTCCTCAATCGAAGTTGACAAGGAGGATTTCTGTTTCGCAACAGCAGGTGTCTCGAAACGCATTAACCTTTTCAGATTTTGTGATGTGTGCGATGGTTATGAACACCAGAGGCAGCCCATACATAGTATCTCAACAGCTTGCAAATTGTCATGTCTCAGCTATAGCAAACATGTACAGAATCACATCGCAAGTAGTGACTATGAAGGTGTGATATCAGTCTGGGATGTTGAGACTGGGGTTGCCTTCGCCGAATATGAGGAACATGGGAAGCGTGCATGGACTGTTGATTTTTGCCGCACTGATCCCCGTTTGCTTGCAAGTGGTTCGGATGATGGTCGTGTTAAAATATGGAGCACGAATCAAGCCGCATCTGTTCTAGAACTTGACATGCGTGCGAACGTGTGCTGTGCACAATACGGACCTACTAACGCACACCAACTTGCTGTCGGCTGCGCGGACCACAGGGTTCATCTTTTTGATCTTCGAAATCCATCAGAACCTCTTTATATTTTGTCTGGCCATCGCAAGGCAGTATCCTACGTTAGGTTTCTGCCTTCGGGACATGAATTGGTGAGCGCATCAACAGATAGTACGGTTTGCGTATGGGATATTAACCGGGCATGTCAGATCGCAGAGCATGGAAATCAGGATTTCGATGGCAATAGTAGTGGCTCAAAGCTGACAAGGATTCACGATGGTCACGTTAATGAAAAGAATTTTGTCGGCCTGAGTGTCGGTACAGACGAATACATTGCATGCGGAAGCGAAACCAATGAGGTTATTGTTTATCATAAAGAACTTAGGCGGCCGCTGTTGCGCTATGACTTTGCTGACGAGCAGAAGTTTCCAGTCCCCCACTCTTGCTCAGCCAGGCATAGCGGCACGAACACCTTCGATAACCAGACACGTTCTGATATGGGTTTCGGTGCCAGTAATCTCGAAATTATTGACCGAGAAGCTGGCACAACGAATCAGCAACAATCCCAAACTCACTTCATTAGTGCGACATGCTGGAAAGGAAATGATGCGACTTTGCTAGCAGCAAGTAGCAATGGACTTATCAGGGTACTCCAGCTTGTTAACTGAAAATTGAGGCTTGTGTTTCGATCTGATCGGGCAGTTGTCATCGCAACATGCATTCGACATAGCCATTGATGTACAGCATTAATTATGCTGCCAATGACGAGGAGCAAACCAAGGCATCGCCGATTAATACTAGAGTTAATACTGGCGTTATTTGCAGTAACGCTCACTTCACGTGTGCACTATTTCGGTAACACCATTATTATGATGATTTTCTTCGTTCGTTTCGTTCGTTCGTTCGTATTATAATATGTGATAATATATATCTTAAAATAATAATAAAATAAAGACAAAACTTATTACGATATATATACGTACGGAAATGAAATAAAATACTCGCTCGCTCCTTTTTTTCCAATCAAGCAAGTTAGCTATCAAGTATATATATTAATAACTATTAGTCACTTATTATTTGCTGATAGCTTCACGTGTAATAAGACCGCAAGCTAGCTAATACGAAGGTAATATATATATGAAGAAACTAATAATAATATTAATACCATTATCGCTATCTATATATAACGCCGGTCGGTTGCAAATACTGACATGCGCCACGCGCCAAACTTCAAAACAAATATCATTATTAATATTAAGATCTTTTATTAGATAAAATAATAAGTTTAAATAATAATCAGTGATAGATCGATGATGCATGTATAAAAATACATAAGGTTTTAATAATTTTACGTAATTTTAAATACATACAGCTGAAAATATGTTATTATTAGCTAGCTAGGGGAGAACATATCATAAGAGTTGAAATTAGTTTTGTCCATGATTTTTAAAAAAAACGCTCATTCGGAGGCGCTGGAGACGCGCGACATGCTTTCCGGCGAAACTCTGCGGCGCGAAGCTTTCCCATGGCTCTGGACAAGAACGTTGTCTACTTTTTAGCGTCGAAGCGAAGGTTTTACACAGCATAAAGATAGCATGAGCTCGTTTTTTAAAAAGCAATCGCTTTGTCCATCTTTAAATGTGTATGTGTAAATTTACAGTGTAAATGTATGTGCGCTGTGCCTATTGCTAGTCGCTAAATGTACTACCCTCGCATCCTTGTTTTTGCGCACAAAGCGTCACAGGCCTCCCATGATATCGTCTGTCGTCTTGTTGCTCATTTATCTCGAGCACGCGCAACCTCAGAAAGCGAGAGCTAAGCTCATCGAGCCTGATTAATATGCGGTGCCTACTCTGTTCATACCACCTCCCCTCACAATTTCTAGCCAGAGTCATCATCCGAACAAGTTCACCCCTAACCAAACTACACCGTCTTGATCCTCGACCTCAAAAAAACGTAATTTGGCATGCATCGGGTACGGACTCGAGCCGTGTTTGGCAACCGCCGACGAGACGCACAATTTTGGCCTTTAAAGAAATCGGTTCGCGTACCCCAAGTCTATCAAACCCCTTGTTTTAAATGTCTGCATGGTGGCGAAAGATACTCAGGGCACCATGGGACCCGTTCGTGAGCTTTGTCGGCTTGCGCGTAGTGTTTGCCGCCCGCCGCGCCGCGTTGAAGTGCGGAGTTTTAAAAGCAAAACAGGCCGTATTTCACGAATTCTGACTGCTATTCATACGGATAGACTTTAGTCATAGGGTGGACAAAACTAATTACAACTCTTCATAGACTATGTTTAATAATACGAAAGAATCAGTTTTAATCCGTATCTATTCTACTGAAATATCGTCATATTTACGGTTACTACCTGAGCATTTAAAGAAACGTAACCTCCAGATTTACGTATGACTTTAACAGGCAAACGGTTAGGCGACGCTTCGGCTTCCAGGTATGAGAGCAGTATGGTCTAATACATCCTTAATTTCTATGGGAGATTTAACTCGAACTTTTGGCGGTCTAATTATAATGGCGCACAGAGTAAACAGTCAGACTCTCTTCAAAATACCTTAGTCTATATACATTACTAGATATAAATGACAAATGATAAATATATTAAATCTTAATATCATAATCTTAATAATAATATAAGATCTTAAGATCTTATGTAGATTATCATTATAAAATATTTAACATAAATTATTCTTATTTAATAATTAATATTAATAAGATCTTAATCTAATAATAATATATTAATAATGAAAGTGACGTGATTTCGAGGGCTCATATATTACAATATCATATATTAGAATATCATGTAAAGAATACATAAGAATACCATATAGAAACCTTCGTAATATTATTGTAGATAGTACGAGATATTATTACATTATTAAGTGTTACACTAAGACTACATACATTAATTGTTGTCTGTGACACAGCTTGTCTGCTGTTCAGTCGGGCGATAAGAAGGCTCTTCGTTCTTTCGGTCCCGGACGCGACTCTTTACACACGATTCTACGCGACTCGGGACTTCAAACATGAATATATTTCGCTTTGCTGGGGACATGACCCACTTGCTCAGCATCATAGTGCGTGCTGCTGACTTGAGTCGAGAAGATAAACATTAGTAAAGAAGTCGATTAATCTTAACATTTGTTTGACCCAGGTTTTGTTGCTGAAGATCAACGCCACGAAATCTTGTGCGGGTACGCGTTTTCGTTTGATACTTAATGACCACGGCGAGCGTCAACATGATAACTTTACATTCACGTGCATTGCTGAAAACCCTCGTCACCTCACTTCGCAGGTGTCTCCTTGAAAACGCAGGAGCTTTACCTGCTCGTGTTTGTTACTCGATATTTGGATCTGCTCTACAGTTACATTTCTCTGTGAGTTTCCCTCGTCTCTTCTCGTCAAACATGAGCCTTACATCTTATTTTCAGCTACAATACATTCATGAAGCTCTTTTTCATCGGCTCATCTGGTTGTGTCATTTGGTATATTCGGGAGCACAAGATTGTCAGTCAAACCTATGACGCTGCTCAGGACACTTTTCGCGTTATGTTCCTTGCGTGTCCATGCATGTTCTTAGCGCTCATCATCAACCACGATTTTTCAGTAACTGAAGTGCTATGGACTTTTTCGATTTACCTCGAGGCAGTGGCTATCCTTCCGCAGCTAGTCTTGCTCCAGCGCACCAAAAACGTCGATACCTTGACAGGCAATTATGTGTTTCTATTGGGTGGATACAGGACGCTTTACTTATTCAACTGGATATACCGAATACTTACTGAGCCTGGCTATCGGCAATGGATCGTATGGATATCAGGGACGATTCAAACCGCGATCTACTGCGACTTTTTTTATTATTATATCAAATCATGGCGTAACAATGAACGCCTTTCCTTACCTTCCTAGATAGTTTGTAGCACAAGTTAATGCACTCCTGCAGGTCTTCTAATTTTACAAAACTTTGTTCACAGCTTGTTCACAGCTTCCGTTGCATTCTTCTGTGCAAATCGCGGTCAATGACACTATCATGCCTCGATCTCTGCATCACTTCCCAAACCATACAAAACTCCTGCATGTTTATAAATATCGCAGTGTCGAAAGTGTGTTTGCTTCAGCTTAAAAAAAGTGCAAGCAGTCAACAGGCTGTCACTTCCTGCCTGGTGCTGGGGACCGATTCGAACAACATCAAGTTGCTCTGCTAGCTTTGAAAGACCGCCGTGTAGGTTTTCTGTGAACCTCATGAGATATTTCATGTCGAAGATGCAGGGAAAGTGAAGCCCGAGTACACCAAAGAATTCAGCTTCACTTTGTGGGAGCGCAGTGCAAGTCAACAGCTTCAGCAAATAGCCAAAGTCGTAGCCACTATGAAACGTAATCCACTTGACCTAAGATCTGAAAGTCAGATATTCATTCAAAATAAGAAATGAAGCTGATACTACCTTTTGGTTCAAAACGACCCCACTGACCATGAGTAATTCACCGAAACGATGCACATCTATTCCTCGGTTTCTATTTGCGTCGAAATCAATTCCGGAGTGCTTCAAAAGCTCTATCGAATCTTGTGCGTACATGTCCTCCTTAAGGTCGAATTCCCTGAAATTGAACTGCCAAACGCAGTAATGCCCTCCGATCCATGGTAGATTTCCGTTCCCGTCCGTTAGAGTCATGCCGAGCTGGATCAGCTTCAGCATGTCAACATTGCAACTTAAACAGAGGGTTCAGGTCAGGGGTTACAAAGGTTGAATTAAGCTCGGCTCTGTAGTGCATATGTGCATTGCAATACAAACTTCGGAAATCGTTCGGGATGGCATCATACCGAAGCATCTGATATTGATAGTCTGACCTGTATGTGCCGACTGGACGAGCAACCTAAGAATGGGAAGTTGCGATAATGATGAGTGCGTGCAGAATCAAACTTCGCATGAAAAGTTGTTTTCAAGCCTTACCACCCCAGGGAACTCCGTATCCATTGCAATGTACGGATATTCTTCAAGCATTTCCCGGATTATGGAAAGCTCCTCGTCTAGGTTTGTGCCCCACACCTCGCGGGTGAGAAGGTTTTCATTCGTCAGTGGTGGCCGGCTCATCGGAGCTAGAGAAGGCAGTCCGAGAGCACAATAATGAGTGATGAAAAAAGTAATTCCTTCGTAAGGTTTCGTAAGTTGACCGATTTCGCGAGTCAATGAAGAAAAGTACGAGTTTATACGTATCACATTATTACGTACGTACGTCGCGACGTCGTTATTATGTTATTATTACTACGAAACTTATGTACCTGACAATTTATGTACCATCGATGGATGATTTAGCTCATCTCCATGACTACGCGCCATACAGTCGTATTCATAAATGTGTTAAACGCGTCTTTTTGAACTTCGTGTTTTCGAGCACGGCCGTTTCCACGCCTTCCCAGAGCGCCCCACGCGGCTCTAAAGCCGTCTCTGAATGAGATGATAACGCTCACGGCATACCATTGCCATCGGGCGACTACCGTTCTGTATCGACCGCGCGGCCACCGCCAACCTCGGGCCATCTTGGCGAGAACACGGTGCCGACTTTCGAGATTTCTTGTCGACACCGCGCCGGGCTCTGGCGTTCATGCGCGGCGTAAGACGCAATTAGAGATCTACAGGCACTTCAACATCTCGAGGACCACGATGTATACCATCTACCGTCGCGATTACTGGCGTTCCATACGAAAACGCCCCGCCCCCGCACTCACCGTGGACCACCTCCGCTTATCTCCGCTTATCTCCAAAATCAGCGTCTTAACTGTTACCTTCGTACCTTCGAAGGTAACTAAAAGTTTCTTCGGTAAAATTTAAAGTCCACATACACTTGCTTTATTTGATTGAAATCCAGAATATAATAATAAAGTACCAAATATATAAAGTACGCCTTTTAAATTTACAAGTATGTTTCAAGTATGTTTTGAAGTATGTTTACTCGTCATCGAGGGTTTATATTCTTCCTTACAAGTATATATGATATATACAAGTATGTTTCCAAAAAATTTCCCAAATATATTTTTAGTACGGAATAATATAAACCCTCGATCACGAGTTAAACATACTTGTAAACATACTTGTAAATTTATTAGATATATTATAGGCGTACTTTATTTATTTCATTTCCGTTGTCATATCTCTTAATAATAAAAAGAATATTAATTGGACATATTTTTTTGGTAAGTCAACAAATGTTCTTAGGAGTGCCTCACCATCATAATTGCGCCTGCTTCCCAGGTGTTTACACATCCACGGTTCATCTGGAGATGACACTGGTCTGATGCTGCGAGGCAGGCTTTCAAGGGACAAGTGATGTTGAGTGCATTGCCCGAGGGTTGCCCGATTGACCGTGCCGTGCGGGGAAACCATTCAACTACAACACAAACATTTTCGGCGCTCCACGCTCTCATCTTGCTGTCAATAGCGCATCGTAGCTGCACTGTCGGGGCAAGCTTCGCATTTCCAGACTTTACCGACGCGGATGGAATCCTCTCGCAGGTAACTAAAGTTGGAAACTGATACCTTGCTCGCTATCTATTTTTTTAAATTTAGCTGAAAGCCTCTTCCACAGGGTGTTGCGAACAGAACGGGAACCTCACTACGCCTAACCCCGGCAGCACCTAATCTTGCAGGCGCTGTATGGCATGGTGTGAAGCAGACTGTTATCGGCGGTTTTAGCACAGAATTCAGTTTTCGCGTCGTGCCCCGCGACGAAGACAAGTCCCCTGGACCGTGTAAGTGGGTGGATCATTCTGAAGGCAAGTGCGCAAGACGCGGTGGCGATGGCTTCGCTTTTGTTGTACAAAACTATAGTCCGAAGGCACTCGGGTCGGGCGGCGGTGGTCTTGGCTATAGTGGTATTTCAAACGCGGTTGTAGTTGAGTTTGATACTTGGTTTGATTCCGAGCTTAAGGATCCATTTGAAAACCATCTTGCGGTTCTCACCCGAGGTGTTGGCGAGCTTCGAGCAGAGCACAATAACCACCTGGGTGTCTGCCTGGACGTACCAGATCTTGCAGATGGCCAAGGACACAATGTGCATTTGCGATACGATCCACTATTTCAAACTGAGATAGCATTACATCCATCATTCCAAGCAGCTCCTCATCTTATTGACTTGATATATCCTTCTGCTGTACATTTTCGGCATGGGCTTGGTACACTTCGCATCTATATTGATGACTCGACCAGCCCTACTTTATCCGTACCAATGAGCCTTTCCGCCTTCTTGAAACTTGATCGTGGCGCAGCATGGGTCGGGTTTACAGCGAGCACCGGCGATAGTTACCAAAGTCACGAGATCACGTCGTGGTCATTCTTAGAACATACTTCAGAACACGACATGATTAACACCAACGGAGATGTCCAGGTTCCAATTTTAATTTAAAAAGTGACGTTCGATGTTATGTTGTACTTAAAATCCTTCACTGAGGTGCAGTTCGCTCCCATCTTCAATATTTTTCTGAGGATCTCCGCCGTGAACTGAAGGAAATTTTATTTTGCTGAGAGATCCAAGCTCCGGCCCCGGTAACATCATTGGTCATTTTTTCTTCTTTCACAATGTGAAAGGAAGTCTCTCTGCACCTGTAGCGCTTCCGATACCGATGTTGGCACGCACTTCGGGAGGATATCGCGCCAGTGCTGATGTCCAGTATGTTTTATCCATCCTCCTCCTCCATCATTCATCTGCATCATGCAGCCTTTTCCATCGCAAAGACTCATTTTATCAACATCTTTTGGCCAGCAAACAGAACCTCCAAATAGCAGAGAACAAAGACTAATTGCAGCACGCGAAAGCACACTATAACAAGAACGTAGACACATGCGATGCAAGGCTGGGGGACTGTTGTCTCCTTGACCTTGATTCCTCACTGCCGACTCTGTACCTCGTGGCGGTGCAAGATGGACATGAGTGAGTCTATTTACATCTTCCAAGCCTTTCCATCTAGTAGTTTTTGAGTGACTTTGAGATGCCCTTTCCTGTAGACCAGTACGTTGTAAAGCATCCCAATGGCACCAGTGCCAGCACTCGAGCGGATTTTCGTCTGGGTTGCAAGCAGATCCCCAATCAATGCAGCCTGGACCTTGATACGGAACTCCAGCGTCATCTGCCCATGTTTGGGATAAGACGTGCCAAACTGCAGGTTGATCGCGTTTGAAGCCCAAAGAAACAAAATCCTCGGCACTATCACGGTCGGGATGGTTACCTACACCTGCTCCTAACTCGCCATCATTTCTTGCATATAAGAAAACGGCATTTATCACACGATCGAAGAAGCGCAATGCCCATCTTGTCGGACGTGCACACATCAAGCCTGAGTTGAGCCAGATTTGCCCTGTATCACCAAGCAATAAGTCTTTGTGGGATGGCCACATATCTGCATAGGAACTAAATGGGGCCCAACTAGCATGCCATGCATCGAGGTCCATGTGGCATACGATATCCCAAGATTGTCGGGCCGGGATCCATGTTTGAGCTAGCTGTGTGCCCATGGCGATGTGCTTCGCAAATTTCGCAGAACGTCCATGAAGTTCAACAGGTTTGACTAGCGCTAGAATATATGCATAATGATGATATTCCGCATAAACTTGATGGTTCAGGAGTGTCAGGTGATATTCGAATAACATGTCAAATGTTGTGGCGGAGTTCATCATGAGTATTTTGCCAGCTGAGCCATCTGGCTTCGTCAGCGAGGCAGTGGGCGTCTCACCTTTACGATGCAGTGCCACCAGCGACAATTCTGTCATCAAACGAAAATGAGTACACCGCAGTTGATCAATTTTTGGAAAGGTTTGTTGAGCAATATTTGCAGGCGCTTGTAGTTTATGTATCAACACTTGTCCATCATCAAATAAGGTAATTTGCGGAATGTCGCTATGAACCCTGAAGAAGCATGCACTTCCTCGTCCATTTGGTGGCGCTGGTTCAAGAGAAAGTTCTGCAAGCATCGTAACATTCAAGTCAGCGCTCCACATTGGGCGTTCTGCAATCTTCCCTTGTACTGTAGAAGGTTTTCTTGTTCTCTTTATTGAGCCTTCTTGAGCATCAAGTTTGATCTCCCTTGTGAAATGGAGTTCGTGATGGTTTCCAATGGACAGGCCGCTCCTACTAAACATCAAGCGCAGCGGCCCCTCGCTAGTGAAGCGGATCGTTTCATCGCCCGGATACCACGTGGCAAGTAGTACGAGTGATCGGGACAAAATGATCGAAAAGAATCCACTCAAAAGCCGTGAAATTGATAGATGGGTTCCGCGCCGATATTTACCATGCCAATATTTATCTCTTTGACAAAACCGACGACTGCGAAGCAACATGACCTTCACCGATGTGAAAACATCCGCTTGCAATTTTCCAACCCCGTTGTCTCTTACTGCGTGATGATGGTTCACGACGGGGATTGGACCAGGGAAACGGCGCATCGCTTGACCGGTCCCTTTCGGCGTGCACGCCTTGGTGAATAGACGACTGACAGCAATCAATACTCGTACCTTCGTTATAATTCGTAAGGTTTCGTACATTGCAACGAGTATCGATAAAAAAATGTCCCATCAATCAAACGGACCTCAAACCTCCCCATTTTGTTATTTTTGGCACCGGGCGGGACCAGTCACCCTTGAGTTAATCTTTCCCATATAGCTTCTGAAGCGCGCCACGCGCTGACAGGAGCGTTCTTCTTACTTGAGCAAGATGAGCGCTCATGTAGCCGCTGACGCGCGAGTAACGAGCGGTGCGCTGTATCTTTAGGGTCCGCGCCGTCATTTTAGGGGGTTGGGGTCGGGTTTTCAGGGTTTATTGATTGAACAGCCGCGACGCGGCTCCTCGGCCACTCCCTCTGCCAGATCACCGCCCCCGGTGCCAAAAAAATAAAATAAAAAGTAAGATATATATGTGCCATTAATTAATAATAATAAAAATTTTCCAGGGAGGAACAGGAGTAGTGTTTAACGTGATTGCGTGGGTTCGCTCCCAGGTGTGTCGGCATAGCCCCCCGCATGGTTATTAAATCACGATAGAATGATCGGAGCTGTCAACGCACACACACAAGGCGTGCACACCGAGGAGCCTCCACCCCTCGAATTCCGGAACAAGGCGTACCTCCACAACATTGCCCTTGTCCACGCCACTCTTATCAACACCATCATGCGAAGGGTCCTGGGACACACAGTCACTTCCACGCGCTGGAACGGAGCTGGACACGCCACGCAGGCGGCCGAGTTCTACCGCAACCCCTCAGCCGTGACCAGCGACGTCGAGTTCTGATCCTGACGAGGATAAGCTCCAACCGATGATCACAATGGCTTTCAGGTTTCGGTACGAAAACTCGATATTCGCTGCGTAAATCTAATTAGACGAAACTACATCCCATGTAATAAACACATAGAATGATATGTTGATCGATTATTATTGGTTGTATGTGTGTAATACACCATTCCCCCTAGATCGTTGACTTTCGTTGACTTTCGGTCGGCAGAGGAGTTACCATACGATCACTGGTCGGCTGCAAATATCGACACGCGCTCCGCGCCAAGCATTTTGGGTCGCGAGCCTTTTGGCGGGGTCGACCTCGAGCCGTCCTTTCTTTTGTTTTTTATGCAATCTGAGAAGCCTACATGATGCTCAAGGCACCGACGCACGTCCCTGCGAAGTTTCACATCGATACGTGAAATGCCCCATGAGCCCCTCAGGTTCGACGTCGAGGACTGCGCGACCCAAAATTATTACAACCGACCGAAAGTCAACGATATAGGTGTCCGACCGCGAGTCAACATTGGTATAAAACCAAGAAGGATGCTATGTTTGAGACGAGTAGGTTTCTAAGAAGGTTCTGCAACCTCTGACTTAGACACTCTGACTTGTCTCCACAAGAACCAATATAGCAATATGGCTCTGTGTAACGGTGTGTCTCTTCTATCTTCTCTGAGGTGACTTATCTAGTAAATCACGATTTCAGAATTTAAGTTATTAGTCAATTAGGAATTAGGAATTGGAAATTGGAGTAGGGTCTCTGACTTGATGATCACAACAATATATAATATTACATAAATATAAGGGAGTGCCTGTGGCTCACACACCTCACGTCATCAACTAGCGCCTTCTTGGTGTTAACTGCTCTAAATCACGCTAGATCGGGCTCTTACATACGCGCCATATATGTTCGATACCTCTATCACATGTTCAAGTCCAATGCTACACAACGCGAAAAATGGTTTCCTCGAAGGGGCCCTGCGAGGGTGCCACGCGGGCCTCCTGTCGACGCACGACTATTCGAAGCTGATTCTCTGTGAGACTTTGGACGACGTGAAAACTTTCTTGGTAGTATTTGGATGGGGAGAAGCTTGTTCGAGTAGTACCTGAACTATGTTATTTTACAGTGCAGTACAGACTATTGTTCGCTCCTGCAAGACTTACCATCACCCCTCCTTTCTTCAACAATTGCCACAACGTGCACACAGAAATGGGTGGACGAATTCAATGCTTTTCGTTCGCAGGTATGCCTCTCGACTCTCGGAATTGTATTTTTAACACCTGTCACGCCGTTCTCCTAGTATTCATTTGCGTTTTACCGCAACAGGCAGCCGAACCTCTTGGGACGTTTCTTGACTTCTTGACGTACGGCCACATGATAGATAATGTTGTGCTCTTGGTCACTGGAGCACTTCATGAACGGGGTGTACATGTGAGTCTGATCTAAACATGCGCTTACCCTTTGAATTCCAAAGCAGCTAATTTCCCATCCTTTCCAGGAAATGCTGCCAAAATGTCATCCTCTTGGTACATTCGACGCCATGGCTTCAATGGCGGTCGCAAATAATATGCGGTATTTCCCTTAATACTTGCTGCTTACAGTCAGGAACATCTCAAAATTGTCTGCCAATTGCAGAGAGCTTTACAGAATTGTTATCATCGAAACTCCTCTTGCTCCATACTTTAGCCAATGCTTAAAGCAAGAAGATCTTGATGAAATGAATGTCGAGATCATGCGCAACATTTTATATAAGGTCTGAGACGGATGAACTCGATCATCATGTCATCCAGTTGAAGCGCTACCTGCAAACACATTGTTTAACACAATGACATTATTATTCAGGCGTATCTACACGACTTTACAAAGTTTTGTGAAGGAGTTGGTGGCATCACGGCAACCTTGATGACGGTGTGTCTTAGTATGAAAAAGGCATACTGTAAAATGCAGCTTTTTACGCTACCTGTGCAGGATATCCTGGGTTTTGAGGCAGATAAACAGGCAATCATTTTAACCATTAATTCCTTGTCCACAGACCTATCTCGGAATGACCGACACATTTTTTTCCCTGAAATGGGGTCTCTATATCCAGATGGACATCGTGACCTTGTTTCATGCAATGATTTCGGCCAAGTGCAGACAGTAATGGAGATGTTTGCATCATTTGAGGGAATTTGCACCAGACTTCGACGTTCAAACGATATATCTGTTGAGAAGGTTTGGACTTTTTTTCTTTCCAGCCAAGATCGTACTTGCAGACTGACATGCGCAATGTTTTTGTTCATTGAAGACTTTCTCCGAGGAGGAAATGAAGAAATGTCACTGCGCCTTCAAGGAACACTTTAATCTTGCCAGCTTTTATGCTTACATGAAATTGAGAGAGCAAGAACTGAGAAACCTAATGTGGATCACTGAATGTATCGCACAAGATCAAAAAGATCGAATAATAGATGGACTGGTCGATGTAGGGAACGAGCAACACACCTAAGATGCCTCAAGCACATTAGATGTTGGACACAAAACACCCATAGCCGTGGCAGAAATCGATGAAGGATGAAGCACGTGCATCTTCTGCATTCTCGATGGTACGTCGGGCTCGTGAAGAGCTGGCATCTGAATACTTTTTACTTCTGCATTGAAAGTGGTAATATTACACATGATGATGACCTTTGGCGACAAACATACTTCGGGAAGATAACTGGTACCGAACGTAAATCAAGCTGGTACGCTTTTCGTCTCCGGAGGAATCATAACCACGCATGCCTACGTCATGAATATCATATCCGAGCGTCGTAAGCCCCGCCTGGAGATGTGAAACAAAACTTGTAGATTTGGGAGGAGCTAAACTTGATATTTTGCATGCATAAATGCAGCTAGGAGTCGATGGGCCTCTGGTGAGCTTATTCTTCTGCAGAGCCGGTCGCGCGTAGGGGTTACGTGAGCAAGACACATTAGAACTTGACCTAGTGACTGTGGCTTGCTTTGAGACCAGCTTTGCAGATTATTGCGCGCATATAACACATAACTCACAGAGGTCTGCATTTGCATATACTCAAATCCGTTGCATAAACTCGTGTACATAAAGATCAAATTTTCACTGGATTTAGTGTGGTAGCTGCCAGGAGTTCATTGTTGATTAGGGTTTTGAAAAGTATTGACAGCGTGAAACGTCAACGAATAGACCTGGGAAGCGAACAACTTCAAGCTGTTCCGTGAGTACGCATGCACTTAGTAAAAACTAATAGAAGATGACATGCGGGTTGGGGCATTGATATGGATATGCGAGATAGTCCCCGATTCTATTACCTCACGTTTCAAACCAACTAAATATGACTGCGCTGACACAAAAGTAGCGGGCAGTTCTGCTTTGTGAGTGGAGTGGTTGTCGTGCCAATCGCGTGTGCAAGAACCAAAGCTATCAAAAAACGCATTGCAGACATCCCTAGCACACACCCGCGCAGAAGTTCTTAGCCGCTCGAACGGGATCTGCAGGATCAGTGGTTATTCACAACACAGAAAAAAGTTCACCAGAGATACCTCAGCTTCGTGCCTGCCGCATTCATCCCACATCATAAACTATGGTGTTTCGGTTCAGGGTAGCTCTGTGAGAAAATGGAGACGCCGCTAGAGCGCATCCGCATCTATTGAGCGCGTGTGCTGTATGCAAATCTAAGAAATATTGCACTATCAACCATGGGTATTCGATGTCTTAGCAGCTCATCAGGTTCTTCATTGTGACAACGTGCATTGCTGAAGGTCGCAAATTTTCTGCTTCTTCGAAGGCTGACCTACTTCTCCTGCGTTCCTTTCCTAATGCGTAGCTTTGTGGCTTCAACCTCAGAGCTCTCTCAAAGTCTGACAACGACTGAATAAGCTTTCCTAACTGTCTCCTGCATATACCTCGCTGCTGGTACGCCTGGGGCATTTTTGTCGTGAAATATTTCGACCAATTAAGAGGCGGACAAGTTACCTTTGTGCATCGCCAGTCAAGTTTCAGGGCTCGATTGCAGTTTACCTCTGCATCCATCCAGTTACCTGACTTGATGGAGCGAAGCGCATGATCAGTGAGCGTATGGCTCGTTCCTTCGCAAGCCGTGCGCTGCGAAAGACGAGCACTTGCACAGGCCTGAAACTCAGCACTGCTATCGATCATCGTGTCAGCTTTCTCAGGTATGTATTGAGGAACAGTGGACTTCCTGAGTTGTTCATGGCACAACTCGCTAAGCCCATCGTTCGTGGAACCTAGGTCGACTCTTCCTGCGCGGAGAAGGGCGTTATCCTCAACTGTCACCTCTTCCGTCCAGGAGATAATAGCTCGTAGCACTTCCTGAGCTTTCAGCGAGCTCTTGCGCACTTCTTCCTGGACCAGAACTGCTTTTCGCATCTTTTCGGATGTCGATCGCTGTTGCTAAAACCCGGTGAAATTTGGGATTGACAGGCGACAGTGTGCCGTCGCTAGTTCTGTGCCACGAAACAAGAGAATCTTGCGAGCGGTCTGATAGACCTGACAGTATAACATATGTCACGTTTTTCGGCATAGCCATCTTACGGGGAGCTCTTACGGGGATTGCACGAAAAAAATTAGTTCGCACCTGGTATCGTTAATCAAGGTCGAAGGTTTATTTTCCCCATACATTGTAACACAGTTTGTCATCGTTAACTCATAATCGTTGGTTTAGCGTTACATACGGTTGTTCCTTCATTGGACGAAATCAACCAATTTTCTTGAGTCGCGTATGAAAAATTTGTCCCATGATGTTTGCCATATACGTGAGGGCATTTATATACTATTAAAAACGATTAATTTCACATTTGTTAAATTACACACATACACCAAACAACCAATAATAATCAACATATCATTATTCTATCATGATTTAATAACCATGCGGGGGGCTATGCCGACACACCTGGGAGC
>Ga0302114_10000669_pt1 | contig 23521 bp, 17 predicted proteins | sample AG5_Surface_MG_FD_203107 | JGI IMG/M metagenome (GOLD analysis project Ga0302114, IMG submission 203107) | Marine microbial communities from Western Arctic Ocean, Canada - AG5_Surface | ecosystem: Environmental > Aquatic > Marine > Oceanic | place: Canada: Western Arctic Ocean | collected...
GATCGACCGGCCGACGCTTCGACGGGCGATCGGAGGTGAGATCGTGAGTGGGCGTGGGCTGGATGAACGCACCGTCCCTGGGGGCGGAGACCTCGAAGATCTTCTCATCGGCCCACTTCTTCTGCGAGTTGGCCTGGATGTCCAGGAGGAGGTCGCGGCGTGCGGTGGCCATGTCGTCCGGCTGATCTGCCGACGCTGATGCGACTTGGCGACGGGCGGAGGTTGTTTCTGCCTCTCGGGGTCGCTTGCGCGAGGGCGGCGCCGGTGCGATGGGCGAGCCCTGGGTGATCGACGGCGCGTCGAGGGGTACGACGCGTGCGAGACGAACCGTTGACGCGTAGACGTGATGTCTCGCGCGGCGGGGTGTGGTGCCAGGCGCTCGGGCCTCGGCCGTCGACTCGGCCGCCGCCGGATAGGGCCTCCACAGTTTTTGCCAACAAAATTTGCCCCACGACCTCATCAAAGTTATAATCGAAGGTGCCTTCATTGCGACGAGAGCTGCGGCGCCGGGGCATCGAAGGGGCGCGGGTGTTTCACGCTCGACGACGCGAGGGTCTCTCACACGGTATGGCCAGTTTTCAGCCCATCACCGGGGCGGTCGACAACGGCAAGAGCTACAACATGGAGAGGGTCCTGCGGAGCAACGTCCTCAATTCGACCTACTTCACGCAGCTCTGCAAGGTGGAGGACTTCATGGACCTGGTCGACGAGATCTACAACGAGGTGGACCACGTGGAGCCGTGGATGAGCGGCAACGCGCGCGGGCCGTCCACCGCCTTCTGCCTCCTGTACCGCCTCTTCACCATGGAGCTCGACGACCGCAACATCAATCACCTGATCAACCACCGCGATTCGCCGTTCATTCGCGCCCTCGGTTTCCTGTACGTGCGGTACGTCCGCGACCCGAAGGAGTTCGGGCGATGGTTCGATCCGTTCTTCAAAGACGACGAGGAGTTCGCGCCGATGCCGGGCGGCAAGAACGTCACCATCGGCGCCTTCGTACGCGACCTCGTGCTGGACCAGTACTACTTCGAGACCATCTTCCCGCGGTGCCCAGAGGTGACCCGGCGACGGCTCGTCGAAAGAGTCGTCAAGCTGGGGTTCGACGACAAGCCGCTCGGGTGCGGCGGGTGCGGGGGATCGCGCAGGGCGGAGGCGCCCAGCGGCAAACGGCCCCCGAGCGTCAAGGCGGCGCTGAGCGTCAACCTGGGGCAACGAGCGCCGCACGTCGCGGGAGTCACGGAGAGAGGCCGAGGGCTAGACCCCTCGAGGCGGGACGGTCACGACAAGGACAAGGACAAGGACAAGGACAAGGACAAGGACAGGGACAAGGACAGGGATCGTGACAGGGACAGGGACAGGGATCGTGACCGACACAGGGACAGGAGCCGCGACGTGGGCAAGGAACGGCGACGGAGCAGGAGCCGGGACAGGGCCCACCCGTACCCTAGAGACGAAGAGCGAAACCGGCGAGACCGCGACGGCAGCCGGGACCGCGCAAAGTCGCGCAAGTCGCACAAAAGGGACGGCAGCAGGGACAGGGAACGCGGGTACGGCGGGGGGTACCGAAAGGACGGTGGCTCCCCGAAGCGCGCGGGGTGGGCGCGGTGAAACGCGTGTATTTCCCATCCGTTTGTATTCCGTGATGACATCCTTCGTCAAACAAAACTCAGAGCCGCGTCTCCACGGTCATCGGCTCCACCTCTTCGATCACCTTCGTCTTCTCCTTCGTCTCCACCGGCATGACGTCCGGGGAGATGCCGCCGTCTGTATCCCCACCCTTTCCCCCCGTATCTTCCCCGCGCGCGGCGACGTCACCCTCTCCTTCGACGACTACGGAGCCGACCGCGTCGCCGCCGCCGTCCGAGCTCTCGCGTGATTCACAGCTGTGATTCACATCGGCCAGCCACGGGTGCTCCAGCGCCTGCGTCGCGCTCAGCCGCTCGTCCGGGTTCACCGCCAGCAGCCCCAGTAAAAACCCGACGAACCCGTCGCTCCCGCACTCCGCCTCGTCCACCTCGGGGTCCAGCCCGAGCCGCCTGGCCAGCGTCGTCTTCTTCGGCCGCATCAGCCGCAACTCCTCGCTCGTCTCGTCCCGCTCGTAAACCAACCCGCTCTTGGTGAAGTAGTTCGCCGCGTACCGTCCGCGGCGGAGCAGTCGCGGGTCGAAAGGACCGAATATCCCGACGCATCGAGCTGTGAACAAAACACGACGTCAGGTCATTCTAATTGCCCATACGAGAGTCAAAATAAACGTACCGAGCAACGACGCGAGCGAGTCGTTGTGCAGCAGCACCTCGCCGCTGTACAGCTCCGCGAGTACGCACCCGAGGCTCCACAAATCCACCTTTTGGTCGTAAGCCGCGCCGATGATCACCTGTGAATCACAAAACACGCGTGCCGTCAGTACATCACAATTACATCATCGCAAAGATTGAAAAAAGCTCAAAGATTTAACGAGACTCACCTCGGGCGCTCGATACGACCTTGACTGCACGTACGAACTGAGGTGGTCGGTGACGTAGCAACTGGAGCCAAAGTCGATGACCTTGACCTCGCACCTGCTGTAGCTCTTGATCAGGATGTTCTCCGGCTTCAAGTCGCAGTGGATGAGGTCCAAGGAGTGGAGATACTCCAGCGACGTCAGCAGCTGCCTCGAGATTTTTTTCAGCGCGGGTAAGGTAAAGTAGGGATCTTCGCCGGATTCGAGGTTGTACCTCTGGAACTCGTACAGGTTCGCGCGCAGGAGCTCGGTGACGATGAACAGGTGCTCGCGGTGGTAGAAGTAGTCGTGCAGCCGCAACACGCCGAACGCGTCCGTCGGGTCCTCATCGTTGATGTACCTGTGAACAAAACACGACGTCATTCTAATTGCCCATACGAGAGTTAAAATAAACTTACCGCAGGAGCTTGATCTCGTCCAAGGATTGGTCAAAGTAGTCCTTGTTGTTCTTGACAATCTTGAGGCACACGACGTCGCCCGTGTCGAGGTCCACCGCCTGCACAGCCTTGGAGAACGCCGCGCTGCCGAGGTACTCGGTCAGTTCGTACCGCCCCGCGACGACGTCGCCGATGCGCACGGGGAAATCCTTCTCCTCCTCGAACCCCGTGCGGTGCAGCCGGTGGACGATTGGCAGACTAAACGTCAAATACGTTTCATCCGCGCGTCGCTCGTCGTCGTTCGGGAAGCCCACTTCGTTCTTCCGTCCTCGGTCCGAATCGGCGTCCACGACGTCCTCGTGCTCGTCGCTGACGTTACCGTCCGCCCAGGACGCGTCCAACGAATCCCGCGCGTGGATACTCTCCACCTTCGTCTCAACCTCGGCGTCGAGTGTTCGCCTCGAGACTTCGTCTTCGACCGCGGCGGCCTCGTTGGAATCCGCCCACGCCCTCAACGCATCCGCGGCTCCACCGAGCGTCGACTCCCCCCCGACACCCCCGCTCAAGTCGCTTCGCGGCGTCGCGCTCCCGCCGAACTCGCTCCCGCCCCAGCCGAGCGCCGGGCCGTCGGCGCACTCGCTCGCGGGAGTCGCCGACCCGTCGACCCTACACGACGCGGCGACACCCGACGCGTTGACACCCCCCGCCGCCGCGTTGACGTTGACTCCCCCGCGCATCTCCGTCCCGCCGCCGCCGTTGACGCTGAGCGTCGGGGACTTATCGAACGCGAACTCGGTGGGGGGGGCATCCGGGGGCCCGGGGGAGTCAGCGGGCGCGTGTAAGGTGGTCACCACGTGCGCGGCGGATCCGTCCCCAGCGGTGACGGCGGTGACGGTGAGATCGACTCCGACGTTAAAGTCGGCGTTCCAGCCAGAGACGGCGTCGAACACGCCGGTTGGGACGCACGTCTTCGGCGGGGGCACCCCCTGCGGCGTTGGCGTTGACTCCCCCTTGCGCTCGGTGACCCAGCCGGTGCTTGAGACGTCGCTGTTCGCGGGGGAGTCAACGCCGGTTCGATCATCCGTTTTCCAATCTTGAGCGCTGTCCCGCGGCCGACCGTCGGCGTACCCTCCTTGTGTACCCTCCTTGCCGAGGTCATCGCGCCACGGCCTCGCGTCGGCCTCGATCGTCTCCTCGCCAACCTTGGGTTGCCACCACCCCACGCGCGTGTCCGCATGAAGGCTGTCGTCGTCGCGTTCGCCGCCGACGAGCTCCGAGCTGATGAACCGGTCCTCCTCGCGTCGATCGATTGGTAAGACGTCGTAGCCGGCGTCGTGAAGGTCGTATACGTCCACGTCGTCCACCTGCCACCGTGCGAGCATGGCGGCGTGCGCGGTGGGGTCCTCGTCGCCGTGGAGGTGTGGGTGGTTCGGCGCGGGGACGCATTTGTTGGACAGTTTGATCGACTCGCGCCGCGTTTCTTCTTCGTCTTCGTCGTCGTCATCTTGTTCTTCTTTGTGCGCATCGGGGGATCTTGTCTTGGCGGAGTCGCGGTCGAGGCGGTCGTCGTCCGAGTGGCTTTCCTCCCCGTCGGGATCTTCATCTTCGGCGCGTGCGTTGACTGCATCCGCGTCGTCGTCCAGCATGTCAGCCTCGATCTCGTCGATGACCGCCGCGAGCTTGGTGACGTCCATGGGCGTTCCTCGCGGCGAGGTGCCAACTTTTGTGTGCGACGGGGTGGATCTGGGAGCTGTAGACGGATCCTCGTTCCCGCTGCTCGGGGACATCGCGCCGTGATCCCCGTCGTTGGATTCGTCCTCCGCCGACGTATCCATCCTCGCCTCCATCTCCGTTCGCAGGCTCGCCTCCGCCTGATGGTTGGGAAGGGACGCGGGGGGCGGGGGCTCTTCGCGGTCAGCGCTGACGAGAGGCGTTTGAAAAGCCGTGGTTGGGAAAGGACGTTTGGGTGCGGACTCGTGGAGGGTTCGGGGCGCACCTCGGCGAACCCGTGCTCGCGGAGAAACTCCAGCACCCCCTGGAGCTGCGACGCCCGAGGAGGGGCGGCGGGGGATGCCATGCTCGCTGCCGGAGGTGTGCGCGATGGCAGCGGAAGAAAAGAGAGTTCACACCATGTCGTCGTTGTTCGACTCCGTCCGCGTCCCGCCAACCCCGAAATGCCGACCCATAAGCCGCGAACCGGAAATTTATCCAGTATTTATAAACGGGGGTGGCCCATACCCATTAGTACTTTGGCCGTTGCCAAACACGTCAATTGTAAATCAATTGCGCCGTGTGCTCGTACGAGCAAACAGTCACCTTGCCCGAGTGGTCTAAGGGGGAGGACTTAAGACCCTCTACAGCAATGTGCGCCGGTTCGAACCCGGCAGGTGACAGCTTTTTGTTATGTTTTGTGTGCCACGATGACGCCTGAGGTCCTCGCGCGCATCCCTGCAAAGTTTCGCATCGATCGGTCAAGTGCAGAGGCATCGACACGCGCACACGTGGCCCCGATCCACACGCATGCCAAAATTAAAAACCACCGCGACAAACGCCAGTCCTCTACGTCATCATCTAATTAAACCCGCTAGCTAACTAGTGCCCTCTACCTACGTCACACGCTACTAACGCCGGCCCTTCCCTTTGCCCCGCGACTTACCCGACTTACCGGACCGACCGCCCCGCAACTCGCTCAACTCACCCGTGAATTCCCCGAATCTGTCAGCCACGAGCATCCGCTCACCCAGCCTCGCCCTCGCGACCCGCGCGTCCTCCTCGCTCACCGGCGATGACGTCGCGACGCCGACACCGTCTAGAAGACCGTCGGAACTTCTAGAAGCCGCCGCAGCGGACGCCGCCGCCGCCGCCGCGACGCTCCGCCCCCGAGCCTCGCGCTCACCAACCGCCGTGAGCCGTCGCACCGCAACCTTCGCGTCACGCTCCAGCCTCGCGACCGCCGCCGCGTGCTCCGGACCGGGAGGGGGAAGAAGCAGCGAGGCGCCGCGAACGGCGCACCCGGGCCGGCCCGCGCGCCCGGCTCGATGCGCGTACGCATCTGTAAACAAAACAACAAAACACACTTACGTCAGTCTAATTGCCCGTATCAAAATGAAAAGAAACGCACCGGCGCTCCTGGGTAAATCCGCGTGTATCACGAGCTCAACGCCCGGAAGGTCCAGCCCGCGGGCGGCGACGTCGGTGGCGACGAGGACGTCGCACTCACCCGCGCGGAGGGATGCGATGGCGGCGTCCCTGGCCATCTGGGGGAGGTCGCCGTGAAGCGAGGTGACGGTTCTGCGTTTGACCGCGCTTTGGTTCTTCCCGTCCGCGTCCAGTCGCTCCTGTCGCAATGGATGGATGCAAATTCAATTCGGCGGTCAACTCGTTGACCTCGTGAAATAAAAAATCCGTGGAGGATGGAAAGAAACCGTGGATGAACGAGTCGGCGTCGATGACCCGCCGCGGAAAACCAAAAACCAGCCCTGTGTGGCGCTCAGGAAACTTTTGTCTTTGCATCGTCCCCGTCTAAAAGGACTCGAAAGTCTAACATGTGATAAAAAAGGGTTGATCATCATCGCTTGAAACCACACAGGACGCCGCGTTCGGGCGGGAAGGCCGGGTCGGGAAAAAGCACGGGCGCGAAACGGTGTCCCCGCCGATCCATCATGTACAACGTGTCAGTTTTAATCAGCGTCAAACCTCAGGGAATGTAGGTAAGAATTGTAACACATTCATCTGGACATTTGGTGAGGAAAAACGCCGCTTCGGGGAAAAACCTTCAAGCCGGGCTCGGGCCCGGGAGCGACGGAGCGCACCGCCGCGGGTCTAATAGAATTGTAGTCTATTTCGTTAGCCCACATGTTATGGTCAGGACGATCTGGATGTAATCATCGACCGGCGGCGGGCGCGTCCGGAGAAGTGCGACTTCCCGCGGGTGAAAAGAATGACGAAAGGATCGGGGCGGGTCGATGAAAAATAACCAAAATAACCGAGTCGCCCGAGCGTGCCTCGTACCTCGTACGCAATCGCGAGCGTGCCCGACAGCTGTTCCGCGAACGCCTTGGTCTCCACGAACACGATCGTCTGCCCCGTGGCGCGCTGTGATTGGCCATCGTCGATATCCCCGCGATGTGATTGGCCGCCGCCGGCGTACGCGTCGATTGCGTCCAGCACGACGCCGACTAAGTCAATCGGCCGCGTCGTCACCGCGAGATGCTCCACGGATCCCCCGACGTTCCCGCCGCCTTTCCCGAACATGTCGATGACTGCGTGGTCGGGCGGGAGCTGCCGCTGGAGGAACCGCGCGAGTGATTGGGGCATCGTGGCGCTCAGGCACATGGTCCTCGCGGCTCCCCCCGGCGGCGTCATGACTGATTCCACGTCCCTTTCGAACCCTCCGTCGAGGAGCCGGTCGGCTTCGTCCAGGACCTGCGCGATGACGCCGTCGGTCTTGATGACGCCGCGGTCGACGAACTCCTTGATGCGGCCCGGGGTTCCGATGACGCACCGCGCGTTCGCGCGAACGGCGGCGAGCTGCGACTTTTCGTCCGCGCCGCCGACGACGAGCGCGCATGGGAAACCCGCGGCGGCGACGTGCCGTTCGGCGTGTTCGTGCACCTGCGCGGCGAGCTCCCTGGTGGGTAGGAAGACGATGGCGTTGGGGCGCCCTGGGATGCTGAGGTCCGTCGGTGGGAGCCTCGCGAGCGCGTGCGCGATGGGGAGGAGGTACGCGAGGGTCTTGCCCGATCCCGTCGGCGCCCGCACCAGTACGTCTAACTGATCGACCACCACCGCGCGTATCGTGCGCTCCTGCACGGGCGTGAGGTGGGTGATGCCCACGGCCCTCATGCGGTCCTTAGCCTCGGTGGATAACGGCGCGTCGTCCACCTCCATCTTGGACGCCACCGCCGCCACCACGGGCGGGGGGGTCGGGGCGCTCATGCCTCCTCTCTCGCCCCGCCGACAATGAAACTTTCGTCAGGTTGCCGTCCGATAAGAGAAATAACCTTGTTGATTAAATTGATTAAAAATTGATGACATCGTATGGGCATTCAGCATTGACCACCGGCTGACGATTTAATAAACCCTGTTTCGGGGAGACTAAAAAGTGCTAAGAGTTTTAGTCGAGCCGTTTGTTTTGCAGACGACAGCTTTCTTTTCTCGCGGTGAGCTCGGTTTTAGCGTCTACGATGTGCTGTAATAAAGGCGCCGTTTGCCGCCCTGCCGTGGGGCACCCACCGCCGCGCGGATCCACGCGGCGACGCCCCAGACCTTCGGACGCGAACGCGACCGAACGAAGGGCGACGCGGGACCCGGCTCGGGCTCGCGTCGGAAGGAGGACACAGCTGTTCGCGAACGCGGGAGGTGTTGAACTTTCCGCTTCGTTGAATCCGAGTGTGTATCCGCGACACCATGGCCACGCCCCCGATGTCGCCGACCAGGCCCAAGCCCAAGGGCCCGAACAGCTGGAACTGCAGCTACGTCATGTCCAGCGGCGACGGCGTCAATCTGCTGGGCACGCTGGACGTCGACGCCAAGCGCGCGCGCTTCGTCGCCGCCACCGGGCTCTTCGGCACCGCGTACCAGTTCGTCATGCCCAGGGACCAGATCCAAGTGCTGCGCGTGCCCACCGCCAAGACACCGTACAACGCGCTGGAGCTGCACACCAAGTACAGGCAGAACATCCTGTGCGACTTCGACGATAACAAAGAAGTGTTCAGGCGGTGCTGCGAGGTGATGAAGCTGGAGATCCTGCCGCAGGTGCGCGCCCATCCTCCCCCCCGCACCAACGTCGTTTTCGCGCCAACGACTGCGACAATCGCGATAAAGACCCTGACCCGTCCCCCCCGTCCCCGTCCCCCGTACACGCAGGATGCCCCACTCATCGGTGTGCTCAGCGTGGAGAAGAGCGAGGTGGCCAAGGAGTACCGCGCGAAAACCGAGCTCCGCAAGCTCGCCGTCGTCTCCGTCGAGCGCGACGTCTCGGCGCTCCGATCGCCATCCGCCGCGAACCGCCGCAACGAAGACGAACAACTCACAAAGCAGGTCCAACACCTCTTCACCGAAAAAGTCATGCTCCAGGCACGACTGAAAGAACTCGAGCGCGAGAACCAGCACCTCAGCGACGAGGTGGAGATGCTCCACACGCAGGTGGATGAACAGGCGGACGAGGTGGACGCCGCGTACGACAGAGCGATGAAGGACGCGGCTGATACAGTCGTCGAAGATTTCCTGGCGCAGCAACTCGAGCTCGACGCGGCGCGCGAGGCGGAGGTCGCGGCCGCCAAGGCTGAGGCCGACGCGGTGCGCGAGCGGCTCGGGAAGCTCGAGGCGGACGCGAGGCGGGAGCACGAGGTGCACCGTCTGGTGAACACCGCGCTTCGCAACGTCATCGAGGGAGACGAGGACGGAGGTCAGAACTCAATCGACGTTCATTCATCGCCCAGTCGAACGGCGTCGCCGGCGTTGCAACCGACGATGACCTCCCCGATGGCGGCCTCCTCGTCCCCGATGAGCTCCTCGATGACCCCCGCGCGTGAACGCGAGCTGCACGCGCTGCAACGACGGTCCGAGGAGCTCCAGCGGCACATGGAGACGCTTCGCGATGAACGATCGCGGATGCAACGCGAGGTTGCCGCGCTGAAAGCGGAGCTCTACGAGAAGGAGGAACAGACGTACGCGGATCGGGAGAGTTTGGCGCGGGAGGTGGAGGCGCTCCTGTCGCGGCAGGCTGAGCTATCCGCAAACCTGGCGCAGGTTCGCAGGGAAAAGGAGATGCTCGAGGAGGATAACGAGGTGCTGTACGCCAAGGCGGAGGAAGAGGCGGAGCGCGCGAGGGTGGAGGCTGAGGCGGCTAAGCTCGCGAGGACGCCAAGCACTGCGAGGACGCCGACGCCGACGATCAAAGGATTTGTTCGCCAAGACGAATCGGAAGATGCTTCGACGCCGGATGGGCCGACCACGCCGCCGACGGAGGAAAAGGACAAAGAAAAAGTCTCCAATTCGACGGAGACGCCGGGACTCAGAGTCCGTCCCACCACCAAGTCTAGGAACTCCTCGGGGTGGTGTTCTTCGGACGACGATGAAAACGACGAGAACGACGGCACGAGGGCCCCGCCGGTGACCGCGAACGCGACACCGGCGCCGCACTCCCCGCTGCACTGGCGAATGCAGTCGCAGGTGACGTCCCCGGAGCGCGTGCGAGTGCGAGCCGCCGCCGCGGCTAAAAAGTCCATCGCCGACGGCCCCGACAGCGAACTCGCCGCGAAGCTCATGCGGCGACTGAAGCGCGCGGGTGAGGAGAACGAGGCTGAGGCGTTGAGCGACCAGGTGCGGACGCTGCAGGCGGAGCAGGCGACGATGCGACGCGCCATGGCGGAGGTGAGTAGTTTCTTTTTATTCCGTATACGGGCGATTGGACTGACGGCACGTGTGTTTTGTTCACAGGCTACGCTGGAGAAGCAACGGATGGCGGAGGAGATGGAGCGGCTGAAGGAGCAGGCATCGCCGCTGGGAATGGATGCAGGCGGGGGTGCCGGGCAGCTGTTCGTGAACCCGCTGTCGCCGGGGATGGCGCTCGGGTCGCCGTTTGGATCGTCGTCTCCGTTTGGGTCCGACGACGGGATCATGCGCGAGAGGGAAGAGGCGGTGAGCCGGCGGGAGCTCGAGCTGGAGCGGGAGCTGGAGGCGCGCGTGCGCGATGCGTTGGAGGTGAAGGACGGGGAGCTGGCGACGCTGAGGGAGGAGTGCGCGGCGAAGGATGCGAGAATCGCCGAGCTGCTCGCGAAGGTTGCATCCGCCGTGGCGTGACGAGACCGCAATAATGTCTCTTGTAAAAGTTCACTCAGCTCGTTGTGACAACAGAAAATCGCCCCGTTGCCCGTTGCGCATTTGAATTCGCGTTCGTCAGCTCCGAGCTTCGTCCTGTATGCTCTGTTCCCCCATACGGGACTACAGGCATAAGGTGATGGCCGACGCGATGGATATCCCACCCGCCGTCGCGGTGCACGATGTCGAGGCGCTTCTCGGGAACCCCGACAAGGCCGCCGAGGAGTTCTCGGTGACGACCCCCGAGGAAATCTCGGCCAAGTACTCGGGGCTCTCGGCCGACGCGCTGGCGCGGATCGCGGCGCTCCAGGCGCGCTTCCGCGGCAACGCGCGCCGCGCGAGGCTCGCCAAGACCCGTCTCTCCTCCGCGCACGCCGCGGGCGGCGCCTTCGCCATCTTCGGCCTCCCAGACGCGAACGAACAGCTCGTCACCGTCATTCAGTGCGCCCTCGGCTCCTCGTCCCTCGTGGGCGCCGGGAACCTCTACGTCTTCTCCAAGCACGTGGGATTCCACAGGCCGAACGGCTGGACCATCTGGGGCCCGCACAAGGCCATCACGCTGTTACTGCCCCTGGACAACGTCAAGGAGGTTCGCGTCAAGGAGGAGTACGTCACCGCCCCGGGGATCGCGGTTCGGATGAGAAACGGAGACGAGCACTGGTTCGGGGGCATGTGGGCACCCTCCGCCGCGTCCGACGCGGTGTGGACCGCGTGGAAAGCCAGACAAGAGTCCCGCGCGAAACTAGCGCTGGACACGCGGCAGATGCTCATCGCGACGCGCGACACCAGCGAGCTCACCAAGCAAGAGATTCAGATCCGATCCCTACGCCGGTGCCTGAAGGATCTCGAGGACGACGCCCGGAGCAACTCCGACGCGAAAGTCGCCCTCGCCAAGGCGCAGATGCGATCCGAGAAGCTCAAGGAGGAGATCGAGCTCCTCAGCGCATCCGTCACGAACCTCGCGGCGGAGCACGCGGAGCAGAGGGACCTCCGCGTCGCGCAAGAAGCCGCGGCCCGGGAGCTCAAATCGAGGCTCGAAGATGAAACCGAGCAAAGGGCCCGGTTCGAGCGGAAAGTATCGGACCTCGCGGCGGAATGCGAGGAACACCGGTGCAGGGGCGAGGAGCTGCGGGCGCATCGGCAGGCTGTGGAGCGGCGCGCGGACGAGGCGAGGGCGCGATGCGTCGAGGTTGAACGCGCCGGCGAGGCGACGGCGTCGGGGCTCCGAGTCGAACTCGAAAACCAAAAGATCGAGTACGCGCGAACGGCGTCGCGACTCGCCGAGACTACGTCTCTGTTGGACGCCGAACGCGCCGACAAGGCGTCCACGATGGCCGCACTGGACACCGCACGTAAACAAAACTCCGACATGGACGCGGATAACGCGATACTTCGAAAGAAGGTGGCCGTCGCCGAGGAGTGCGTGGGCGAGTTTGACGCGAAGCTCGTGGCGCTCGAAGCTAAGCTCATCGCCGCGGATGCCATGTGCGTGACGCTTCGCAAGGAGGCGGACGTCGCGAACAAAAAGGCGGAGATGTTCGAGAAGGACCTCATACGCGCCAGGGGCGAGGCTGAGCGCGCCAGGTCGGCCGTGAAGGAGGGTGCGGATGAATGGAAGGAGGCGATGGCGGCGTGCGTGGCGGCGGAGCGGGACGCCGCCGCCGCGCGAGCCGCCGAGTCTTCCGCGCGTGAAACGTCGGATAAGTCCCGGAAGGAGCTGGAGGAGTCCAGGGCGCGGGAACGGACGGCACGGGAGGCGCTGGCGGACGCGAGGGTCCGCCTGGAGAAGTACCAGAGCGAGGCGCGGGAGTCGGCGGCGGCGGCGGCGGAGAAAGTCTCGGTGACCGGGTCGGCTCTGGAAGAGACGCGAACACGCGCGTTCAAGAGCGAGGCGGAGGCCACGCACCTCGCCGCACAGCTCGAGGATGCCAACGCGGACGCCGAGCGGCTCACGGATGCCGTCGAACGGCAGAAACAGGAGACCTATTACCTATACACGCAATACGCCAACTGCGCTAACCAGTTGGAGGAGACCAAAGCCGCGCTAGAGCGGGAACAGGAAGAGGTTGTCCGGCTGCACCAGTCCTTCGCCGCGAGTAAGCTCGCGCTGTCGTCCGCGGCGGGTAGTGGGCAGTCACTCGGTGGGTGGTACGCGTCTCCTAGCCCGGGAGGGGGAGTGTCCGCCGGATCAGTCAACGCGCCGGGGAGTTTCGGTAAGGAAAACTTTCGGGACGGTTCGTTAAACGCGGGTTCTCCGTTGAAGCCGCCGTCGCCGGATGCGCTCTTTCCGAGCCTCGGACCCGACGCGTTCGCTAAGATGACGCCGTCGCCCGCGGGGAAGCTGGCGAGCGTGCTGGACGTGGAGACGCCCGTGAGTGCGGGAGGCGGCGACGTGGGGTCGACGGGCTCGCCGGGGACGCCCAGGCTGGCCAGTCCAGAGGCGGAATCCGCGGCGGCGTGATGAGACGTACGTATGCTTTCGTAGTTACATCGATCGGGAACGTCGTTCCCTTAGCTCTGGATCGTTTTGATTGTCATCGTTAAGATCATCGCGCGATGAACGCGAGCGTCAAACTCAGCGCATGATGACACATCGAAAAGCGGGGTGCGAGTGTGAGAACGTGCGAAGATCGTACTCGTCTGTCGTTGGCATTTCATCGGAGATGATTCGCGTACTTCTTGGCGTATTCATTCCACTCATCGCACTCGTTATCCACCGCGTACTGCAGACAGTCCCAGTGTTCGTTACAGGCGGCGCAAAAGCAGGTGTTCGAGTCCCAAGGGCACCCGTTCTCGTGCAAGTACTGGAGAGCGAGCAATTGTCCACTAACGGCTGCGTAAGAGCACGCATGAATGTCCCAAGGGCACCCGTTCTCGTGCAAGTACTGGAGAGCGGGCAAGTGCCCCTTTTCGGCTGCGACAGAGCACGTCCACGAGTCCCAAGGGCACCTGTTCTCGTGCAAGTACTGGAGAGCGGGCAAGTGCCCATTACGGGCTGCGGCAGAGCACGTGAGTGTACTCCAATCAGCGCACTTGTTTACTCGCGTCCACTTCAGCAGTCTTACACTCCCCAGCATAGCAGCGTAGGGGCATACGTTTTCCGCAGCTTCACCAAGAAGTCCAACGACTCTCTCGTAGGGTAGAGACAGAGCTTCGTCGTTGTCCAGCAGGCGTATGATGAGAATACTCCGCGTCCTAGAAAGCATGTCCGGGAACGCGTCTAAGTCGAACCTGAGAGGGTACGCAGCGGCAGGCTTGGAGGCGTCCCTCCACAACTTGCTCACCCGAGCGAGGTTATGGCGGGTCTTGACGCATTGCACGTGGGAGTAGACCACGGTCGCGATATCCAAGTGCGGATCGAAGGTTGGTCGATACGCATCGAGCGTCTGTATGCCGTTCCTGAGCTGCATGGTGACGGTGCGGGGAGGAGAGTGAGGCGTCGTGGCTCCTCCTGGTCGTGGCTTTTACTTTTCCGAGAAAAAGGGAAAAGGCTATTGCCGTGATTGGCGAGTTTTTTTCCCATTTGGTTTTTCCTGACTGGTTGACGTAGAGATTCTTTGCTAATTCGACTAATTCGATATTTCGTTTCCGAAGTGACAGGTGTCTGCCTACCCAAACTATGCAGGTTGGGAAACGGTCGCGAAGAAAACGAGTCGCTTGTCCATTCTCACTGCCAAACTTCACAGGTGTGCCAACATCGGACGTGACGACAGTCCTGACACGCGCGGCACGCGACGACGCGGGTCGAAGATTTTCATCGGAGCGCCGGGAACGATGCCTCCGAGTGTCGCCACGCGTACGCGCGAGGCTGACGTCGATACGCGCGTCACCCTCGCGACGCGCCTCGAACGGCCCGCCTCGACCGCCCGCGACGGGAGGAGCGGATCTGACAGCATCAAACATGCCGCGACGGGCGAGGTGACGGCGCCTCACCTGCGACGGGTGGTGAGCGAAGAGGACATCGAGGCTGCCGAGCTCATGTGCTCGCTTCGGGATGTCGTCGATACGCCTCCGACGTCCGCAGAAGTCGTCGGGCTCGTCCCCGATCCACGCGCGGCGGCGCCAACAACAGAGAGTCGCGGGAGACGTGGGAAACATCCCGCCAAAAAAATCATCCCGAAGTCGCTCGTCGACCCGCGCGGCGGCGGCGGCGGCGGCAGGGTCGAGTCGCTGCTGACGCGCGCGCGAGGGATCGAGCGCCAGCTCACGCCGCGCATCCCCGCGCGATACGGATCCATCACCGAGGCCCTCGCGTACATCGACGCGCAGCCCCCCGCGGACATCGAGCTCGAAAAGCACATCGGGAGGAAAAGTGTTCGGCGGAAGGCGAAAAGGCGGGGACGCTTCGAGATCCCGGATGACAACACTCGCGGCGATGCAAATTCACCGAAAAACGACCCACCACCCCGAAGCCCTTCCCCTCCCGGGACGGCGCTCGATTCATTCGTCACCCCGAAGCCGTCGCCGCCGGGCACGCCGACGGAGACGCCGCCCGCGCACAAGCGCCTCGGGTCCGTGCGCGCGTTCCTGGCGCGCAGCGGCGAGCTCCTCGAGCGACTCACGGCTGACGGCGCGGAGGAAGAACTCGTCGAGGACGGAAAAGCCGGGGAGATGGAAGAAGTCCGGGAGGTGAAGCCGGCGGGACCGTCGGACTCGCCGAGGAACCGCGCGGGGTCCATCCTCGACGTCCCGCCGAAGAAACGGCGCCGCGTTCACGCACCAACTTTCGAGCCCGGCTGCGCGAGGGCCAGGCCGTTCGTGCGCAGGGGCGACGTGGGCGACGAGGACGTCGCCGTCTACCGACCCGACCCGGATTTCGACGCAAACGACTTGAAAATTCCCGGCGGAGATCCGCACGCGTGGCGATGGAACACGGAACAGCGGTCCGCGGTATCCCCGCCGAACCTCCTCCACGACACGTCCAACGTCAAGACGCGAGAGGTGCAACGGCTCATGCTGCCCTGCGTGGTCGCGTCGACGAAGGACGGCGGTGATTTGATGGACGCCAAGCGCCGCGCCGCGTCATCAGCCGCGATGAATTCGACTTCGGGTCCTCCCGTCTCGCCCGTCGGCTCCGTCTCGGTCTCACCCACGACGGCTGACGAACGCGTTGCGGAGCGCCGGAGGCTTCGTAGCGATGCCACTCGTGTTCTCAGCGCGTCCAGCCCCGCGAGTTCCCCCCCGCAGCCGTTTTTGCAGCCGTTTTCGCAGCAGCCGCTTCTGACGGCTCCGGCGAACCCGCCGAGCCCGATGACAAAGGCGGCGCGGGAGAAGGCCGTCGCCGCCGAGCACGAGCGGTGCAAAAACCTGGCACCTTTCTTCCGCGTGGACCGCTCAAGGATCAGCGGCCTCGGCGTCTACGCCACGGTGCCGTTACCGGCCAAGTGCATGGCGCTCGAGTACGTCGGCGAGGTCATCACCAACGCGGAGGCTGACCTTCGCGAGGAGTTGGAAAAGGCTGAAATCGTGAAAGCGGCCGAGCGCGAGGGCCGGGTGGCGACCGCGTGTGAGCTCGCGCGCGCCGCGACGTACATGTTCACGCTGGACCCGGCGGTAGGGACCATCGTGGACGCCACGCGGATGGGGAACATCACGCGGTTCGTCAACCACTGCTGCGAGCCCAACTGCGTGACGCGCTCCGTGAAGGTTGGCGGGAGTCGTAAAATCGTGCTCGTCACGCAGAGGGACGTCGCCGCCGGCGAGGAGCTCACGTACGACTACAAGTTCAAGCCGGATACGCCGGAGAACGAGGCGCCGTGCGACTGCGGCGCGGATAGATGCAGGGGGATCATCAACGTCCGCTGAGTGACACGACGACGAAACAACAAGGAACAGGCTACATCGCCCGACACGCTTATTACACTTATTACTACTTGGGCAAGATGATGTCGTCGTCGTCGTCGTACGCGCCCCGCCTGCCTCCTCCCCCGCGCCCGCCCCGCCTCTCCCTCCGCCCGTCACCGCCCCTCTTACCGCCGCCCTTACCCCCGAGGTCCTTCCCGCCCTTCGTATCCTTCAATAGGTCCTTGCCGCGATACTTTTGCCCCCGAGGTTTACTCGAACCGTTAATCTTAACCGGTCCGTCGTGCGTGGCCACAATGCCGTGCGCGTCGTAGTCGATGGCGACGCCGCCGAACCCCGCCTGCTTTAAACGCGTCACCACCCCCCGCGCCACGTTCCCCGCGCTCTTACTGGCGGGATCCCCAATGTAGTGGTACAGTCGGCCTTTCTTCTTGAGTATCCGCTTGAGTTCGCGGTAAAACTCCTCGGAGAAGAGTTCGCCGGCGAGCGCGAAGGTCGGCGGGTCGTGCACGATCCTATCGAACGATGCGTCCGGGAGAGTGGGCACGACGTCCGCGGCGTTGCCGTACAGCTGTCGGATATCCCCGGAGAACAACGGCGCGCTGTGCGGGTTCATCCGGCACATCTCCGTCATCGATGTATCCAGCTCAATCGTCGTCACGCATCCACCCTGTGCACAAAACCAAAACACGACGTCAGTCTAATTGCCCGTACGTAAGATTAAAATAGGCTCACCTTTTCCCGAGCCATCGACGCGGTGTAGGCCAAGCCGGTGCATATGTCCAGGACCCTCGCGCCCTTGCGTATGGGCGCCACCGCCGCGATCTTCCTCGCGGTGTCCTCCATCGGGTCGACACCGACGCCGAAGCGGTGCATGCTGAACCCGGCGATGAGCGCCGTGGGTGCGTAGCCCGGGCTCGACGGCATGAGGGAAACCGCTCGTGAGGTGTCTTCGGAGAAGACTTGGAATCGTTCCGCGCGTTCGCCCGGGCGCAGGACGTACGCGCCTTTCTCATCTTGCGCGATGGTCACGATGTCCGGCCACGTGACTAAGGGTGGGGACGTGGGGTCCTCGCCCGGGAACCGGACGCCGTCCTCTGTGAGTACGAGCTCGACGGTGGAGACGTCAAAGTCCAAGGATGCTATGACGGTATCCTCGGCGGAGTTTGCGATCTCGCCCCACTCCTCGATGAGGTCCTTCGCGACGTACCAGGAGAGGATCGGGGGATGCGGATCCAGGGGCGGCAGCGGGGGTTCCCACGGTCCCCAGGTGTCGTCGTCGTCGGATGCATCCTCCGTGGTCGGCGACGTCGCGTTCTCGGCGCTGGCCGTCGGTTTGGTGGATTGGCACATTCGGCGCGAAGAGCGAATGAGAGAGGTGCCGACGGAGGCGGCTACCCGGCGATGATGGACCGACGGCCGTGGGGAGTACGCCGCCCGCGCTGGAGCGAGTGACACACGCGTCAGGAGCGCGGCCATGGCGCTGGGTCGGTCGGATACGGACCCGCGCGCGCTCGGGTGTGCCGGAGGTCGCGACGAACTACCAAAAACCTATTCCGAGGGTGTGGTAACGCACGAGTTTTGAGAGAAGTTTTGTTCAATTACGAGGTAGTGCTATCACGACAACACGTTGCCTTTGAGTGCGTTCGAAGCGAGGTCTTGGAGGATCACTTCACGTGTACCGTATCTCCCCTCGGCGATCCTGAGGGTCATCAGGACCGCTGAGGGGAGGGTGCGCAGCGAACAAACTACACGTGAAGCGCGGTGACCTCGCTTCGAACGCACCGAACGGGAAAATAACGTGCTCCCGCCCCGCGCGCGCCACGAGCGTGCTGTTCCTTCACGCGTTCGAACCGATACAAGTTACCTTGCAGTTCTGCTCCATGTTGAGGTGTAACAGGTCAACCCAATCAACATGGCCCACCATTGTATCGGTTCGAACGCGTACAAATCAGACAAGCGCGTTCGTGAACGCCGCGGGTGCGACAAACTCCCCTCCAAACTCCCCTCACCTCCACCTCCAACCCGCCGCACCGCACCTCACCTCACACGATCTCACGGGGCACCCGACGACACGATCCACGAGCTCGGACCCATGGCGACGATACCCACGCTCGCCTCACCTTCATCGATATCCTCCAGGTCAGCATCTGCGTCCGACGCCTCGGGCGCCGTCGCCGGCCCGAAAGAAGAAGTCGCCGGCCCCGGCGCCGAGAAAAAAACCTCGTCGGCCGTGTCAGCCTCGGGGAGGTACGCCTCCAGTCCCGCGCCCCGCCCAGCCTGCTCCACGTACCCTTGCAGCGACGATATCACCGGATAATCGCGCGCGATGGACCAGCGCGCGAGCGTGACTTGCCACCTGTGCATGTCCCCGTCCGAGTCGCGAAGACCTTGGTACGGAAACACGCACGCCACCGCGACGATACCCAGCGCGAGGAGCGCCAAGATAACCGCGGCGAAGGCGTCGACGGTGGGGGCTTCGTACGGGGGAACAGGGAGGGGATGGGGCCGAACGAGGTTATCGTCGTCGCCGTCGCCGTTAGCGACGGCGCCGCCCAGTTCGGGGTCGCGCGGCGCGACGGGCGGGCGGGCGACCACGACGCGCCCCTCCCCGGGTCCCACGGGAGGGGTCGACACGAAGAACGGGCCGGTGAGCCTCGACTGCACGCCGGTGTCTCGTCGCCGCCTGTCGAGGTCGCGCTGCATCTTGAGATCGTCCGGACCGGGGTTGGGACCCGTGCTCATGGCGACGTGGTAGTAGCTGGCGAGCGCGATGACGAGCGGCGGCGGAAAGGGGCGCGCGCGGGGAGAAGTGAGGGTTGCCCAGTCGCCCGGTCCGAGAACGTCGCGCGCACTTCGGAAACTCCGAGATTGGATCATTCTTCACACGGGGGGATTCACACGCGGGTCGGACCGTGCCCACTCCTCACTCGCGCGCCCCGGGGCGAGGGTTCGACGGCACCGATGGCATCCGCGCTCGATCCCTCGCGCGTGCTGGTCATCACGCGGCGCAGGATCGACCGTCCGACCCGCCCACGACGACGCACCCGCGCGGCGGTCACCGCGTCCGCCTCGACATCAAACACCGAAGTCGACATCGACGTCATCGCCAACCACGAGCGCGTCTTGGGGCTCCGGGACGCACCGAAGGACACCCTCCTGATGTTCAGCTTCGGCGCGAACATCAACCCGTACACGCTGAACAAACGCGGGATCGGCCCCACCGCCTCCGCCGTCGCCAGAGCGCCCAACCGCAGACTCGTCTTCCAACACAGGGGCGGGTACGCATCACTCGACGAAGTCGCAACCGGAGATGATTCGATCGGGTTAGGGGGTGGCACGCGCGGGGCGCTGGGTGCCGTGCACCGCGTGTCCAAGACGGAGCTCGCCATGGTGCGGCGATGGGAGATCGGGTACGAGATGAAGGAGATCGACGTCGTCGTCGCAGACCCGCCGGGATACTCGATGACGATACTCCGGGACGACGGCGGCGACGAATGCGATGATGAAAGCGATGTCATCAATGATGAAAGCCGGAACGGAACGGAATCGTCGAGCGCGAGAGATGAGACCGCGCTCGGTGAGGGTTGCGAGACATCGCTCGCGCCGGGTGAGCGGCGCGTCCGCGCGACGGTGTTTTTGACCAAGAGATCCGCGCGGTTAAAGTCGCCGGTGGTGCCGTTTGCGGAGTATTTGGCAAAGATCGTCACCGGCGCCGAGTCCATGGCGCTGGATGAGGGATACGTGGCTGAGCTCGTCGCGCTTATGTACCGGGCGCCGGTGTCGAGCGAGCGGGGTGCGGAGTACTTCGACATCGCGGAAGGGTGGTCGGAGGATTACGGGTTCGGGTTGGGGAAGATGTTCGGGAGGAAGTGAGGGTTTAGGGGCGAGGAGTGAGTGACTGTGACCCACCTGAGCTTGCGTTTTTTGGAATCGGCCAGGTGTCGCGAAGCGAGAACGGTGCTTAGTCATCCTGCTGTATGCGTTTTTAGACTGAAAACGTGACAAATGTCGTCAAAAAGTTGACGTTTCCTTAGGAAAAACGTGGGCGCGTTCAACTCGCCCCCCCGTTCGACCGAACCCCCCACAACCGGCCGCCGCGTCGCCAACCTCGACGCACCGCCGCACGACCCGAAGAGATGGTCCGCATCACTCGTCACCCGGCGCTCCTGCTGACGCTGGTGCTCTCCTGCGTCGTCGCCGTGAGCGCCAAAGGGGATGGCAAAGGGAGCGCCAAAGGGAAAGGGGATGTGAGCAGACCCCCAGAAGATCTCACCGACGCGGAGAAGACCAAGCTCGAGACGGCGTCGGACTACTCCTGCTACGCCAAGTGCACCGACGCGAACGGCGCCAAGAGCACGTGCGGCACCGATCGCATCGATACCTACCTCGGCACCTGCAACGAGTTCAAGGGAAGTAAGAGCGACAAGGCGACCACGTGGGGGGCACCCTGCCCCAAGCACGTCTGCAAGGACAAGTGCACCGCCGCGGGCGTCGCCGGCGATTTCCACTGCTTCACGCTCAAGACCGGCGACGAGTTCAACCTCAAGTACGACGACGAGACCGCCGCCGCGGACATGGCCCTCGCGCTCGGCTGCCCTGGCGCCCATAAGATGGGCGCCAAGTGGATGGCCGGCGCGAAGCACACCGCGTGCCATGGTGGCGGGCCGATCCATAAGCCCAAGGGCGAGCGACAGGCGAGACCCTCCGGGGCTGGCTTCAACAAGGACTCGTACAAGAAGAAGGACGGCAAAGACGCGTGCAAAGCCACGCTCGAACGCTTCGTCTGCAAGAAGATGGACGAGGACAAGTCGCAGGCCAAGTGCGAGGCTCAGGACAACTGCGTGTGGGCTGACAACGCGTGTAAACCAAAAACTGAAGGGTCAGACGCCGTGGTGGACGACGCCTACAAAAACGTCCTGAGCCGCGCCAAAGCCAAATCCGACGCGTGCGAGGCCATCACGGACGACGCTAAGTGCGTCGGCGACTGCGCGGTGGTCAACGACGGCGAAGCGGCGGCGTGCGAGATCAAGCCGGAGGCCGCCCTCGCCGCCGCCGGAGTGGACGGAGTCGACGGGATGATGTTCGAGCAGTTGGAACACGAGACGCACGTGTGCAACGCGGGCAAATCCAAGAAGGATAAGACGGCGTGCGACGCGCTCGCTAAGAACAAGGGATGCGAGTGGAACGCGGACGAGCTGGTGTGCACCACGACGATGGCGCACCGCACCGACATGGCGGCTAAAACGTGCCCGGGTTTCCACTCCGACTACGCCGCCGCTCAGAGAGGCGCCGCCGATAAGCTCCGCGAGAAGCACAAGACACAGAAGAAAAAGGCTGAGGACAAACGCGACGTGCTCACCGCCAAGATCACCGACGTGAAGAAGAAGAAGAAGGCTAAGATCCTCGCGGACCTCGCCATCGCCGGCAAAAAGGCGAAGAAGATCAAGCCCGTCATCGAAGCCGACTCGGCGGACGCGGCTTGTACTCTGGCGCTGGAACGAACCGGCCTCACCACCGACACCGCCGTTTGCGAAGAGGACACCGGGTCCCGCCGCCGGCACCTCCTCGCGTCCTACACCGTCGTGCTCATTCCCGACCCCAGCGTCGACACCGCCGTCGTGGTGGCCAACCTGGAAGGCGCGGGTTACTCGGTCACCGTTCAAGAGGAGGATCCAATCGCGGTTTTGCGAACCGTCGACGGCGTCGCCGCCGCGGACATCGACGCGCTCGAGGTTGAGGCGGACGCGGCCGCCGAGCTGCAGGCGGACGTATCCGATCTGGAGGGAGAGTCCGACAGGGCGGGTGGGATGGTGTCCCCGGCGGTTGCGGTTCACGCGGGTCTACTCGCGGCGGTTACAGTCGCCGTCGGTTCGATGTTCTTATTCTGAGCCGGTTTGTTTGGTACTCTTATCCTTAGTCTGAGACGGCGGCTTAATCTTACGTGACGTCGTCGAGCGCTGAAGTCTCGCGCTCCCCGTTTTGTCTGTTTTAATAATATCAGTCATCGTATTACGTTTTAACGTTTCCATCACTGCTGCGCGCGCGAGTTGGCTGTGAGCGGGTTTAGTCCGATGGCGTTGACCTCATCCTCGGTCCATCCCGGCTTGGCCGCCGCCTCTACCCTGTTCGCCTGGTGCCTCGTGGTGACGTTGGGGACCTGGATCGCGCCCGTGCTCGTGGCACCTGCTCGCGCCTCCGCGAACGCCCGCAACGCGTCGCCGCCCCCCGCCGCCTGCACGATCATCTCCTTGACCCGGTTCGCCGCCTTTTTCTCGCTGCGAATCTGCGCCAAATCGCCAATCAACGCGCCCAAACTCTGCTCCGTCATCCCGGGCAAACCCAGCAGCACCGCCCGCACCGATCCCGCCACCGGTAACAAGTGAACGACTATATCCCTGATGACGCCCAGTAACTCAGCCTGGTGCGCGCTGTTGCTCGGTTCGGTGAGACCCGCGAGGCACGCGGGGAAAATCTCGGCACCCGCCGTCTCCCGCAGATTCTGGTCCCCGTCGGGCGCCGCCGCCGCCGCGACGATGCCCCTTAGGAACGCCACGGCGCGTCCAGCCGCCTCGCTGTCCCCCCATGTCAACGCGGCGCTCGCGGACGCGATCCCGGCGCGCGCGCACGTCCCGGAGCCCCGGTCGTACCCCGCCACCGCGCCCATCCAGTCCCTCACGTGTTTCCCGCCGCCATCCGCCAGCTTCGAGGACGCCAACGCGCCCCGAGGCGATTCGCTCCCTCCACCTCCGTTGCTATTCATGCTACCCATGCGGAGGTGCCCCGTCAGCCCGCTTCCCCGTGTCTTACGCCCGAACGTACCTTCCGGGACGGCGAGCAGCTCCAGGATGGCGGAGTGGTCCCGGGCGAGGTCGCGGGTCACTCTTTCGCCGATGAGATCCTCAATCACCGCGGACCCGCCACCCGTGTTGACGCCGCCGACCGCGACGGCTCCCGCGTCGAACACCGCCCCGTCGTCGTCGTCCAGGCCTCCCCCGGACGCCTTACCCACCCC
>Ga0302114_10000672_pt1 | contig 23477 bp, 25 predicted proteins | sample AG5_Surface_MG_FD_203107 | JGI IMG/M metagenome (GOLD analysis project Ga0302114, IMG submission 203107) | Marine microbial communities from Western Arctic Ocean, Canada - AG5_Surface | ecosystem: Environmental > Aquatic > Marine > Oceanic | place: Canada: Western Arctic Ocean | collected...
GGGAGAGAGAGAGAGAGAGAGAGAGGAAGGGGAAGGGGGTTAGTTTTTGAGTTTTTCAGAATAAAAATGATTTTTTTCATTTCTTATGTGTCCGCTCCGCTCCGCTCACCTCCAACCACGGCTCCTTCCCCTCAGCAAAGTAAACCACGTCGTCCCCGATTTTACCATCCACGCCCAAGACACTCTGGCTAACTCGCTCCCTACCGTTCACCACGAAATCGCCATTGACGTCCATCCTCTTTCCGCAACTAACCATGTACTGACGCTGCTGGATTTCTTCAAAGTGGCTGCTGAACATGGGCTCTTTACCGAAGCAAACCACTCCGTGTACATACGTGTCGCCGTGCATAGAAATGGTAACTCCCGGTCCCGTGTAAGGCGCCGTTTTGGTGCCAAGCAGAAGACTGCCTCCTCGAATATCAATGAAGAAGCTGTTCAAAACAACCTTGATCTCTCCCCCGTTGTGCACAGTGAGCGTTCCGCGAATTTCAAGGCTGTTCAAGATAGGCGTTACTACATCCAAAATCACCGTCCAAGAGTTAATGATGAGCACGTCGCTCATCTCCTTTGGGACCCCGGCCTCGTAATCAGGTTCATTCGCCCAGTCGAAGAACTGAGCACCATTCTTGGTCCGATTCCACCCCTCGGCGTTGCTCCAGAAGAACTCGTTGAAGTCGATTGAGTCAGCAACGAGACGCGGCCCGGAGCACCCCTCCTCGGCACAATCGTCTCCGTACACGCCCGCGGTAGTGTTTCCGGCCACCACGAAGGTCACAACGGACGTGTTGGAAGGGTCGAATGAATTGTAAAGATCGTGGTTTGCATATTCGAGCACGTTCTGCGGAGCAAAAGTGGGTTAGTCGCTTCGCACGCCGCACTCTTCATTTTTTTTGTTTTGTTTGTTTTTTTGGCTCACCTTCACCTTCCCGCCAACCACCCCTTGGTCCATGTCGTACCAGTACGCGCCATGAATCATATCCGACTCCCTCTCCAAAAAAAACTCGTCGGCGAAGCTTGTCATGTCACTCAGCATGTCCTCCCGGCTCAGCTTTGCATCATTTTCCCAATCTAACTCCGGCTCCTCCGTTGCCAAGGCATCAAACATCAAGCCATCGCAGGGGAACATTTTCGCAACCACGGTATTTCTAGTTCCGTCAAAGTTGTTGTGATTCACATTATTCGGGTAGGTTCCTGATTTCCCTTGCCTGCCCCTTGCGGCGGCATTGGTTGTCATTTGAACGCAAAGCGTGCTTCCGACGTTTTGCAGGAAGCCAACGTTTTCCAAGTACACCCACTGCTGTGTGGGTGTTCCATCGCACAGCGACACTGTAAGGTCGCTCCCAGTCTTATTACTTGCGGCAGTCATGCACATCCAGGGCATGTTGACCGGGGTGATTGTGTTGTTTCTGTACAGTTCTTCATTGTAACTCGGCGCAAAGAAGGCGTCATCGCGCTCCATTGTGTCGCGGTGGGTGGCCGTCCAATCGTAGTTCCTTCGCCACACGTCCAGGCAATCTTGTCCCCAAACTCCGCAGGCTCCGTTGTTTTCGGTGATTCTCCTTCCAAACCGGCTCCAAGACCTCGGTGCGTTGCACTCAAAAACTCCGACATTTCCGTTCTCCGGCATCCCAGCAGTATACTGAACGTCAATAATCGCCAAACATGTCCTCGCAGATTTCATTATATGCGGCTCAAAAGCACCCTTGCAATCGTTAGCACTCGCACACGATATTCCGTCTGCAACGTCGTCATCCACCCTGCGGCTCCCTGGCCAACCATTACTCGCCCTCAAATACCCCCCCTCGTGAGTACTCCCCGTCGCTTTCATCAACAAGCTCTCGTCAAAAATATTGGGCCTCCTCTTCAACTCCGTTCCGGTTGGATTCTTATACGTGCCAGCACACCCACCAAGCAAGCTCTCTCCCGAGCTACAAGGAAGGCAATTGGTATTCTCAACATCGTCAAACTCGCTCTGGGAGCACCTCCCGCTATACCAGTTGTCGCTTATGGGGTATGCAGGCATGGCTGGGGCCGTTCCCCATCCTTTTGTTGCGGCTGATTGCCCCTTCGTGCTGCGCCGAGCGAAGCGAGATTGTGCGCGTTTTTAGTGAAGCGAGCCACACGAATTGAGTGAAATAATAATGTTAGTTCAGTAGTGGATATAGACATTATGTCTGTAGCCATTCCGCGCACTTCATCGCGAGTATGCTCGTCTTCATCAAGGCTCGCTCGCTTCGCTCGCTCACCTGTGAGCCTCAGTCGGAATGCTCCACGCACGGTAAAGCGGATTCCCAAAAGGATGATTGAGACTCAAGCTGAACATCATCTTTTCGTCCGGAGTCATCTCCTGTGCCAACACGCTGACGAATCCAGCGACCTGAATGTTGTGCTCGTCGGTAAACGTGATTCCGTAATGTCTGTCCACAGGCAACAGGGCCAAGTAGTCGAAGCCCGGACCTTGGGGGAAGCAACTGGTCGGTCCTTTGGGCTGGTCCATGCCGGGAATGGCGTTGTATGCCTCCTTCGCATGTTCGGGAGTGTGACCAACCTCCATGTGTTCACTTATGTCTTTGATTGTTATATAAGGGTACTGAAAGAGCCGCTGAGAGTTCATAAAAACGCTGAAGAACGTGGGGTAGATGGCAGTACGGCGGACTTTAACGGTGCAGACAGCGTAGAAATCCTGCATTCCGTGCAAATAAGAGACGGACGACATCACCTCGCAGTTCGGGTTTGCGGCCACAAACATGCCCGTCGGGACTACGGATGCGCCAGCGACGGTGTTCGTGAGAGACCCGTCCAGGTCGTTCAGTATGCCAGCAGTATCGAACCTCCAAGTGACAGGTCGGTCGGTGTTCACGTATGTGATGTCCTCGAATTCTGTTCCGAGCGAGCGAATAATGAAATGAATGTTAGCATGATATCGTCTTCCACAAGGCTTGCTTCGTTCCGCTCCGCTCCGCTTAGCTCCCCGCTCACCTTGCTGGTAACCACCTCTGAGCTCAACGCACCACGCACAGCCCCAAACGGCGGCCTCGTAGTTCACAAAGGTGATCCCAGAGTAAGTGATCTCGCTTCCAATCCCGGGCATGTGGAGCCCGTGGACGCAGCCGGTAACCGTTCCAACTTGGGCCATGTTTGGATCGAGCTCGCACATGAAGTATTTGCTCGGCTTGCCTTCGAATAGTGGGAGGTAGACCTTTTCCTCTGGATTCGTTCTGCCAACCAAGAAAAAGTCCTCGAACCTACTGCGCGCGAACTTGGTACTCTTCCCGTTGACATACGCAAACTCCATTCCCGCAATACCGTGGTCAAGCAACCGATAGTTCCTGAAGTTTACGTCAACCAGAAATTCGCCCCAGACTCCAAATTGCTTGTTCTTGAACGCGACGAAATCTTCGTACCAGGTGATTGCGCTCTCTACTGGCGTATCCGGAGCCTCATCAAACTGCGACTTGGTTGGCATAAAGGCGGGGTCTGCCCCAATCTCCCGGTCGAAGCACTTGCCGCAGGTCCTTCCACATTTAATCGGAAAGTACTCGTTCATCTTGAGCCCGTGCCGCCCAGTACTGTGCGCAACGTTTCCCTTGAAGCTTAGCGTCGGCGTCCAGTTGGGGCACAGCTTGATCCCCAAGTCTTCCATGTGCTGCCCACCAAGACCGTCGGGACTGTGCAAGAACCGGTACCAGAATCCGTAGTGTGAACTTCGAAAGAAAGAGTGGGTTAGTCGTGAGCCACGCCATGCACAAGTTGTGACTAACTCGCTTCTCTCGCTCACCTTCCAAACGCAATGTTGTTTTCAACAACATTGTTGGGGTTCACAATCCAGTACGCCGCCGGGGTCTGGTCCACCTGCAGCAAACTCCACGCAGGCCGCACCAGCCCCACTGCATTGTCCTTGATAATGTTGAACTCTTCGGTCCCGTCCTCAATGAAGATTGCGTGCCCCCTGGTGTCGAAAACGAGATTGTTCGCTATGGTGACGTTGTTCGTTCCGTGGATACTCAACGCGCGGTTGAAACTATGGTGGATGGTGCAATTTTTCACGAAGGAAAGGGGCAGCGCCCCGACCATGTGAAAGTGAATTGGGTACTTGCCCTGCAAACGGAGCGAGCAGCGAGCGAAGCGAGCATGACAGGATGGGTTTTTTGTTGGTTTAAGTTGTGGAGAATGTTTCTCGCTTTGCTTCGCCATCACTCACCAGTTTCAGCCCTTGACCACCTCTCCGAACCTCAACATGCTCCATCATACCCACCAACGTGTTCTTTTCCTTCAATATGTTGGAGGAGAACTCGCCAATGGAGTTGGAAAAGACTATTTGCATGCCAAACTGGTCCCGATTGGACCTGTCAGATCCCTGGATGATAATGTTCTTGGATAAACACCCGACGATCGCAGAGTATTCTGGAATGTGTTTCAGCAGCTGGCCGTCTTCGTCGTAGACGTAGTACCCGCCTGCGCCGAGCGAAGCGAAGCGAAAGCGTGTGAGTGGCCAAACGAATTGATTGAATTGACTTGACTTGAATTGAATACTAATTGCTTGTCCACTCACCTCCGTGGTGATCATAATCTAGGGGGGCATTGATTGAAATGCTGTATAGGCCGGTGGCAGCATCCGCATCTTCGGACACCGCCTCGACGACTCGCTCTTCTGTCTCAAGCTGGCTGTAACTCGTCGAGCCAATTATGATTTCGTCTCCAACCTCCCAATCCACCTTGTCCTCGACGAATATTGTAGTGTTGCCGTAGTACGCTGATGCCCCCAGCTTCGTGTAGGTGAGCTTAGGCTTGCCGTGCAGCTCCAGATAGGAGTTCCTGATCGCAATTACTTTAGCTGCGCAGAGCGAAGAAGGCACCAAAAGAATTGAGTGGAATTAATGTTAGTTCAGTAGTGGATGTAGCCATTATGTCTGTAGCCGTCAGCAGCCATTTCGCGAGATTCACCGCGAGTATGCTCGTCTTCATCAAGGCTCGCTCGCTTCGCTCACTCGCCTCCATAAACGGGAATTTCCAACGACTTTCTGTCCCCCTCCAACGTAATGACTGCACGATTATTGGTTTCCACCCCGAAGGGCTTTTCCTCGCTGCCGATTGAGAGATGTCCAGCGTAGTTTTGGTCTCCACCAAAGTACCTCCCGTCGTAGTTCTTCGCCATGATGTAGCTGCAATTTAACTCAATGTCTCCAACAGACAAAGAATCCAGAAATTCTAAATGACCTCCGTAAATCAGGACGAGATGCAGTCGCGGCGGACTCACATCCAGCACAATGTACTGTCCACGAGTGATGACAATGCTATCACCAAGACCAGGGGGGTCTTCCCCGCCCCAAGTAGTCTTCGCGCTCCAAAAGTCAACGTAGGAGAAGTGAACGTTGTGGGTGTTGTTGGGAAGTGGGAGGGCGTTCCCATAGTTCGGCCAGTAAACCTCCACGGGCGCGTGCCAAGGCTCTCCGTCGTAGGTCCACTTGTTCGTCAGGCAGGTGAGTTTCATTTCGTCCTCCTGCGCCGAGCGAGCAGAACGGGAATAATTTTAGTGGGTGAGTAGAACGAAATTGAGCTCGATTGGGAAATAGAAAATCGATGAAAATATTGTCGTACTTCAAGATTGGATAGTGATTTGGTGTTGCTGGCTCGCTTTGCTCACAGCTACTAACCCTCTCAATGCGGCTCGCTCACCTTGAGGCCAATATTTTCGCAGTCTACGTTGTCCCACTCGCACAGATGTTGGTGATCGAAGTAGCCAATGTCGCTGTAGTTGGTCGCACACCGCACCCCCCCCAAATACACTTCCACATTCTCGGGAAACCCCCCACCCTCCGGGAGGTTTTCACTCGGGACAAAGCCACTACTTCCATTAATATGGATCGTAGTCCCTCCTGCCGTGGTGGCGTTGAGCCTGCTCAGCCCATCCAAAAATATCGTCTTGGATGGGTCGTATTCGTAAGCTCTCTCCTGGTGGTTAAAATCGGCACTAACCCCAGCATCAAAAAATTCGCTCGGGCTAAAATACAGCTCAAGGGTTTTTCGCATTGCAGTCTCGTTCAAACCACGAGTTTCTGCAATTGCTCCGCCAAAATTAGCCTCCAGCCCGCGCTTTTGACTCCAGCCGGGGGGGAGGTTGGCGTGACAATCCCCAACGAACACAAAGGTTTGGCCAACGAAATGGTCCTCTGTGCAAAGCTCTTCCCACATAAAGCTACCGCCACAAGATTGAAGCAAACGGCTAAATCGCCTCTCAATATCTGAACTTACAGTGTTGACTCGGTAATTGCTGGTCACAATGAGCACGTTGCCGCTACTCATCCCTGCCGCCAACGCCTCGGCCTCTTGTATAAAATTTTCGTCCAAAGTAACGGAAACAAGCGTGGTGGAAACCTTTCTTTCGAGAATGTTGTATACGCTCATTGCGAATGCAGAACTCCAGCTGCGCCGAGTATAGCATTAGTTTATTAATTTGATGCGATGTGTTTGGATGTGCCTTTTCACAGCTCACCTTGTCAACCTTTTCTCCGCCCCAGTGTGAGGGTTCACCCAGTTGATTGAGGTCTCCCAGTTTTCACCAGAATACAGGTTTTTCGTTGTTTTCCCGCCATCGTCCAGCAGTGGATACCCATAAATCCCATGCTGCCCCTGAACAACGACGCGCACATTTCCGTAGCTGCCAAAACGCGACCGCGCACTCAGCGAAACGTTGTACCCTTCCATATTTGGACCACTCAGCTTACTGTCGTAAATGCCCGTCTTACAAATAACCTTCTTCGGGTCTGTTTCGTACTCGCCGACAATTGTATTTATAACGTCGCACGGGTAGTTGTCAGCGGGCAAAATTCCATCGTCGGTGAAAAAATGAGTTGAGAGGTCTTCGGTCCACCCCCCAGCAGTGCTTGGAGATTTCCAAAAAAACCTAAAGAAACTTCCCCCGCCTCCCTGGCCGTAGAAGATTTCAATTTCGACCGTTCGCCCAGGTATCAGAAGAACCGAGTTTTCAATCGTTCGGGTACCGTGACTGCCTCCGTTGCCGACAACCAACTTTCCGTCAATGAAGACCCAACTGCCATCATCAGAAGCCGTTTTAAAATTATAGACTTTGTCATCACCCACTGGAACCTTGAAAACGCCCTTCCAGTGCCAGGACTGACTATTACCCACGCTTATGCGGAGATTGTCTGTGAATTGTTGCTCGTCTGGGTTTCCGTTGACATCAATATACTCAGGCGCGGCTCCGATGAACCCCCGGAGAGCTTCAAGGCTGCTGTCGATTTTCGAAATGTCGCCAAGGTATCGCTTGCCGCGTAAACCGTCTTTCAGCGGGATGCTGTGTGTGTGCTTGTGTTAGTTGTGCTGTGGTGTGGTGTGCTGTGCTATTTGACAGGTGGTTAGTTGCCTACCTCTCATTTCTATTCTCGTTGACGAAGGTCACCGCGTTGTTAAATTTGTTATCCGAAAATCCAAAGCCTGACACTGTGATAATCTGACCGCCGCCAAGACTGCCACTCAAGGGCTCGACAGAAAGAATATCAAGGGCGTACCAAATCAGAGGGGGGGCGAGTTCGGATTTCATCATCCTGCGCCGAGCGAAGAAGGTGCGAAGTTAATTTAGTGGGTTTGTTTAGTTTAGTAGTGGATCGTACTCTCGTCTTCATCAAGGCTCGCTCGCTTCGCTTCGCTCGCTCACCACCCAAAGTCGGGGATAAAAACATCAATTTCGTAAAACCCCACCGCGTTGTCAGGCAGCTCGACGGTGATCGAGGCGGAGGTTACGTTGGTAATGTTTGCTTTATTCGGGCCAACGTAGACCTTGATGCCTTCGCTTGAATTGGTGGGAATGTTGGACCCAGAGATTACAACCACGTCGCCAGCTTTTCCACTTGTAGGTGCTGCACCCGTCATGTAAATGGAGCCAACCCCCGAAATGGAGGGGGAAGCGACAGAAAATGCTGCTTCCTCGGCTGGAGGAGGTTTCGCAACGAAATTGGGATCAAACCGAGTGTTAAACGCGTTGATTTCAATATCGGTAACCAAAATCCAATTATCTCGAATCGGATTTAATGGATCGAAGAAGGTCCACTTGACAAACCTATACATGCCGAGATTGTCAACCTTATGGGAGTGTACTTTTGGGCTGTCACAAAACCAGTCTCTTGATGTGAAGTCTACGGAGTGAATTTTAGTCCACGTTGACCCGTCACTACTACCCTCAACCGTCCATCGCCTGGGGCACCCCCTCCCGTAGTTGGTGATCTCGTAGCTATACACCGGAATGGGGTCCCAGGCAACGTACACGATGTAATCACCCGCCTTCGGGTCTTTTTCTGAGCCGTACGAAGAGCCCCAAAAGGTGTTGGTATTTCCGTCAAAGGCTCCATCAGGGTGATGCGTATGTCCAGGAGACGCCATGGCACCGATTGAGTTGTAGGATTTAGAGACTGCGAGTTTTTTGTTGGGTTAGGCAGATGAAAAATTGTATATATAATAATATTGTCGTGGCTCACCAGAATAGCCAACATCAAACGGAGGGTTGTCGCCACCTGGCTGCATTTTGACAAGAGGAGGATTGATGTAGTCGTCCCAGAAGCCAATCGTTGGTTGGTCGACGGCGCCAGTAGGAAGCGATGGAGAGTGAGGAGTGACAGTGGTACGGGCTACGATTTCGTAAAAGGTAGATTTCAGAATTTCGAGGTTCCACGGTTTCACAACGTTTTCTATGGAGTCGTACTGAAAACCTCCCATTCGCACATGCTGCTTGATGAGCTCGTTGGTTTGGGGGGTGCAATTTTTGGTGGTCTCCATTGCCGTGGCGTTCAGCAAAGAGTCGGCCGTTGTTGGGGGAGAGTTGGTCAGGCGTCTGGTTTTTATAATGGAGTTGAGGAGGTATTGGTAGTGGGGTGGTAGCGAAATTTGGTCTGCGGGAGCGGCGGCGGCAGGAGCCACAGCGCACTCGCAATTATCGGGGCAATTGTTATCCCCCCAGGCAGTGTATGGAGAGTCGCAGCACGCGTCGCACTCTGCACACGTGCCAATATCCATACAGTACTCGTCGGACTCACACGCGGAGTGGGCCTCGCAGTCCGTTAACTGACGATGTCCGCCATCGTTCGCACCATCGCTGTAGCTGTAGCTGTAGCTGTTGCTGTAGCTGTAGCTGTAGCTGTAGCTGTCGCTGTAGCTGTCGCTGTAGCTATCGCTGTAGCTGTCACCCCATTGCTGCCATACCTGCTCAATGAAATCACCAACTTCGCCCTCACCAAACTCCCCACGCATCGCGTCCTCCTCCTCCAACCCAACGCTCTCGTCCCAACTCAGAAAGCCAGTAACATTGTTCTGAAAGATGCTGTCATGACAGTCCGCAATCTGATGCAACCGATCACTCGTAAAGTGCTTCAAAAACCCCCCTCCGTACTTTAGTGTTATCTTGGTGTCGTAAAAATAAATCCATAATGACCTAGCAGAGGCGAAGTAGTGCATAACCAGAACATCACCCTTCCGTGCCATCTTGATCAGCTCCACCTCTTCTGCAGAGTGTTTCACTGAGACGGTTTGAAGCTCGGAGGTTTGGGGACCCCGTGGGAAGGGGTAGTACCGGTCGGAAATTAAGCTGTGTCGAGTGGATTAGGGGCGCATTTAGTAGTCGCTTCGCACTTTTATTTCTGTCACAAGGCTCGCTCGCTCACCTGTTGTTCCTATAAAGCGTAAAGAATACGTTTGCTTTCTCGTCCCCAGCTCCATAATAATCCGTCCACGTTGTATCAAACTGCATCCAATCCAAATGGCTGCCCGTGACGACCAATGCGTGGTGGAAGATTGGGTTCGCTTCCCCAGCTGGGTGGGTTCTTAAACGTACAGATTTAACTAGAGCTTCGGTCGGGGGGGCAGGTTGATTGTAGGTTGAATTCCACTGGAAAGAGGCATGCACAGTTGGACCGAGGGATCCTGTGTAATTGCCATTGTCAACTGTTTGGTTGTTGCCAAAGAAGTCCGGGGAAAACCACGGGGCTCCCGGAAGAGCTCCGTCCGCAGGGTAACAGAGATCGTACGAGGTAGTGTAGGAGGAGGGGAGGGGTGACGAGCAGTTTGCATCGAAAAAATAGGAGACTGACGGGGAATTAAAATTTAATTCTCCACAGCTTGGTTTCATGAAGATCTTCGACGTGTTGGTCGGCAAGGAGAAGGAGAGCTGAGTGGCGTTGAAATCAACGCGCACGCACTCGTTGAACTCGGCAATTCCCATAAAGGAATTGGAGAACTTGTGGGTAAAGGTGGCGAATTGGTTGCTGCACATTTCGTTTTTATTGTTGGGGTTGGAAAACTCGACGAACTGAGAGTAGATTTGGGTGGCGTTGTGGGTGGCATTGAGACGGGCGTTCTCGGACGCACAGGTCAGCTTGAAGAATGTGTCATTGCTGTACGTTGACGTATAGTTTCGATAGCAATAATCGACAATTATTGGGTCCAGATTCTGGTCCTCGGTCCCGAAGTCAAAGTCGACGACTCCCGTTACATTAACCTCATCCTCGCAGATCTCACTACCCGCGAAGCCAAACCCAGAAATTGTCACTACTTGCCCGCCCAAATTACTTCCCAACGGTGGCTGAATGTCCAGCACGGCAGACTCGTAATTGTACCACATGCCCTCCCCCCTCGGGTTGGCAGCCCCAGCCTTGTTCCTGAACTTAATCGGGTACACTCCAGCGGGGTGCATGGGGATTTTACAAGATATGCTGTTGTTGATGTTGTAGTTTAAAGCAGACCCCTCGACGAGCATAACATCATTACACCGCTCGTACCCGACCATAACAACAATGTCTGCAACGGTGTTGTTCTCACTGAAATCTATCTCATACTTGGAGAAAATTCTTCCTGTGCCCGAGCGAAGCGAGGCGCATTTTTAATGAAGTAAGAGCAAAACGAGTGAAGCGAGTAGTCAAAAGAATTGAGTGGAATGAATAATGTTAGTTTAGTAGTGGATGTAGCAATTATATCATGCAATATATCATGACTGTGGCCATTAGTGGCTCCTATGTTCGTCGTCACCAAGGCTCGCTCGCTTCGCTTGCTCACCTGTGATCGTGAGCCTATCATTGCCGGGCTTGTTATGGTAGCCTTGTTTGGGGTACAAGGAGATAATTTCAGGCGTGAACTTGGTGTCGTTGGTTAATAAAAGCGACTCGCTGTTTTCAAAAAAGTTCTTCGCCTCGAACAAATTGTTCGACGCTTCGATTATTTCCTCAGGTTCGGGTCCTGACCCTCGTGGGCCATGGTACTGCGTATTGGGGTAGTTGTTTATCCCTGTGTCGAGTTCGCCTGCAGGACCCAAGATACACCAGCCCCCACCATCGTATATTTCCCATTCCTCGCAGTCGATTATCATATCGGGGATGTATCGATGGTCTGTAAGGTTGTAGAATGGCGAGAACGCGTCTTTCTGTTGATCAAACCAAAAGTTTGTTGCTGTGAAACTTATGTTAAACCCTCCATATACCGACTGAAACCGGTACAATGAAGATGGGCTGTCGAGCGTGATGGACGGGGTGACAAAATATGGCTTGTTTGAAGACCAAGTTGCAACGGGGAGCGCATTTCCGTACCCCTCAACAAACATGTAGTACTCTTTTCCCGGATAAAGCGTGAGAGGAAGCACTTCAGGCCACTTGCAGTGTAAGTCTCCAATTCTGTAGCTCGTGACCATGTTGCCGTCTTCCCCGTTGTCGAAGCCATTGGGTTGCTGACCATACCCTGGACCTGCGCCGAGCAAAGCGAGGCGAGGCGCATTTTCAATGAAGGACAAGCAAAACGAACGAACGAACGAACGAACGAACGAACGAACGAGCGAGCCAAATAAATTGGGTGTTTTAGCTTAGCTTTTATTGTAGCCGTCTGTAGCTATTTCGCGCACTTCATCGCGAGTATGATCGTCTTCAAAAAGGCTCGCTCGCTTCGCTCGCTCACCTGCTGGTTGCCCCTCTGCCCCCGCGCCAATTCCGCTCCCGGTCGTACCTCTTTGGCTCCAGATCCAGTTCTGGAAGATACCTCCTTCTGTCGTTTTGTTGTGCAGCATCTCGTAGGTGATTTCTTCGCAGAAGACGTACGGGTCGTCAGGGTCGCCAGTGCGCATGCCGATCTTTACCTTGCCCTGGGAGAGCACTCCTGGCACGACTGTTTCTACTTCAACGCATGAGTATGAGTAAGAATATGAGTAAGAGTATGATTTGTCTTCGTCATTTTCTTCGACGGGGTCTCCGTCTTCGTCTGTGCACTCAGTTGTTTTGACGACCTTGTCAAACCAAGGGAATTTGAAATTAAATGCATCCTGCCAATGGTCGCTCCAATGACGCTCGTCACCGTTCCCCGGCGTCGCAATGTCGTGGAGCCCAAACGTGGCATTTTGGCCACCGAACTGTTCACCTCGGGCCGGCATTATTACTGGCGTATTGTGCCACGCGTACATGAACGTGCAGTTGCCGGTAAAGCAGTGGCCTACCGTGGGGAGCTGGTGGTTCCAAATTGCCTGCGCCGAGCGAAGAAGGTGCGAGCGAGGCGCGTTTATAATAAGCACAGATGAAGCGAGCGAACAAGAATAGTTGAGTGGGTTAGTTCAGTAGTGGATGGGATGTACGAGCAGCCACGAAGCAAGCTCACAACTTGTGTATGGTGTTGTTGGCTCGCTTCGCTCGCTCGCTCGTCGCTTCGCACTCTTCTGTCACCAGGCTCGCTCGCTTCGCTCGCTCACCTCGAAATCCAGAAATTGGGTTTTGTTAACGTGGTCGGCAATCCCCTCGACGGGGAAACCGAGACCGTTCCAGCTTGGAATGCTCGACATGTCAGCCATCGTGCAGATGAGCTGGTAGTTCGTGACGGTGTTGACGATGCAGGGGTAACCTCGGTTCCACCCGTTAGTCCAGGGGACAGGAGTTTTTGCCTTATTTGGGATGCCAAAGTGATATTGCTCGTCGAGGCCGAAGTACACAGCGTACTCGATATCGGTCTGCAGGAAGCCGTCCATATTTTCGTAGGGAAGGAATCCGGTGCCGGTAACTGTGACCTCAGTGCCACCCGCAACACTGCCTATACTGGGACTGATGTCGAAAATGTCAAGATGCACTTGCATGCTGAAGCTGCTGTTGCTCCACCCTTTCCCATACGTTTTCACCCTGATGGGGTCGACTCGACCCGGTGGCTGCCAGAAGATGGTGCAGTTGATGAAGGTGTCATTTGCAAAATCAACCCGGCAAGGCTTGTCGCCGATGTACGGTTGGATCAAGTCGCGCTGGTTGAACCAGCCCCAACTGTCCTTGTAGAAGTTGTCGTCGGTGCGTTCTATAACCGGGGCGAACCCCCTCCCGTGAATGTTGAGGAGCTGCCCGGCCATGCCTTTCAGCTCGTGAGGGTCGCTAGTGGTCATCCACGGGTTCATGGATGTGTCGTAGGCAAGAGCGAGGTCGATCGTCGCTGTGTGGTTAAGGTCCCGGGAGAGCTGAAGGGCGTTAACAACTGCACCGAGCGGAGCGAAGTGAGTTTTTAATGGAGCAAGGGGGAGGCGAGTGAAGTGAGCCAGACGAAACGTAATGTTTAGTAGTGGCTCGTATGTTCGTCTTCCTCAAAGCTCGCTCGCTTCGCTCGCTCACCTACGAGAGGAACATTAACGTCGAAGTCGAGCCAGTCGGCAAAATACTGGCCGGTGCCAAAGTTACCCTTGTACGACTTGAGCTCGCAGTTGGTGAGAGAAGCGCACCAGAAGGAATTTCTAACATCGTAGAAGTCTTGGGCGACGCGATCGTCGTCCATCATCTGCGCCGAGAGGCAAGTGGGTGGGGATAAAATGAGTGGTTAGTTTGTGAATAGCGAGCTGTGAGCGAAGCGAGACAGCAACACTAACACTAGTTGTGACTAGCTCGCTTCGCTTCGCTCGCGGCTCTATTCGTTCGCAGCGTAACATCTCGCTCACCTGCTCCTCGGATATTGTCTTCACCGTGAGGTTGAAGAAGGTAAGATCCAGGATCGCGTTCCGCTCGTACAGAGCCTTATCAGCGAACGCCCTGTGGTTGTGCACGCCAAGGTCAATCACCGGCAAGTCGCACTCGATCTGAATTGAGTTGGAGAAATCGAACCACGTGGTGTAGCTTTTCATATAAGTCGACTCCGTGTAGTAAGCAACGTCCCGAAAGCCAAAGTCCGGCCCGCACTCGAACCCGGGGTCGTTGACAGTGAGCTGGCACTGCGCCAAGCGAATCGAGGCGCATTTTTTATGAAGCAAGAGCAAAAAGTTTTTGAAGCGAGTCAAAAGAATTGAGTTGGTTAGTTTAGTATTAGTAGGTAGTAAGGAGCCGCCTGTATCCGAGTAGTCGTATCGAGGGATTTCATCGCCATTCATCAAGGCTCGCTCGCTTCGCTCGCTCACCTGGAAGTTCTTGATCGTTTTGGGGACGCAAGGGATCGTTAATTCGAGCTCGTCATTGGTGAATGTGAGCTTGTTCTGGAACCCTCGCGGGCCGAACCCGTTCCCCGAAACCGTAACCGTCGTTCCGCCGTACAACGAAACCTTGGAAGGGGAAATGTCATTAACGCTCATCAGCACCGTAAAGGTACCCGGCGTCGTCGCCTCCCTGCTAAAATACGCGCTCCCCTGCGGAGCCTGGTGATACTTGAGTTTGTACGTACCGGTTACCGCCCACTCGTCAACTTGGCAAACAACTTGAGTCGGCGTCGCTCGCAAAACATTGCACGTGGCCGGACCGATTTTTATGTCTATGCTCGACTTCATTGTCGAGAACTGCTCCCCGGTGATTGTTACCTCTGTCAGCACCCCCCCCGAGTTTGGGAAGATTGAGGTGATGATTGGTGTCTTCCGCCAGTCGTATCTGAACGTGCAGGCGTCCGGTCGAGTTTTCGAGAGGTCGAGGGCCTCATTTAGCGTATCGGCGGTGCTGGTGAAGAAAACCGAGGAGTTTGAGTGTTGTGTTGTTTTTGTATGCATTTGCGACATGTCGTCTTCCGCTCGCTTCACCTCGCTCACCTGTTCCCAATGGTCTCCGCCGGAGGATAGCACGCGTGGGAGAGGCCGTTCGTCGAAACAACAACCTCTGCGATCGGCCTCCCTCTCTCCACATACGTGTCGTTGGCGTGCTTCTCGTACCGAGAAAAATCCTCCGCTTCAGTCAAAGTCTCATTCTCAAAAAACGCAACCTCCCTAAAAACTCCCCGCTCAACCCATTCCCAAACGGCCCCACCTCAAACGTCGTCTCCCAGATATTCGTTCCGTTGGAGATCTCGAGCCCGAGGAGGCTCTGGCTCGCCCCGGAGCTCGAAGTGTGGAGGAGCTGGAAGAAGTACTTCCGGTCCTTTGTCAGCAAATAGCTCCTGGAGGATTTTAGGGGAGGGGAGAGGTTCGTTGTGGAGAATATGTCACTTTGGGGAGGGACACGGTAGTGGCTCGGGTTGGGGGTGTAGGTGAGGCGGCGGCCGTTTTCGTCTTCGTTGGGGTGTGACTGCGGTCGGGGGGGGTTGTACAAAAATTCGGTTGGGAAACTCTCATCTCCAACTTCAGTCACACCGTCATTCAATACTCGACGATTGGACGTGTAAACTAAACGGTGTTGCGCCGCGTCACCATCCAACCTCCTCCTTCCCTCTCCTTCTCCCTCCTCGGTATCCGCAACCATCTCTACAACACCCGCGTTTTCCCTCTTCCCGTCCGGACTTAGCCGAAGTTCGAACTGTCCTGTAAACTGCCCCGTGAACGCGTAACTAGCCGTCCTCGGCGGAACGAAGAACCCGCTCCACCTCGTCCCCCCGAGCCGAAACTCCGGAATTTTATGAAGGTCTCTCGGGTCTGAGAGCTTCTGCCCCGGGCAGGTGACATTGGTCGATTCTCTGCAGGTTTTGTCCCCCTCCTCGAACCCCCCCGCCAACACACTTAGCTGATGAATATTTCTAACATCTTCCCCCCCCCTCACCCTCAACTCGCTATCCCTCCCAGTAACGCAGTACTCCGGGCATGCCCTCACGCTCCGAACCTCGTATTTGTCGTCAAACGGGTTGTACAGAGGGTCGAACTTTGAGAGGCGTTGGTTTGTTGTTGTGTTGTAGTAGGCGTCGGAGAACTTCACTCGGCCGTCGCTGTCGAAGCAGGCGTCGCAGTAGACGCAGGTTGGGCCTCCTGGGGTGGGGCGGGGATAGGGTGTTGTGTTGGTGTAATGTTTGAAAGTTGAAAAAAAAAAAAAAAAACTCATTCTTGGTTCTCACCTGGGTCAACCTTCATCTTAAGCGTAATCCGCTTCACAGTCCTCCCTCCCGTAGCGTCCCTCCCAACCGGCGGCAACGGCGGCCAAAGCGTCAAATCATCCTCAGCCATGCTCGGCACCACCCTCGAACTCTGCCCTATGCTCCCGTAGTTCTGCCAGTACTTCTCGTAGCACCTACCCCAACGCGCGTTGTGCACGTAGCCTAGACAGAGCGGGTAGTCCGGATCAGTGCAGGGCTTCTCGGGAACGTTGTTCATCGCCCCGTTGCAGTTGACGTTGTTCGTTGCCATTGACCAGCCAAGGGTCGTCTCCTGGAACCAGTTCAAGGCGGTTGTCGGCTGGAACGTGTCGTAGGTGGTGGGTGGGTCGGGGTCAATGGGGCCGTAAACGTCGATGAGAATGTTTAAGAGGCTGCTTGACAACGACGTACCCCTTCGGGAGGTTAGACCGGCGAAGCCGAGGTCGAAGAGGGTGTAGGGTTGAAATATCCCAGAAGACTCCTTGTTTACGTCATGCTCCCTGTAGTCGCTCAGCAGCGTCGTTCCAAGCATGTTTTTTTGGCTCGGCGGCAGATCGTTATTATTCTGTTGTTGCTGCTCCCCCTGTGGAATTTTACCCTGCGTTATGCCGAGTGAAATTATGGGTTAGGCGCTTCACACTTTCTGTCAAACTTTCTGTCACACTTTCTGTCACAAGGCTCGCTCGCTCACCTCCCGCTCCGCCTTCCTCCTACTCGCCCCCCCCCATCATCCGCAACGAACCCCGAGTTCTCAACTGTGCACTCCTCTAACATGGGGTTACACGTCTGGAACCACCTCACGCAGCCCCAGTCCGAATCCTCGTAGCAGAGCTCGAGCTGAAAGTACCCGGAGCTGGACTGGCGCATACTCTCGAACTCGTCCAAGTACGAGTTACACTTCGTCTTCAAGAACGTAGTGTTCTCGTCCATGTACTTGCCCTTCGCGCCAGTGAATGCTCCCCCCTCCTCAAGCTCCTCCCCCCAGTTCTGCTCGGGGGAGTCGAAATAGCACGGCTCCTCAGCCGTCCCAACGTCCTGAACGAGCATCGTCCTCCAGGGACTACTTCCGCTCGTACCAGGAACGTCCCACGTTGACGTGCACGACGCGAAGTGATCCCCGAGGCAGCAGAACGCCTTGGGACCGCACGGGTCGTGCAGCGGACAGGCCCCGTCGTCGCAGGTCTCGTCGTACTCGGCCTGCCAGCCCCAGCCGTTCGGGGCGAGACACGACTCGTGGCTGTACATCGTTTCGGAGGGGGACCCCTGGGGAAACCAGTCGTCGGACGAGTACCCCGGCTTCATGTACGAGTATGACTGGACGGAGAGACCGCGGCCTTTGGCGTAGAGGCAGGAGGCTGGCGATCCTCCGAGCGCTGCGTCCGCGCCAGCGTCAAAGTTCGCGGCTTTTGGGTCTGTGCAGGCCTGTGAGGGGGAGTTGAAGGGGGCGGGGGAGAGGTAGGTTACTGTTACTATTGGGGTTGGGAGGCATTCGTGTGGATGTGAATCACCGGTGAGGGAGACGGCGACGGTCACTCGCATACTCCCTGAAAGGGGGGAGAAAGCAATCGTGAGGGGTTGCGAGGCGTTACCGACCCTGGTCACCGCTCCGGATGCTACGACGATGTCGATGGCGGCCGGCTGCGTGGACAAACTGTCACATTCGTCATCGTCAACATCTGCAACAGCAACATGTGTCACCTCGACGCCGTACATCCCGCTCCTTGTCAGCAGTGAGGAATTAAAGTCGTAGGTGACAAAGTTGGTAGTGGGGTGAGGAGCTGGGTGATAAATCCCTCCCCCTTGCCAGCCCTCCCCGTGAGTGACCGCCCCCTCCCACCCCAGCTCTACCGGGGCGGTCATCTCCGTCTCCGTCTCGTGCATTGCCATTTCCATCTCCCAGCTCAGATAGTCGAAATACGTTTCGTTGGTGGCTTTGGTGGCGTTGGTGGCGTTGGTGGCGTTCGCCCCCCTCACCTCCCTAACAAACGGCTCCGCGTAGTAGTCCTTCACTATAAATTCACTCTCCTCCCTGCTTGTCTCGCAGACAATAAACTCAATAGTACTCTCAATAACCCGACACGTCGACCCCCCGACAGTAACGTCGTTCTTCGCTTCGTCCATGCTGAACCCTCCCCCCGTAATAGTCAAAATCGTCCCTCCACCCTTCGAGCCCATGGCCGGGTAAATGCTGTTGATGTGGGGGTAGTACTGCGCCGAGAAGGGTACGCCCTCCCCACCAACGCTGAGGAGGTCAGTGGCAGAATGGGGGAAAAGGCTCGTCAGCCCACCAACGTAGCCCGCCCCCGCTTTGCTGCTCCCCGGCCGCCTTTCCGGGTCCACACCCATGTACGCGCTCGCGTTATAACTCCCTCCCTCGAAATCCCCGAGCCTGCAAATCACCTCGTCGAGGCGAATCGGATAGTCAGTCTGCTGATCAACCGTAACAGCCTGAAACGTCCCGTAAACTTCCCCGTCCTTATCCGCGGCGGGGTTAAGGTCCGAAGGGCGGCACAGCGCCGATGAGGCGAATGACTCGAGGTTGCTGCCCATTGGGGGGCGGCCGGGGCCGAAGTAGATGTTTCTGTAGTCCTTTAATGACGTGCCGAGGTTCGTTCCTTGAAGGCGGAACACGTCCGAGGAGGAGCCGTACCGGGGGGAAAGGGATGTTAGGTATGGGACGGTGGGGTTCAGCGGGTGGGCGTACGTGTAGGCTGAGGGGAGGTAAGCGACGAATTCGTCAAAGGAATCGGTCGAGTCAGACGTTTCCAACGTAACGACCTTAACGTCCATGGTGACATCCTCCCCGCAAAACATGCTTTCGCAAGAACGTAACCACCACTCCGGCCGCCAGCCCTGAGAGGTTTCGTAGCTTGCTCGGCTTCCAAATTCTAGCGACCACCGGCTCATGAAGCTGAGAGCGAAGGGGGAAGAGATCGAGAAGAGGTGTTCGATCGTGGAGGTGTCAGCGACGAGTTTTCGCGCGCCACCGCAGTCGACCGTGCAGGCGCCCTCGATGACCGGGGCTTCTATCCACAATGATGGGGGGGGGAGCTGCGAGGGATTCCACGGGGTTCCATGGGAGTTTTGGGTGGTTATCCAAGGGTGGTGGGTTAAATCGTCGTTACTGGCAAATGCTTCTTTTACTGTGGACGCGATGAAGTCGTCGTAACCCTTCACTCCGATGAAGAGTTTGTTGGAGCCACCGTAGGTGTCGACGGCAAATCCGCTGCCGATTATGTGGACTGTTCGCGAGCCAAACGAATTCAAATTCGAATTCAAATTCGAAATGGGTGGGTGGAATAATGTTAGTTTAGTAGTGTGTGGATGTGCGAGTAGAGCGAGACTCACCGTGCGTCCCGCCAGTTGCAGTGCCCACATTAGGGGTGATTGAAAGGACCTTTATCGATTTGGCGACGAGGGCATTTTCGGAAATTGTTGCCCTTCTCGTCTTTGACTTTCCTCCTATATTATTGAATGTGGTGACGGTTGTCTCTGTTTGGGATTGGACTGGGGTAGGATTGCAGAGAAGAAGGAGGAGGAGAGGGAGGAGGAGGAGGAGGTGGAGGGAAGAAAGGAACTTCGAAGCATGAATGGTTCGAAAGTAATTCATTCCTATTCTGTTTGTGTCGCGTGAATTAGTTTACTAAACCAATATTTGCTTATTGTAAGATAGTTTATACATTCCTCCGCACTTAAAAACAGAAGCCAAAAAAATAAGGCGAGTTCTCAAAAGCAAAAACTTATATCATGTCAAAGAGACATAATATTTGGCTGTTGTTGTTTTACGCCTAATTGGATATTCAGTTGACTTCACATATATATACCCATAGATATGCTCTCCTTCGTTACCCTCTTCGCAGCCATATCAACCGGCCTAGCCTTAAACATCGAGATCGACTGGTCGGCCAGTGTGGTCCAGACCACCACCGCTCAACGAGGCGACAAATTGAACTTTAACTGGTCAGGCACAAAGCCTGTTGGGTGGGTCGCGACCCAGGCGGAGTTTGACAGCTGCGATGTAAGTTGAAGGGTTGAATTTTTATATTCCTCCTAACCCCAACTGAACCCCCCAACCCTCCCCATCTTCCCCATCTCCCCATCACACACAGGCCACAGACGCTTATGGCAAAACGGGAATGACAAGTCCTTCCCAGATAACTGTACCCACTGACACCCCCGATGGAACTGTTTGGTACTTTATAAACACCAGAGGCGGCAAGTGCGAGGAGGGGATTAAGATTGCGGTCACAGTGACTGGAGGGGAAGGGGGAACTTCAGGGCAATGCGTGGCCATCGCCTGCAGGTCCTCCAACAATGGCGCTAACCCTGCAAAGGACTACGAGTGCTGCAGCATCGCGGACAGCTACGGGTACAAAGCGAGTTGCGCGGTTGGGTTTACGTATTATCAGTGGGATCGCCAGTCGGACAGCGTTGGAGGCTGGCAAGACGAGTCGGTGACGTGCAGAACCGACGGGGCAAGCAGTCCAAGTCCAGACGGCTCGTGCTGCGTTGCTGACGGACAAACAGTACCGGCCGGGGCGGCCTTGCCCAGTGATGGGGAGGATGACGCGGATGACGAGGATGACGAGGATTTGGGGGATGGAGCCGCCGCGGGGCTGCAGCCCGGAGCGCACGCCCTTGCCATCGCCGTTGCACTCGTGTACGCTGCGGCTGCGCATTAGGAAGAGAGAGGGGGCGAGGTATTAATTTACTCCAAATTTGTCCTTATTTTCCTTTTCACTTGACAAAGGAAAATTAAGGTGCAGGCAGGAAGTAAAATAAAACTATAAAGCAAAACAAATTTCCGCTTTATATATTACAGTGTTTGTGTGAATGGATCGTCCTCGGTGTAGAGGCTCCCACGATTAATAACAGGCTTGAGCTCAACTTCAATGTCCTCAGCCACAGCCACGCTAAGGTCCCCCCCCCTGCTTCTCTGATTACTTCCCGGCTCTCCCAAATAGCCACTACTCGACCTTTGCCGGAGCTTATCTTCCCTCTTCTTCTCCCTCTTCCACTTCAAATAGGGCTCCGCCGAGGTTTTCGCCAACTTCCTCTCCTTCTCCCTCTCCAAACCCTCGATCTCCTCGTGAATCTGCGCCGAGCGAAGAATTTTGCGAAAACGAATTGAGTGGGGTTGGTTTAGATGTGGCTCGTACTCTACTCTCGTCTTTTTCAAGGCAAGCGAAGACTGAGTGGGAAGAGACTCACCTGCAGCTGGGTCGGGAACCGGTTCCTGCTGAACAGCTTGAAGGAAATGTCAATGATGATGCACGTAGTTGGCACGAGCGCCACCGTCAAATAGGTCATGATCCGATCCAAGAATACGTGGCTCGAGGCAGAGGCGAAGAAGCCGGTCGGGTCCATTCGACCAGCGACCTGAGGGTAGATCCAGTAGAACACTGCCATTATCCCGAACGAGCAAACAATGTAGCCAAACGCCGTGAACGGAAACACGTCGGCGACGTTCAGCGAGCTGCGTAAAGAAGGTGCGAAGACGAATTGAATTGAATTGAATTGAATTGAGTGGGTGGAAATAATATGTTGTTAGGTTAGTTTAGCAGGCTCCAAAGGCGGAAAATAAAAAATATATATTCTCACCTGTACTTGAGCTCGCAGCACAGCAGCTTTCTCAGTCCTTCTCCGCGGACAAACGTCTTCGTCTCGATAATCGCCTTGAGGGTCATCGCCATGACAAGGCAGAGGAAGATCACCGTACCGAAGACGGCCAAGCCTCCCCCCTCCGCGTTCCCGACTGGAGTCGTCAGGAACGTCGTCCCGCTCCCAAAGCCGCTGACGAGGGACGCCCCGTAGAAGATTACAACCGCGTAAAGAACCGCCGCGATACTCCACCTGAGCAGAACCCTAAAATTCAAATCCTGCTTGTTCATCCCGCTCCTAAACGTTTGGGGGTTGCGGGCAACGTACTCCTTACTGAGGTCGCGGTCAAACACCCCAATGAGAAGAATCGGCGCCCCGCAGAAGAAATTAAACGCGGAGAGAGCCCACATGTCGTAGATTGTCTGTCCGGACCAGAGGCAGGACCTCTGGAAGAGGACCATCGTGAAGACTAGGACGGCGTTCTTGAAGAACGAGTAGAGGACTACTGTTGAGATGCGCTTGAAGTTCCACCGGCCGTGGACGAGGAGGAGGGTTTGGAGGAAACGAAACTGGGCGATGGCGAAGTCTGCGGTGGTGGAGGTGGTGGAGGTGGTGGAGGGGGTGGAGGGGGTGGAGGTGGTGGAGGGGGTGGAGGGGGTGGGGGGAGGGTGTTAGGTTGCAGCAACAACGTAAACATAAACGTAAACATAAACATCACGTCGAACCCCAACAGAGTGTCCACTCACCACTCGCATTAACAGCCTGCTGCCCCTCCAAGCCACTAATCCCCACCCCAATCATCGCACTCTGAATCATACCCACGTCATTCGCCCCATCTCCAATCGCGAGCGTGACCGGCTCCGGGGTAACATGCCGTTTGGTGAGGTCCACGAGCAGCGCCTTCTGGCTGGGAGACACCCTGCAGGCAATGACCGCAGTGCAGGAGTTCGCGACCTGGAAGAGGATCTCGGAGAGGAGGGGGTCGGGGAGGATGAGGGAGAGAGCCGAGCCGGTCAGAATTAGGGCTCGGGGGTCAGGGTCGAGGGGAGGGGAGCTGAGGTTGAGGGGGTCGAAGACGACTGAGTCGTCGAGTGTGTCGCAGGTTGAGAGTCGTCGGCGGGACCCACCGATCCCTCCTCCTCCCCCTTCCTCGACGTCGCCGCCGACGCCGCGCGGCGGCGGCGCAGCCAGGTCGACGGAGTGCTTAGCCAGCCCTCCCCCCCTAACGTCGTCGTCAATCGCAAACAGCTTCTCAAGCTTCGTGCTCGCCCTCTGGCTGGCTTTGCTCCCCCTCCCTTGGCTCCCCCTATCAACGCTCCCTTTGGAGCTCGCGCCTTCGCTGCTCGCCGAGGACCGGCGGCTTCCCCCGGAGGAGGAGGAGGCTTGGGACGAGACCGAGCCTCCGGCGCTGCCACCGCCTCCGTGGCCTCCGCCTCCTATTCCGCAATGGCCGGATGTTGTTGCCCTTTTGAGCATCCTGCGGGCTGACTGGCCTCGCTTCAGGACGTTTGCCACGTCCGTATCCCTTCCGAACTCTCCCCCTTCCGCTTCCGCTTCCGCTTCCCCTTCCGCTTCCCCCTTCGTCTCCCCCCCGCTCTCCCCTCCAGCCTTCTCCACCA
>Ga0302114_10000673_pt1 | contig 23472 bp, 16 predicted proteins | sample AG5_Surface_MG_FD_203107 | JGI IMG/M metagenome (GOLD analysis project Ga0302114, IMG submission 203107) | Marine microbial communities from Western Arctic Ocean, Canada - AG5_Surface | ecosystem: Environmental > Aquatic > Marine > Oceanic | place: Canada: Western Arctic Ocean | collected...
AACCTTTTTATTCATCGCGACATTCAACGGAAAATAAGCTGGGGGAGGCAATAAGCCATCTGTCACCTCACTTATGAACTCTTCACGGCTCATGTCAATTCTCAAGGCATAATTGTTTTCAAGCTGATCTTTTAGAGTCCCTACCGTTTCCTTACTAAGGTTTTTGCCACATGCAGAGCCTGCACCATGACCAGGATAAATTATTAATTCGGAAGGTAGTACCATTATTTTTTCTCTTAGAGAGTCAAATAGCATTCCTGCCAGTTCGTCTTGGGTTATTGTTCCCGATTTCTGAGCAAGGTCTGGCCTCCCTACATCTCCTAAAAACAATGTGTCTCCAGAGAATATAGCTTCTTCCTTTCCTTCTTTAGAAATTAACAGGTAACATGTGGACTCTAGAGTGTGGCCAGGAGTATGAAGAACACGCATACGGAGATTCCCAAATTTTATTTCTTCATTATCCTCTGCAATATGGACTTTAAATTCAGTTTTTGCTCCAGGTCCATAAATAATGGTTGCTCCTGTTTTCTCCGCTAATGAGACATGACCAGACACAAAATCAGCATGAAAGTGAGTCTCTAAGACATATTTAATTTTAACACCGAGAGATTTAGCCTTTTCAATATATGGTTCAGATTCCCTGAGAGGATCTATTACTATCGCTTCACCATCGCTGTGGATAAAATAAGAACCTTGAGAAAGGCATCCGGTATAAATCTGGTGGATATGAGAGGCTTTGTTCATATTTTTTTCTTGAAATAAACTTATTGGAGTAATAAAATAATTCTTTGTCAAAGGTATAAATCCAAGCATTAGATTTTGATAAACCTTTTTTTGACGAGTTTTTGGTATTGATTTTATATGATAAGTGAAGGTTTCTGCAGGGATTGAGAATCGTAAAAATAATGAAAAATAAAATTATTCCTTTTGATAGTAATATGTTTCAATGCATCTTTGCCAGATGTCTAACCCTATAGAAAAAGCGGGCGCCATAATTCCAATTGGCTGGCCAGAAATGACCGCCAGGGGTTCTGAGAAAATATGGGATCATCTCAGAAAATTAGGCATAATAAAAAATATAAATCTCCTTGTTGGTCATGCTGGAATGATTATCGTTGAGCATGATAATCTAGAATATTTTGATTTTGGGAGATACATAACACCAAAAACCATGGGCAGGGCCCGAAGTTCTCGAACAGATCCGAAATTAAAATTGAGCACTTTACCTAAGTGGGGTGATAACGGGGAGCTTATAAATTTTGTCGAAATTTTAAAGGAACTTGAAAATAATGCCGAAGCTACTCATGGTGAAGGCTCTATATACGCAAGTGTTTACTATGAAGCCGATGTAAATAAAGTTTTAGATTATGCCTATTCTATTCAAGATCTTGGATTCACAGGTTACAATGGCATAGACAGAAAATGCACCAATTGTGCCCGTTTCGTCACCCGCGCGATGATGGCAGGTCTTCCATCAAATTCGAAAGAGTTTATGAAATTTAGATTTCCAGCGACAATAATTGCTCCGACCCCGTATTCAAATGTATTAACGGGCGCATCTGGCGAGGGGTATTGTATTTTTCTTAATGGTGTAGCAACTTTTCATAACCGCCCAAAACTGCACGGGTTAACGCAGATCCTTAGTAATCTAACACATGCATTTAGAAAGAGTAAAGCGACAAAATTACCTTCTGATAAAAAAGCAGGACAATTATACCCTCCTAAACCAAGACCTTCATCTGTTGCTGATAATGCTACATATATTGGTGGAATAGGAGAGGGTGCCTGGCATTTTTTGGAAATAGTTGATGAAGAAATCGTTCAAATGAAAAGATATTCTGCTGCGGGAGTTTTAGAATTCAGTGCTGATTATAAGGTTTTAAAATCATGGGTTTTGGAGTTTGCAAATGACCAGTGTGAGTTGGTTCATGATACCCATTTTGCATGGATTACCTTGCGTTCTAAATTATCAGGTAAGCAATTACGGTGCTTACGTTTAAACAAATAATTTAACTTATGTCAGAATTTTCTGAAGAAGAACTACTAAAAATATTAACATCTGGTTGCGATGAACGCATTTTTCTACGTGAAGAAACTCAAGCAAATAAATATCATCTAAACCCAATTAATTTTTCTGGTCTGTTTCATCGAGGTTCATGCACATGTGGTACACTGACACCTTTTGGTCAAGAGGTAGCAAAAGAATTTGCTTTATCTTACAAGAAATCAGATTATCCAGAAATTTTAAAGGGACAAACCAAAAGATTACAGGCGCTACTTCGGGAAAGTGATGAAGACCAATTTCATGTTTATTATGGTCCTAGTGGCAGTGATTTGATGTACTTACCATTGCTTTTTCAAGCAATACTCAACCCGGATAATTCAATTATTAATATTGTTTCTTGCCCTGAAGAGCTTGGGTCAGGTTCTAAATCAGCAGCAAAGGGCGAATATTATTCTGAGTGGAATCAGTTTGGAGAACGTATTCCAATTGCAGAAAAAGTTTCTGAGCTTATTGAATCTGATGTTCATTTTTTGCCAGCTAGAGCAATTGATGGTTCTGTACTTGATAGAAAAAAAGCAATTCGAGAATTGATAAATCAGTATCCTAATCGACCAATTATTGGTAATCTTGTTTTTGGCAGTAAGTCAGGAATTAAAGATGACCTTGATATTATTGATGAATTTACTGATGGGGTCATGTGGGTAGTTGATATGTGCCAGTTTCGTACAGACCGTAAATTGATACATAACCTAATAAATAAGGGTGTCATGGTAATGGTTACAGGTTCAAAATTTTATCAGGCACCTCCATTTTGTGGTGCTTTGCTTGTTCCTAAGGTTTGGTCAAATTTAATGAAGGACCTTCCTGCAGATGCTGCTTCTGGGTTATCACAATTATTTTGCTCCTCTGATATTCCTTTGGCAATGCCGAATATTCGGATGCATCTAAAAGATTTTAAAAATCAGGGTCTTCGCATGAGATGGGAAATTGCCTTGAGAGAAATGGAAGAATACATGTCCTTTGACTCGAGCGAAACAAATGCTTTAATCCGAAGGTGGAGTCAGGTAATCATAGGAAGATTGGCGATGAGTGATACATTTCGCTTGATGCCCGATATCGAATTAACCAACGACAGTATTGTTTCATTTATGGTTTTAGTAAATGGAAGGGCTCTTGTCAGCGAGGAGTTGAAAAAATTATTCAACGAGCTCATACTAAATAAGCATGAAGGTTTAGTTGATTTTGATCGTGCTTTCATTGGGCAGCCAGTTCAGTATGGAGAGAAGTCGTTCATTCGCCTTGCAATTGGTTCTTATTCGATTAGAAAACAAATGGAAAATAAGAAATTTGATACTAGGAATGATATAAGACTCATTGAGATTATTGAGGAGCATGTCACAAAAATTTTTGCAAGCTGAAATGGATAATAGTTCAATAATCGATGAGGCAAAATGGTCATGGCGTAATGCGGTTTCAATGGGGCTCATTGATGAAGATGACACTTCCGTTCTATTTCAATCATGGGATCGACTAAAATTGTATACCCAGCATTTGATTGATTCTTTTTCGCACCCCAATGCGTTGCATGCCGTCGCGATAAAAACCCAGCCACACCCGAAAGTTTTAGAGAGAATTGTTGATTGGGGTCTCGGCCTAGAGGCTGCCTCTATGGAGGAAGTTAAAAAGGCATTGAATGCTGGAGTTTCTCCTGATAAAATTGTTTTTGATTCTCCAGTTAAGACGAAAAAGGAAATATTATATTGTCATGAAAAGGTAAAGGGTATAAGGCTAAATGTAAATAGTATTGAAGAGTTAAATAGGATTCCTGAAAACCCGAATTTTCAGGTGGGTATTCGGATCAACCCTCAGGTAGAAACTGGAGCTCCAGAGGTTTATGATGTCAGCAACGATGAATCTAAATTCGGAGTACCAATTTCTGAAAAAGATATAATAATTAATGCGATTATAAAATATCCAGTGACGCTTTTACATATTCATTCAGGAAGTCAAATGGCAAATTTAGACTCAGCCGTAAATGCCATTTGCTTGCTCAGAGATATTGCTTTAGAAGCAAATCATCGATTGCAATCGGATGGATCTTCTCGAAGGATACAAACACTTGATATAGGCGGGGGGCTTGTTCCGGAAAAATTAATACTCGGACAAACTTCAAAAATGCAAGAGTATGCTTCTAGTCTAAGACTTAGATGTCCTGAATTATGGGAATTTGAGTTGATTACAGAATTTGGGCAATGGAACTACTTTTATACTGGTTATGCAATTTCTAAGATAGAATATTCAATACTTAAAGGCACCAAGTATATCACCTACATTCATATTGGAGCTGATTTTCTCCTCAGAGACGCATATGTTAAACCAAGGGGGATATCATTTAAGGTCTTAGATTCAAACGCTAACCCTAAAACAACAAAAAAAGTGGTTCATGATATTGCTGGGCCTTTATGTTTTGCAGGAGATTATTTAGCTAAGAACATTGAACTCCCTGTTGCAGAAGAAAGTGACTTACTACTTTTAACTGGTACTGGTTCGAATAGTTATGGATTGTGGTCTAGGCATTGCTCTAGATCAATACCTTCATTCTTTGGAGTTGATTTTAAAAATAAAGAATTAGATAAATTAAGCTCAAGAGTAAATTTATTTGCTGAAATCTAACAGGGTTTTATGTGATAAATGTTACATAATTTATAGTTCTAGTTCGCCTTACCTTTAGTCTAGTGCGTTATTTGCTTACTTTATTTGCTTTTATGTGTACATCTGTGATCTATGCACAGTTGGATACTGCATTTTATTTAGCTCCAATTCCTGAGTGGTCAAATCAAATTCAGGAATTAACAATAAGCACTCCATTTCCAGATGCCGATGTTGTTATCTTCAATTCTGACAGCTCTTATTTTAAAAATATCATTCTTGCTCAAGGGGTTCCTCAGACCGTATATCTAAACAGTACTGCTCAGGGACTTCAAAGTACCTATGGAGCTATTTCTACCCAGCTTGGAAATCAAGTTGTGGATAGAGCAGCTCTTTTTATAAGAAGCGATCGGGATATTGTACTTACACAGAGAGTTGTTCAACAGTATAATCAGGATCTTATTTCTGCCAAAGGAACAAGGGCGCTAGGGCTAAGTTTTTTAGCGGGGAATCAAACTAAAATTGTCAATGCTCCTCCTGCAGGTGAAGCGGCCCTGGGCTTTATCTCATTTGTTGCTATTGAAAACAATACTGTTGTAACGGTAAACCTACCACCAGGTATTACTGACAAGTTGGGAAATAATATTATTTCTTGTAATCTAAATAAATGGCAATCTTATACTGTAACTCTGGATGAGGATGAGCAGTTTGCTGGAGCTGCAATTATATCAAATAAACCTATTTCCGTAACGACCGGAGCGAACCATTTGAAACAGAATCTTGGTGGCCCTGAGCAAGATGGTGGATTCGACCAATTGGTCCCTGAAGAACTGGTAGGTAAGGAATATGTCGTTGCTAGGGGACTATCTCCAGCAAGTCTTGATTATCTGGTAATCATACCTACCGATAACAATACCAATATTTGGGCAAACGGAGTCCTATCAGCGACTAAAAACAAATCTGAAGTTTTTGAATACACATTGCCAGGTGGGCCAGGATCTGTAGTGCAGATTACTGAAATTTGGACTGATAAGCCGGTTTATTGTTTTCATGTAACTACAGGCTCTAATCAGTCCGCTCCGGAACTGGGGTTGTCACTCGTCCCTCCTGCCAATTGCACTGGATCTAGAGCTGTTTATGCTTCAAGAATGGCTGGGTTGAATACTCACCTTTTGGTATTGGTTCCAACGAGCGACGTAGGATCAATGAAATACAATGGAATTCCAATTTCCTCATATAATTTTAAGAGTCAGAATCATGTTTTAATAACGGTTCAAAATACCACGAGTTTTTATATTCCTGATGCTTCAGTCACTAATACCTTTTCTTTGACATGTCGCAATCAATTTCATGTAGAGGTCATTGCTGGTTTGGGCACAGCAACAGGTCTCTGCGGTTTTTATTCTGGATTCGACTCCGGACTTGATATTCTTGATCCTTATTTAGATGTGGGTTCGAGTATTTTAAATTTCCCTGTTCGTTGCACAAAACCTTTAAAGGGATTTTTTGGATTACAAACCTGTTTGCCTCCTGTCCAGATTATTAAAACAGAAATTGTGAGTGGGCAGGCAACAGTTTCTGACCCAAATCCTTTTGACACCTTAATTGATGTCAATCCTGCATTAGGTTTCTCTGGTGATATATGGATTAAGCTTGTTGCTAAAGATGCATCAGGTTCGATTGATTCCGTTTTAATGAGAATGCCGTTTTATACTGAAGGTGCAGACCTTCTACCTGATACAGTTTTTGGATGCCCTGGAAGCCCGGCTACAATAACAGCTCCCTTCGGTATGAAACAATATAACTGGAGTACTGGAGAGACTACTCAAACCATAGAATATGGACAGTCAGCTCCGTTGATTTTATATGCTAGCTCAGATTCATGTTCTTTTGTAGACACCGTTTGGGTAGTTTCTAAAAACTCAATTCCTGATGTTTTGCCAGATACAATTCTTAGTTGTGATTCTATTTATGTAATCTCATTTTCTCCTCCTCTCGGAATTGCTCTTCCAATTGATAGTATTTTTTATCGAAGTGCGGATCCATTAAATAGTGGTGCGGGAAATTTTAATGTATTAACCGGACTATGGGAATATTCTGTTCCAGAGCCAGGAGTATACGTTTTAGAGATATATGATTCAGACAATTGTGTCACTTATGAGTCAGTAGAAATTAAAATCAACCCTAACCCTAAATATGAGCTCATATATGATTGTCCTGATGTGACTATAATTTTAAAAGACATAAGTTCCTTAATTCCTTATTCAATCGAGGGGAATAATATTAGTGTTGATTCCGCTACAATATCATTTCCATTTGATGGTGTATACTCTGCAAAAATTCCAGTTATAGACCTTTGCGGAAATCAAGATACGATTGATCTTTCATTGCCCTATTTCTGTACAGGTCAAGATTTTATTTGGGCTCCTAATGCATTTACTCCAAATGATGACGGTTTAAATGACGAATTTTGTTTGTACTCTAGCTATGGCAAGGCCATTAGGTATGAAGTATATGACCGTTGGGGGAATCTCGTGCATAGTGCCCTTCCCGAGCAATGCTGGTCTCCATCTAATGGAGTCACAGGAGTATATATTGTTAGATTAATATATCCTGAAATTGTAGGTCGCTCTTCAAAAGTCCTTCAAATGATATTAACTGCCCTTCCATGAATAGAATCATCATTTTAGTTTCATTATGTTTTCTATTTGTTGGGAACGTTTTTGCTCAGAGCGCAAGTGTTGCTGCAGCTCATCCTCTCGCCGTCGATGTTGTAGAGTCTATTTTGAAAAAAGGAGGAAATGCCTACGATGCGGCTGTAGCAGCTCATTTTTCACTTGCTGTTGTACTTCCACGAGCTGGGAATATTGGCGGTGGGGGATTTGCAGTAATTCATACTTCAAATGCTGAAGCAGCAACCTTAGATTTCAGAGAAATAGCACCATTGGCTGCTTCAAAGGATATGTTTATCAGATATGAGAATGACAATTCCAGCTTAACATCTAAATTCGCTTCAGGAGTACCGGGTAGTGTTAAGGGAATGTGGGATTTATACATACGTTATGGGTCTCGCAATCTATCCTGGTCGGACTTATTAACTCCAGCAATAATGTTGGCAGACACTGGTTTTTTCGTTACGAAAAAATTATCAGAAGAATTAAACTACAATTCTTCTGATTTTATTTCACAAAATCCAAATGGCTGTGGTCCCTTTTGTAAGGGGTTTATTTGGGAGCAAGGAATGCGACTTGTTCAATCAGAATTAGCCGAAACATTAAAAGGTATTAGAGATATTGGCCCTAACTATTTTTATTACGGCCCGGTTGCCAAACAGTTAGTTGAACAGAATTATTTCACAATGTTAGATATGGCATCTTATCAAATTCGGTGGCGGAAACCACTAATTGGTGAGTATATGGGTTGGGAAGTCATTACTATGCCCCCACCATCAAGTGGAGGAGTTGCTTTATTGCAGTTGCTGTGCGGTTCTGAAAGAGATTTAAATACGATGCAAGAGCTCGAGAGTGTTGCTTCATATCATGACTTTACTGAGCTCACGAGAATTGTATATGAAGATAGAGCAAGACATCTAGGTGATCCAGATTATATGAATACGACAACAGCGGATCTTTTGGACACCTCTTATCTATATAAGAGGTTCGCAAATATTGATCCAAAGAGAGCAGGGAAGAGCCCAAATTTAGCAGTTCCTCTTAGCGAGGAATCTTCAGAGACGACCCATTTTAGTATCCTTGATAAGGATGGGAATTCTGTGGCTATAACCACCACATTAAATGCTTCATATGGGAGTAAGAGATGGGTCTCTGGATTTTTTATGAATAATGAAATGGATGATTTTTCTATTTCTCCAGGTGTCCCTAATCAATTTGGTTTAATAGGTTTTGAGGCGAATTCAATAGAGCCGAGTAAAAGAATGTTATCTAGTATGACACCAACAATTTTGGTCAAGGGAGATCAAAAAGTTGTTTTGGGAACACCAGGTGGAAGTACTATAATCACAAATGTTTTTCACGTGATTAGAAGGTTTTGCCGATTTGGTCAGACTCTTCAAGAGTCGGTGAATAGCAAAAAAGTACATGCTCAAGCATGGCCTGAAGTTCTATACTTGGAAGAAGGTTCGTATACGAAAAAGGTACTACGGAAGTTAAAAAAGAAAGGCCATAAAATTGAATTCAAAAAACAGATAGGTAGATTTCAAGCAGTGTCTAATGGAACGATAGCTCCAGATCTATTAAGGACAGGAGATTCTTCTGGCCGCGTTATATTTTATTGAATAAAATTTACTACGACATTTTGATTGATCTCGGGATGTAGTGATTTAGAAACGGGGCAGGCATGTGCAGCTCTTTCAATTCCAGTTTTTACTCTTTCCTCAGAGTAGACGGGAAGTTTTACATGGATAGTTACGTCAATTGAATCTATCCTTCTGGGAGGGGTATTGGACATTTTCTTTGTTGTTGTTCCTTCTATAGAAAGTATATCGATTTTTTTATAATCTGAATAGATGGCTATTGTCGTGATAATACATGTTGTTAAACTCAAGGCAGTTAGGTCGGTGGGTGAATATGATGAACCCATCCCTTGATTATCAATCGGGGCATCAGTAATGAGTTGAGCGCCGCTTTTTAAATGCACATTATTGCATCTTAATTTTCCTAAATACTTAGTTTCTGCAGTTATCATTACTTTATATTAAGTTAATTAATATTTCATTTCGCTTTGTAACAGTTCCAATGCAATTTACTGAACCGTATTTTTGAAGAATATTTTCCGTTTCCAATTTATTCTTTGGGTCAACAGAAATTAATAAACCCCCACTGGTTTGAGGATCAAATAGAATAAAAAGTTCTTCCCCATTAACTTTTGATATGTCTTTGTGGTATGCTAGATAATTTTTTGTGGTTCCTGTGGGCATGCATTGCAGAGAATATAGTTCTTTTAGCCTTGCGTAATCATATTTTGGAATCTTATCAAAGTCAATTCTTGCGCTACAGTCTGAAGCTTTCATCATTTCATGCAGATGTCCAGCCAAACCAAAACCAGTAATATCTGTCATTGCATTAATACCACTAATTCTCACCAGTTCTGCACCCTCAAAATTGAGCCTTTTCATTGTGTCTAGCGCCCATTGGGTATCATTGTCATTGGCCAACTCTTTTTTCATTGCTGTAGCAATCACTCCAATGCCAAGAGGTTTTGTTAGATATAATAAATCCCCGGGCTTGGCACCATTGTTTTTTTTCAATTCTCCGATTCTTACTCGGCCAGTTACACTTAAACCAAAAATAGGTTGGGGGATGTCTATACTATGGCCTCCCGCTAATGGTATCCCCGCTTTTTTGCATGCCTCTCTAGCCCCAGCCAAAACTTTCCCAGCCATTTCAGATCCCAATTTATCGATGGGCCAACCTAAAATTGCTAAAGCCATATCAGGGGTAGCTCCCATGGCATAAATATCACTTATGGCATTAGATCCAGCAATATTCCCAAACTCAAAAGGGTCATCTACAATAGGGGTAAAGAAGTCTGTAGAATGAACTAAAGCTTGTCCATTTCCAATATCCAAAACAGCAGCATCATCATTTTGATCATGTCCGACAATCAATTTATCAAATGACTGGCTTGGATCGAAGTTAGAGGATTCTAATACTTCATGAAGTTTACTGGGTTCAATTTTACAACCACATCCAGAACCAGGATTAAAAGAGGTTAGTTTAATGTTATTATCACTCATAATTCTTTAGTTTGATCCAGTATTTTTATTGCTGCTTGTGAGTGGTTACAACCGGTAATGTCAATTTTTATTAGTACCTGACTTTGTTTTTTTATGATGCTTTGGCTATATGTTTTATCATAATAAGCAAGTGCTAAATCAGCAGCTAAGTCTAGTCTTCCTGCACCTATGTGTTCTGCTGCTTTTTTAGCGTTTTGATGACCTAATCTTTTAGCTATTTTATCAAAACCTGATTCTAATTCTATTGGATCAGCCTGCCCATATAAAGAAACAAGGTGTTCAATTCTTTCCTCCCTACTTCTCTCTATTAAAACAATTGGGGCTCTTTTTTTTATATCGAAAAAGCTGTTTTGTAGCCAAATACGTCCGATTGAACGTGATTCATCTTCGAGCCATATTCTTTTTGATTTTTTTAAATATTCGAATTGAATCGATGTGTCATTTTCAAATTGTTCTACTGTGGGCTGTGAGATTTCACCGATGTGTCCAAAAGCGGAACCTTTATGATTCGCCTGGCCTTCTAAATCGATTACCGGGGCACCAAGAAGTATCATTTCCCGCAATATTTCAGTCTTAGCACTTCCGGTGAGTCCGCTGAGTATCATATATGATCGCTCTGAACCCCATATTTCTAAAACTTTTTGTCTGTATACTTTATAACCACCTTTCCATCGATGAACTTCATGTCCTGCAGTATTCAGCAACCATTCTACGGATTGACTGCGCATTCCACCTCTCCAGCAATACAGTTCTATTGGGCTGATTTTGGATACCTTATCAACGGAATCAACAATTTTAGACATTTTAGGTCCAACATATTCAAGTCCCAATCTAATGGCCTTGTCCGACCCTTTTTTCTTATATATAGTGCCAATATCTGCTCTCTCTTGATCAGAAAATAAAGGAATAGAGATTGCTCCAGTCGCATGACCTTTGGCGAATTCTCCTGGGCTCCTAACATCAATTATTGGCATATGCACAAGATACAACTGCACAGTAAGTTTGACCTACATATCTTTGTCCTATGCGTAATGTTCTTGTTTTTATTTTATTATTTACTTTGTCCTCTTGTTTGGTGCCAAAAAATCATCTGATTTTAGAGCAGACTCACATAATGAATTTGCAAAGAGATAGCTTGAAATTATCTACGAGATTAAATGTAATTAATGCAAATAATGATTCTCTTGAAAAGAGTCTTGAACTTACCGAGAAAGGAACAAAAGAGTTAATTTTTCAAATTGACTCAATGAAAATCGTTCTAGATGATTTTAAGCTTGAGTTAGATTCAATAGTTCCTCGATTGAAAAAAACAAGTATTGAGAGGGATGTATGGCGGATCGAGACTATTCGATTGAAGCAAGATAGTGATAGATTAAAATTTCTTTCTGACAGCCTTTTAGAGATAAGTAATAATTAAGGGATCCTTGAGTTAGTCAAAATAATTTTTAATTAGGCGCAACTTATGGGTGTGCTTTCCTAGCTCGGAATTATAAATACCTGTTTGATCAATACCATCGATACGCACACTTCCACTGGCATGAAGAATACGATTTTCTCTTACATAGATTCCAACATGAGTTATAACTCCCTCGTCGTTATCGAAAAAGAGTAAATCTCCAGCCTTGGCTTCTTCCAGAAAATCGATAGTCTTTCCTTGGGTTGCTTGCTGGCTAGCGTCCCTTAGAAGTGACATTCCAGTTAATAGGTAAGCCATTTGTGTCAGTCCACTACAATCAATGCCAAAAGCACTTCTTCCTCCCCATAGATATGGAGCATTCGAATACAAGTAGGCATTCATTAACAATTCTTTACGTGTTCTTTTGCGCAAAGAGATTCTTCCATTAAAAGTAAATGTTTGCAATCCTACAATAACTGTTTTTTCTTCAGTATTGTAAAAAGGCAATTGAGAGCCTGCAACTACGGTTCTAGTCTTATTCGGTGAATTATGTTCTAATAGATCTAACGTGTCGCTTACTAGGTGTTGAGGTGTGTCGATCAATTGGCGGTACTCATTAGAGTTGATCTGCTGAATTTGTTGAGTTAAGACCCAACCGATGTAACCATCATGTGCCAGTCGAATCTTACTCCATTCTTCATTTTCATCAATGATCTCAAAGGGTTCTCCAAAAAGAGCCTGATTTACCATTTCCACTTTATGGCTAGGTTCCTGGCGAACAGCTAAAATGCTAAATAACGAAAATCCATAACTCGTTACCATTTTATCAAAGTTTTTCTATGACTATTGCCGAAGCTCCGCCGCCTCCATTACAAATTCCTGCGGCTCCATATTTTCCACTGTTTTGTCTCATAATACTGAGAAGAGTAACAACTATTCTGGCTCCGCTGCATCCGAGTGGATGTCCAAGAGAAACAGCTCCACCATTTATATTCGTTATGTCTGAATTAATGCCCAGAAGTTTCATGTTTACCAATCCAACTACAGAAAAGGCTTCATTTAATTCAAAAAAATCTATTTCTCTAATATTTAATCCTGCTGATTCGATTGCTTTTGGAATTGCTTTCGAAGGTGCAGTCGTGAACCACTCTGGTTCATGAGAGGAGTCTGCACTTGATAATAATTTTGCGATTGGTTTTAAATTCAATTCTACTGCTTTTTCTAATGACATTAATATTAGAGCTGCGGCACCATCATTAAGGGTTGAAGCATTTGCAGCAGTTACTGTCCCATCTTTTGTAAAGGCCGGCCTCAGCTTAGAAACCTTTTCAGTTTTTATGTTTTCAAATTCCTCATCTCTGTTGACAATAGTTATGTTTCCCCGTCGATCTTTTATTTCCACAGGAATAACTTCTTCATCAAATTTCCCTTCCTTCCATGCTTCTGAACTTCTATGGTAGCTCTGAAGGGCATAGTTATCTTGCTCTTCTCGAGAAAACTCATATTTACTCGCGCAATGATCCGCCAAAACACCCATAACATTTTGATCATAGACATTTAATAATCCATCTTTTATGATTCCATCTACAAGGTTTGTATTCCCGAATTTAAATCCTGATCTACTTCCTGGAATATAATGAGGAACCTGGCTCATGTTTTCCATGCCTCCCGCTATCGCAATATCCACTTCGCCTAATCTTATGGACTGTGCTGCAAGCGCGATGGATTTCATTCCTGATGCACAAACTTTGTTAACTGTAGTACACGGAACTTTATTTGACAGCCCAGCTTCTAATGCTGATTGTCTGGCAGGATTCATTCCTAAATTAGCTTGAAGCACACAGCCCATATAGACTTCCTGAATTTGACTCGGTTCTAGGCCTATTTTATCCAAAGCTCCTTTAATAGCTATACTTCCAAGTTTAGTAGCACTAACACTACTTAATGCACCATTAAAACTTCCTATGGGAGTTCTTGCTGTGCTAACTATAACGACTTCTTTCATTTTATCAAGGGTGGGTTCAAATTTGAAGCTAAGATAAAGTGATATTCTTTGAACGGATTAAACGTGTTGATTTTTCATAAAACTTTTGAATTTTATTTGGGCTTAATTGCTTAGCTAAGTATATATTTGCCGACCCCAGCCAGATATAAAAAACGGCTTGTTTTTATAAATACTATTTAAGCAAATCTTTTATTGTTTTGGTGTAAGGGAGTAAAGGTGAGATGGGTGAGAGGCTTAAACCACCAGTTTGCTAAACTGGCGTACGGGCAACCGTACCGCGGGTTCGAATCCCGCTCTCACCGCAAAAAGGCCCCAATTGGGGCCTTTTTTATTGCAGTTGGATTTTTATCACTTCAATAGGTTCACCTGAATCACTCTGGAACTCTAAAAGATAAAGTCCTTTCGGTAAATAACTCAAGTTGATAGATTCTTTTTCTTGATTGAGCATGGAACTATGAACAACTTGATTCAAATAGTTTTTTACTTCTAAAGAACGTATGTTCAATTGCTGTTTCATTTCTACTGTGATTAAACCATCTACAGAAGGATTAGGATAGGCAATTATATTTTGACGTATTTCATTTTCACGTATCTGTATTCCTCCATTCCAAAATTCGATCCAATTCACATTGAATGGAGATTGTGTTATATGGAGTCTTAGTATCTGTTCTCCTGCAGTAAGGGGTATGTTATAAGAATACGTTTCCCAGTTTTGCCATCCTCCGGTAGCAGGAAAACTTGCAGAAAGCAGAGTGCTCAATACTGTTCCAGTCGAATCAACAACTTGAACATCTAAAGCGCCAGCGCTTTCAGAGGCTGTTCTAAAGTCTGCTTTGTGCATCCTTGTATTTAAGACAAGTACTTCGTAGTCTATATAGTCTCCTGGGTCCAAATAACCAATATTTTGACCACCCGTAATATCTTGGCATGGCTCTAGAGAAACACCCACAGCATTTAAGTAATCTTCAGCCTCAACCCTTCCTGGTATTAAATGTACACTAGGAAGTAAATTCTCAATACTTTCAAGAGTAAAAGGCTGAAGTGAAGTTCCATCTTTAGCTAGGATATTTCCATTGAAACTTACTTTAAGAACGTCTGTAAATTTATATCCTGAGGATAAATCAATATGGAGTACTCTTGAATACAATGAGTCACTTTCAATACTAGTTATAGTCTGTGTTATGCCGTTTGATGTTACAACAAAACTATTGGCTCCAGATGCTTGAACTGGAAGAATCGATTTATTTAGTTGTATCGATATTCTATTGGGTACATTGATATACCCATCAACAAATTCATAGGGGAGAGCACTCGTCGGGCCAACCGGTATGAATTCAAAACTGCTCACATTAAACCCTCCACCATCTGCGACCATACGCAGTTTGGTATCTTCTTTTTGCATAATAACATTAGGAATGATTCTAGAGCCCCAAGACGTCCAGCTTCCAGTGTTTGGAGTATAATAAGAAGGGGATATACGCACACCGTCAGCTTCAAAATGGAAATTACCGCCAGTTGATCCGTTACAAGTTACTCTAACATGAACGTCATAGACAGAGTCATTTTGAACATCAACTTCATATTGCATCCAGTCATCGGTATCTACAAAACCCACTTTGTATCCATTATTATTTGTAGTATCAGAATTCTCTTGAATGTCAACACCATCATTTCGATATATCCAACCTGAGTTCCATGCTGGTGGAGGGTTTAGTTGATAAGATTCAGTATCGAAGTATGCATGATTTATTGGTCCCATATCATATTCTGAGGCATATATAACACCAGGAATAGACTGATATGCCCATGGTAAAGTTTCATCTGTATTTATCTGCCTAAACATAGCGTCAACAACACCTCTATTGTAGACGCAGTTTTCTAGTTTCAGATTTTCTGCTAATTGCATCAAAGAATTCATGGCAACCGCTGAGGTCGGAGGACTGCTTGCAGCTCCACTCCAGTAATAAAGTAAATCTTGATATCCAGCATTTTTTATATAGGATAAAGGTGCATTGATCGTCTCAAGCTTTTTTTCTGGCCACCATGCCCAACCTACGCCATTGCTTTCGAATAATCTAATAAGGTCTGTGTACCATGCATTAGAATTTTCTCCAGTTTCTCCAAACCAAATTGGAACATTGTAATTGTCACGCAAATCTAGGCCATATTGAATGTCTGATATGTTGAATACCGGAGACCAATACTTATGCGGTGAGTATACTAAATTGCTGTCCCAAGGAGGAGTAAGCCCATCGAATGTATTGGCAAACCAATTGCCTTCGATGTATATTATATGAGTTGTGTCGACAGATCTTATACTATCGGTTACCATATCATAGAATGCTCTTAAGGCAGCACCTCCTGGTAAATCCCAATTGGGTTCATTCAGTAAGTCATACCCGCCAATCCATTGCTCATTTTTATATCGATCGGCAAGCTTTCTCCACAAAGAGGCAGCTTTTTGTCTATTGGTCACACTTTCCCATAGGGAAGGTTTAGATGGATCATAATCAGAAATGGCTTCGTCATAACCTTGGCCTCCGGGGGCAGCATGAAGGTCTAAAATGAGATACATTTCATTTTGCTGACACCATGATAGTAAGGAGTCTGTCATGTCAAAACCCGTTGTTAGCCATGTATTTTGTCCAGAAACAGGCTCATCTTCAATTGGAAGGGTATAAAGGTTATAATGCATGGGAAGACGGACCATATTGAATCCCCAACTTTTCATCGAATCGATATCAATTTTCCTAACATGATTTTCTCTCCATTTTTGATAAAATAGTTCCGTATTTGCTGCTCCAATAAGATCCTGTATAGTGTCACGTATTTTATGCTGCGGCGAGGCGAATCCTGCTGTTTGCATCATATAGCCCTCCTGTACCATCCAACCCCCAAGGCCCATACCTCTGAAAATAATTGTATCCTGATTTTGATTTACTATAGCAGTTCCATCAGTCTGCAATAGATGCTGAGCAATTAAGGGTTGACTATTGTAGAAAGCAATTAGAATAAAAATTAAAAATATCTTTCTCATGATGATGATGAGTTTTTATTGAGGCATTTAATGAAGGTTATTCGTAGGATAGTCCGGCGCCTAGGTTATAAAGTAAGGACTCTGATTTAGCACCTTCTTCAGCTTTAACGGGCCAAGGGTAAGAAAGCCTTCCCGTTGGGTTAAAATTTCCAAAAAGCACATCGGAGACGCCTGCTCCTTCTGATCCTGGTAACCAAATGGCGGCAAAAGCATCCCAGTTTTGTATATGGGGAGCTATATTCATGGGTCTACCTGAGATAAGAAGGACAACAACTTTCATTCCTTGTGCTTTTGCATTTTCTATTACTTGCAGGTCTTCTTCATCTATATTTAGAGAGTCTCGATCGCCAAAAAACTCTGTGTAAGGATCTTCTCCAATCACAACTATGGCTATATCTCCTTTTACTGAATTAGCGAGAGGATCTGATACAACTTCAATTCCCTCGGGAGCATTTTCTATCAATCCTTCGAGTAAAGTCGTTCCTTCTGTAATATCTCCTTGGCCTCCTTGCCATTCAATAGTCCATCCACCACATTGCATTCCTAAATTATCAGCGCCACGGCCAGCAACTATTACTCTTGCGGCCTTTGAAATAGGTAGGGCTGATTCATTTTTTAGTAATACTACACTTTGGCGTACGGCATCTCGTCCGATTTCTCTATTTTCATCAGATCCTATTTCAGTTAAGTAATCATAATCCATCAATGGGTTTTCAAATAGACCTGCACGAAATTTGACTTTAAGAATACGCGATACAGCATCATCAATGCGACTCATAGGTATAAGTTCTTCTTCAATCGCTTCAGTCAGCAGAGCCATAAATTTTTTGTAAGGCTCGGCTTCTCCTGATACCATGACCATGTCCATTCCTGCATTTACAGATGTAACAATATCGGATTTATAATCACCAGGTATTTCATCAATCCCAGCCCAGTCTGATATGACAAATCCTTCAAAACCCATTTCATCTTTTAGTATATCGGTAAGCAGTTCTTTGCTTCCGTGACATTTAACACCATTCCATGAGTTGTATGAAGCCATCACTGTCTCTACTCCGGCATCAACAGCAGCTTGGTATGCAGGAATCAAAGTCTCTTTTAATGTTTCTTTGGTAAGTTTCGTATTTCCTCTATCGACAAGATTATTTAAGCCTGTTCCAAATGTGGTATTTCCATCACCGATAAAATGTTTAGCACAAGCGATTACTTTTCTCGGGTTTTTCTTTATTGAGGATTGATAACCTTCAACTGCAGCAACTCCCAATTCTAAAACTAGTTTCGGATCACTTGAAAAGCCTTCATATGTTCTGCCCCATCGGTAATCTTGAGGAGTAGCTATACACGGTGCGAAAGTCCAATTAATTCCTGTAGCAGCGACCTCGCTTGCGGTAGCTTCAGATACAGATCTTACAATTTCAGGATTCCCTGTTGCTCCGAGACCAATATTATGAGGAAATATAGTAGCTCCTTTAACATTATTGTGGCCATGAACCGCGTCAATTCCGTAAATAAGAGGAATTCCCAAGCGAGAGGCCAAAGCTTTTTCTTGATAACCGTTGTAAAGATCTACCCAGGCTTTATGAGTATTTTCTTCTGGGTGTGATCCACCGCCACTAAGTAATGAACCTATTGCGTAATCTTTTATATCCGCATGATCATCTAAAAAACGATGATCTATTTGCGTCATCTGTCCGACCTTTTCTGCTATCGTCATTTGTTTAATAATATCATCAACTTTTTGGTCTATTGATATATCAGGTTGACAACTGAAAAGGGCTAGAATAGTTAAAGATGATAGAATTTTTTTCATAAGATGCGCGAATTAAAAAAGATAAAACTTGGTTCTACTAAAGCGGGAGTTAAAATTGTTTAACTGAATCAGTTTTAGGTGATTTAGATATAGTCAAATTTACAATAATAACGTTTAAATAAAAAAAGGAGGGGTAAATCACCCCTCCTTTTAAAACTTAAAAAGCTTTAGTCAATATTTAGTTCAAGCTAACACGACTATACTGGTGTATATCACCTTGAGTGATATGAACCAAGTAAAGCGCACGTGGCAAGAAGCTAACATTCAACTTAACTGAACCTGATTGAGTAGACTCATTCATCATAGTACGGCCATTTAGTGAAATAACTTCAACAGTCATTTTCTCAGATGAACGTCCGATGATATTAAGAACATCATTTGCCGGATTTGGCATTACAGTGAAGTTTAACTCTTCTTCTCCCATTCCTATGCTAGAAGCACAATTTGAGGCACATGAGTTAAAGCAATAAGTCAAAGTATCACCGGTACTTCCAACCGTATAAACACGATTGACAAAACCACCGAAATCTTGAGTGCATGCAGTATGATTGATGGTATCAAATTGCTCTTGATTTGCCCAGTTGTCTAAAGTAAACTTATACTCAAGACTTGTGTTCTCATCAATCATTGCAGTGTATTCCCAAACATTTGTACCGACCATACCGACCATAATTTCTGTCATTGGCATTGCATCGCCTGACCAGCTATTGAAGTTACCACTTACATATGGCTGGGTGAAAGTAGGGGCATAAGATGCATTCATGTCTACAACAAAGTGAATGCTTTGCTGAACAGGTGGTACAGGACAAAGTCCGTCTGTAGAACATACTTCATAGCAAGTTCTAATTGACCAGTCTGTTAACATAGTGTCCGTTGTACGATCGTTCCACTGTCCATAAGCACAAGGAAGACCTGCAAGGTTCTCTTTAGTTCCCCAACCGGAGTTGAATCCGTTTAAGAAAATGTAGTCAGAATGGAATCCAACAGGCTTAACGAAAGTAGCAGTCCACATTTCTGTACCTGCAATATTCTCAAGCATGTTGTCTGTAGGTCCTCCCATTCCAGCTCCACCGCCTACGAATAGGCCAGTAGTGTCAACAGTCTGATTTTTCATATTAACTTGGAATGTAGCATACACTTCATTTGTGTCACAGCTGTAACATTCGTTGAAACATACACCTTTGAATATCTCATCGCCAGTTACATTTCCACCACGATTGGTGAATCCGCCGTTTGTTACTGTACATGAAGTACCTGCAGTGAAGTTCTCCTGCGCTGTCCATCCGTCTAGAGTAAATTTCCATTCGATTGCTCCTGTATCAATAGGCAAGGCAACGGTCCAAACACTGTCTCCATCAGGGTCAGTCATTGGGTTACAAGTACCACACCAACCATTAAAAGTTCCATTGACGTAAACAGTAGTGTAAGTACCAGTGTACTCAGTCATATCCACGATGAAAGTTACAAGTGGAGGAGGAGGTGGAGGTGGAGGGCAAACTGTACTAGGCGCACAAGTTCCAAAACAAAACTCTAAAGTTGTGTCTTGGCCAAACGTAGGCATAATCCTATCGTCATAGTTAGCAGGGTCAGCACAAGGAAGGCCATTAAGGTTCTCCTTGGTTCCCCAGTCACTGCTTCCTGTTGGGCTGTTTAAGAAAATAAAGTTTCCTCCAGCAGTTCCATCTAAGGTGTCTGTTCCTTCCCAAATGCCATCTCCATCAGGATCAGACAAAGCGACGGCATCAGAGCCACCAATTACACCACCACCAGCGTAGACACCATTTGGTCCTACAGTGATATTCGCAGCATTGACTTTAAAAGTCACTACGTGGGTGTTTTGTGCAAAACCCAAGAGAGGTAGGGTCAGCATTAATAAAGCGTAGATTTTTTTCATGTTGAGCATTTATTAGGGTTATTAAGTTGTTGAGTTATTATTGAGTTATCGTTAATGTTTTAAAAATGAGGTCATTGGAATACGCGAATATAATCAATTAGCATTTGTTGAGGAAATGTTGTCGTCTGATCTGGGTTGCCAGGCCAATCGCCACCAACTGCAACATTTAATATGAAGAAAAAAGGATGGTTAAATCTCCAAACTTGTCCACTAACTATGTTGTTGGGCGTGTAGGTTGTGTAGAGATTATCGTCAACATAATATTTTATGCTGTTTTCCTCCCATAAAATACTAAAAACATGATACTTATCAGAAAAATCTTCCCCGGGAAGAGTATAAGTAGTCGTCTTTGTATAAGCCCATGAGTTACCCTGGGGGCCATAGTTAATAGACCCATGGACTGTTTGCGGCGTATGTCCTAACAATTCTACCATGTCTAATTCGCCACAAGCAGGCCAACCGACACTGGAATGGTCATCTCCTAAAAGCCAGATTGCTGGCCATATTCCCTGTCCTTTAGGAAATTTCCCTCGGACATCGATACGACCATACTTGTATTCTACTTTACCTTCTGTCGTAAGTCGTGCGGATGTGTGTTCTCTATTTTGATAAGTTTCTTTCTTGGCTGTGATAACCAATTTCCCATTTTGAATGGTTGTGTTATTTGTCCCTTCCCGATAATACTGAAGCTCGTTGTTATACCAGTATCCGCCAGTTTCATAGTTCCATGAATTCATGTCCAAAGAGTTTTGACTGAATTCATCGGACCAAACCATAGATTTCCCTGGATAGGAGAGAGGGGAGTAGTATCCTGAGGTATCATCATTGACCATAAATGTATCATCATTCATAATCTTTATCTCGGAAAGAGGGTTTTTAATTCTGACATTATTGGCATCAGAAAAGGAAAGCCAAATAACTTCATCAGACTCCATGAGCGTATCCGTTAAGATAGGAACATCAACATAGGCTTCCGTTTCTCCTTTTGGAATTGTAACTAAGCCATCAAAAACGATAAAGTCTTCTCCGGCAGTGGCAGTAACACCTGTCGTTTGACATCTAAAAGAGATGTCTTTGTTAAAGGTTGCGCTTATATTAACTTTTTGCCTGTGAGTATGATTCACATCTCGTTCCATTATTTCCACATCGTCTACCAATAGCATAGGCATTTCTGGGTTTTGGCATGAAATGCCAAAACCCAATAGAAATGCAAATGGTAGAGTGTTGTTAATCATATTTACTGTTTTTAGTCTTCTGACTCGAATACAAAGCGCCAGATTCCAGTGGTGTAATTGATTTCGAGTTCAAGGAAACGCTTGGTTCCAACTTGAACAATATTTCTTATGTCATAAGTTACTGAAGAAGCAGGAGGACCTCCAGGTACTTCTGCACCATTAATTACTTTGCATAGTCCCATAAAAGCACCGGTACCAAGAACTTTCAACTTGCTAGGCTGACCAGCAGCAGCGGGTTCAATTATCTCAAAGGCGTGATTGCCTGATAACCATCCCTGCGTCGCAGAAGGAACGTCAGCATCGGCAAGGCACGTCTCAGGATTCGGATCAACATAACCTTCGCTCCATACATCACCATTGGTTTTGTATTCCATAGAGCCATTGATGTCAAATATCCATTCGTCATTCCATAGACAGCTTCTTCCTTGAATTCCTGCTGTACCGATTTGCCACCATGTAGCAGAACCATCAGCAGGCCCAACCCATAGGGCGGAGTCAGCAAATGCCATTTTCCATGTACGACTCCCGCAATCTGTCAAACTTTGGACTGCTCCGACACATGGAAGATTGGATGCTGTATTGGCAATAGTTATCTGTGTAGAATCAGATGCTTGACCTGCTGCATTGAATACTGTATGAGTAATTGTGTACGTTCCGGCATCTTGAAAAAAGATAGATGCGGTTTCTCCAGATATAGTTGATCCATTTGAAGCTGACCAATCGAATAAGAATGGACTTCCTGTCGCTGTGCTGACAAGGTCAACTGTATTGGAGTCTATGTCCCCAACTGAATCAACTGCATAAGACCATGTGAATGATGCGACCGGTAGTTCTGGTGCAACAGGGTCTGTGTCTGGGTTACATCCAGATAAACCTACTAGGGCTATCGATGCAAAGAGTAAAAATTTATTAGTGAATTTCATTTTCTTCTGATTTAATTAACAATTCTATTTATAAAATAATTATTGGTCTAGTTATAACCTGGATTCTGAGTAAGTGCTGGAGTTCCATTTGCACCAGTGCTTGCGTCAATTTCATTTTGCGGTATCGGGAACCATTGATTGTGCGATTGATATCCTTGGGATCCAAGAACTTCAACTGCTTTTCCAGTTCTAACAAGGTCATGAAATCTATGACCTTCGAGAGCAAGCTCGAGTCTACGTTCATTATAAATATCCTCCAAGAGTTGAGATCCAGAAGAACTGAGTGGGGGAAGCCCTACACGGTTCCTCACTTGATTCAAATAAATTAATGCACTGGATTCGGACCCCGACCTTGCTAAGCCTTCTGCCGCCATTAACAAGACATCAGCATATCTTATCATACGCGTGTTTGTTCCCCAGTTCAATGCCACATCACCATCAAGAGCAGCATTTGCCTGAATCGGGGCATACTTTTTCATAAAGTAACCTGTATTTTGATATCCTGCTGTATATGAAGCTCCCTGAAGAGCGGCAGCATCGATAATTGTGTGTGTGAATCTTGGGTCAGAGGACATCGCAGAAACCAATTCAGTGCTTACCGGACAAAAGCCCCAGCCTGTTGCATAAGTGGGCCCGTTGTAGTCGCGCATGCCAATAAATTGTGTGCCAACATTTCCTTCTCCACCGCCAGATCCAAATTGCCACCAACCCTGGAGAGATGATTCTGTGTAAGCGATCTCAAAAATTGACTCTACTCCATACT
>Ga0302114_10000674_pt1 | contig 23459 bp, 10 predicted proteins | sample AG5_Surface_MG_FD_203107 | JGI IMG/M metagenome (GOLD analysis project Ga0302114, IMG submission 203107) | Marine microbial communities from Western Arctic Ocean, Canada - AG5_Surface | ecosystem: Environmental > Aquatic > Marine > Oceanic | place: Canada: Western Arctic Ocean | collected...
AAAACACCAAATTGTGTTTGAAATACGCGCTCGCGCCGGTGATCAAAAACCCGCTCGCGCCGGCGGTCACGACCGAGGCCCAAAAGTAATTCGAGAATCGCTTCGCCCCGACCACTGGGTCCACGTATACGATATCGTTGACGATTTTTTTGAACTCATCGTCTCCTCCTCCCGAGGAAGAATCATCGTTGTTGTTGTTAAACATTGCGTTCACTTTCACCGATGATCTCATCTTCTTCTGCTTGGTGGAAAAGGAGGAGGATAAAGCGTTGTTCACAGCGCAGATCGTCTTCGATGATGACGATGGTGAAATCATCATTTTTTCCCCGCGAACGACGCCCATCCCGCGCAAAGTAGATTTACGCGCGCTTTTGCTGCTACTCATCGTCGCATGATTGATGCTGTTGTTGTTGTTGTTGTTGTTGTTGTTGTTTCTAGTGTGTTGTGCTCTTCTGCTCGTCGGGGAGGACAAAATCGCCCCAAACGAGGAGGAGGATACTCCCACCAGTAACATCTTTTTTATGCCGCCAAAATAAGAAAAAAAAGGTATTTTTCTCCGAAAAATACGTGTCACAACTCTCTTTCTCTCTCCCTCGTCAAAACGAATAAAAGAACACACGCACACACAAAAGCACACACAAAAGAAGAGAGCGCGCGCGCACCACTCGCTGGATATACAACGACGACGAGAGGTTCTCTCGCGAACGCACGCGGGAAAGAGTCTGTTGTCGCTGCGAATTCAACGCGGACTTCAAAAATAAAAAGAAAGAGGGAAGTTTAGAGAAGGAAGAAGAAGGAAAAGAAAAGAAGGAGGAAGAAGAAGACAAAGAAGAAGACAAAGAGGAAGAGGAAGAGGAGGAGAAGAAGAAGAGAAGGAGAAGATGGAGGAGGAGGAAGAAGAGGAGAAGAAGATGAAGGAGGAGAAGAAGAGCGAAAAGTCAACCATGGAGCTGTTATTCGACTATGTAAAGGAAGAAGAGAAGAAGGGAGATAAAAGTCAGTTTCGCTTCTTGGTCAAACAGAGAAACTTGGAGAACAACCCTCCAAAGCGAAACGAAAAGTTGAGAGCAGGGCTCGAAAAGGAAACTTTAAGGAACCTCCTTTTGACGATAAAGGGCAAAATTGAAACGCTCGTCGTCAATTACGACGCGGTGTACACCGTCAACGTTGATTACAATGGGGAAAAGGAAACCTTTGAATTGTCTCTTTCAGGATTCGTGAACGAGTTTCTACAGAAAGTGAACGATTACGACGCAGACGCGCTGATGTCAGTTCTCTTGGTCGAACAAAGCGAATGTTTTTTAAAGATTTTGATCGAACGTCAACCTCGTGCAAGTGTTGAATGCCCAATCGACGCAATTGACGACTCTTTCGGAAGTCCCGATATGATGAATCTCCTCTTGACTATGGTGCAAGAGCTCGTAGTAAAGGAGGAAGCTCGTGAAGAAACGGACGTCAAAATTTCGGACGTGGTCAAATTTTCGGATAAAAATACGAAAGATCTCATGAAAGCGTTCGAGTTCATGAAGATGTTCGAAAAGACAGACGATGCGAACGTGAGCAAATATTGCTGCATTCTCATGTATTTAATGCTCACGACGAATGTTTATGTTAAAAACATGAGAATGGCGAATTGGGTTCGAGCGTTGTTTACGAAGATAAAGTATCTGACTAAAAAACTCCAACAAGAAACCAACGAAGCAACAACATCACGACCCGTTATTGCCTCGATATCGAGCGAGTTGGAACTTTTGATGGAACTTTTGAAGGATATAATCAAAGACGATCGCTTGCGCAATAATAACGAGTGGTTCGACGAAATCGCCACCGTCTTTGGCTTTGTGTTCAACACGCCGAAAGTGTTTCACATGATCTCCAAAGCCTACGACGGAGTTTACAAGAACGACGACAAGATGATGGATGCAAAAGTGAATTTTTTAACGAAACTCCTTGATAAAGTTTCTGAAAAATACATGGACAAAGGCAACGAGAAAGCGTTGGCGGGTAACGTCGATAGTAAATCTACATCGTACCATTTCAGACGAGACGGCAATGCGGTGGTAATGATGCCATTAGGCAAGTTCAGAGATTGTCTTAGCGACAAAGACGACGAGCAGATTGAACCTTTTTGGAAATTCGTGCTCTCTACTGTCGGACCGATGGAAACGTTTTTATCGGACCTGTTGTCGTTCGACATGGCGTTCTGTTGCAGAGATCTTCGCGTCAAAGAAAAAGGAAGAGATGCCACCCGACGCGAAGAAATTTGGTTGAAAATCAAAAACATTCTCTTCAACTTAGGGCATGTGAACGTTTCGTATCCATTAGCGTCTGGAAGCAATCGTCCGGGTAATCCCATGGTTTACCGTTTGAATACTTTTCTTCCGCCCGTGTTCGATTTCGCAGAGGAAACAGAGGAAAACGTAACCATTTACTGCGATATCGATGATGATGATGTCATCACCATCGAAGATGAAATAGAGGAAGTAGAAGAAGAAGAAGCAGAAAGAGAAGAGGAAAAAGAAGAAGAAGAAGAAGAAAGAAAAGAAGAGAGGAACGCAGCGTGCGAGGAAATAGCAACAACGGAAAGCTACTATTATAAGAAAGCGTTCGTCCAACAGAGGTCGGAGAACAATAGTTGTATTTTTTGCATCTCACACGCCATGCACGGCATGCGAAAAATCGGTATAAGGCGCAACGCTTTTGGTAAAACGCATAAATGGGGCAAAGGCACGAAGAGGGGTGAGAACGGATTCGAGCATTTCGTAGCGTTCATGGAGAAAATGTTGGAACAAATGAAAAAATACTACGATAAAATGAACGAGTCCTACGAGAAGAAAGTAGCGATGAAAAGAGAAGAACAAGAACAAGAACAAGAAGAAGGAGTAAACAGTGCAAGAGGCTTTCTCTTCCCTTGAAGATGTCGTGAGGAGTGTTTAGACGCGCGTGTATGTTTTCTCGTTCTAAAAGTATATATACATAAATCATATACAGTAGTATACGCCATTCAACGCGAATGCAAAGTTTGCCTCTTTCATCTCTTCTACGACGCCCCAGAGAAAAACATTTCGCCACATTTATACGCACGCTACACATCCTAATTAGATTTTTCTTTAAAAAAGCACAAAGCAACGAGTAAACATCATCATTATCGATGCCCTGCGTATTGCGCGTGTTTTTGTAGCGTTCACATTCCCAAAACCATACGAGAAAGAAGTGTACGATAAAATCGATGCCGGAAGGGAGGAATCTCCCTCAAAACTCTCTCATCGCGTACGTTTTGAGAAGTGGAGAACCAACGGCGCCATGAATTTCGAAAAAGAAGACGCGGATCGATCCCTCTGGAAACGTGTTATCCATCAGCATGTTCTCGTTCGTGTTCTCGTGCAAAAAAAGAACGCAGAAGTCGCTGCCGAGATTACTGGTCATAAACATTTATCACCCACAGAATAAATTCTCGGCGCACATACTTTCCGACCAAATATCGACAAAACTGTCGCGAACGTTCATCTTCTCTATCCTAGACTCCAAGAGTATATCACTGTCAGTGATGTCGTGACTTGTATTGGGGTAATTACTTCCGTTTACTATCCGTCGCTCGTTTTCCTCGCGGCTAAAAGTAGAGATTTTTTGGGATTAGAATGCGAGTAGTAAATGGAAACGAATAGCACGAATAGCACTACGTGTGCATCTAAAAGAAAGATTGACGCAAAATAACGATATTCGAATCGTCGTTTGCACACTAGAAGAGATGTTGTTGATGTGGTGAAAGTTATCGTATCGTACTCATCGTAGTTAAAAAAAACATTTCTGTTCTGTTATAGTATCGTATCGTATCGTATCGTATCGTTTGTTGCTCCGCGTTCTTCATAAAGCTCTCCGTTCGTTTTAAATCTCAAGGTTGTTTAAGCCACTTTTCCAGCTTTGTCCAACAGTGGTGACACAACTCCTCATGCTGGCGGCAGACGTCATCAAAACTCTTGATGTCAGATCTCGGACTTGTTTCGAGCTTTTTTTCGAAATAGTAATCAAGAGCCTTCTTGATTCGTTCTGTCTTTATCTTTATCTCGTTTCCGTAATGCTCAATCACAACCTCCTCTGCCATGTCTTCTAAAATCCAGTGCGAGTAAAACATCACGAAGGTACGATTCACGACAGTTCGCCCGTCACACAAAGGGCACCATTTGTCCTTGTTTCCGTAGAAAAGAACATCTTCAAACTTCGTCGAATCCCATTCTCCTCTTTTCACGTGCACCACCCGAGGTTCTGACTTCCTCTCCTCCTTCTCCTTCTTCTTCGTCTCCTTCTTCTTCTTCAATTCCCTCGCCAGAGAGTACGTACCCCCGTCTTCGTTTCGTAAGAAGTTAGTTTTGTCTGCCTCCATCGCATTCCGAATCGTATAATAATCCATTTTCGTCTTCTTCCCGTTCTTCGTTTTCCCTTCTAAACTCAACTGACTCGCAAACTTCTCAATTTTGGCGGGATTCATGCTCGGTATTCCTATCGCCCCTCCCGCCAGGAGCACAACCAACGCGACGTAAGCACCGCTTCCTACTTTAAAGTTGAACTCGCTCGCTTCCTTCTTCGCGTCCGCGAGAACCTCATCGTTGATTTTCTCCACAGCGGATTCAATCTCTTTCTTCGTCATTGTCTCCTTCTTCTTCAAGTCCTTCGCCAGAGAGTACGTACCGTCTTCGTTTCGTAAGAAGTTAGTTTTGTCTCTCTCCATCGCATTCCAAATCGTAGAATGAGCCATTTTCTTCTTCTCTCCTTTCTTCGTTTCCCCTCCCAAGCGCAACTGACTCGCAAACTTCTCAATTTTGGCGGGATTCATGCTCGTTATTCCTACCGCCCCCCCCGCCAGGAGCACAACCAACGCGACGTAAGCACCGCTTCCTACTTTAAAGTTGAACTCGTCCGCTTTCTTCTTCGCGTCCGCGAGAACCTTGTTGTCGATTCCGTTACGGCCAAAGTTCTCTGCTCTCTTTCTTTTTTTGTTGTTCTCACCGTTAGGTGCCGCGAAGCGTTGCTTCTTCTTTGCGCGTTTATTCTCGCTTCCAGAGTCTTCCTCTTCATCATCACCATCCTCTTCTCCCTCGCTTTCAGAGTCTTCCTCTTCAGCTTCATCCTCTTCTCCCTCGCTTTCAGAGTCTTCCTCTTCCTCTTCGTCCTCGTCATCTTCGTCTTCCTCGTCGTTGTCGAATTCATCCTCTTCCTCTTCGTCCTCGCTGGCTAAAGTCGTATTCGAAAGTGCCGCTCCACCAAAGCCTTCTTCATCATTAGCGTAGCTAACGTTGCCTTTGTTTCTTCCACTCCTTAGAGCGGCAACGCCTGTTTGAACAAAATCAAACACGAAGAGAAAGAAAAAGTAAAGAAAAAAGGAATCGGACCCACTCAGACGACGAGCGAGAGAAAAAGAGAGAGAAAAGAAAGAGAGAATTTTCGAAATTCCGTCTGCGAAACGCGACGCGAACCGACAAACGCACGGAAAATATGCCGATTCAAGTCCAGTGGAGAAGAAAGCACGAAGGAAGCGAGAGAATGACAAGAAGAGCGCACCTGGAGGAGCCATCATCGACGTATACGTTTTCTTCTTTTCTAACGCGAAAAGTTTAATTCTTTTGACGAATTTTGATTTTTTTTTGTTTTTGTTAACATCTGAGCACCCGTCCCGAAAATATTCCATCACCCTTTTTTCACAAACTGATGACACACTTTGTTCCCCGATTATCGTGGAACGAATTCGAGAAATTTTTATTTTTGTAATTTTTGGGACTTTTACGAATTTTTAATTCAACACAAGACTAAAAATGACTCTTTCTTTCTCTCTCTCTCTCTCTCTCACCACTTCTGATATTCTTCTTCTCTCTTTTAGTAGTGTTATTATTACAAGTGCAACTCCTCCTTTTGTTCTTTTTGTTTTTGTAGTTGTTCTTTGGGTTTCGCGGCGATTTTCCTCGCCGCGGATCTCGGGACGAAGGAAGGTTTCGCTTTCGTCGCTTCGACCGGTTTGGACGGAAGCGGCGGAGGCGTTTCGTCTTTAACCACCGGCGGCGGTCTTTGTTGTTGGGAAGGCGTTGGTGCTTTTGAAGATGGTTCGCCGGACATGACGTTGACGGGTTGGACGGATTCCACGGGAGCCCAGCCGGTTTTCTTTGGCTTTTGTTCTTGTTGAGGTTTGGGCGGCGGAGGCATTGACTTTTGCGGCGGCGGCGTTGGAGGAACGGGCGCCGCGGAAGATTGTAACAGTTTGGCTTCGAGCGCTTGTAACGAAGTGCTGCCGCCGCCGCTTGAAGGTGGAGCTTGAGATATCGATTGCTGCGTGAGCTTTGCTTCTAAGGCCGCCAAAGAGGACGGCGCAGCAGCAGCAGCAGCAGCAACAACCGGTTGTGTTTGTTGCGCTAACTTTGCTTCGATATCGGCTAAAGAAGACACGACGGCAGGCGCTGCCGGTTTCTTCGGCTTCGTCGTAGCTTTTTCGTCCGCCTCTTCTTCCGGTTTCGGCGGCGGCGTCTTCTTCAACAAGTCTTTCAAAGATCCGATGATGCCTTTTTTCTTCGTCGGAGGTGGAGGTTTCGTTTGTTGTTGTTGTTGTTGTTGTTGTTGTTGTTCCGCCAACGCTTTTTGCTCGAGCAATTTGATTTGTTCCATGGCACCGAGCGGTTTGCCAGGCGCCGTTGAGTTCGATGCAGCTAATACGCCTCTACCGCGACCAGCGGATTTTGAAAAACCCTTCTCGCCCGGTAACGTTGGTTGTCGGTTCGCGACGGCGACCGGAACCGGTTTCGGCTTCTCCGCTTGCTTCTTGACGTTCTCCGACCCGCCTTTCCAGTTCAAGTTCATTACGTCCTCTAAACTTATGTTCTCAACTTTTTTGACGACGTCCGGCGCCGCTTTACCTAAGCTCGGCATCGCCGGCGGATGCGACAAGTTCACAACCGAAGACACCGCAATCATCGCACCTCTGCAATCTGGCAGCGCCCCTCTCAAATCACTTCCACCAACGAACGTTCCGTCAAACATAATCTCCACGTGTTCGGCAACCATGTGCGTGGTGTGCGCGTCGGTATACCCATGAATGGCGACGACCGTGCCACGCGAGCAGAACGGAGGCGTCCCGGATTCACCGACGTACGCCACGCGATCGCCCAATTCAAAGTCACCTCCGGCGTATAAATCCATCACTTCACCTGGAATGACTGGTTTCATGAGCAACAGAGGACTGACGCCTTCCAACGCCACCGGCATAGGTTGCTTGTAGTTCGCAGACTGATCGCCAATCGTCGCCGCTAACGCTCTCACCGCTTCCTCGGCCGCGACGACAGAGTCCGAAGGCACCAACGGTCGTCTCGACGCCGGTTGCGACTTGAGCCACTTCTTCGCTTCAGCCACTAAATGTTTGTTCGTATCTAAATCGTGCGTTTCGAAGAGTTCCGACATCGTAATCACTCCTCCGTTATCGCTTCCAGCTTCGTTTCTCAAAGCTTCAAACACCCACGGGTGATGCTTTTTATATTCCGAAATTAATCTCTGAGCGTCCACGGAGTATTCCCACCCTTTCTCGCCTTTGCGAGAAAACCCGGCGACGCACAAGTCTTCCGAGGATTTGCGTAAGTTCAAACCGACGTCCACGCGTTCGTTTTTGCCCGCATCCTTAGTTAAACGCGTCCAGACGGCAGATGTGATTTGACCCATGACTCTCGGATCGATGCCGAGCTTTCGAGCGATTTGACCGGCGGATTCAAAGCGAGAGGCGTACCCTTGGAGAATTCTTCTCCCGACGCCGGTGTCTAATCTCACAGGTTCGACATCGACGAATAAGTTCCCAGATTTCAGGTCTTTCGAAACGACTTTGACGTGGGAACCGAAATGCGAGCGACCTAAGAACAAAGCCTCGTCGCCTTCGCGCCACGTGACTTTCATGTCGTCGTCTTCCGAGACGCCTAAATCTTTCGCCACTTCCGCTTCGCTTTTATCTCTCGGGTGCGCGGCGAGACACAACTGCATCGGGACGACAACTTCGGTTTTCGAGAACCGTTTTTGTAACGTCCCATCTGGATGCCTCACTAATCCTTCGCACGATCGAACGTGTAAAGCAATTTTCGTGTTCGCACAATCCACGCCTTGCGTTCGCATTAGCTCGTTGCTGCCGTTTGTCACGTCCGCGTGCCATTGCGCGCTGTCGTGCGGCTTCGCGACGGTGGTTTGGCCCGGACCGACGACGTATTTACACTTTTGATCGGAAACACCCACGCACAAGGACTCTTTCAAATACGGCCATTTCACGTAGACGCGTTCGTTGAGATACGTCTTCGCGACGGCTTCTGCGGTGAGACCGACGGATTTGTCCGCCACATTCGGCAACGCTTTTTCAAGGAAATCTTCGGAACCTTTCCCAATTTTTACGATTAAAGACTCTTTCCTCGTCGCAGTTTGAAACACCACGCATTTCGCGTGTTTCAAATCGCCACGAACGATTTCTACGGTTTTAAATGTCGGGTATCCTCGAGGGTAATCCGCGATGGTTTCGATTTTCAAACCCGGCAACAATGGATTCTTACCTCCCAAACATTTGGCATCGTCTGGGAACTCCCCGGGCGGTTGTTCGTACGTCATCTTCGATTTGGCTGGGAACAAGCCGGCAAATGTTTTCGGAATGGTTGAGTTTACAGCCTCGGTACAGTTTTCGTCGCGTTCGAAAACGATGCACTCGCCCGGCGCGTTGCGTTTGTTTTGCGCATCGGTGAGCTTCTCTTTTGAAACGGAAGCGATGGCATCTTTCAACACCTTCTCGTCTAAGAACGGGAGTAAAACGACGCCTTCCCAACTGTTTCTTTTACCTTCGAAATCTATTTTGATTTCATCCGGGAAAAACGGTTTCAGCGGCGACGATTCTTCAGTCATGAAGTGACGAAAGAGTTCCGGGAGCAGATGGCTTGAAGCCGGAGGTTGGACCGCCATGAGCTGCTCGAAAGGATAAAACGGTCGACCGTAATTAAACTTAACCGTCAACTGACCTAGCCCCGCACATAAATCACTCGCCATGGGCGCGTAATGGTACGGATAATACCACGTCCAACTGGCAACGCCGCGGTAGTAGTATCTCAAGACCCAATTCAAACCTTCAAAGTATGCCTGGCGTAACTCATCGACCGGCGCTTTTTCGCCGACTTTCAACTCGAGTTTCTCTCTGTAATACATGTCCTTGTATTGTTGAAGACCGTCGGCGCCGCCTTCAAGGATGGCGTTTCGTTTCGCGACGGACATCATCGTCGGTTCTGGTTTCCCTTCCTCTTTTGCCTTGAGTAATTCGGCTTCAAATTGTTCCATGGCGGTTAAATCGGTAAACGATTCCGAATCCGAAGGATGACCATTTCTCTTACCATTCTTATTATTTCGTTTGGCTTGTTTCTCGTCGAATTCTTGCACATCCATCGCTCGTTGCTCCAAAACGTCGCGTTCGAAACCCGCCATGCGCGTTAGAATCTTTTCCAAGCGAGGCGCGTTGAACGTTCCGCCTCCTTCGTCGCCGGAAATGTACCCGCCCAAAGACGGGAGCATGTCTCGGTACGTATCAAAAAGCGTATTCAAAGCACCTTCGGCAATATCTAACGTCGGTAATGGCGGTAAGAAATCGTTCCCGACCAACATGCACAAAAACACGATATCGTCGATAACTCTCTCCACGTCGTAGGCGAATCCGCACGCTCCTTTCACCGATCGTTGAAATTCCAAATCCAAATACTCTCTCAGCAAACCAACCTGTAACATCAAAAACCCATCGTCGCTCGGACGTTCTAAAATCTCTCTCGATGGTTGCCCTCTCTCACCACCGCCAAATTTCACAACCTCTCTCAGCAAACAAAAGTGCGGTTCGTGCGTCACCAAGGCCAACATGATCAAATCGGCATCCAAACCGTACAAGCAATGCGACATGTTCGCGTCGTAATCCGGCTTCAATCTCTCCCAGCGAATATATTCCATGATTTTATGTTCGCCTTCTCCTCTGACTTCGTGCCCGCTCAAAATCACTTTCACGTTCCTCCACGCCACGTCCTCCGTTTGCTTCTTCCTCACGTAAAACTTCAAATGCTCCGTCAATCTCGCCATAAATTCCGTCCCGGGCGTAATGCAGTTACTATCGAACGGTTCCCCCTGTGCTTCCGGTTCGCCTTTCGCCAACGCCTCCGCCTTCGCCTCTTCCGCTTCCTTCGCCGACCGAAACCGTCTCGACCGCTGTTGATTCATCTTCGCTCTCGGCGCGACGCCGTCGATCGCCATATACAGCAACTTTTTCGGTCGCACCATTCGATATATGTGGTCTAAATACGCGAATACTTTCGCCATCATCTCTTCTTCGGTCATGCGCGTGTTCGTATCCGTTCCTGCGCCGTGGGAGCAGTTGTGAATTACCCCGTTCATGTCCAAATACTGTGTGTTTTTTCACGCGCAGCGCAGCGCGCGCGAGAGAGAGAGAGAGAGAGAAACAGAGAGAGAATTATTAGTTAAAAGTAACAAGAATTAGACTACTCGAGAGTACGTCTGTCTCTCTTTCGAAAAGCGGAAAAAGCGGTCAAAGGAACAGAAACGCGATGAAAGAGCGATGAATGATGACGAACACTGTTGTCGTCCGCATTTCCATCGTCTTCCCTCTCTGTTGTCGTTTGAAAGAACAGAAATTACATCGCATTTTCCCCGTTGTACGATCACAAATTTCCCGCGCAAAAATTGAACTTCTTCTCCGCGCGGGTTTAGTAGAATAAATCAAAAACATCATCAAAGAGAGAAGAAACGACGAATAGAAGACGTACCAAATTATCAATGTCCGGCACACCGGCCGCGTTGACTTGCTGATTCAGCATCGGGTACCGCTCGCTGAGCCATCGGTAGAATTTAGGGACGCCCATATTCGTAAATCTGGGGGAGTCGCTCCTTTGTAATAATGAAGTGTTTGAAACAAAATTGGAGGCAAAACTCGCAGACGAGAGCGTAACTCTGCGCGGAAGAAGAAGAAGAAGAAGGAAAAGAAGGACAAAAAGAAGAAGGAAAAGAAGAAGAGCTTCGAAACGTGTATTCAGTGGCACACGGTATCAGTATGCTTTTGTACGAGTATAAAGTAGTACTAGTATATTATTATACGGTTCGTCTCTGCTTATCTAAAAAGTTCAAGACGTCCGAGGCTTGATCGACGCCGTATTCGACGCACCGGCCAAACGCGACGCCGGCGACGTAGTTTCCGCCTAAAAATAAACCGTCCTCTTCGCTGCACTTTTCTTTTTTCAAAAGTTCTTTGGCTTCGTCTAAGAGTTTCCAGTGACCGAGGTTAAATTGAGGGATAGCTTTGGACCACATGCGAACGCCGACTTTTTTCGGCAACGGCGTGTCTGGTTTTAAGATGGTTTTTAAAGCGTCGGCGTGGACGGCTTGGACGAGTTCGTCTTCGTTGAGTTTTTGAATTTCGACGTCTCGGGCGCCGCCGATGTAGTTGAGGATCATGAATTCGTCTTTAGGGCATCGTCCGTCGTCGGCCCATAAGTAGGAGGAGTAGATGGTGCCTAGCGTGCGCACTTTTTGCGTTCGCGGATGGAGTTGACCGAAACCGGTTAAGCCGCCTTCAGGCAAGGCTGAACGGCCGTCTAATTTAAACGCGTCGCGTTTGTATGCGACGGTGACAGACGCAACAGGTGGGTAGTAGAACTTCTCGAACGATTTCGCAGCTTCTGGCGCGATACTTCGCACCGTATCCGCGACCACGTACGCCGGTTGCGTAAACACGACGGATTTCGCCTTCACTTTCTTCTCCCCTTCTGGAGTTTCGTACGTCAAAGAGAACAGACCGTCCTCGGTTTTTTCCGTTTTGATCAGCTTCCACTGCAACTTCACGATATCCTCTCCTAACTGCTTCGCCAATCCTTCCGGTAACGTTTGTAAACCGCCTTTAAAACTCCCAACCGTTTGACCCTCAATCACCGGCAATCTCGGATCTCTCGGATTTTCCTTCTTCTTCTTCGCGCCTTCGTATTGCGCTTTCAACGCGCCAGGAAACAAACCCGGCCACGGACCTTTATTCTCTAATACCGAAACTCTACCCGTCGCGGCTTCCGCGCTCAACATCGCCGGATCACCGGCGTACACGCCCGAGCAAAACGGTTCAATTAATCTCTGAAACGCCTCTTCGCCTAAATTTCTAGATACAAACTCCTTCACCGTTTCCTCCTTACCTTCCTCTTTCGGCATGCGAATACCCACCGCCCCTAAACCAGCTCGAATCTTCCCGGGCCAGGTCAAAAAATCCCCGAGCACTGCGGTCGGTATATCCTTCGGCAACGCTCTCAACTCCCCATCCCACAACACGTACCTATCCGAATCCGGGTTCGCGAGAACGATATCCTCCTTCATCCCGGCGTCGCACGCTAACTTCAACACCGCATCTCCCGGTTGGTACGAGTTCGGTCCTTCCTCCCATATGTATTCACCGTCATTTTTCGAGGTCACGTTCCCTCCGACGCGGTCTCGGATTTCCGTGACCATGATATCGCACGATTCGTTCTTCGATTTCATCGTAAACGCCGTGGACAACCCAGAGACGCCACCACCGACGATGATCGTATCTTTAATACCCAAAGAGTTGTTCTCGTCGTCTGAAGGAGAAGAAGCAGACGAAGACGCGCGCACCACAAAGTTACTCCCTTTGCTGCCGCTGCTGGAAAGAGAAGCTCGGACGCTTCTTCTTCCTCTCGTCGACAAAGACGACACTTTGCTCGTGCTGTTGTTCTTGTTTCCAATCGAGGATATCCCCGTCGTCATCGTCATCGTCATCATAAACTCCTTTCTTTACGAATATCTTCTTATAGCTTCAATCTCTCTCCTCGAGATGACTCAGTATATCACCGCTCGCTTTTTAGGTGTTGCGTTTTAAAGCAAAGAGAGAGACAGAGAGGCTTAATAAACGATGTAGTAGAGAGAAAGAACAAATGCGTCAAAGATATGAAGAAGTGAGATATCTTTTTTCCCCAGAGTGATTTCCCTCAAATAAAAGACGGACGACAAAACGAAGAAGACGAAGAAGACGCAGAGACGATGCGCGTGTCTTCGTCCGTGAAAAGATGGTAGAAAAGACGGACGATGGAGGAGAGAGATTTATGGGATGTTATCGTCAACAACGACGATATAACTTTCATTCACATTCTCCCGAGAATGAGTCGAACTGATGTGAAATTCTTGTATGGAGTGAATAGTGAAACGAGAAAGTTGATTAAGAGATCATCTCGCAAGGGGGAGTTGAAAAAGAAGTTTAAAGTTGAAGAGATGTCTTCGATATCGACGTTGGAAGTTGCGTGGAAGCATTTTCCGTGGGGCACGTTTGACCACGAAGTGGAAGAAGAGATGGACGAAACAGATTTCTGCGTAAGAGTTGCTCAAACGAATAAACTCGAGTTGCTCAAGTGGGCGCGAGAGGAGAAAAAGTGTAAGTGGAATGAATGGACGATTAATAGGGCCGCATATAATGGTAATCTGGAAATGGTGAAGTATTGCGTGGCAAATGAGTGTCCTATCGATGAGAGAGCGTGTGAATTTGCTGCCGAAAACGGTCATCTCGAGATGCTCAAATACTTACACGAAGAAGTCAAAGCGCCTTGGGATTCGGAAACTGCCGACTGGGCGGCTCGAAATGGTTATCTTCATATACTCAAATATCTTGTTGAGCGTAAATATGATCAATTTGACGAGCATGCGTGTCTATGGGCGGCCGAGAACGGCCACTTAGACTGTTTGAAGTACTTGCGCGAAACCGCCAAAGTGCCTTGGAACTATTTGGCCGTACGAGTAGCGCACAAGAACAACCAACCCGAATGTGTACAATACCTCCTCGACAACGACTGCCCTTTACCAGATGGTTGGCTTTATGAAGGAGGAACATTACACACTGCCGATGTAAACAGTGACGAGTTTGATGATTAAACTCTGACGCATTATCGTCATCATCCTCTTCGTAGTAAAAGACACGCGCGCCGGCCGAAGCGAGGCAAAGAGTAAACTCGAACGGCGGCGCGAGAACAAAACTTGTAATAACATAAATCAGGCAGCGACGCGAAAAACACAAACACATTCTCCACATCTGGAATATCTTCGTTTCCTGCGCGAAACAATTCACGCGCGCACAAAACCCTTCTCCATTATTATCGCAACGCTTTAATTTTTTATTCCATACGAATATTTTTACTCTTCAGAAAAAATACTAGAGAAAAAAAAAGCGAGCGTTTCATCCCTTTAACAACAATAATGACCAATGATGATGATGATGAGTATCAGCAGCATCCAATCGATGGGTTAGATCACTGGGTGAACCTTTTGAAAGGAAGCGATGCGTTTTCGTACACGTACGTGTCCTGTTCTTCGGGAAAAGAAGAAACAGAAGAGAGGAAGTTATCGGCGAGAGATATGCGTTCGAGGCATCGAAAGCTGGCGAAAATGTTCACGTCCGAGAAGACATTTTCCTCGACGACGCAGACGATGGAGGAGAGAGAAAAGGAGAATAAAAGAGTGATATTTCTCTACGAACCTGGGATTGATTGGTTTCCGGTATTTTTGGCGCTGATGCGTGCGAGCGTGGTACCGTGCGTGGTGTATCCGATAGATCCTATGACGACAGCGAGAGACGTTCTGCGAGAAAGGTACGAGTTTTTGAAAACGCTGGCGAAGGAATGCGCGGGAGTCGTGTGCAGTTCGAAGATGGCGACGGCGTTGAAGTTGACGAGATTGAAACTGTTGGACACGCACGGGTTGAACTGTCAGGTATGGGTGGTGGATGGATTTGAGACAAAATTCGAGACGGCGAGTGAGTTTCGCGAGGAGGAGGAGGAGGAAAAAGAGCCGATTTGGAAACGCGATCCGGAAGCGACGGCGTTCATACAATACACGTCCGGATCGACGGGGAAGCCAAAAGGCGTTATTCTATCGCATCGAGCGTTAACTGAAAATTGCGCGGCCATACGAAAAGGGTTCAAAACGAATCCGTACGATTCGCTGTGTTCGTGGTTACCTCAATATCACGATATGGGGCTCATCGGCGGTTTTTTCGTTCCGCTGACAATCGCGTGCGGGTACGACGATATCGATGTGAGTTTACTTCCGAAAAAAACGACGTGTGTTTTTATCAGCCCGATTGCTTTTGCAAAAGATCCGTCGGTTTGGATCAGACTCATGTCAAAATACGAATCGACTATGACGCAAGCGCCGGATTTCGCATTCACGTTAGCCGCGAGGAAGTTTAGCGCGAGCGATTTGAGAAACGCGGAAACGTTGCGATTGCACTCACTTCGTCACGTGTTGAACGCATCCGAACCTGTACGTTCGCAAACCGTGAACAATTTTTTCGATGCGTTTCAACAATACGGTTTGAAGAGATCGAGTTTACGCGTCGGATATGGATTGGCCGAAATTTGTGTGTACGCGACGGAACATCACGTCGAGTTTTTCCGCGCGAATCGAGACGCGCTCGAGTCCGGAGACATTCGCGTAGCCAAAGAAGCAAAAAATGGAGAACCGTTCATTGAAGTCGCTTGCGTCGGCGTGAATACGCGAAACTGTTTCAAAATACTCGAGTTTGATTCAAATTTTGAGGTAAAAGCTCCAGGTCAAGTTGGTCGCATCGTGATTACGAATACCCGTTCCGTTTGCTCCGGGTACGTAAACGACGAAGCGAGAACCCGCGCGACTTTTAATTTTCATCGAAAGGAAGTCGTTACCGGAGACGAAGGGTTCGTTCTCCAAGACGGACGCGTGTTTATTCTCGGACGCATCGTGGATATTCTCGACATCTCTTTCTTTGCAAATAATATTCGCGAAGGTGCGTCGTCGAGAATTCAAGCGAACGAGTTTGAACGCGTCGCGTTAGCGGGGCCGTTGTGTTCGGTTCAAAATCTCGTTCGGAAAGGCTCGGCGTCTGCGTTCGGCGTCGGAAAACACGAAAGCGCGAGAATTGTTTTCGTCGTCGAAGTATCCGATGCATTTTTTTCGAAATCTAAATCCGTCGATGCACTTCGTCGCGAAATCGAGTGTGAAGTACTCAAAACGTACGGTGAATTTCCCAGAAGGCGATTCGAGGTTCTTTTGACGTATCCGCGCTCGACGCCGAGAACGACGAGCGGTAAAGTTCGGCGATATGCCGTCCGCAGAAAATACATTGAAAAAGGGATTGAAGCTATCGCTGAAGAAGATGACGCTGACGAAAACGGCGAAAATGATGAAACGGATGAAATCGATAAAGTTGTGCTCGAGATCGTCCGACAAGAAAGTGTCGATGGAAAAGGTGCGAGGACGCTTCGAACGCCCCTCCTCGGGGCAACGTCCGTTCAATTTACAAAAATTGGAATCGAAATCACGAAACGGTTAGAAATAACTTTGGACACTTATCATCTGCTCTCGTGTACGAACGCGCGAGACATATCTGTACTCGTAAAGCGAGCATTAGACGACGACTATGATCAATGCTTCAACGACAATAACATCATCGCCACCAAGAACGAGACGCCGACGAAGAAACGATTTCCGAGCGCGCGGTTCGCAGCGTTGTTCCTACTCTTATTTGCCGCGCAACATCACAGTAATCAAATGCTCGCGGATAATAAAGCGCAGCAACCACGCGTGATACCGCACTTTTACGACAATCGAGCGAATGAGTGGTTATATGTACTGGTTCCTTTTCAAGTCATATCTTTACTCCTCTATAAATTTGTCTTCGCGATAACTCGCGCGCAGCGTTACGAATCCATCAATCTGGTAGGTGCTTTGTTTGGTCTGCTGAGCTGCGTGATGATGCATGGCGTTTCAAAAGCAGCGTGGTTAATTTTATGCTGCGTGCTTTCGTTCAGAGCGAGGAAGAAAGCACCGCGTCTGTTTAGAAAACCGTCTTTCATCTGGCCCGTCGCGTGCGTATCCTTCGCGTGCGTTGCTCAGTTGGAACGCAAGCACACTTCTACTCCGCTCTTGGCTGCTTCTGGTCACATTGATACTACCGGTTCTTCACTTTTAGATGGCATGTATGGCAAGACCTCCTTCCACATTTTTCGTGCTTCCAGGTACGTCGTATTACGCGTCGTTGATTATTACCTATCATCCGCGACCGCCGGCAACCAGAACACTACGGATGATGGGGACATGATAACGTTCTTACATTACGTATTTTTCGCGCCTTTGTTTCAGTGCGGACCGTTAATACGCGGCGGATTTGATACTTTTTCCAAACGTCTGAAAAAAATATCCTCCACGCGTCGCTTTAATGCTGCTAGCAAGCAAAATACTATTAAACGTGTCGCGCGGCAATTCGCGAAGGACGCGTTGGATCTTTTCGGTTGGTTTCTGGTTTCGAATTTCTTGGCTACAAGTCAAACGATATTATCTGCACCACCGTCGTCGTCTTTACGTCTTCTCTCGAGACTTTTACACATCTTCGCCACCTCCCGAATTGCATTCAATTTAGGCAGAGTTATCGCTCACGCCATGCACTTCACCGACGTCGCCGACGACACGCCGCTCTTCCTCTACGACTGTCTCGCCAGTTTTCGAACGCTGTGGTGGAATTTCCACGTCAGCTTCCGAGACTTCTTCGCGCGAAACATCTACAGCAAACGCGAGAGCAAAACCGTCGCCATCGCTTTAACATTCCTCGTCAGTGCCTGTTTCCACGACGTCTCCTTCTCCGACCGTCGCTGGATGTACTTCTTCCTCGCGAACACCTTCGGCGTCCTCCTCGAACGCTCGCGCCTTCTCTCCTCCTCCGTTGCCGCTCCAAAAAAAGAAGCAGATGAAAGAAGAAGAGGAGTAGTATTATCATCGCGACTCAAAGCTGCGTTGAACAGGTCTTGCCTTTGGACTCTGGTCGTCTTCTCGGACGGTACCGTTCCAAATGAAGTTTCAAATTACGCGCGATACTTCGTCAAGACGTTTGCGCTTTCATGCGTCCTTTCGTAGGAGTAATATTTTTAGGAGTCACATTTTACTCTGTCCTTTTAAACAGATTTCTTCAAAGTTTTGTTGTTGTGTATTACCACTTGCGCTTACGCGCTTTTAAATCATCGGAAGAGATAGATATGCGCGCGTCGTCACTGTCCTCATTCTCTGTTCTTCCTCCTTTATTATTTAAAAGTAACCGTCGTAAACTTCATAAGCTTGATAAAAGACACCGATATCGCAACACGTATTCCAATCCCGTCGTTGTTGTTTGTGACGAAGAGTTCCAATGCGAGCGGTGCTCAGATACGGGATACCAAACGTGCCAAACGTGCGAAGGTTTCGGCTCGCTCCCTTCTGGCGGCTTTTCCTCGAAAAATTCCATCAACTTTAACAAAGTTCTCGGGACCAATTGGACCGCGCTTCTGCGAACAAAAGGCTGGAGACATTTCGAAGCGACGGCGAAACGAGTGGATTCTGAGACGAGAAGCAAATTCGTGACGTTATCCGCCACGTGCGACCAAACACAAACGATTGAAGTTCCACTGATTGAATTGAAAAATCGAGAAAAGTGGGCGGCGGGATGGCAACAAAAGGAAAGCATAGAGTGGGACAATGAAGCGCGGGACAAGTTTGGGGCGTTGATTGGGAAACCGAAACGGTCGCGGAAGGCGTGTAAACGGTGCCAAGGCGAAGGGAAAATTGTATGCGCGGGCGGGAAGAAGTGTAAAGCCGGAAAGGCGATTCAGAGGCAAAAGTTGATACAGATATCGGTGGAAACTCGTCTGAAGGAACTTTCCAAGAGCGAGGAAGCAGACGTGGAGACGAAGAGGAAAGCGAAGAAGGCGGTGAAGGAGATGGCGAGGGTGAAGGAAAAAGAGGAGAAGAGGAAACGAGAGTTGAAGAGTCGCTTCGGCGGTAACGACGAGGAGGAGGATACGGAAGAGGACATACCGAGTGGCACCAAAACGAAGAATATAAAGAAGAAGGAACGCACCGACGCGGATGGAAATTGGGCCGACGCCAGATTACGAAAACGAGACGAACTTTTAGAAAAGTGGATTCAAGGCGGTTCTTCGGCCTCGGCGAGCGACGACGATAGGCAATAAAAAGGGTAGAAATAGAAGATTAGATATAGCAGCAGATTAGTCGGTAGTCGTACCATTAACACTCAATAACGATATTAAATTATCTATATTTACAACATTTTCAAATTCAGACGGAAGAACAAAGGCGTTACTCTCTCTTTCTCTCTCGCTCTAAACAAGTAGTATATACACAGTCAGCACATTGGAACGTTTGGATGATCTCTTTCAATTCTAACACGCGTTATCCGGATTCCTCTCCTCCACGTACCCGAACATCAACCCGTGTCCTTTCTTCGCGTCCCACCCGTCGTCTTTTTCTCTCTCCTGCATCGCTTCCGGCGCTCGTTTCTTCCCTTCGCCAGGCGCGTCCATCGGTTTCACCACCCCGTCCTCGCAAATCTCCACCACTTTAAAGTTCCCGAACGCATCCGTATCGAACGAATACGTCACCGCGCACCCTTCGTTTTGCGGGTGTTTGTACTTCCTCGGTTCCGAGCGCGAGTGTCTGCTTTCCTCGGCGAGGAGAGGGAACCGTTTTTTGCCTTCGCCGGGTGCGTCCGACGGTTCGACGTTCTCGTTGGTGCTCGCAAGAGAGATCTGATTTTTCCTCCTCTTGGGGGGTAAAAGTCCTCTATAATTAGACGACGAGAATAAAGAAGAAGAACACGAAGAAGAACACGAAGTGGAACAACACGTTCTCCCGTTACTGCGAGCAGTAGAAGAATACCTCGAGGAGGAGGAGGAGCTCGTCGTCGCGCTTGAAAACGACGACAGAGAAGAGATCATCTTCACGGGAGAAAGAACTTGCATCAAGACTGGCATTTTTATCCCGTAAAATGGGGGTGTTTCTTTCCAAAAGAAGATCCAAAAAGAACAAGATTTTACCTAAACCCTAATTGTTATAAAACCCAAATAGTTTTGTCTCTTTCCTGATTTCCATTTTTTTCCTCTCCTTCCTTTGTTGTGTTGGGACTACTCTCATTATAAAAGGCGAGAGATACAAGAAACACACATCATAATAAACAACACAGAGAAGAAGAAGAATACACATGAGCGCTTCTGTTTGCTGCCAACAACAGCGGTATTCTTACTGTTCTTCTTATAATGATCTCTCAAATGTGATGAGAGGGAGGAGGAGGCAAAGGAGAACGAAAAGTGTCAGGGGGAGAGTTTTTGCTGCTTTTGATGATGATGATGAAAGAAGCCGTCGCACCGTGATGGAAGCGAAGATTGATGAGAACAACGGAAAGGAAGAGGAGGACGACGACGACCTCGAGCACGAGTTTCTCACGAGCGAGGAGGATTTGGAGGAGGAGTTTTCGAGAAGAGGAGGAGTTGGACTGGTCGCCTCTTCTTCTTCTTCTGAAGATGAAGATGAAGAAAAAATTCAGATTCCAACGGTTCGCCCTCGCGAAGAAGACGCGAAAACGAGCGACGTCGAAACCTTAAGGTCCACGCGATTGATTGAAAAACTATACGAGCAAGTGGTGAACCCGGTGAACAAGCTCGAACCGGAAATGCGAAAACTGACGAGCGCGGAGTTGAGAGCGAAAACGTTGGAATTTCGAGCGCGGTTACGGTTAGGGGAGACGCTGGAAGACGTGCTCGTGGAAGCGTTCGCGGCGGTTCGAGAGGCGTCGAGGAGAGAGCTCGGTTTGAGGCATTTTGACGTGCAGTTAGTTGGTGGGGCTTTGTTGCATAAAGGCGTGGTCGCGGAGATGGCTACCGGGGAAGGTAAGACGTTGGTGGCGACGTTGCCGGCGTATTTAAACGCGTTGAGTCGGAGAGGCGTGCACATCGTCACGGTGAACGACTATTTAGCGGAGAGAGACGCGTTGACGACGGCGAAGATTCACGGGGCGTTAGGTCTAACAGTTGGATATGTTTTGAGCGAAGACTCGCCGGAAGAGAGGAGGAAATCGTACGATTGCGATATCACGTACGTGACGAACCAAGAGATTGGTTTTGATTATTTGAGAGATAACATGGCGACGAGCGTAGACGAGTTGGTAGTGATGACGAGACCTTTGAACTTTGCCATCGTGGATGAAGTCGATTCAGTTTTAATCGACGAAGGACGGAACCCGTTACTAATAACCGGACCATCCGATATGGACGAGGGCCCGAGGTACGTCGCGGCGGCGAAAATAGCAGAGAGTCTCGTCGAAGGGAGGGATTACAAAGCCGATAGGAAAGAAAAAACAATCGAAATGACCGACGAAGGCATGACGAACGCGGAGATTTTGTTAGACGTGGAAGATTTGTGGGACCCGGTCGATCCGTGGGGAAAATACGTCATTTTAGCCGTAAAAGCAAAAGCGTTGTTCATACGAGACGTGGATTATATCGTTCGCGACGATCAGGTGATCATCGTCGATCCGGGTACCGGGCGGGTACAGATGAATCGCCGATGGAACGATAACTTACACCAAGCCGTAGAGGCGAAAGAACAAGTGGAAATTCACAGCGAAAACGCAATCATAGCGAGCGTATCGTACCAGTGTTTCTTCAAACTGTATAAAAAATTATCTGGAATGACTGGTACGGCGACAACGGAAGCCGAAGAGTTTGAAATTATTTACAACTTGCGCGTCATCGTCGTGCCGAAGCACCGGCCAAACGCTCGCGTCGATGCGCCGACGGCAATGTTCCGAGACGCGATGACCCGGTGGAATGCCGTCGCGAATGTTGTCGTATCCTGTCACTACGAAGGTAGACCGGTATTAGTCGGAACAACTTCGGTAGAAGATTCGGAAACATTATCGATGGTTTTAGACGAGTATTTATGGCGCGCGCCGGACGATACCGTGGTGAAAGGCGTCGCGCATAACTTACTCAACGCGCGTCCGCAATATGCCGCGAGAGAGGCGGAAACGATCGCACAAGCCGGAAGATTAGGCGCAGTTACTATTGCGACGAACATGGCTGGGAGAGGTACGGATATTTTACTTGGAGGTAACGCGGAGGGATTAGCGAGAAAAGCGATGAAAGAGCACTTATTCGAGGCGCTCGGGCTAGGGGACGTGTTGGAAGAAGAACGCGAAACGGCGTTTCAAAGCGTTTCAGAATCGCTAGCGACGGTGAATTTATCGGAAACACCCGCACAAATAGCGTTGGAACAAGCGAGGTTGATCGCTAAAGCCGCGTGCGAGAGTGCGGGACCGATGAATATCGATTCGGCGAACGAAATGCTGGTTCGATCGGTGGAGAAAGCGGGCGAGAAAATTAGACGCGAGGAACAGAAGAAGCAAAGATTGTTGCTGACTGGCTGGGAAGCGCAAGGGATAAACACCAACGAAGACGACGACGAGGAAATTAATGACGAGAAAGAAAAGAACAGAGTTCCCTTTGAAATTGCGATCGATTTTGCTGCCGAACAAACGCTTCGCGAAACCGCGCGTTTGTGCAAGCTCGAGTCGCAGGAGGTTATTCGTCGAGGTGGCTTGCAAGTCGTCGGTACCGCTTTACATGAGTCTCGACGCATCGATAGACAGTTGCGAGGTCGCGCGGGAAGGCAAGGTGACCCCGGGTCGACTGTATTTTGCCTCTCCTTAGATGACGAGATGATTCGCACGTACAGCCCGGCAATGTCGAAACAATCGAGCGCGTGGGATTTCGCCGGTTTGGCGCCAGAGGAGCCGATGTACGGATCACTCGTCGACGTTCAGTTAGAAGGTATCCAAAAAAACATCGAAGATTATCTTAGCGCGGGAAGGCAATCGACGTTCGATGCCGATAGGGTGTTAGATTCGCAAAGAAACGCGGTATACGAGTTACGGAGAATGGTGTTAGTCGGCGGTCAACAAACCTTGCGCGAGCGCCTGTTTAGGTACGTTGACGCCATCGTGGACAACTATTGCGTCGCGGCAAACGTGAGCGGTTCAACCCCAGTGAAAGATTGGAATATTGAATTGCTCATGGATTTGTTGAGAGAAGTTTTCGCTGGACGTAAAGATAGGTTCCGACTGACCAATAACGAACCGGTATCTCCTCATGCGCACTATTTGCCCGGCATCTCCGCGGCAGATTTGAAAGACGCTTTGTTACACTTGGACGATAAGAATGGATCGAGAACGTTACCAGAACCGAGACGCATGCCGCCCTTAGACGCAAATCCTGTCGCCGTGAGAGCGTCTATTTCAGGCGTAAACTTAGCCTATGCCGATGGCTCAGGACTTGCCGGCGGATTAGAGAAAACCGATTCATCCGGTTCCGTCGCCGATACGGAACCGGAAGCTGAAAAAGATGCCATCTCCGAACGATTAAAAAAGCGCTTAGAGCCGCCAAAAGAAGAGAGTTCTTCAAAAGATGTCGTCAAAGCATTCAGTTCCGGACGGCACGCGAAGAAAGCGAGGCAACTGAGAGCGTACCTCTCCGAAGCGGCTATTCAGCAATACCTAGATCGGTTCGCGCGCCTGGCGA
>Ga0302114_10000675_pt1 | contig 23457 bp, 20 predicted proteins | sample AG5_Surface_MG_FD_203107 | JGI IMG/M metagenome (GOLD analysis project Ga0302114, IMG submission 203107) | Marine microbial communities from Western Arctic Ocean, Canada - AG5_Surface | ecosystem: Environmental > Aquatic > Marine > Oceanic | place: Canada: Western Arctic Ocean | collected...
GCGACGAACGATTTCTGGACGTCGGGTGCCTCGACGCCGCGCATGCGGACCGCTTTGCTCACCTCCACCACCGCGACCGCCGCGTTCCCGGCCACCTCCGCCACCCCGCCGAGGCGCGCGTGCACCTTCATCGGCTTCCCGGCATCACGGCGCGCCCGCACGCGGGGCGCGCGGATGGACCTCATGGGCGCCGCGATGGAGGACCGCGCGGTCCCCGCCGTGGGAAGGCGCGTCCGGACCCCGGCGACGTTCATGGTCGTCGACATGTCGCGGTGAATGCGCCTGTTCAAGTGGATAACCGATGGGCACGAGTGGCTTTCACGGTTGTTGCGCGCGAGACGTGGCACTCCGAGCGCTGACTGCCTCTAGTTTCACGACAGGCAGTCTGGATAGCCAGTTAATCAGGCCCATTTAACCAAATCCAGGCGGTCAACCACAAGTTTTGGTAACGTGGGGGGCACGACCGGTGGACTCCCCCGCACACGCGACGACGCGGGCGCACGTCCAGGGCGCACCTTCGCATCGAACCGAGCGTCGAAGAGGCCGTCTCAGTCATCTCGCACGAGACACACGTCCGATAGAGCACCGAGAGGCGTCAGTCGCTTAGTCAATCCCCAGTACTACACGCGAGCATTCCAAGATGGCGGATCAGCGTCCCAAGTTCCGCAACGTCGAGCCGCGCTCGCGCCAGGAGCGCCTGGCGAACAACGACAAGGAGATGCTCGAGAAGCTCAGGCTCGAGCACAGACGGGGAGGCGCGTACAGATACAACAACCCGGGAAACATCATCCAGCCCCCCGAGGACTCCGCCGCGTTCATGTCGGAAGGGGAACGCTTCGGCACGAACGCCGCGCAGGAAGAGTACGAGAATCGACGACGGAGGATCCTCGAGCGCGAGGTACGCACCCGTCTCGACCCGCGAATCATTTAAACCCGCCACCCCCGCGTCCCGTGTCACGTCGTCACCGCGTGTCGCGTCGTCCACGGCCGGTCACCGCGCCGGCCGGCTCGTGCCACGAATCGAGGATTACCGCGGCCCTTTTTTGGGTACCGAGTCGATCAGCCCGGGATCCCCCTCCCCTCCGCGCCCATCCCACACCGTTCACTGACCGAAACGTCCCCCCGTTCCACAGGAGTACCTCGAGCGTAAACGCGAGGCCAACTACCAGCGCGAGACCGCGCGCTGGCACAAGGTGGACCTGGAGGGCCAGTGGGAAGACGAAGCCCTCGCCGAGTTGAAGGAAGGACCGGTGCCCACGCGGAACAAGAGCAGCGTCAAGTACAACTTCATCACGCTACAGTACGAAGAATCGTACGATGGGGAGACGCTCAAGTACAAGGACGACATCGTCCGACGTAACGCGGCGGTGCGGGCGGGTAAGATCAACCACATGCGCATGGCTGAGAGCAGGACCGATTACGACGTCATCACCGGATTGCCAAAGCCGGCGGTTCGAGTTCCGGTGCCCGAGCTTGGCCCTGCGCCGGTGGCGCCGGTGCACGTGGAGCGCGAGAAGCCCGAGGCGTACAGGGTGGACATGCAGTACGGCGTGGGCGACGCGGCGGTGCGGGAGACGCACGAGAAGGAGGATTGGTCGCGGGAGAAGGCGGGCACCTGGGGTCGATGATTGTGAAATGAGTTGAATTGTAAACGAGAAAGCCAGATCGATGGACCCCACTTCGTCGACACAAGCGTGAGGGCCGCGACAAGCGTGAGGGCCGTCGAGGGTGCCCCCTTACGCGTGATACCGCGTCGTGGACATGGAGGCGCGTGATCGCGGCGCGGTCGCGCTGGCGGCCGCGGGCGTCCTCGCGCGCGTGCTCCTCGCGTGCCTCGGATGGACCGATGCCGCGAGCGAACGCCTGGAACTCGCGTCCCCAGTCGACGCGCTCGCGCGCATCCGCGAGGGCCACGCGCTGTGGGGGATGGGGCAGTCGCCGTACGGGGGCAGCGCGCTGCACGCGCCGCCGCTCTACCTCGCGCTCATCGGGCCGCTCGTCGCGCACGTACCCTCGGGCATCACCGCGTTCGTCCCGTTCCTCGTCGCCGACCTAGCCGTCGCGGCCGCGGTCCACGCCGTCGCGAGCGCGATGCGAAGATCACGAGGTGGATCCGCGCGCGGCGGCGGCGCCGACGCATCCCCCGCGTGGGTCGCCGCGATGTACCTGGCGAACCCGTTCTCCATCGCGTCGTGCACCGCGCTCTCGTCCGCGGGGTTCCGGGCGATGTGCATCGCCGTCGCGCTGGCGGGAGCGGTGAACGGGAAGCCGCCCGTCGCGGGCGCGGGTGTCGCGGCGCTGGCGTACCTCGGCGATCCGACGTGCGCGGCGCTCATGCTGCCGTCGCTGGCGATCGCGATGGCGCACAATGGCGGGTTCGGCGGGTCCGGGGATGCGGCGAGGAAGGCGCGGGGGCGGACGGCGGAGGAGAAGAGTTTTGAGACACGAGTCTTCGGCTCCGCCGGTCACCTGTGCGCGTGGACGCTGGGCTGGTGCGTCGCGCTCGGGTGCGTGAGCCAGGCGGTAGTGGCACCGGCGGGTGTGGCGCCGATGGACTGGATACACGCGACGTACGGCTTCCGCTTCGTCGCCGAGGACCTGTCCCCGAACCTGGGTTGCTTCTGGTACTTCTTCACCGAGATGTTTGACAACTTTCGAGACTTTTTCCTCTTCGTGTTCAACTACTTCCCGGCGGTGCTGTCCGTGCCCGTGATCGTCCGGCTCGGGGCGGACGCACCGGTGTTCTGCGTGTTCGTGGCCAGGCTGCTGTGCGTGGTGTTCTCGCCGTATCCCACCCTGGGAGACGCCGCCGGGTATCTGGCGCTGCTACCGCTGTTTCGTGTGGAACTTCGGGGGATGACCGCGGGATACTTAGTCTGCGCCGGGTACGTGGTGAGCGCGATGCTGTCGCCGATCATGTGGCGGCTGTGGATCGTCGACAGGGTCGCGAACGCCAACTTCTTCTTCGCGACGACGCTGGCGTGGATGGCGACGCAGAGCGCGCTGTGCGTCCTGTGCGTGAAACGAGTCGCCGAACATACCCGCGAGGCGAAGGCAAAGTTAACGGTGAAGAAGACGAAGTAAGAGTCTTAGGTTGCTCGCGCGTGTGTGTGATATCATACGACAAACTAAGTGACGAGGAAATGAATCGAGTAGCCCTTCATGCGCTCACTCGTCCGTTCCACGAGGCACGTCCTCTCCCTCCTCGAGCTTGCCGACGACGACCCAACCGCCCTCTTCGCTCTTCTTCACCTGCGACACCCTCACCTTGGTCCCGTCCTCGCCCTCCGCGTACACGCCGTCGAAGTTCATGACGGACTCGGACTTGTCCACGCGGAGATAGAGAACGTAGCCGAACCCGACGCCGCACGCCATGAGGGTCTTGTCGCGCTCGATGCGCACGCCCGCCTTCACGACGTCCAGTCGCTCCGCAGGAACCTTGAGCTTTTTCTGCAAAGAAACAAACAACGACGTTAGACCACGGCGCTATAAACCCCGATCGTGACGGGTGAAATGGATGTGAGATACGAGTGGAACTCACCGCCATGGACCTGCACACGTCGTGCACTGTGGTCAACGCGTACTTGTACACGTACTTGTGGTCTCTGGAAGTATCCCCGGGACGGACGTCGAAGGGTCGGAGGATAAAAAACGTGGGTTCGTCCGGCGCGATCTGCGGGTCCGTTCTGATCATCCTCAGCTGCTCCAGGTGTTTGTCGTACAGGGCTTTGCAGGTCTCGTCGGTTCGCTCGTCCTCGGGTTGCAGCATGACCCTCACGAGCTTCTCCAGTTTCTGTGTTTTCACGGGTTAAGTGAGGAGTACGGGGTATAGGTGCCGGGTGAGCGGTTGTGAATATCGGGTGATGACGTCGATTGATAAATCTCGAGGCGCGATGGATGATGGGTACGCACCTCCCCGAACTCGTCGGCGACCCTCCGCCTTTCCTTGTCCAGCTCGGACTCGTCGCTCAGGTCCAGTTCCGTATCCGTATCGTCTTCGCTGTCGCTGACGTCCGAGAACTTCTTCACCCGCCGCTTGCTCCCCGGGAAGTACCCAAAGCCGCCGGTCTCCTCGTGCAGCTTCTTCGCATCTGTCCGGCGCGTCGCGTTTCGAGCCTTGGTCAGGCCGATCTCCTCGCGGTGTTCATCGAGCCACGCCTTGGCGTGGTCGTGCTGCTCCTGGGTGAACACGATGTTCATGGGCGCCGCGTGGGTGGGGTGGGTGGGTCCGCCGGGGGTGACGCGCGCGGCGGGGCGCAAGTGCCCACGTCGCCTCATCGTCCTGCCCATTGAAACGCATCGCTAAAAACGCCTCTCGCTCCGCCGCGCCTACCCAACTCCCGTAGCCAAAACCTAACCCCGAGGTCGGCACCACTCGACCCCGCACGCGCAGGGAGAGGACGTCGAGCGTGTGGCGATGACGCGCGCCGTCGCGACCGTCGCGGCCGTGGCCACGCGCCTGTGCGCGCGCACCGCTCCGACGCCGCTGACCCGCGCCGCCCACGCGCCTATGCGCGAGGGAACGCAGCCCGCGTCGCAGCCATCGCAGACGGTCCGCGCGTCGGTCCGCGCGCATCCCCATCGCCGCGCCGTGTCCTCGACGCGCGCGGCGTCCACCGACGGCGGCGGCACCGCGGACGACCCGTGGAACAAGGGCCCGATCGATCTCGACGCCAATCTGTATTCCTACCTCCTCGGCACCACGCGCGAGCCCGACGTGCTCCGTCAGCTGCGCGTCGAGACGTCCACGCTGCGGGGCTCGCAGATGCAGGTCCCGCCCGAACAAGGGCAGCTCATGGCGCTGCTCATCGAGCTCATGGGCGCCAAGCGCGTGATCGAGGTGGGCACGTACACCGGGTACTCGTCCATAGCCATGGCCCTCGCGCTGCCAACCGACGGCGTCCTCGTCGCGTGCGACACGTCGGAGCCATCCTTCGAGGTTGCGAGGAAATATTGGAAAATCGCGGGGGTCGAGTCGAAGATCGAAGAACGACTCGGCGACGGGAAAACCACGCTCGACGACCTGCTCACGCGCGACGGGCCGGGTACCTACGACGTCGGGTTCGTGGATGCCGATAAACGGGGGTACTGGGAGTACTACGAGAAGCTGTTAAAGCTTGTCCGACCCGGCGGTTTGATCGCGGTGGACAACGTGCTGTGGTACGGTAAGGTGGCCGATCCGACGGTGGTGGACAAGCAGACGGAGGCGATCAGGGAGTTCAACAGACGAGTAGCGGAAGATGAACGCGTGACGCAGCAGATCGTGCCGGTGGGCGACGGCCTGACGCTGTGCCGCGTCCGATGAGTGCCGAAGAGTCGCCCCGCGAAACTTGGAATGAGAATCTAATCAGAATGAGATTAATACGCCGCGCGAGCCTAAGGACAATCACAGGAAGTAGTCCGGCGCCGCTTTCTTCGCGGGTACCCCCCTCGCCTCCTGCGGCGCCGCCTCGAACACCTTGAAGCTCTTCTCCAGGTTCTCGTCCAGCTCCATGATCGCCGCGACGTTACCGCATCTGTAGCAGTAATTAGGCGCCGACCACACGGTGACGAGCTGCTCGTCGAACATCCACTTGTACCCCTCCATCACCAGCTGGTGCGCCCTCGCGATGAGGTCGATGTTGTTAGCGGCGTTGAACTGCTGGCACACGTCACCGCCGAACAGGTATCCCGCGCCCCTCGGGCTCAATCCCCATCCCGTCACATCCTCCGGATCCGACCAGAGCAAATCGCACATGGCGCCGTCGTGCGGAACCTCCTGCTTCCGGTCGATGGTCCGTATCTGGTCCACGGTGGTGATCGTCGGGGACAGCCCGCCGTGCACGCACAGGATGCGATTATCGATCAGCGCGGAGAGGGAGAGGTAATCGAAGATGTCGGTGCAGTAGCGCCTGTGAACAACAAAACACGACATCAGACTGATTGCCCATACGGGAAGTATAAAATAAACGTACCACACGTTGACGCTCCCGTACTTGCGCAGGCACTCGTCGTAAAAGCCGTACACCTGCGTGATCTGCCTGCTCTCGTGGTTACCGCGGATTAGGAATATGCGATCCGGGTACCGAACCTGAAGTGGAGGTTGAGTGGGGCGCGTGTGTCAGGGACGATCGCGCGGGAGTCTTGCCGGGAATTGGGAATTTGGAGAGTTTTTTGCGCCCCGCGCCTCGGCCGCGATCCGCGCATTGCGTGAGGTGAATGTCGTCCCGGGACGTACCTTGAGCGCCAGTAGGAGCAAGAACGTCTCCACGCTGTAAAATCCGCGGTCGACGAAGTCTCCCATGAACAGGTAGTTCGTCTGGGGACAGTCGCCGCCCACCTTGAAGAGCTCCATGAGGTCGTAGAACTGCCCGTGTATGTCGCCGCATATCGTCACCGGGGAGTCTATCCGCTGCACGTTGCTCTCCTCCACCAGAATCTCCATCGCCTTGCTGCACAGGAGCTTCACCTCGCTCTCCTGCAGCACCTCGCACCGCCGCAGGGTCTCGATCATCCTGTCCAGGTCCGACGTGCCGCCCCCTGCCGCCATTTTTTTACCAAAAACCAACCCCTCGCCAAAGAATCGCGGGAGACGCGCCGATCGAAGCGCGTCCCCGTCTAACAGACACGAACGTCCCCTACACGTTCCCCGGGCTTTCGGACCACAAACGCCAGTTCGCAGATCGCCAGCCCACTGGCGATGGCTTAACCCGAGCGTGGGCCCCGTCCGCGCGCGAGCCGCAGTGACGTAGCACTTCGCCGAATCGAAGGCGCTGACAAGCCTAATAATGAAGCGGGAGAAACGCGGGAAAGCATTAAAAAGAACGATCTCTAGCTGTTTGGCTGTGCAAGCGGAATAACTTTTAATGAATTAAACAAATGCCCCCTCATCAACATGTGACTAAATAGTTATATTGGGTGTGCCAGTTAGGGGTAAATCAACTTCGACGTCTTTCGTCGTCCCCTGCTCACGCCACCCGGGCGTCGTCCACCCAGTACTTATCGCACAGACCGTCCAACAGAGCCTTGGTGAACTTCACCGGCGTCTCACCACCACCCACCGCCGCCTTGAAGTGCTCCACGATGGGCACGAGGTCACGCATGTCCCTGACGGTGATGTCCGCGCCCCTCTTGTCGTCGCTGCGCTCACCCGCCATGAGCGTCCCCGCGTGCCCATCCTCGTTCTCAGGCGCGATGTGCGACCCGCCGACGTACCCGACGATCAGGCCCATCTGCGCGTTCGCCGCGGATCCCACGCCGGACGTGCTGTCCTCGACGGCGACGGAGTTTTCGGGCAGCGCTCCCGTTTTCTCCGCGGCTAACTGTAAACAAAACACGAGGTCACACCAATTGCCCATACGAGAATCAAAATAAACTTACCAGGTACACCGAGGGATCGGGCTTGAACCTCGGGGGTTCAAAGTCTGATTCGCCGCTGTGAATCTTCTCCGGCGGGAAGTACGCCTCGTACTTGCACGCCACGACGCTGACGGGCACGCGGGGTTTACCCGAGGTTGTGGCGATGCTGAAGTCGTACCCTTTGGACTTGAGTTGAGCCAGGACGTCTGGAACCGATGGGCACGGCTTGGCCAGCGTGGCGAGCGCCTCCACGGTCTCGTCCTTCTGCAGCGTGAGTAAGTCCACGTTGAGGGCGCGCGTGGCTTCGATGGTCGGGAGGCCGCTCTTGGCGCGCTCGGCGTTGACGTGCGCGAGCACGGCCGGGTCCTCGGATCCGGCGGTTCTGACGGACTCGACTGATGGCAGCCCGGCTTTTTTGCGATCTTCCTCCACGACGTCCACCATGAACTCGAACGCCTTGCCCGCGTTGTCGCGGACGTAGGTCTTCATGCGTTGCTCCGAGAGGTACGTCACGGACGCTTCGGGGAAGTAAGGCGCGAGTTCCCAGAACGCGACGATCATCGCGGGCGTCTCGGTGTCGCCGAGGGTGCCGTCGAAGTCGAAGAGGATGACGGTGGCGGTGTCGCTGATGGACGACGGGGTCGGGGCCTTGGAGGTGACCTCCTCGGGGTTACGCAGCGCGGAGCGCGCCATGACGAGCGAGCGACGCGTGCGCTCGGTGACGAGTGCGGCGGGTGCCTGGGATTGGGACGGGAGGTGGGTCAGACGACGGTCGTCGGTGTTTGAAAATGGAATAACATCGCTCCCGAGGCGCGATCACCGGGCTGCGATGTTATGACTCATCGGATCTGGCGCGGGACGCACCTTCCCGCGGGAGGCGACTGGGCGACGGCGAGTGAGCGGCGCCGCGGCGGCGACGACGTGGGCTCTGCAGAGAGCGGCGGACATCGACGGTGGTCGGATCGATGCGAACGACGGTGTAGTCGCGCACTTCGGTGTGGCGCCTTATCGACAGTTTGTCACGTTCCACCTCAGCAGAGCAGCCGACGAGATTCTTGAGCTCGAGTCCAGCAAGCAGTCCAGCCTCGCTCTTGCTGTCGGAGCACTGTCGAGTGCGACGAGAGCAGCGAAGATGAGCGCCCTCGATGAAGCGAGAAAAGAAAAGGTCATGAACGCCATGGAGCACACCAAGGCGTTCATAGCCGCCGTCGCCGAGTTCGACGCGGACCGGGTTCGCGCCGCCGCGGAGGTGCGTCCCCGCCCCCATCCATCGTCGCCAACCCTCGCCGACTTTTTCTTTCTCCCCCGACTTCTTCCCATCCCGCGCCGTACTGTCCCGATGCTAAACGAGTAACCCTAACCTGATCCCACGATACGCAGCTGTTCAAGGAGAGGACAGGCGGTAGCGTCGCCGGACTCGGAGACGCCAACGGCCGCACGCCGCTTCACATGGTACGCACACACCGACGACGCACCCGCCGAAAACCGCCGCCGCAAACCACCCCAAGCCACCTCATCCCACTCTTCTTCGCCAACCCCTCATGCCTCTCCCCGCCCCCACCAACCCAACACCACCAGGCTGCGCAGCGCGGCGACCCGAGCATCATCAGGGTACTCGTCAAGGACGCGAACGTCCCGGTCGACGCCAAGGACAAGGACGGCGCCACCCCGCTCATGGCCGCCGCCGACTACGGCAAGCCCGACGCCGTCAAATCTTTGCTCACCCTCGGCGCAGATCCAAACGCCAAATCAAACAACGGCACTAGGGCGGTGCACAGAGCCGCGGGGTCCGCGATGGGATCCGGCCCGAGCGGCGACAAGGCGTCAATCGACTGCGCCAAGTGCGTGAAGCAGTTGATCGAGGCACTGGAGGGCGGCGTGGACGACACCGTGGGGCTGGAGTCGACGGCGGACGACGGCGCGACTCCTTTTTTGATGGCGTGCAGCCGCGGGTCTGAGGCGACGGTGGAGTTGCTCGCGGGGAAAGGCGCGAACGCGGCGGCGACGCTCAAGTCCGGCGTCGGCGCCGCGTCCTTAGCCGCGGCGTCGGGGAACCCTGCCGCGCTGCGGGCGGCGCTGAGGCACGGCGCGCCCACGGGTTCACGGCCGAGCGGCGGCATGTCCGCGCTTCACATCGCGGCTTCGCACCCGAACACGGCGGAGCACTCTCTGGAACTGGTGCAGGCGCTTCTGGAAGCTAAAGCCGATGCTGACGTGGCGGACTCGGAGGGGCTCAAGGCTGTCCACGCGGCCGCCGCGGTGGGACGCACGAACGTCGTCGAGGCGCTCATCGGCGCCACGTGTCCAGACGACGGCGTCGACGCGAAAGATTGGAACGCGTCATCCGTGCAAAAGACGGTGCAGGCCAAGCTCCGGGCGATGGGCGCGCCGCGCGCTGAGGACGTGGGGATCACCGCGGAGGGCGCCGCCGCCGCCGCGAAGCAGATCAGCGAGACGTGCGTGCCCCACGACGTGCCCACGGAGGCGAAGGACGCGGCTGTCGCGGCCAAGACGAAGCGGGAAGGCGACGAGGCGTTCATCAAGGGTGACAACGTAAACGCAATCGACAAGTACACACAGTCGCTGGACGCCGACGGGACCAACGAGAAGGTGTGGGCGAACCGCGCCGCCGCCAAGCTGAAGCTCAAGGACTTCCACGGCGCGCTGAGGGACGCGAGGACCGCGAAGGTGATCGACTGCGACTACGTCAAGGCTTGGTTCCGGGAAGGTTCGGCGCTGACGGAGCTCGGGGATTACGAAAACGCGGCGCTTTGTTTTTTTGAGGGGATGCAGGTGGAGGGACAGAGCGAGAACCCGGACCTGAAGCGCGGGTTCGACGACGCGATCAAGAAGGGACGCGACGCGCTGGGCAAGAAGTGATCTCAACTCGGCTTAATCTTATAATATTACTACTGTATCGATGTCGTCGCTCTATTGGTACAAGGACAACCGCGAAAAGTACAATGATGTGACAACTGTCGTGTCGACCGCCTCGCGGTTGGTCAAATAATATCGGCTCTGTAATCCCACACGGGCGCGGGCTCGCCCTCCTTGGGCGCCACAACCCCGGTCTCCGTCACGGTCACCTCGCTCACGGTGCCCCCCATCATCTCAGCCTCACGTTCCGCCGCGACCGCCGCCGCCGCCTCCAGCTCCCGCTCCAGCTGACGAAGCCGTTTTTCACGAAGCATCTCCTCCAGCATCTCCTGGTCCTCGCACCCTTGGCGCAGGAACGCGGTGGGCGAATGCTCGTGGACGCCGATACACGCGTTAGGCATCGTCCCGTCGTCGTTCGCGTCGAGCTCGTCCTCGATCGAATCGTTCAAATCGATCAGGTCCTCCTCGCCCTCGGACGAGTGTTCCTCGTCGCTCGATGAACGCGTTCCTTCGAGGTTAGGCACGGCGTTCTCTTCCTCGTCCATGGGCTCGTCGCTGTCGTCCTCCGCGGCGTCCGCCAGCGCCGCCGCGGACTCGAGTATGTCGTGAATGTCGCTCTGCGTCCCCGGGTTGACGGCGAGGCAGGCGGCCGGGGACGTGGGCGCGGTCCCGGGCCCGTCGACGAGGTCCGAATTAGATTCTTCTTCGGCCCGCTCGTGCTCCGCGCGCGCGGCGTCCAGCGCGGCGGTCATTCGCACGTGTGCGCTGAAGCACACGGCGCAGAGCACGAAGTCGTCGTGGGTACACAGCTGGCACGCGTACATCCGCCCGACGCAGTGCAGCCCGCAGCCGCCGCACCGGATGGCCTCGTCGAACGGGGTTCGGTCAACCTCTGACTCAGCACAGCCGAGGACGTCCACGAGCTCCTCGCCGTCGCGCCACGCCACCGTCTTACGTCGCTTGTTCGCGCTCGGGCGTACATCGGCGCCCTCGCCGCCGGGGGAGACGAACTCGCTCCTGCCGCGTTTACGCAGGACCCCACGCACGCCGCCGTCCTCGCCGGGTCTCACCGCGTTTCGCATCATCTTGATTTACTTGTTCCGGAACCCTCGAGATGCGACGGGGCGCGAGGGCGCGCGGGAGTTTCCCGCGCCGGTTCGACGATCGTCCCGCGCGATCGAACGTGGTCGATCGCGGGATCGTCCTCGCCGAACGACCCCAGCCGCCGTTCGCGCGCGCGTCTGACCCGCGGCCCGTTCGGTGTTTGACCCAGATGATTCTGCCAACTCACTCGCTCGTCTGGCAGTCTGGTATCGGCGCAGATTGGTTTGCGTGGCTGCGGTGAACGCGTGGGTCGTGACGCGCTCCGACACATCCGAAGACGCGCCGGACGCGCGAAGACCCTTCCTCCGATCATGTCGAGCGCGTTCGCCGCATCGGCGGCCCCAGCGCTCGCCGCGCGCGCCCACGTCGCGGGCGCCCGCGTCGCCACCTCTAAGCACCACAGGCGATCATCCGGTTTATCCAACCGCCGCATCAAACGTGGGTCGGCGCCTACCCGGTGCGATGCTTCGGGTGAATCGTCGTCCGCCGACCTCGCCTCGGGGGTCGCGTACTCCGAGTACATCCGCGACGCCGCGGGCATCTCCCCGCCCGCCGAGCTCGGAGCCCTCGCGGCGGTCCTCCAAGCCCAGGGCGCCGCCCTCTGCGCGCCGAACGATCGAAGCGGGATCCATCCGCTGTGCGTTCCCCTCGCCAAGCGCTCCGACGACTCCACCGTCGCGCTCATGATCTCCCCGGTCCAAGGAGACAACACCGTCCAGGTCGTAGCCGTCGCGCCCGACGGATTTTCGTTGAGCCTTCTCGCCAAGACGACGCGGGATTACGTCCACAAGGCGATCGTGGAGGAGGAAGCTTCGGATGGGGAATCGACGGCGGTGGCGGAGGCGGCGGGTGCCATCGGCGCCTCGCTCCACGAATCAGGCGCGTTCCACACCCTCGGCAAGGACCTCCCGGTGTACCTCACCCTCCGCGTGGGTAAGTTCCCCGACGTCATGGAGCGACTCGTACAGCGGCACCTCGACAAGGGCGACGAGCAGAGCGCTCTGATCACGTGCGACTTGTATAAAGGCACGTTCGAGGGTTGGGGCCGGCCGCACTGGTTCCTGTCGCAGGTGTACGCCGACGCGGGGCGACACGAGGAGGCCCGGGATGCCGCGCGGTTCGCGTTGACGGACTGCCAGTGGTCCACCGCGGGCGCGCCGCTGGATGCGCTGCTGGAGCGGTGCGGCTGGGGTGGGCAAACCGTGGACGAGACCAAGAGTTTCATTGAAACCCGGCGGGGTCCCGCGGCGGATAAGTTCGACGGGCCGAAGAGTGAGTCGCAGCTCGCCGAGGAGGCGGCGGCGGTGTTGCTGGATAAGGTGTACGCGGGGGAGATGAAGCTGTCGGAGATCACCACGGCGCTGGCGAAGTGTTACATGGACAGCGAGAACGGGGCGTTGGCGAAGTTGGTGATGTCGTCCATCTCCCTCTGATGAGTTGATTATTAATTATTACGTAATTACGTATGATCAAACAGTCTCATGAATTGTATCTTGTTAACACCAAATAGGCTTCGAGTTATACAAACCCATACGAGCGGTATTTTGACGACATTGGACCCCAACGCTTTTTGCCCTACCGCGCGGACCGCATTGGAACCCGCGCCTCCCGGTGGGATAGGATGCGAAGGGCACTCGGGGGACTCGTCGCGGAGCACGCGCGTCGTCGCGTCGCCTCGACCACCGCGTCGTGGCTCAGGTGGAGCAGCGGGGTCCCGACGGGCGGCTCCGATTCGACCACATCCGAGCAGGGCATCGCCGACGGCAGGGGGCGCCAGGGCGTGAACCACCATCGGTCGCCGTCGCATCGCGCGAACAGCCCGGTGCGTCACGCGCAGACCGCCGCGAGCATGCCGGAGTACGAACAACCACCGTGGGGAGGTGAGGAGAAAGGGAGCGACGCCGCGGCGCCGGGCGAGCGCGTGAAGGCGCTCCGGCGACGGCTGCGCGACGAGGCCATCACGGACCGCTCCGGCCCGCTGGAGGACACCTTCGGGCGACACCACAACTACCTGCGGATATCCCTCACCGAGAAGTGCAACCTGCGCTGCCTCTACTGCATGCCCGAGGAGGGCATCGACCTGACCGCCAAGGACGAACTCCTCAGCGCCGACGAGGTCGTGCGCGTCGCGCGGCTCTTCGTGGCGAACGGCGTGGACAAAATCCGGCTCACCGGCGGCGAACCCACCGTCCGACCCGACCTCGAAGACATAATCCGCAGACTCCGCGCGCTCCCAGGACTGAACGACATAGCGATCACAACCAACGGCCTCACGTTGCACAGAAACCTGGAGTCGTTACAGGCGGCGGGACTGACGCACGTCAACATATCGCTTGACACGCTGGTACCGCCAAAGTTCGAGTTACTCACCAGGCGACGCGGCCACGACAGGGTGTTAAAGTCCATCGACCGCGCGGTGGAGCTCGGGTACGACCCGGTCAAGGTGAACGTGGTGCTGATGCGCGGTGTCAACGACGACGAGTTGCTGGACTTTGTGGAGATGACGCGGACAAAGCCGGTGAACGTTCGGTTCATCGAGTTCATGCCGTTCGACGGGAACAAATTCGAGGAGAAGAAAGTGGTGAGCTACTTCGAGGCGAAGGAACGGATACTGGCGCGGTACCCTAGCCTTGCGCGGATGCGGGACCACCGGAGCGAGGTGGCTAAGAATTACAAGGTTGACGGGCACGAAGGGATGGTCAGCTTCGTGACGTCGATGACGAACCACTTCTGCGGCGGATGTAACCGGCTGCGGATCATGGCCGACGGCAACCTGAAGGTGTGCCTCTTCGACCAGGGCGAGGTGAGCCTGAGGGACGCGATGCGGGGCGGCGCGAGCGACGATGAGCTCATGGAGGTCGTGGGCAAGGCGGTCGGGAACAAAAAGGCGAAGCACGCGGGGATGTCCGACCTGCAGAACATGGAGAACAGGTCCATGATCAAAATCGGGGGATGAGTCGAGCAGCCCCTTCAACTTTTTATCACAGCTAAACTACCAAGACTCTCATCACTAATACGCCGCCTTCACCCCGGCCTCCGCCGCGGTCTTCTGCATCTCCATGATCTTCATCATCACGAAATCCTTCGCGCTGATCGAGGCGTACTTGGCCTCCTCGCCGGTCCGAGCCAGACACGCGGGATGCGTCTCGATCACCGACTCCTTATCGGGGTCGAAGAAGAACGCGATGGAGTACCTATCCTTGGACGCCACCTCGGGCGGCCCCGCCACGACCCTGTGCGCGGTCGCCCTCCACTCGTCGTTGGTCCACCGTGCCATCAGCGCGCCGGTGTTGACGATGGCGGTGGATCCCCCTCGGCCGGGAGCCTCGACCCAATCAGCGCCGTCGAACTCGCCCCCCGCGGTTCCCCCCACCTGGTCTCCACTCGCCTTCTTGACCTGCAGACCGGCGCCGTTGACGGAGGAGTCGTGGAAGAGGAGGGTGACCATGCCAAAGTCGGTGTGTTCGCCCACGCGAAGCTGCGTCGCGATGTCGTCGTCGTCGTGTTTGGTCGTTACGGACGGGTCGACTGGCGGGAAGTGAAGAAACTGCAGCGTGCATTGGTCGACGGCGGTGAAGTTGCGCTCGAAGAACCGTGAGTCTTCTTTCGGGAGCTCAAGCGCGAGCGCACACGCCACCGCGATCCGTCTCGCCGCGGCGAGGCACTTGCGATAGAACCCCTCGCACGTGTCGGCGAACCCTGGGGGTGTGTGGTCCATCGCGTTGTCGAAGACATCTTTGTTCTTGTACTTGAATCCTTCTCGGAGATCCGCGGGCCTGCGCGCGTTGAGCGCCTCGCTGGCGAACGCGCTGAACCCTAGGTTGGTGACCGGGTCGTACGGGTTCAGCTTCGTCTTCTCGTCGCCGCTGAGGGCGAAAAGCGCGGCGGATTTGGCAAAGGCATCGGCGACGTCCTCGTCTGTGAGGCCGAAATTTGTGAGATATAGGAATCCGTTGTCGGTGCAGGTGTCGTTGATGCGAGCGGCGCAGGACAGCTGTGCGGCGGTGGGTTCATCGCCGACGACGACGCCCTCGTCGGACATGAACGCCGAGAAGTCCACGGTGGGGAGGGACGGCGCCATGGTACCCGGTTCGGGCCACGGGACGCTCGCGACGCTTCGCAGTGAAAGGTCGCCGGATCTCGTCGAAGCGCTCGGCACCTCCGAGGACGAGCTGACACAAGTTTTTAAAACCGGGCGCTCGCTGCGGCTCTGGCATAGCGGGGTGCACATGGCGGAGGACGTAGAGGAGACCGCGGTGGCCGTGGATACCGAGGATGGTGTCGCGGAGACGCCGCCCGAGCGCGTCGACGCCGCCGAGCCCCCGATCGACGATGCCGCCGCGCCAGAAGGGGAAGAGGGCGACGGCACGTCCGATGTGAAGGATGACGAAGACGACGACGAGGGCCCGCCCCCCCTGGACGCCGCGGAGGCTGTCCCGATGATGACTCAGGGTGAGTCGCAGGGTACGCTGGCGTGTAGCGTGTGCCTCGAACCCGTCGCCATTTCCGGTCCCCACCAGGTGAGCGCGCTCGCGTGCGGCCATTGCTTCGGCCACAGCTGCATCCACACCTGGCTCGAGCGGAAGAAGCGGGGCAACGGCGGGCGGTGCCCGCAGTGCAACAAGAAGGCCGTCACCAAGGACATACGCAAGCTCTTCGTCCCCGACTTTCGATCCTTCGTGGACACCGAGGAGCTCGACGAAGCAAGGGAGGCGCTCGCGAAGGAACGCGCGGGTCGCATAGAAGCCGAGGCGAACCAGCTCCGCATCTCGCAGCGGCTCAAGAAACTCGAGGAACGACTGAAGGAGTCCGAGCAGGAGAGGGACGACGCCATCGAGCGCGCCAGGAGCGGCGGCGGCGCCAGCGGCAGCGGCAGCGGCGCCAGCGGAGCCGAACGCAGGACGCAGGACGGCGACGCGTCGGCGTGGGGGTTCCTGCAACCATCCGTCGGCGGCGACAAGAAGCGGAAAAAAGAGAGCGAAGAACAGGCCGAGAGGCGAGCGGAAGGGACCATCCTGCGCGCGTTCGACCCGAACAGGGACGAGACCATCGAGCGCGAGCGCGCGGAGGCGGAGGCACACCGGCGACGGGTCGCGGAGGAGGACGAGCGGCGGCACAGGGAATCCATGCGCGGCCGCTACGTCGTTCGATTCACCGCCCCGACTCGAGGCGCGAGGTGAGTGTGTTAACAGTCTCCCTTCCATACCCAAATGCCCAATTACCACCCAATTACCACCCAATCACTGACAAGTCGTCACCACATCCACACACAGGGCGTTCGACGTCAACGGCGCGATCGTCGCGGTGTCCGAGCAGATCCCCGGGCGCATGGACAGGGAGGGCACGACGCTGACTAAGATTTCGTTGGGCGCGCCGTCTTCTCAACGGGTACACGTGCGGTTACCGCAAGGAAGCGGCGCGGTTCGCGACGTGCGGCTCAACGGCCAATCGGGCCGCGACACCTGTCTCGTCGCGAGCCTCGGTAAGAGGCTCACGGTGGTTGACAACGTGTCGGACAGCGTGTGTACCAGCGTGAGGCTCCCGGCGCCAGCGTGGTGCTGCGCGTGGGGCGGGTGGGCCACCGCTGAGAACCACTTCGGCGTCGACCCGAGCGAAGACCCTAACCTGGTATCCGTCGGACTCGCGAACGGATGCGTGCTGATGTACGATTTACGTCGCGCGGACACGCACGTGGCGAGCGTTGGGGTGGAGTCCGGCGCCACACCGGTGCACTCCGTGATTCCGTTACCAAAATCCGTCGGCGGCGGTGTCATGTTCGGAAACATGAGCGGAGCGCACCATCACGCCGGCGGGTCAGTGACCTCGCCCGCGGCTCCACTGGCGCCGGGTCTGCTGCGGATGGAAGGGCCGTGCACGAGCGTGTGTTGGGCGCCGGGGTCATCCACGGTGGTCGCCGCGCAGCGCGGCGCGCACGGCATGCCCGCGAGACACTCGCTCGCGCGAAGGTTGGATGGGGGAGGGGACCAACCGGCGAGCGAGTCGAGCGAATCGTTCTCGTTCGCCGCCGAACATCGATGGTCCTTGGGGGCTTTGGCTCAAGGCCACGTCAACCAGTCGGTGCTGTCACGCGTCGCGCTGCTCCGGCCGAAGGTTAAGGGCGCGTGCACGTTCCTGGCGGGGGCGTGCGAGGCGACGAATTGCGTCGCGGTGTGGCGGTGCGGCGACGGCGCCATGACCCAGCGGCTGCCCCCGCACCGCGGCGGCGACCTCCCGGTGAATAACCAGATCTTCGACGTCAGGAGCTGGTCCAACTCTAGGAACGGGAGCGGGGAGGTGCTGGCGTCGCTGTCGAAGAGCTCGCTGCAGCTCTGCGCGTGGCAGCAGGAACGATGAACGAGATGGGTCCTACAGTTTGTAAGAGTCTTAGTCGAAATACGAAACTTGGCGGGACGGGCGCCCTAAAACGAAACCCAGATCGCACACAATTACAAGTATCTCACACACCGAAATTTGAACAGCCAAACGCCCCCGAGCCTTCTCCTTCGCTTTCCATGGCGCGCCACGGCTCCTGGGATGACGACGGCAGCAGCCTCTCCGAGTCCCTTCTCCGCTTCGTCCACGGCGACGACGAGTTCGATGACACGCCCGCGCCTCGACCCGTCACCCAGGCCTTAGCCCTCACCCCCGCGACGAGGGAACGAACCCCGCATAAACCAAAAGACAACTCTGACCTCGACGAGCTGACCTTCTACTACTCTCCCGAGGAACCGGGCGTCCGCGGGGAGGTGCGCGTGGGTCTGGACCGGTCCTTCGATCGATACGACGAGGACGACGAAGCGGCCGAGGAAGCCGCGCTGGTCGAGGAAGACGCCACCTTCACGTCGTGGCGCGATGTCCCACGTCGACTCGAAGTGGTCGAGGAAGACGTGGACGATATTCACAGGCGGCTTCTCTCCCTGGAACTCGACAAGCGAAGGGACCGAGAGGACTCCGCGAACGCCAGGATCACCGGGCCCATCGGAGCATCACCGAGGCTACGCGCGTGCCTGCGAAGGGCGTCGCTCACCTGCCTACGACTGAACGACTCCCCAACGCTCTTCTCCCCTTCGACTCCGTCAAACCTAGCGCCGCCCCCGTCGCCGCCGATGTCCATCCTACGCGACAGCGCATCGCAGACCGAGGACACGTACGCCACCGCGCCGTCCATAGGCCGCCCGCCCACGATCATCGGGATGTTCACGAGCAGGATCGCGCAGCACGTCGAGTCCAACGATCCGGCGCCGTCTCACGTCGCGCGGTGCGCAGCCTACGCCGCATACGACGCAGCAAGGTCGATGAGAGCGCAAGCCGAGAGGGTATTCGCGTCCCTATCTGACGACGCCGACGAGGAGGACGATGCATCGGATACGTCGTCGTCGACGAGCACCACGTCGACGTCGTCTGACGGCCGGTGTGAGGCTGGCTCGGCGTCGGGGTACTCGCCGGGCGGTGACGAGTCATCGGCGGAGTCGACGATTGTATCCGGAGACGAGAAAGAGACGCTGAGGCTTCGAAAGGAACGAGCGCACCGGCTGCTGCACCGCTCGTGTAGGAAGGTGTACGTGGAGCTCAGGGGCCTTTCGCTGACCGTGGATGAGCACCCGGATACCCCGGCGGTGTGAGACGAGACGAGCGAGTGTGATGTACGTGCGCGTGTGACTAATTTGTTGTTATTACGATGGATGTGAACGCTAGTTGAGGCTCATCATCTTAGCCTTCTTCGGCCCGGCTTCTCCCGGCGCGATGGGTCGCTTCACGGGCTTGGGCGCGACTGCGACATGCACAGCTGGCACAACCGGCACAGGCGCAGGCACAGACACAGGCACCGGCGCAGCCTCCGTCATCTCCTCGTCAACTCCGTCCTCGCCTCCCTCGTCGTCCCCGAGCCCGTCGTCGGCATCGGCGTCCGCGCCCGCCTCGTGCCGCCGCCTCAGCTCCTTGAACGCGGCGGCATCGTGGTACCCCTGCCCCGTGAGCGGGTCCCTGTACCTCGCGGGTTTACCCGTCACCGCGCACGTCGTCCTGTGCGGGGTACGTGGCGCGCGAAGGGCCAACGGCGCCGGGGTCTTGGCGCCGAATCTGAGCTCGATCGTCGTTCGAGATTCAAGTTCGCCGCGTCCGTTCGCGCCGTCCACGGTGGTGCTCTTGACGCGCAGTGACGGGTGCGTGTACGTCTTCTTCACGCGCTCCGCCTTTCTCTTCGTCGCCTCTTCTATGTTCAGCAGGTGCTCGAGGTCCTGCAGGTTACGCACTTCGGTCAGCGCCGCCTCCGCGAGGATCTCCGCCTGGGTCAGGGGCTTGTACACGCCTTGGTTGGGGTCTCGCCTCGGCGCCGGTCGCTTCGCCGCCGCTTCTCTGGCGGCTTCGGACTTGCTGCGGATGTCTTTCACGATGGCGCGCGACGACTTGCGCACGCCGTCTTCCCACGTCACCGCGTCGCTGTCGCGCATCGCGCGGCCCATGAGCGCGGGATCTGGTTTCACCCTGGGCGCCTTGGGTTTCCGCGCGGCGGTCCCGCCCGCGCCGCCGCCCTCGGGCTTCACCGGCTTGCGCTCGGGCGCCTTGAGCGTCTTCTTCGTCCGCTCCCTCGCCACGTGCACCTCCTCGTCGTCCGAGGACGACTCGTCATCGTTGAAGTCGTCGTCGAAGACGTCCTCCTTCTCGGACTCGGACTCGTACACCACGTCGCCTTCCTCCTCGGCGAAGGCATCCTGCCCCCAGAACTCCTCGTCGGCGCTGTCCTCGTCCTCCAGGAGCTTGTTCATGCGCCGCCCGCGCGTGGAGCGCTTCGGGAGGGCCGTGGACGACATGGCGCCGAACCTCGATCGCGACGAACCCTGCGCCCGCGCCCGTCGCTCTGGAAGGGGCGATCGCTGAGTTTGATTAATCTTGCAGGTTTGGCCCGCGCCGCACACTCGGGTCTTTCCGTGAAATAACTCATCCGCCGCCCCCGCAGGAGCACAGCGAGGCGCGCGACGATGGAGGCATCGGCGCACGTAAACAGCCTGGCGGCGAGGGTGCGCATCCTGCGCGCCCTCCCCGGCCAGCTCACGGCCGCGCGGCTCGCGGATCCCGCCGCCGCGCTCGCCGCGCTCGCCGCCATCGACGCGCACCTCGTACTCACCGCCGACTCGGCCGCCGCCGACGACGCCGCGTCTCGAGCCGACCGCGACGCCGTCGCCGCCGGGTCCGAGGCGCTTGACCGATTCGTGACGCACGTCGAGCGCGCGTGCGAGGCCAAGGGGGCGGGCGGCGACATCGCATCCAGGGCCACCGCGGCGACGCTCCTGGGCCGATGCGCGCGCGACTGCGCGCCCAGGCGGTTCGTCACATCCTTCGCGCGATGGGGCGAACGGCTCCAGGGGATCGTCAAGCCCGACAAGAGCTCCGACGCCACCGTCGCCGCGGTCGCCGCGGCGCGCGCCATGTGCGAGATCCTCCGCCGCGCGGGAGCCATGATGGACGTCCCGGGCGTGCGCAAAGAAGCCGCCACCGTCGTCCAGAAGGCGCTCCCGTCGATCCTCCAATGGCTCGACGAAGACGGAGACGGATCGACCGCGGCGCTGGAGTTCATCAGGGCGGCGCTCGTCGGCCACCCCGCCGCGCTACGGCCGCGCGCAGATGCCCTGGAGACTGCCTTAGTGCGCGCGGTGTACTTACGCGACGCCAACACAGCTGTGCGCGACGACGCTTGCGAGTGCGTCGCGCTCATGCCCCGCACCGGAGCGCTTCCCTCCAGGGGCGGCGGCGGCGCCACCGCGGACTCCGCGCAGTCGTGGAGCTCCACGTGCCGCCGCGTGCTCATCGCGGCGCACGCGGCGCTGGACACCGCGCTCGACGGCGCGGAGCCGATGAACGCGGGCGCCACTTCCAAGCATAAGCTGGTGCCCGCGGGTGAGGAACCGCCGCCGCCGCTGGGGATGGACATGGCCGACGTCAAGGAGACGCCGTCATCGCCCGTCGCGCTTCGACGCGCGATCGCGCTCCTCCGCGTGTTGTCCGCGATGCTGCGGCACGCGCTGCCCACCGCCAACGCGGCGGCGGTACCCGCGGAGCTCATCGTGTCAATCGCGCAGCGAACGCTGGATTGCGACGGCGCCGCCATCCCCGCGGCGCCGGGGTTACCGGCGGTGGCACTGCGCGTGGAGACACTCGCGGCGCTCCCGGACGCGCACGTCGCGGCGGCTGACGTCGTCGCCGCGCTGGTGCAGTGCGGCGGGGTTGCGATGACGGCGCTCGCGGGTCCCGTCGCGAGGCTGGTGGATTCCAGCCTGCGACGCGGCGACGGATCGGGGAGGCGAAAAGGCGGCGTCGCGGGCGCCGGCGGCGGATGGGGAACCTGCGCGGGGGTCCGCGCGGCGATGTACGCGGTCGCCGCGTCTACCGCGCGGCACATGGGCGCGGGTGCCGCGTCGGGTGACCTCGCGGCGGCGGTCATCCCGTCCGCGGCGAGGGACGCCGTGTTCGGCTGGGACGGATCGGGCGCCGTCGGGGCTTCGTCATCCGCGGCGGCGGCCGCGGACAGGGCGTCCAAGGCCGCATCAGCGGACGGACCGGGCGGTAAGAAGCGTAAGAAGGGTAAGGGTGGCGCGTGGGGTACCGCGGGTGCGGCGGAGATGGAGGAATACATCGCATCCGGCGGGCTCATCGACCGGCGCGGTGGTTCCGCCGGCGGCGCCTCCTCCGCGGCGACGGCGACTGTCCGAGCCGCGGCGCTTGACTGCATCGAGGCGGTGCTCACCGCCGCGGGTGCGTCGCTCAAGCCCAGCGTCCGGACCCTCGCGGACGCAGCCGCGGCGGAGGCTGCGTCGTCCGCGGTCATCGCCGCGACGCAGGCGCCCTCGTCGCCGGCGGCGGTGGAGGCTTCGTCGGCCGCGTCAGTCGCGGTGAGACGAGCCGCGTACGACGCGCTCCTCGCGTCCGTCCTCGCGCCGAGGCCGTTCCGGCCGACAAACCTCGCGCTGGCATCCGCGCTGTTCCGCCGCGCGCGTCTCGCGGACCCGGCGCTGGCCAGCGTCGCGGCCAGGGCTGCGCTGTGCGTCGAGGCGGTTGTCCACCCCGCCGCGCCGCCGTTGCACCCGCGAGCGATTGCGCCGCCGAGGGAGCTTTACGGCGGGGTGGATGCGGTCGCGAACGGTGTGTGGGACGACGGCGCGGGTGCGGGCGCGGGGCGGGAGATCGCGTGGGGCGACGGGCCCACGTGGGGTGACGAGAAGGATGCGGAGGAGGAGCCACCCGGTAAGGCTCAGAAACGCGAGGAAGAGGTCGAGGCGGATGAGGACGAGGAGATGGCCGAGGAGGAGGAAGAAGAAGAGGACGCGGAGGACCCCGCGGCGGAGCCTGAGGCCGAGCCCGCCGTCGAGACGGAACCAGCGCCGGTGTCGCCCACGTCACCCACGCGCCGGTCCAGGCGACGAAGCGGCGGGCCCGTGCCCACCCTCGAGCCGCCCACCCTCGAGCCGGCGCCCGCGACGAAGAAGGGGAAAGCCGCGGCGAAGCGGAAAACAGCCGCGGAGAAGAAGGTTGAGGTTGAGGCGGTCGAGGAGAAGAAGGCGGAGGTCGCCAAGCCGGCGGTCCGGCCGAGCCTCGGCAGCGGCAAGGCGGCGGTTCAGGTGCAGCTCTCCGACAGCGACAGCGACGGCGAACTTCCCGAGATTGTCGTTTGAACTACAGGTTGAATAACTTGACAATATTAATCGATCCTTCGCCTATTTACACCGTCTACATGAACACCACGCACGCGAGCGCCGCGAACACGGTCACGATCAGCGTCCCCGCCCGTCCCGGCGCGTGGTCGTCGTCGTCCAGGATGAGATTCGGCGGAGGAGGCGGCGGCGGCGGAGGGGGAGGGGGAAGCACCTCAACCTCGGCAGCCGCCTCTGAAGCCTCCGTCTTAAACGCCGCGAGCTCGGCGGTGTCCACGCCCGGTATATCCTCGAGCTCGTCCATGATGTCCACACTCGCCGTCGTGGCTTCCACCCCGTTATCGTTGAGCGTTTGCACGGCATCCGACAGCGCGGTGTCGTCGACCTCGTCGGCGCTGAAGAAAAACTCCAAGTCGTACTCGAGCGAGGCGAGGCGTCGTCCCGATGCCTTCAGGGTCGCCACGCACACCCCGAGGCTCGAGCTCATGCCCAG
>Ga0302114_10000680_pt1 | contig 23432 bp, 13 predicted proteins | sample AG5_Surface_MG_FD_203107 | JGI IMG/M metagenome (GOLD analysis project Ga0302114, IMG submission 203107) | Marine microbial communities from Western Arctic Ocean, Canada - AG5_Surface | ecosystem: Environmental > Aquatic > Marine > Oceanic | place: Canada: Western Arctic Ocean | collected...
CCATCGATGGACGCCCGACACCGGCTACATGATGGCGTTCCAAAGGGCGCGAGGGTTTACGTCATGGAGGACTGGTGCACCCCCGCGGAGGAGGAGTACTTCTTAGGGCGCGTGTATCGCCCCTCGGATGTGGTGGGCGACCCGTGGGCGCTCGTATCGGGACGGAGAGTGCAGGCGCACGGAGGCGAGGTGCACGAGAAAGGGATGATAGCCCGGCCCATCCCGGACTGGCTCGGAAAGCTGCTGAAATCCGTCCGCGAGACGTGCGGCGACGACGTGTTCCCGGCGAACGTCCAGCTGAACCACGCGCTGGTGAACGAGTACGAGCCGGGCGGCGGCATCATGCCACACCAGGACGGGCCACTCTACTTCCCAGCGGTGGCAATCGCGTCGCTGGGCGCATCCGCGGTGATGAGGTTCACGCCGCACGTCGGTGAGTCACCGGGTGCCGAGGGGGGTGCCGAGGGGGGTGCCGAGACCGCGATGAAACCCTTCGGCGTGTGGCTGCCCAGGCGGAGCTTGCTGTTCTTCGACGGAGCCGCGTACACTAAATACCTGCATGGGATCGAGTCGGTGACGGAGGACGCGGTGGACGAATCGGTGGTGAACTGGCGGTGCGCGGTGGATTCGTGCGGGGAGGTGAGGAGGCGGGAATGTACACGGGTGTCGGTGACGTGTCGCAACGTGCTCAAGGTTAGGAAGTTGCTGATGTTCAAGTAGAAGAGGTGTAGCGTAGGTGAGATGATACACGCGGCGTAGGTTTTCTCTCGTTCGTTCGTCGCTCGGTTCCTTCGAATGAGTGCTCACTGGACCCAGGGTTATCAGAACGGGTCAAAGCCATCAAAGCCATCTTCATCTTCCCACTCTCCATCGTCATCTCTCGGCAGCGGAGCCGGCCTGGCGACCGAGACAGTCTTGTTGGGGATGATAAGCCTGAAGATGTCAACTCCCCAAGTCACTGGCGGGCCCTCGACCTTGACTCTTTCTTCGAAGAACTTGGCCGCAGCGAGCTGACCGGCAGTGGCCTCCTCAACCCGACCCGCGCGGAACGCGTCGCAGGCTTCGCTGCTGATGGCGGCCTCAGTGAGGCAGATGGTAGTCTTGCAGGTGAAGCCCTTGTCCTTCTTCTCCTCATCGGTCAGCTTGACCTGGCGAACGTCGCAGCCTGGGTACGTGGAGACGATGGAAGCGAGAACCTTAAAGGCGGCTCCGGGCAGGTGGAAGTCGAGGAGGGGCTTGTACGCATCGTCGGAGTAGCTGTTGTAGACAGGGTGGAACCGAATCTTATCCTTGTAGAATCCTTCAAGTCCGTCTGCCTTCGTTTGTCTCATCTTAATGAGGTAGCCCGTCCGGAAAGACCACGGGCACTTTGCGTCCTTCACGTATACTTCACGCTCGTCGGGCGCGACGAGGTCTCTGATGAGAGGAGCGTTGTCCATGGTGCGCAGACGATCTTCGAACATGTCGATAGCACGGACGAGAGATTCCTCAGCGTTCTTAGAGAGCTTGGAGCGGTCAGGAAGCGTCTTGAACGGCCAGGCCAGACGTTTGGTGGGTCCAAGCTGAACGCGCGAGGCTTTGAATATTTCTTCGCCGCTGTAGAGGCACTCGTACATGTAGGGTTTCCACGCGGGGTCATCCACGGGAGTGATCCACTTGGGCTTGGGCGGGGCGTCGGGATCTTCAGCCTTCCTCTTCTTCGTCATGGTGTGCGGTCGGGCGCGAGTTAGGTTTGAAAAAAGAAGTCGTGGTACGTCCCGTTTGATGAAACACAGCTGTGAGGGTTCCCCCTGCTCTCTCACACTTCGTGACACCACACCATGAGTGTCCCACGGCTGCGCCATGACGACAGCCTCAGCTCCGATGACAACCCCGAGCACCACACCCCCGTCACACCCGTGTCCACCTCCGACGGAACCCTGCCCGTCAAACGCCGCACATCCAGCGGCGGCGTCTCTTTGTTCCGCCGCCTGAGCGCGCTCTCGGCGCGAATATCGCTGACCGCCCCCGCGAACCCTCGGGCGTTGGTTTGGGCGGAGACGCGCGTGCTCCCCGAGAAGTGCATCGCGCTCGAGATCCAGGCGCGCAAGGACCTCGTCGCCTTATCCCTCGACGACGACGACGCCAACCCGGAGTCGCCCGCGTCCTTCGCGGCCATCGTGAAGCGAAGCGATAAAAGCCTCGGGTCGTTGTTCTGCCTGGGGGTCAAAGCCACGAGCCCCGGCGGCATCGTGCGCGAGCTGATCTGCCGCGCCGCGAAGCATAGCCTCGTCCCGACGTCGCACCACTTCAAGGAGCAGTGCGTCGACGCGATGCTCCGCGAAGACGCGGACGACGAGGAGCTCGAACGGCAAGGAAGCCTGACCTCCTCCGCCGCCGCCCTGATGGACCTCAGCTTCGTGTCGTCAGCCTCCACCGCGAGGCTCGCCCCGCGCGGCGACATGGGCACGGCGTCGCCGTGGGAACGCGCCATCAACGGCCGCGGGTTCATCGTTGCCGTCGCCGAGGTCCCGAACCTCACACGCCGCGTCGTCATCGTCGGGAGGCTCAAGACGCCCTCCTTACTCGGCGTCGACAGCTGCGCCCGGGTTCGGCTCGTGGCGCTCGCGCTGTCGGGCGCCGACGCGCCTCCTCCACCGCCCGCTAAGACCTGCGTCGCCACCGCGCACACCGTCGCCACCTTACTCAACGACGACGCCTTCTTCTCCACCGCACTGCGCGCCAACGACGCGCGCGACATGCGAGCCGCGGTGCTCACATTCGTGGACCGAAAGTCGTCAACCTCGGACCCGAAAGCGGGTCCGGGCGAGGTGGACCCGAGACGACGGACCCCACCGCCCCTCCACCCCACGCCCGGCGCATCGAAAGCGTACACATACACGTGGCCGTTCGCGTCTGTCGCGAGGGACGTGAGGTACCGCGCGCCCCACTACGTCAGCGACTGGACCGACGCCTTCAAGGACACGTACTCGTTCTCCAAGACGGTAAACGCTACCGCTTGGCTCTATTTCTCCACCCTGGCGCCCGCGCTGGCGCTCGGCGTGGTGCTCCGGGAGGAAACGAACGGCGCCATCGGTCCGACCGAGGTGTTACTCGCGGAGGGAGTCGGTAACATGGCGTTCTCGCTCATCGCCGGGTCCCCGCTTCTGGTGCTGAGGGTCACGGGCACAGCGGTGGCTTGGGTGAAAATACTCGCGACTTGGTTCGGTCGAGGCGGGATGTTCGAGGGCGAGGATTTCCTCGCGTTCCACGCTGCGGTCGGCGCGTGGTGCGCGGCGTTCGTGGTTCTCACGGCGTCCGTCGGCGGCGCGGGGCTCGCGAGGCACGCGGGTAGCTTCACGCAGGAGATCCTCGCGGCGTTGGTATCGGGCGTTTTAATCCGAGGCGGCGTCGGCGAGGTCGTGTCCGCCTCCGTCGTCACCGACGAGATGGACGACGTGGAGGTTGAGGATCACCCCGCGTTCTTCCTCAAGCACATCGTGCTCTTCCTCGGTACCTTCTACGTCGCTCGCGCCGTGCTGGGGATCCAGAGGTCCGTGTTCATGTCAAAGACGACGAGAACCGCATTCGCTGATATGGCTCCGGCTATTTCGTTGGTGTCGCTCACGGCGCTGTCGTACGTCGTGTCCCCCGACGTCGACGTCAAGCGCGCGGACATCACGGACGGTACGCCGATGCCCCGCGCACAGCTGGCGGGTGCCGTCTGAGCCACAGAAAACGTTCGTGTGTGGTTAACAGGTCACAGGAAGGGAAATCCGGTCAAATGCAAAACTAACCCTTATAAGCACAACCAATCAGCTCTGTTTGCTGCATAGAGGTTTGTCACCAAATTGCCTCTCAAAATTGGCTGAGCCGTGGGGCACAAACGTGCTCTTCTTGGACAGGCCGAACGAATTAATTGTGGAATTCATTGTTACCGTCGCGCGGTCTCACTTCGGTCTCACACTTGTAACATGGACGTCGTCGCGACGGTCGCCGCCGCGATCGACTGGCCCACGGTACTGGCTTACATCTTCACCGTCATGGCCGCGTACGTCGCCCTCACCGTGGCGGCGGTCGCATCTCCCCTCGCCCGTCGGATACTTTTCAAGTCCAGGCTGTACGCCCGCGGTATCGCGCACATGGCGCTGAGCCGCGAGAAGAAGGGCTGGCCCAAGGCGCGCGGGAACGGTGTGCCCGTCGGCGACGTCGTCACCAAACGCATCATCTTCGTCAGGCACGGCGAGAGCACCTGGAACCAGGTGTTCAACCGAGGATTCGGCTACCGATTCCCGTTCCGTTTGTTCGAAGGGGTACTCACCGAGGTCGTCGGCCTGCTCTCGCGCGGGTCCTTCTTCTTCGACGCGCCGTTGTCCGACCTCGGGAACATGCAGGCCACGAGCCTTCGATACTTCCTCACCTCCAAGGAGGACGGCCCAGTCGGCAAGGACGCCGACGCGCTCGCCGGTACCAAAGGTACATCCATCCTGGTCACCAGTAACCTCCGCAGAGCCGCGCAGACGATGGGTATCGCGTTCTGGGACCGCGTCGCCGTCACCGGCGAGAAGATCTACGTGCTGTCGTCGCTCCAGGAGATGGCGCGGAACGTGGACACGTGCGCGCTGGCCGGGCCGGGCGAGCCCGTGCCCCTCCGCGGCCTCGAGGAGCAAATCAAGGATCTCGACTCCGTCCCCGCAGGTCCGGTCCGGGACCTGCTTGAGCGCAGGCGGGTCACCGACAGCGGCAGCGTCGTCGCCGAGAACGGACACTTCAACGCCGGCAACAAGCCGCTGATGCGCAACGGGCACGCGTCCATGATGGAGTTCGCGCACTGGTCCGCGGCCCAGGATGCGTCCACCGTCGTCGTCGGCGGTCACTCGCTCTGGTTCAAGGAATTTTTCAAAAACTTCATCCCGAGCGACCAAGAGCACGTGGCGCAGCGCAAGAAGATCGTCAACTGCGGCGTCATCGCCTTCGACTTGAAGTGCGGAAAGGACGCGAGCGGTAACGACGCCTTCAACGTCGATAGCTCCACGGTGCGCGTCATCTACGGCGGGTTCGGCGGCAAGTGAAGATAAGACTCTCTATTACGATGTAAAAAGATCGAAACGCTATTACTGTTCCTCCAGCCTCCACCAACTCAGCAGCTCCATGATCTCCCGCTGCGTCACCTCGCAGAACCCGTCCATGCCGAGGTGGTTCGTGCGCTTGGGGCTGAACGGGTTCTCGCACTCCGTCGCCGCACCCTCGATCCCCAACAACGCAAACGCCACAGCCGCCACAGCCGGTATGGTCCCCCAGCCCCAGTACCCCTCGTACACAAAAGGGAGCGATAGGATGTACCCCATGAGGAACGTCCGCAGGTGGGACACGTACGCGATGGGCAGCCGGGTAGCCTTGATGCGTTCCATGGTACCGCAGTGGTCGATCAACGCCGCGATGTCCTTCTCCATCGTCTGCATCAGCGTAGACGCCATGTGCGGCTCCATCTTTCGCACCGGGTGATGCGCCTGTGGGTACTCAATCTCGCACGACACCTCCCTGGCGTCGCTCTTCCACGTGCGCATCGCGCGGATGGACTCGCGTGACGCCTGTGTGTCACCACTCGCCTGCTTAGTGATCATATCCACCAGCCTATCCTCGCCCTCGACGGCCATCAAAGCGGCGGTGGCGGCTCGTCGCATCTTCCGGGCGCAATACAGCGCGTAGTGCTTAGCTTCGCGCTCCATGGTTTCCACCTCGTCCGCGCCTAGGAACCCACTGACCTGTTCGACCGGAAACTTCTCCCGCCTCAACACGCACTTGACCCCGACCCCAAACGCGACGCACCATCGGACGAGTTCCTCCGCCTGCGACGGCGCGATTGGTCCGATGGCGACGATGGCGTTGTCGCATAGCGAGTAGGATTTGAAGATGATGGCGCCCCACGCGGCTCGGCAGTCCCAGAACCTCACCGCCGCCCGTGACATGCGGAAGACGAGCATGAACCCCAGGGTGGTGAATATGAGCGTGTACATCCGCTCGAACTCCTCGAGCTGGTAGAAGTCGCCGCGCAGTGCGTCCCACCGCTTACGCGCGCACACCCACGCCGTGGCCACGACGACGCAGAGGGCCCAAGCCCACGCGTAGTTGCCCGGTGCCCTGTCCACGAACATGAAGGTCGTCTGGGTCCACGAGCGGTAGTCGTAGTACCGTGGGAGGCCCTTTGAGGAATTGTTGAAGTAGTCGAGACGCGTGCGGATGGACTCGGGGTGCAGCGCGGTCTCCCACAGCCGACCCGCGGGGCGTCGAGAGGACGTCCTCGGGTCGGCATCCACCTTCGCTGTTTGGGTAACGTTTTGTGGCGAGTTCATGGGATGCCCAGCGGTGCCGTCCACCGCGCCGTCGCGCTCCACGTCCACCACCACCGCGCTCGTCGCGATATCGACGGCGGATGGCTCGATACTCGTCCACGAGGTGTCTCGTCGCATCGCGAACCGCGTCTGCGTCCGCGTGAAGTGCGGCTCGAAGTGAGAGCGCGTCGAGTTCGTTGCCCGCATTTTCGAAGAAACGTGGTCAGCACCGCTGGCCCAGCGGTGGGCTTCGGAAAAGTTTGACGTGTGACGTCACACCGGCTATCCGCCCCACCCTCCCACCACCGGCTTCACGGACACGATGTCCGCCGTGAGCCTGCGTCGCGCCCTCGGCGCGATGACCCGCGCGTCGTTCATTCGCGTCGCGTCGCCCCGAGTTGGCCAGCTCGTGTCCTCGCCCATCTCTCCACACGCCGCCGCTGGTTCGCTCGGACACCGACGAATAAAGATGATGACCCCTCGCGCAGCCGCGACGAGTGAGTCACCGCCCGCGTCCTCCAAACGAGCGGCCGACATGCCCAAGCCCGGCCCGCTGGACCACGCGATGCACAGGGACGCGGTGCTGTCGCAGCTGCCCGAAGGTAAGCTCGTGTACGTGCCCGCGGGCAAGGCGCAGACCCGGAACGGCGTGGAGGGCAACGCGCGATTTCGCCAAGAGCCAGACTTCCTGTACCTCACCGGCGTGGAGGAGCCGGGGTACCACGCGCTGTTCGGCACCGGCACCGACGCGCCCTTCGTGCTCATCGCGCCGAGGCAGGACCCGGACATGGACGTCTGGTGCGGCAAGCAGGCGGATCGGGACGAGATTCGACGCGTCACCGGCGCGGACATCGTCTACTACGACGACGAATTCGACAAAGCCCTCGACGCGGTGGAGGCTCAGGAGCAACAGACGATCTTCGTGCCATCCCACGAACAAAACGCGCTTCCAGACGACACCGACGGCATGTTCTGCGGGTTACGGCCGGAATCCACCGCGCTGAAGAAGGTGATGGCCAAGGCCCGGGCGCTCAAGACTTCAAAAGAGATCGATTGCCTGCGATTCGCAAACGCCGTCTCCGGGGAGGCTCACGTCGCCATGTGGCGGCACTCCGCGAACGCGTTCAGGACCGGGCAGGACGTCCACGAGTACGAACTGGAGGCGGTGTTCGCGGGTGAGACCATGCGGTCGGGGTGCCGGCACCTGGGCTACCCGAGCATCGTGGGCGCCGGGGTGAACGCCGCTACGCTGCACTACGAACAAAACGATAAAAAAGTCAAGTCGCCCGACGACCTAGTGCTCGTCGACGCGGGCGCCGAGTGGCGGGGATACACCGCCGACATCACCCGAACCTTCCCCGCGGGGGGTAAGTTCGAAGCGAGACGAAAAGCCATCTACGAGGCTGTGCTGGACGTGCAGGTGCGCGCCATCGCGGAGATGAAGGCTGGCGCCAACTGGCAGATGGTCGGCGCCAGGGCTAAGATGAACACGGTCCAGAACCTGATCGATCTCGGGCTCGTCAAGGGTAACGCGCAGGATGCGGTGATGGCGGGAGTGTCCTCGCTGTTCCTGCCGCACTCGTTGGGTCACCTGCTCGGTCTGCAGGTGCACGACGTGGGTCCGGGTGGGCCGGTGCCGGACACCCTCCGGCCAGGACACGTGGTGACGTGCGAGCCGGGCATCTACTTCGTGGACGGCCTGCTCCAACCGGCGTACGAGGACTCGTACTTGAAAGACTTTCTGGTGAGGGATGAGATCGAACGGTTCAAGGAGGTGGGCGGGGTGAGAATCGAGGATAACATCGCAATCACGGAGGACGGAGCCGAGAATCTCACGACGGTGGCCAAGACGGTGGAGGACATCGAGGCAATCATGGCCGCGTAGGCGTATTTAGTTGTACTTAGTTGTCGATATCGATTATTTTGTAGACTACAGTATGTAGATATTAATCACGGTGTGTTCTCGGGGGTGTCGGCGAGGAGGTTCATGAACCAATTCCCGCGCTTGTTGGGTGCGGGCGACTCCTCCGTGTCGCTCTCGTCGCCGTTTTCCAACTTTTTGATTCGCGCCCGGAGCCCCTCGGCGGCCAACTCGAGCTCCTTCACCCTCTCCCCACCCCGCGCAGCCTCAACGCGTGACTCGCGTAATGCCTTCTCCAGTTGCTCGCACCGCATCCGCGTCTGTTCCAACGAGCTCTCCATCGTCCGTTGAACCGTCATGACCCGGCGGGCGTCTTCCCGGATCTGCGCGTTTTCTCGTCTGAGCCGGAGGTTATCGGCGGTGAGCGCGTCCACCCGGAGTTGGGATGAAGCCGCCGTCGCAGAGTTGTTCTCGATCTTCATCGGGGAGAACATCGCGCCCAGCCCCCGCGCCATCGCGGCGGCCACCCCCGGTGACTCGTTGGAGATCTCATTCATCTCCGTTCTCGCCGAGTGAAACTCCTTGGGTTTCAACTTTCCATCCGGGAACGTCCTCGGGAACCTAAACGCCTGCGCGTGTTCACGACACTTCCCATCGTACCCCCCGAACGCGATCAACACCCCGTCCCCGTCCCACGTCTCCACCGCGCACAGACTCATACCCTCGCCCACGACCGCCGGCGACGGCAACGCAGGAGTACGTTTACCATCGTCACCTTTTTTATTATCACCACCCGAACCCGAACACCACTCCATCGTGTCCAAGTCGAGCACCGCGCACGGCGAGTCATCCACGCCGCTTCGCCCGTTACCCCCGCCCACGATGCACCAGTACCTGTCCATGATGACGACGCCGGCGTGCCCCGCGCGTGGATCCGGCGGTGGACCCCGGATGACGGCCGTGAGGTCCCGCCACCGACCGCTCGACACGGTGATGAGCCAAACGTCGCCGAGGCACCGGTGAGACGCGCCGGCGCCGCCAAACACGAGCACGCATTCGTCACCGAACGCACACGCGACGTGCTCCGACCGCGGGGTCGGAACGATCGATCCGTCCGCGTCTGCGTCATCCAGGTGCGATACGACCCGCCACGTCATCGTCCGTAGGTCCAACGCGTGTGCATCACCCAGCGGTCTCCGTTCTTTCACACACTCACCGCCGTACACCAACAACGTGTCCAATCCGACCACCGTGGCGCTGGCGCACCGTCTGGCGGTGGGCGCGTGCCCTCTGGTCTTCACGCTCTCCCAAGACGCACCGGCGCCTGTACACAAAACGGATCACGTCAGTCTAATCGCCCATACGTAAATGTAAATAAACTCACCGTCTGTGTTCATGCGCAACAAATGCATGTGCGACTGTGCGTCGTTCGAGTCACGAGTACGCTGAACTCCGTCTTTGAACGTCCCGCCCACCAGGTACACGGCGCCGTGGTACGTGAACAGCCGGTGCCCAGCGCACGAGGGCAACGCGCCGCTTTGTGTTACCAATGAGGAATGTGAATGCTCGTGTTCCCCCGGGGATGCGAACTCGTCGTCGTCCAGGCCGAGCACGCGCCCGAGCCACCCGACCTGCGTCCGCGACGAAGATGACTTCACGTCAGGTGGTGACGCGTCGGGTTTGACAGGAGGATGTGGAGGGTCCAGGGTGCGCCACCTCAGCGTGGCCAGGTTGAGCTCGTGCGCGTCCGACCCAAGCCTCCCGCCCTGCCTGGCGCCGCCCACGACGTACATCTTGGACCCGGCGACGACGGCGCCGTGCTGGTGCCTCGCGGCGGGGGGTTCGTGCTTCGAGGTCGCGTCAGTCGAAGGGCCCCCGGGGTTTAGGTTAGGTCGCGCCCATCGACCGGGCGCGAGGTCCTTTAAGCCGGCGGGTAGGTCGCTGAGGACAACCCCGCCGCTGCCGCGCTGCCGCCTGTCTGCGGCCCTGCGCGGTATGTGTTCATCTGTGCGGTCGTCCTTTTCCGCGGTCCGCGGCGCCGGGGTGTTCGGGGTGCTCGCGTCCTTCCCCTCGGGCGTCCTTCCTTCCTGTTCTCCATTCTTGGATGGGGTGCGAAAGCCGTCTTCGTCGCGCGCGTCTTCGTCCTCGCGTCGCGGTTGCCTCCACCACCCCGGCACCTCCTCGTCCAGCAGCTTGACGTACAGACGCATGGCCTCGAATGCGTCCATCTTACCGAGGTTCTGCCACGTCTCGTACTTGGCGCGGTCCTCGGCGGACATCTGCCACTTCGATTGGACGGGGCAGACGCCGTGGCGAGCCTGGGAGTCGAGCGCGTACAGCAGCAGCTTGGTCTCGTCGCTGAAGCGTGCGTTGTGCGCGGATACCTTGGCGGCCCTGACGGCGGCGTGAAACTTGTCGGGGTAGGGCATCGCCGCCATGGTGGGCAACAACCCGCGGGAGTCTACCCGCCCGGCGCCTCTGCTACTGAGTACGAGGGATCTCATTAATCTGGGAAGGTTCAACACGACGCGAAGAAGTTGTTAGCGCCCTCTCATCAGAAGCCTCATCAGAGGGCGGGGCGCCATGGCGGGTGTGGACGCGCCGTTAGGGTCGATGGACGACGAGGCCGCGCAGGCGGCGGTGCTCGCGGATGCCATGACCGACGCGATGGTGGTCGCCGAGCGTAACTCGCTCGACGACCAACTCGGCGTCCACCTCGACGCGTCAACCTCCTCGGTGCACCCGCTTGGATCTCGCGCGGCGAGACGGGCGAAGGAACGGCTGGAAGAATCGCGGGATCGCCTGCGACGGGTCATCGAGGGCGAGTGGGATCTCAAGACGACACTCGCGCACCGCGAACGGAAGGCTGTCGCGGGCGCGCTGGCGTGCGTCACCCCCGGGCTGGACGACGACGACGACGAAGTTAACGCGTTCACGTCGGATCTGCTGCGATGGTTCATCACCGACGCCCTCGGCCTGGACGAGGATTCGCTCCTCGCGGTGGCACCCCTATCGCACCCACCGCCGGCATCGGTGGAGGCACAGAATCAACGAACGAGCAACGCGTCGAGCACGTTCGTCGGGTCACTCGCCGTCGCGGACGCGCTCCCCGGGGACGACGAGCCAGACTCAGAGATTCAGCCGACGAATGATGCGTCTGATACGAGTACGCGGTATACGGATACAAACTCCGAGGCTGGGCGGCTGCGTGAGCGGTGGACGGACGTCATCGGCGCGTTGATGACCGCCGCGGTGGCCGCCAAGAGGTACGACGCCAGGTGCGCCGCCGCGTTGAGACGTTTGGCGTCGTCGGCGGGTGTGCGTTGGAGCCGGATCGCGGCGCTGGAAGATTCCCTCGCGTTGCACCTCAAGTCCATCCTCCGGAGCCAACGGGGTGCCGACCCGGGTGCCGACCCGGGTGCCGACCTGGGTGCCGACGCATCGTCCCCGTCCATGTCCCCGTCCACACAAACCGCGCACAAAGAGGAGGGATCCGTGGTGGGATGGATCTCCGGAACTTTTCGGAACATGTCCGCGTCTCGAGCGTTGTCGGTGACGGCGGCGGCTGCGGTGGGCGGCGGCGTTTTGTTCGTCACCGGGGGACTCGCGGCACCCGCGGTGGTGGCGTCGCTCGCGTCCATGGGCGCCGCGGGTGGGATACTGGGCACGGCGGCGCTCTCCATGGGCACTTTATTGGCGTACTTTGGCGGCGCCGGCGGGATATCCATGATATTCGGTGGAGTCGGCGCCGGCTTAACCGGGTGGAGGATGCTGAACCGCACCTCGGGTTTGTCCCAGTTTGCGTTTTTACCCGTGCGGGGAACCGGCGCGGGTATGAGCGTCTACCTGTTCGTCCCGGGGTTCCTGAGGGACCCCGCGGATCTGTTTCGAACGTGGGGCGCCACGGATGGTGAGTTTCTTTTATTCACGTATGGGCAATTCGAGTGACGGCGTGTTTTGTTCACAGGCGTGTATTCGGTCATGCTCAAGCTGCCGAAGAGGTCCGACGTGACTGGTTCGATCGACGACGACGACGACGTGAAGGGTTCGCTCGTGGCGGGCCTCGGCATGTGGCTCAAGCGTGACGTCGACACCCGGGAGGTGTTCGTGTCGTGGATTGACCCGGGCGGCGTGGCGGACAGGGCGGGGGTGGCGGAGGGGTCGGTGCTCACGGCGCTGGCCACTCGAGTCGACGCACCCGACTCACCAAATGACCCTTCAGACGACGACACAGACACGGATACGGCGCGTCAACACGCGCCGATCGTTCGCAGAGTCCGCGGCGGCGGTGACGATTCGAACGATACCACCGCGCTGTCGCTGTCGCAAGTTCGCGCGGTTCTCGCGGGTAAGGACCGCACACGGTCGGGTGAGAAACTCTCGGAAATCTCCGACGAAATGTCAGGATCGGGCGACGGCGTGGTGGTGGCTGAGCTGTGGCTCCGTCGTAACCTCGCCGCCGGCGACGACGTGGAGAAGATCGCCAAGCGTCGCGGTCTACCCAAGCTGAAGCTGTTCAGGCGGAAGGCTGAGTTGAAACGGAAGGCTAAGCTGGCGGAGGCGATGGTGGGCGCGAGCCAGGCGCCGGCGGCAACCGCGGGCGAAGTGGAAGACGCGGAAGATGACGTGAAAGAAGACGTGGATAACGATGACGAAGATGACGAAGATGACGACGACGACGACAACGACGATACCGACGATACCGACGACGATACCGAAGCCCCAAAGGAGGATACAAAGGCTTCAAAGTCAGCCTCCCAGTCGCCGCCGTCGCCGCCGAGCGTCCAGCACAAGTGGCACCGCGCTGGTATAGACGCGCTCCGGTCCATCGGTCACGGCGTAGCCTCCGTCGCCTCCATCGTTCCTTTCGTCGGCAGCGCACACACACCTATAGAAGGACGGACGAAGGACGACGCCGCGGATGCCTCCACCGACTCAAACGGCGCCGGCCCGGGGAAGCCCGGAGATGAAAAGAAATCATCAAAATCATCCGCCGCCGCCGCCGCCAAACTGGCCGAGTCGTGGCCCCTACCCAACGGCGAGCAACACGTCGTCGGGTGGGAGCACGCCTTACTGATTGAACTGGGACTCGCCATGACGTCGTTCGCGCAGGACGCGGCGGTCGGGTACGCTGTGGGACACGGTATAGGGTACACCTCCCTCGCCGGCATAGCCGCCGCGGTGACCTGGCCCGCTTTGCTCCTAAAGTCATCGCAGTTCATCGATTCGCCGTGGGCACTCGCCGAGGCACGCGCGGACGACGCGGGGGATGCCCTCGCGCGGGCGTTGCTGGACCGTCGGCAGGGTACGCGCCCGGTGACGTTGATCGGATACAGCATCGGTACGTTTATTTTTGTTACTTATTGGCGATTAGTGGTATGACGTTCTCGGTTTTGTGTACAGGGTGCGTTGCGATTCGCCGGTGCTGCGCTGTGTTGGAGGCTGCCGAGGGTGGAGCCGGCCGCGGGCTGATCGACGGCGTGGTGCTCGTCGGCGCGACGCTCGATTGCGGCCACGATACCTGGGCTCCGATTAGAGCCGTGTCGTGCGGGCGGGTTGTCAACGCTCACGTCAGCGGCGCCGCGGCTTCAAACGATTGGCTCTTGGCGTTTCTGTACCGGGCCAACACCCAGGTGCTGAGCAGCGTGTTTAACCCGACGAACGTGGTGGGCGCGGCGAAGGGTCTGGCGGCGTGGTGCGTGGTTTCTCACCCCGGGGTTGAGAACGTGGACGTGTCGGACGTGTGCTCGCAGCACACGGACATACCGGACGAGATGCCGCGCATTTTAACCAAGTGCGGCGTGAGCTGAACTAATTGAACTGATGGAGCGCGACGAACGGAATTTATTTTACATAATCACGCATCGCCGCTGTTCACCCTCATCTTCCGTCTCCCGTTCGTCCTCTTCCCGTTCGTCCTCGTCCGCCTGGGCTGTTGGGTCCACATCGCCGATGAGCCTCCTCTTGAGCGCGCGTGTCTGCTCGACAATCACGGCGCGTCTGTTTCGGAGTTCGATGGATGAAACCGCGTCTTGGTATCGCGCCAGACCCGGTAGGCCGGATTGGATCAGTCGTGTGGTCGCGTGCGCAGCCTCGGCGGCGTCAACCTCCGTGGGATCGTCCGGTTCCTCGTTCTCCGAAGCTTCGCTCGGTTCGTCGACGTCTGTATCCCGACGCGCGTGTTTTTCAGTGTCTTGAGAGGGGGCACCGCGTGAGACATCCGCGGTGCGTTGACCCCGTCGTGACCCAATACACTCCTTACACTTAGAGCGCACACGACCGTGCTCGCAGATTTGTGACCCACCGCACTCCTTGCATATTGAGCGCACACGACCGTGCTCGCAGATTGCACCCCCACCGCACTCCTTGCATATTGAGCGCAGACGACCGTGCTCACAGATTTGTGACCCACCGCACTCCTTGCACTGATAGCGCACACGACCGTGCGGACAAGCGCTGCACACCTTGCATTTCGAGCGGTACTTCACCCCGTGCGGACATGGCCCCTTTGTGGGAGAAGCTCTCTTCCGCTTCGTGACCTGCTCTGCCGCATCCACATCACCCAGCAACTTGGCCTCGGCCTCAGCCTTCACAGCACGACACTCTTTGCAGTAAGAGCGCCGACGACCGTGCTCGCAGATTGCACCCCCACCGCACTCCTTGCACTGAGAGCGCAGACGACCGTGCTCGCATATTTGTGACCCACCGCACTCCTTGCACTGATAGCGCACACGACCGTGCGGACAAGCGCTGCACACCTTGCATTTCGAGCGATACTTCACCCCGTGCGGACATGGCCCCTTTGTGGGAGAAGCTCTCTTCCGCTTCGTGACCTGCTCTGCCGCATCCACATCACCCAGCAACTCGGCTTCGGCCTCCACAGCACGACACTCTTTGCACTTGGAGCGTACACGACCGTGCTCGCAGATTTGTGACCCACCGCACTCCTTGCACTTAGGGCGCTCACGACCGTGCTCGCAGATTTGTGACCCACCGCACTCCTTGCACTGACAGCGCCGACGACCGTGCTCGCAGATTGATGACCCACCGCACGCCTTGCACTTAGAGCGCTGACGACCGTGCTCACATATTGATGCACCACCGCACTCCTTACACTCGTAGCGGTTACGACCGTGCTCGCACTTGCGGCACACCTTGCACTGAGAGCGGTACTTCACCCCGTGCTCGCATGGCCCTTTTGTGTAAGGAGCTCTCTTCCGCTTCACGCCCTGCTCTGCCGCATCCACATCACCCAGCAACTTGGCCTCGGCCTCAGCCTTGACCTCGGCAGCGATCTCGGCCTCGGCCTCAGCCTCAGCCTCAGCCTCAGCCTCAGCCTCAGCCTCGGCAGCGATCTCGGCCTCAGCTTCGGCCTCAGCCTCGGCCTCGGCGCGCAGCCGTGCGAGGTCGGGGCGCCATATCGTCGTCATCGACCGTGACCCCCTCGAAGTGAAAGCCCGCGCTTTCGGTCTCAAGTTTTTATTTCGCGGGGCTGAAGATCACTCCGACATGAGCATCCACAGCCGGCGCGGTTGAACGCAAGCCGCCCTCCCGGGTGGCGGCGGACGCCGAGGCTGCGCTGGCTAACGCCGCGCGCCGAGGCACCGCCCGTCAAGTCAAAGCCGCGTGCGCCCTCGTCCACGCCACGCCCGGCGCGGACATAGATCGCAGGTCCGGGCGTGGGCAAGTCACCGCGCTTCACCTCGCGGCGTGGCGAGGAGACGCGCGGGTCGTCCGAGTGCTCTGCGACGCGGGCGCGTCGGTCACCGCGCGCGACGGCGAGAGCGGATGGTCCCCGCTGCACCGCGCGTTCCACCACGGGAACGCGCGAGCCGCCGCCGCGTTACTCGCCCGGGGCGCCGCCCTCCACCAACCCACCGACGACGATCGCAGATCACCGCTCGACGTCCTCACGCGCGCGCTCCGTCGACGTTTCGACGACGACGCCCTGGACCGCGACGTCGACGGAGTCCCACCGCGCCCGCCCGCGTCTCACACACACGCGTCTCCCGCGTGCGACCTGTACTCGTGGGGAAGCGGCGTCAACTTCCAGCTGGGCACGGGAGCCGTGAGCGAGCAACCCACGCCACGACGCGTCGACGACGTCGCAGTCGCCGTGCCAACCGCCGGTGACGACACAAACACAAAAGACACTAATGCAAACGATGAAGCAAACACAAACGACGCCGCGTCGCACAAAAGAGGGACGAAAGAACCGTGCGGCGGTGTACTCACCGCATCCGCCGGTAAGTTCCACAGCGTCTGCGCCACAGCCGACGGCGCCGTGTACGCCTGGGGACACGGCCGAGGCGGTCGACTCGGTTTATTAATTCAATCCGTCTTTGCGGGGGATGAAGCCGTCGTCCGACCTACCAAACTGAGGGAGTTTGGCAACTCACTTCGCGCAGTCTCCGTCGCCGCGGGGAAGCACCACACGCTCGTGGCCACGCGGTGCGGCGGCGTGTTCGCCTGGGGGGTGAGCAGGGACGGGTGCCTCGGGTACCTCGTAGGTGGCGAGGAGGGTAATAATGGGACCGAGTCTACGCGTTGGGGCCAATCGGGTTCTTCGCCCGATCGCGTCTCTTCTACGACATCCGAGGACCGCTTCGTTCCGACGCCGAGGCGCGTCGGGGGTGCGCTGAAAGGGATCCGAATCGTCGCGGTCGCGGCATCCAACCGTCACAGCGCGGTTCTCTCCGACGCCGGCGACGCTTACACATTCGGGAGCAACGCGAAAGGTCAGCTCGGGATAGCGCTCGGTTCCTCTCACCAACACACGCACCAACCGCGGCGAGTGGACCTGAGCGGTAAGGACCTGAGCCGTAAGGCGTGCGTCGGCATCGCGTGCGCCAAGGCTCACACCGTGGCGCTCACCGCAGACGACGGGGTGTTCCAGTGGGGCCACGGGTCTTGGTCTCCGCGGCGCGTGGATCTGGTCTCCGGCCTGGTCCGCCGCGACGAAGTCTTCACGCTCCACCAGGGCGTGACGTCCAAGACATGTCGAGGCGGCGGCTGCGTCGTGGCCGTCGCCGCGGGTGCGGCGACGTCCCTGGCGCTCACGTCCGACGGCGCGGTGCTCCGGTGGAGGAGCGACGATCCGGGACTCCGGACGTCATTAGTGGACGACATCCCGGGGGAGTGCGTGTCAATCGCGGCGGGGAAGACGAGGTGCGCGGCGGTGACCGCGTTTGGTGACGTGTACGCGTGGGATGGCGTGTTACCTGACACGGACTCCCCGTTCAGGGTGGACGGGATCAAGCGGTGCATCGGCGTGTTCGTCGGGGAGAAGCATTCGTTGGCGCTGCAGCGGATCGCCAAGCCGCCGCGGGAGAAAATTTTAACCCTCGGCGCCGAGAAGGACGAAGAGGAGATCGCGCCTAAGAGTCCCTTGGACCGAAGCTTCGAGTCTATTGACACCGGGTCGGTTGATGAGGTGACGGCGAGGTTGGACGCGATGTACTCGACCGCCGCGGACGTCACGTGCGCGGACGACAGCTGGGAGGACATCGCCGCATCCGATTCATCAAATTCGGATACCGATTCGGATTCTGATTCCGACCGCCGACCCCGCGTGTCTCCGTGCCCTTCGCTCAAGGACCTGTGCGTCCTGTCCGTGGCCACGTCGGTGTGCGACGTGCGCAACGCGTCGGACCTCGCGTCCTTCGCGGCGCACCTCGACGCACCAAGCCTGAGGCTGTACGCGCTGAGAGTGGCGGCGAGTAACCTCGACGCGGCGCTGGGCGAATGCGGACCCGCGGCGCTGGTGGAGTGCGACCCGGCGGTTTTGTCTGCGATGGAGGCGTTGATAAAACGTGGATGCGGCGCCACGTTCACGGGTCCTCCTACCCGCGACGTGTATGCTACCGTGGATGATACTACCGACGCGAATGAGGAAGATACCGACGACATTGTAGAGGATGACGACGAGGCGGTGTTTCGGGAGAGGCGCGACGCGGCTGAATTCCTCGCACGCATCCGCGCCGTTCGCCCCATCGAACCCGACGACGCCAAGACTGTCATCGACCGTACCGCAGGGAATACCGAAAGAGGGACAAAGCCGCGGCGGGGCCGGGGTCGCGGGGCCGGGGTCGCCGGTCTACCCCCCACGCCCCCGCGACTGGCGAATGAAACGAACAATTCCGGGCCGAGTTGGCTCACGGCTCCAGTCCGCGGCGTAGTGAGCCCTGACGTACAACCCGAGCAACACAACACGCCGGTTAAAGTGAGGGGCGCCGGGACCAGCAGGCGCGCCGCCGAGGCTGCCGCGAGCCGAGCGGCGCGGGGCGCTCTCTCGTTGTTCCTCTCCGGCGCTCTCGAGGAGGGGTTTCACCGCGGGGGCGGCGACGACAACGTGGCCTCCGCCGCCGCCGAGATTGCGCAGCGGAACGCGACGCCAAAGACGTGGAACACCGGTCCTTCGCGAACCGATGCTCCCATGAATATTCAGTCTGATATTGCTCCTGACGCTCCCGGGGACGACGATACCACGAGAGAGCGCCGATCGGGCTCTGGTCAAAGGGGTTTACTGGACATTCAACTCGCGCAGGAGAGGGAGGCGGCTGAGGCGGCGCTCGCGGCGCGGGGATGGGCGGCGACCGCGTCCAGATCCGTTCCCGGTAAGCGCCCGGAGTCACTCCCGAGTCGCTCCCAATCCGTGGATACCAACTCGAATGTATTCTCTACGTCAAATGGAGGCGGGTCGTCGTTCGGTACGTCCCCCACCGGTGCGCGGCAGTTCTCCCTCGGCGCGCTCATCGGTAAGAAGGGCGCCGGGTACGGCGGGCGTGGCGTCGCGAGACGGTCGAATGCCGAGCCGCCGCCGCCGCCGGCGTGGGGCGGACTCGCCGGATCGATCAAACCGTCGTCGAGGGGGTCGACTCCAACGACAACAATCAACGATTCGCCGTGCACCAACGGGTCCCCGTCGCTGCTCGACATCCAGGCCGAGGAGGAGGCCAGGTCACTTGCGATGTCCGTGTCACCCGGTGGTGTTGGGTCACCGTTCGGTTCGTTCTCCGAGCGCGTGAACCGCGGCGATGGCCATAAACGGCGGAGCCAGAACTTCAACTTCAATTCGCACCTCGGCGCGTCCCCCGGGGGAACGATGACTTCGTGGTACGTGCCGGACAGCGGACGTACACCGTCGGTGGGCCTGAGGGCGTGTATGTCGGAGGAGGAGGATGCGCGTTTGGCGCGGACGCTCGCGGATGAAGAGGCTGAGCGGGTCAAGGTTAAGGCGCCGAAGGACGCCAAAACCAAAAAGAAACCAAAAAAGAAGCCGACCAAGCCGGACGCGATGAAGGGTGGGGATAAGGTCACGGGTGACGGGGACAAGGGAAGGCGTCGGTCTCGGGGCTCCACGAAGCCCGCTCCCAAGGGTGAGCCAAAGGATGTCACGAAAGAGCCAAAGGATGTCCAGAAAGAGCCAAAGGAGGTCCAGAAAGGTCGGCGCAGGTCCAGGCCGGCGAAGGCATCCACCGCGGACGTCACCGGCGATGAGACGAAACAAAGCGAGTCGAAGCGGCGTGGGAACGGTCGAGGAGCGCGCGGGCGGGCGAAGGCACCGGCCGAGGGCGCCTCCAAATCCAAAGGAGGAGGTCAAGAGCAGCAGCAGCGATAGGAGGGTCAAAATATTTTATGATAATTTTTGGCAAATAGAAATTCTTCACTCTTCTTCGTCACTGAAATCGAGGTGCCCGGCAACCCTGTTTGACGAACATTTGTCATTGGTCCACACGCACGGCTGCCGGTCTCCCAACCAATGAGAGAACTCGACCTATCCAACCTGGTCGTTCGATAAATCAGCCCTCGGTCGAATCCCCCGCTTCATAGCCGCACTCGTCACGCCGAGCGGAGCCCTCGCGATTCGTCGGGCCCCACTCGCGCGAAAGGTTCAGGTTCGGAGTCGCGTCACAGCGCGGCGCTCGGCACCGAAGGCGGCGGCGCTCAAGCCGGAGGTGGAACCCACCCGCGATTTGTCACGCCCTGCAGCTTTACGCTGTCGCGGGGATTTACACTTGGGTCCAGTCAGCAGACCTACCGGGGGCGAACGCGTCTGGGACGACGTCGTGCGGTGGGTCGGGCCAATTTCGTCGCCGACGCGACTCACGTGCATCGAGGGAAGGTATCGGACGCCTCATTAGGATCGGTTAGACAATCAGCGTCGCGAGGTCCGAGGGATTCGGGCGCGGTAATCAATCGATCGCTGAGATAAGAGGAGACGGACGCGCGGGAGCACGATGAGCGAGCCGGCGCCCGACCAACCCACGCCGCCGGCGGACGTCACGACACCCGAGACGGTCGACACAGAGACGAAGACCCACGAGAGCATCGACATCGGGTTCACCGTCGACGCCGGCGGCGGCATCAGCGCCCCGCAGGCGTCCAGCGACCTCACCAACGCGCTCGCCACGCTTCGTCACACGTTCACCGTGTGCGACCCGACGCTGCCGGACTGCCCGATCGTCTACGCCTCGGACGGCTTCCTCAAGATGACCGGCTACCCCGCGGAGGAAGTGTTGAACCGCAACTGCAGGTTCCTACAGGGCGAGGAGACCAACATGGACGACGTGCGCAAGATATCAGATGCCGTCAAGAAGGGCGAACGCGTCACCGTCCGCTTGCTCAATTACCGCAAAGACGGGACCAAGTTCTGGAACCTTCTCACCGTCGCGCCGGTCAAGTTACCGGACGGTACCATCGCCAAGTTCATCGGCGTGCAGGTGGACGTCAGCGACAGAACCGAGGGTAACGCGGACAGGGATACCTCCGTCAACGCCGAGCTCAAAGACACCAAAGGCTTACCGCTTCTAGTCAAGTACGATCAACGGCTGAAGGATCAAAATTTTAACCGAGTGGACGACGTGGAGAAGGCGGTGCTCACGGGCGAGGGCGTCGACCTGGACGCGCCGGGTGCGGTGGCGGCCAACAGAGGCGGATTGGACATGGCCACCACACTGGAGCGCATCCAGCAGTCCTTCGTCATCGCGGATCCGTCACTGCCGGATAGCCCCATCGTTTTCGCGTCGGACGGGTTTCTGGACTTTACCGGGTACACCCGCGAGGAAATCTTGGGCCGTAACTGCCGGTTCCTGCAAGGCCCGCGGACCGATCGAAGGGCGGTTAATGAGATTCGCAAGGCGATCGACGAAGGCAGCGAGTGCACCGTCCGTCTACTGAATTACACCAAACAAGGCAAGCCGTTTTGGAACATGTTCACGATGGCGCCGGTGCGGGACGAGCAGGGCAACGTGAGGTTCTACGCCGGGGTGCAGGTGGACGTGACGGTGTACACGGACGACGCGGGTGTGACCAAGAAGGCTGTGACGTCACTGGACTTGGTGAACCAGGACAAGGACAGGGATGAGAACTCGTTCGACAGACAGATGAAGGAATACTCCAAGCAAACGGCGAGCGCGGTGGCGTCCGGCGTGGCGGGGTTGAAAGATGGCGACTTGCCGTGGAAGAACATGGTGGGCATCCTGCGCACGCCGCAGCCGCACCAGAGGCACGATCCCAACTGGGTGGCGTTGAAAGCCGCGGTGGACAAGCACGAGTCGGAGGGACGGGAAGGCTTATTGTCGCCCGATGACTTCGTCCCGATGAAGCGCCTGGGCAACGGCGACGTGGGCAGCGTTCATCTGGTGCAACTCGCGGGAACCGACGCTAAGTTCGCGATGAAGATCTTGGTCAAGCAGGAGATGCACGACAGGAATAAGCTGCACAGGGTGCGGACGGAGGGTCAGATCCTTGAGACTGTGGATCACCCTTTCGTCGCAACGTTGTACTCGGCGTTTCAGACTGATACGCACCTCTACTTCGTGCTGGAGTACTGCGAAGGCGGTGAGCTGTATGAGACGTTACAGAAGGAACCGGAGAAGCGATTTTCCGAACCCGTCGCCAAGTTCTACGCCGCGGAGGTGCTCGTGGCGTTGCAGTACCTCCACCTCATGGGGTTCATCTACCGCGACCTCAAGCCCGAGAACATCTTGCTCAGACGAGACGGGCACATCATCGTCACCGATTTCGACTTGAGCTACTGCGCATCCTCACGCGCGCACGTCGTCATGAAAGAGGGCAGCACGCCCGGTGCCAGAGTGCGGAGCCGACGGGTATCGCAGCGCAGATCGTTCGCGGGAGGCGGGCGGCCCTCCGTCGCCGTCGACGGCAATGGCGCGTCATCGGGACGGATGAGCTCATCGAAATCACCGCGGGAATCGCAGACGGAGTCAGATCACGGCGTGCCCATCCCCGGCACGCCCCCGGACATGACCTCCATGGCGGCGGCTTCATGCGGCGGGTTCATATCCACCAACGGCGCCAATCGCAGCGGCAAGTTTCCCACGATCATCGCCGAGCCGTTCGCGTATACGAACTCGTTCGTCGGCACCGAAGAGTACCTCGCCCCCGAAGTTTTGAACTCCACCGGTCACACGAGCTCGATCGACTGGTGGGAGCTCGGGATCTTTCTTCACGAGATGGTGTTTGGAACCACGCCGTTCCGGGCGAATAAACGCGAGCAGACGTTTCACAACATCGTGCACCAGCCCCTTGAGTTTCCGAGTACGCCGGCGGTGAGCGCGGAGTTGAAGGATCTGTTGAAGAAGTTGCTGCGTCGGGATCCGAGCACGCGGCTCGGGACGCAGGGCGGCGCGGAGGAGGTGAAGGCGCACGCGTTCTTCCGGAACGTGGACTGGGCGTTGCTGCGGTGGGCGAAGGCGCCGTTGGCGGAGAAGATCGGGCGGAGGGTCGCGCGGGCGAGCGGCGGGGATGGCGGCGGCGGCGGCGGCGGCGGCGAGGACGAGATGTTTCAGATGGACGCGGAGCAGTGAGCGAGCATCTTACCTCCGTCGGGGTTATTAGCGTGGACTCGTGTCTTTCGAATGAGCAAGAGCGGATGACGTATTATGTGATATCGTACTTCTGTTACAGGCGTCAAGACAAGCATTCTCACGCGTCTTCTTCTCCTCGAAGCAGCTTGACCAGTTTGTGGTCTTTAAGTTCGGGCTCGATGATCACAATCTGGTTGATGAGCACTCTGCACGCGTCCGGGTCTTTCCTGCAGTGCAGCTTCAGCGTGGCCCAGTTGAACATGGCGTCCACGCACTTGTCGTCGATCTCCACGCATTTTAGATAGTACGCCTCCGCCTCGTCGATCGACGCTTCGTCGCCCCTTCCCTGGAGGATCATGGCCAGGTTGTTGCACGAGTCGAGATGTTTCGGATCTAATTCGATGGCTTTGCGGTAACACTCCTCCGCCT
>Ga0302114_10000685_pt1 | contig 23343 bp, 28 predicted proteins | sample AG5_Surface_MG_FD_203107 | JGI IMG/M metagenome (GOLD analysis project Ga0302114, IMG submission 203107) | Marine microbial communities from Western Arctic Ocean, Canada - AG5_Surface | ecosystem: Environmental > Aquatic > Marine > Oceanic | place: Canada: Western Arctic Ocean | collected...
ATTTGATGTTTGTTAACATCATACTAAAGAACAACGTCACTATACACTACGATATTAAAAAAGAGCTGAAAATTAAGAAACAAGAACGTATAGCCAAGTTCCTCAAAGACACAATCGAAAAAAACTATCTTAAGATTAAATCAGTAGATTTAAAATTTGATATTCCTGCACTAAAGAAAGATATGGAATCAAGAACATCATTGCTGATGTCTAAAACATTTAAGAAATAGAATTAAATTTTTCTTTTAACCAATCCAATTCATAAGACAACTGCAAAGAATGTTTATCACCGTTTACTTCTTTGTAATATTCAACAGCATCTAAGGCACCTCTTTGTACAAGTAGTGCATATTGTCCTTTGCCTAGCTCACACCATTTCTTGAGTCTATATTTGGATTCTACTGTGGGTTTCATCTCACATAACTTGAGAACTTCTCTAAATGCCACACGCCAACTTATCTCTGGTGTTTGATTGAAGTGACTTGTGCCGCACAACTGAGGTTCCACTGTGTGTGGTTGTGATAGTGTAAAATCTAAACTAGGGTGTATTGTGGACAAACATAAATGCTTGTTGTATAGTATAACTGCTCTGTGTCCGTACTCCAATCCAGTTACAGGATTTTTAGCATGAAATATGTAATGGCAGGCATTCTTTAATCTGTCAGGTTGAAAAGTAAAATCAAAACTGTCTTCTAGCTCTATTGTAGGAAACACTGCAAAGAAATAATCTGTATCACTCATAGCGGCCGCGGCATGGTATGCCTGTGTTCTACCTTTAACACCTTGTATACGTTTTGCTCTGGGATATTTCTCTTTTAATACTTTCCAATATGCTTCTGCACTAGGTTCATCATATGATAGAAAAACTATGTCCATCGGCTTTGCCTGGTATGTGTGATCAAAATGCACCTGCCTGTCTATATCATAAAATTGCTTAATTTCTTTATTACCAGGTACTAGCATTATATCTTTGGTTTCACCCCAAGTATACATTTTTTCATCTTCCCAAAAACTTGGATAAAAATTAGGAAGTGTTATATCTCTTAAATCTCTATTAACAAACCAATGATACATAGAAGGAGTATCATTATAGTTCTCATAAGGATCTTTTAGTTCAAAGTATTTCGTATTAATCGGTTGAACTTCTAGAACAGGTGAAGCATGATAATTAATATCCTTAAAATCACGTAAAAAGTTTATACTGTGCATTTGCTCTTTGAACTTTTTGGTAGGGATTAAAAATACATTCCCTTCTTGATTCAACCCACTTTTGGGGTGTGTGGTGTACCAAACGTGCATTTGATCCTGTTCATGTTGCTCTGGAATATAGTTCCAATCGAAGTTTCTATCTAGTTTACAAAAACTTGCAAATAACCAAAAGTATTCTGTATCGATATCTTCTACAACACCTTTTAGTATATCAAAGTAACTGCCAACAAAAGGAACCTCTCTAGTATTTGTTAATGGTGATTTATAAAAGGCAATATCCTTAAATCTAACTTGTACACTATCAAACATGGCCTTTAAATTCCTTAATCGTTTTACAAATAACATCTACTTCGTCTAATTCTAAATGAGGATATATTGGCAAACTTATTGCATTTGCACAGATATAATCTGCATTTGGATATGAATAAAGTCCAGAATAGTTGCTGTCTAATATTTCTTTGTAATGTATTTTTGTTTCTATTCCTGCATCTGTTAGATATGCTTTTAGTTCATCTCTCTTTGATGTTATCATAACAAGTTTGTGATAACTTGGTTTGCCTTTTTCGTCTATTAAAAAATGTGCATATGGTAATTTTTCTTTGTATCGCTCATACACTGCTTTTCTCATTTTTTGTAATTTTTTATATTTGGTTAAAATTAGCAACAGTTGATTTGCATGATCATCGGCTAATAAACTGTTGTACATTCCGTTTCTTCTTAACGATAGAACTGCTTTGTACTGTTGTTCGCTATCTGTAAGTACCATACCTCCACCACCAAAACTTGGCATATTTTTCATTGGATCAAAACTAAACACACTAACGTCACCTAATGCCCCTGAAGGAATTTTTTTATATACTGCTCCTTGGGATTGTGCGGCATCTTCTATTAATGGAATTTTATGTGTTGTACAATACTGTCTAAGTTTTTCATAGTCAGCACAGTTGCCAAATAAGTTTACATATACCACTGCATCTGGTACTTGTTTGTATTCTAGAGCATCAATCAACCCCATTTTGTCTGTGTCTACAAATTGTATTTTTGCACCTATTCTTTTGATTGCATTAGCAGTAGCAACGTAACTTAATACCGGACACATAACCGTACTGCCTTTGTTTAGACCAACTGCTCTCATGGCAAAGTATAAGCCATCTGTTGCACTGCCGATCCCTACTGCATATTTTCTATTGTATGTTTTTGCTATCTCAGTTTCTAACTGTTTTAGATATTCGCCTTGCAATACTTGTCCAGAGGTCCATACTACTTTGGCTCTCCTTGTTAGTCTCCAAGAATAAGCAGTGTACAATCTGTCAATGCCATTATATTTTATTTTGTAACCAGTCATAATAACTCTGTAACCCTTCTCTTAAACTGAATTCTGGTGCATACCCTAATAGGTCTTTTGCACGGCTGATATCTAATGTACCACGCATAGGATATAATTTGTGATTACCTATGTCTTCTACATCAGACTTACTGCCTGTAATCTCTATAATTGTTTCTGCTAGTTTCCGAAGGCTTGTGGCATGACCTGCTGTTATATTAAAACTAACATTAGCTACCGACGATAATGCCGCTTGTATTATTCCCCTTGCCGCATCTTGTCTATATGTAAAGTCAACTTTGTTTTCGCCGTTGTGTAATGTGATTGTTTCATTTGCCATTGCTTTTGCAAAAAATTTAGATACAACTCTGTCAGGCATATCACCTGGTCCATACACACCGCTTGGTCTTATAATATTGTAATTTAAACCATCTCTTTTCGCAAACAGTTTAACCATTCGCTCACCTGTTAGTTTGGCTTCTCCATATATGTTTTTAGGTTTTGTATTCCCGTCTTCTTTCATGCCATCTACAAAATCTCCATAGACCATACTGCTACTGATGTAAACAAACTTGTCGACTCCAAACTTTTCTGAATGCCATAATAGGTTTGTTGTTGTGTTTATAACTTTAGGTATTCCTACTATAGGATCATTATCTACTATTTTTGCTCTTGGGTAAGTTGCCAAGTGTATCACTATCTCAGGACGATGTGAAAATGCTTTTAAACAAACAAGTCTATCTAGTATATCTCCATCAATAACTGATACATTTTTTTCTACCCAATTTCGTGTACGCCATTTAAACAATTTGTTTAATTCTTGTTTGGTCATAATTCCGTATGTGTCATTGTTATCAACCACTGTAACTTTGTGTCCGTCATTGGATAGCATTTCAACTATTTTTGACCCTATAAATCCTTTACCACCTGTTACTAATATTTTCATTATAATACCTTTACCTTGTATGTGTGTGTCCATAGGTCTGCATGATATCTGTCATTTACCATAGGTTGGCCCTTTATATTCAAGCTGGTGTTTAATAATATCGGACACCCTGTTGCTTTTTTCCATGCAGTAAGCAGTTCGTAAAACCCCTCATTATCCGTCTTAGACACTGTTTGTACCCTACTTGTGCCATCGTGATGCAATATAGCCGGACAGTCTTTACCATGCGTGTACGTCGCTGTATATTGCATATAAGGGGTGTTTTTTACAGCTTTAGGCAGGTCAAAATAGTCGTTTACATCCTCTTCTAGTATAGCTGGAGCAAACGGTCTAAACTTCTGTCTTCGCTTAATACCATTTACCAAATCCTTGATCTCCTCACCCCTAGGGTCTGCCAATAGTGATCTATTACCAAGTGCTCTTGGTCCAAATTCTGCTTTACCATTTGCAACGCCAACCATCTTGTTGTCTTTCAATTCTTTAATTATTGCGTCCACAGGATACTCACCTCCTATGTCATGTCCCAAGAATGGACTCTTCCAATTCAAATGTATTTTTTCTGAGGCCGCTATGCAACCCAAACTGGATCCTGAATCTCCTGGATTTGGTATTATCCATATGTTGTCAAACAATCCTAGATTAGCCAGTGTCCTGTTCGCGGCACAGTTCAACGCTACTCCGCCAGCGTATACCAAATTCTTACTGCCATACTTGGATGCCCTCAGGAAAAGGTCTGCAAGTATTTCTTCTATGACTGCTTGTATGCTCGCGGCTATGTCCATAACATCTGCTTCTGGGTGCCAATCGCTTAATCCTCTGTGTAAGTTCTTCTTCATTTTGAACGGAGACTGATGTACAAAGTCCTCGTATATGTCATCTTTGTATTTGGGTGTGCCATATGCGGCCATGCCCATCAGGATGTATTCTTCTTCAGCAGGTTTCAGTCCGCAACGATGTGTGAATGCTGAATACAGTATACCAACCGAGTGTGGATAGTTGATTGTTTCTTTTCTATCAATCCATACCTTGTCAGCAGTCGATATAGAAACAGTTTCCCATTCTCCTATTGCGTCCACTGTTAGTATGGTTGCTCCCTCTTCTTTGAATGGTGATGTAAAATATCCTGCCGCGGCGTGTGAGTCATGGTGTTTAACATACTCATCAATTTTTATTCCAAAGTGATCCAAATGCCAGCTAGGTAGTTCTGTGTAACTTAAAGCATCTCCCCATTGTCCTGCATACAGTTGTCTTGTTTTCTTTAACCAAGGTTTTTCATAATAAACAACTTTGTCAAATGGACCATATGTCATTGCTTCGTTAACTATTTTCCAATTGAGGAAGTGATCATTCTTGACCCTTGAATAACGTTCTGCATGTGCGGCCCATAATATTTCTCTACCATCTACTACTGTCATAGATGCATCGTGGTTCATACAGTTAATTCCTAGTATCTTCATAGTGCTTCTACATACCTTTTTAGTTCTTTGTCCTGTACATCTGCAGGTATTTCATCTTTGTAAAATATTTTATAACTGTCACTGCCGTATTTGCCTATACCATGTAGCATGGTAGCATCTTGCCCGTTCCAGTTTTCTATTTGAATGCTCATTTTATAGATACGACTTGCTCTTACATTTTGCATACCCAAAGGCTTTAGCATTTCTGCCAACATAGGTATTGTGCAACCTCTTAATAGACTGTGTGCAGTTGGATACTTTGCAAACAGTTCTGTTAACACAGGTTTTGTTTGACGTCTATCAACCTGATTCAAACATATAACACCAACCATGTGTTGCCATACATTCTCTACCTGTTGCTGTACCATTAAATCTTCTCTCATAGCTGACCTTCTTCTCTCATCTTTTCTCTTATGTCGGTTGCTGATATCTTTTGTGTTGCTTCGTCTAACACTATTTCTTCTATCTTGTAACCTACACCTCTGCCGTAGCAGATGTTTGTGATGTTTGGTACAAGTGTTATTATAAATTGTCCTTTGTATTGTTCTAGTGCTTTTTCAATGTTACCCTTTACAGTTTCAAAATCAAACGGATTGTCATCTACGCCTTGTACATCTCTGACCATTATGTTCACTTGTCCTGTTTTCTTTAATATCTCTTCGAACAGTTTTTGATGTCCACCGTGCCATGGTTGCCATCTGCCTAGCATCTGTGCCGTTGGTTTTCTATTATTCCAGGTCATTTTTTTCCTGTTGTTCTAACCAAATCATGTCTCTTATTTCTTGCACTACAAGGAATGCCCACATCTCTGCGTCCTTTGATGTGACCCTGGTGTTGTATTCTGTAGGTTCCTCAAACATTTTGTTTGTGTCTTCGAAACGACTCTCTTTGATTGTGTCCATCCATATGACATAGTCTGCACCAAAGTGTTCTCTTGTTTTTTTTGTGGGACACACGAAGTCTGCTACAACTGTCCTGTTGTTACTGACGGCTCCTTCTGCCAGTGATCGCATACGTAAAGACTGTCTTCTTCTACCGTCCTCAGAGAAATCCCAATCGTTTGCTTCTTTCCTAACTTCATCTGCGTTAAGCCATACAGCATTCAATCTCGGTACCATCATCTGTGCCAGTGTTGTCTTGCCTGATCCAGGTAATCCCATTATCAGTATCTTCACTAGTGATCCCTCCTACCGTCAAAGGCACAAACAAAATACAGTCCGTCCGGACCTGCGTGGACACGATGGAATACACCATCTTCGATCAGTACCACATCACCTGCGGCTACGGCAAATTCTTTATCGTCTAACTCCATCCGACCAGTCCCAGTGATGAAGTAATACACTTCCTCTTGTCCTGGATGTTTATGCCCAGAGGTGCTCTTTGCAGGATTCAACTCGGTTGAGCTGACCACAAGATTTTTAAGATGTGTGTTGTCCTTGACTATGTATCTTTGATCCTGCTTGACGACACTGCCTCCTATGTCAGTTATATTGATTTTCATTAGAAATCTATCCTTATTCCTAGTTGGTGATTGTCCCTTATCACATTGTAATTGTAAACTACGTTATACCCATGAAACAAGTTTCTATATCTCTGTGGTATCATTCTAGTTGCTTGATAGTGTACTAGTCCTCTCGCAATAAAGTAAGTCACTACTTCCGCCTCACTAGGATGTTTGCCTAGTATCTTGTTTGTTTCGTAGTATTTGTCATTATTGGCAATCTCTAAAGTTTGCAACATGTCAATACCTTGCATCACATTAAACAAAATAATGTTTGCTTTATCTACTTCTGTAAGATCCTCTTTGTAATATTTTTTTAAGTCTAGTGCATTTGCATTAGAACAAATTAGTAATAGAACTATTAGTAACTTTTTCATTTTATTTTAAACCATCCTTTTGCTTTGTCCAATGCCTTTTCCCAATCTTCCAACGCAAGGTCATATTCAAAGTTTTGTGTTGTTTCATTTACTTGTAATTTTTTTGCTCCGTTTTTAATGTGAAATTTTTCTGCCATTTCGGTAAGAGGAGAAAGTGTTACTAATCTATTGATATGAGGCGAGTGTTTAACCATTTTGTACACTTCGTTAACCATGTGTTTTCCTCCACCTTTCTTTTTTGCCCATACTGTGTATGCTATTGCTATGTTGCCCTGTACACCTGCTCTGTGTACTGACTGCATACATGCATCTTTGCTCAGTGCTTCCATGTCTTCCACACTTGTTGGAATCTGATTTGTGAATGCAAAACACATAATAGCCGCTAATTCTCCTTGTTCGTCTTTTATGCCAAATATCTTTCTGCCATAAGACTTTCTAAACTCTAGGGTTAACTCTGGTCTCACTGGGTCTTCTGCACAGTCAATAGTGTCAAGTTCTATTAGATCAAACGTTGGCTCTTTTTCTAACTTCTTTTTAGTGTATGATTGAAGTTTATCAAAACGATCAAACAGATCCGTTATAGAAGGATGTCCTTTCCATTTCTCAAGTGTCTCCTTGAGTTTATCTTTATTAAGTATGTCCATTTCCTATTTGTATATAAACGGGTCTTTTTTCTTTAATTCTTTTAGTCTTTTACGATATGCAAGTTCTTGTTTTACTTTTGCAATAATCGATTTAATCCAATTAATCATCTTTTCCTCCTATTAGTTTTTTAAAAGTAGGTAACATTAACATTGTAGCATCTTTATGGGCTTTGTCTAGTGGATGTGTGGTACCTTTTTCATAATCATTGAGTGTTGCCCATTGGTTAAATCCCATCATCCTTTCACCAAACGAAAACCATTTGGTAAAATCAATCTCATTATGCAGTGCAGTCATCAAAGGATCCTGATCCTTGTGCTGTTCAAACTCTTTGTAGAATAGACTGTTGTCTGCCAGTGTGAACATGAATGGTATTTTCTTCTTTTCCAAAATGTTCTGTAACCAAATTATGCTCTTCCAACTTGTATAAGTTTCGTGGTATTCGTTTGCACCATATCTGTATATGGCTTCGGCAAAAGGTTTCACTCCTGTTTCTACCATTAGGTCTGCTCTTCGTTTCCATTCTTCTTGTTGTCCTTCTGACCCTGTTAATGCTTGATGTCTTTCATCGCTCGACATTGAGGTATCCCATGGAGAGATTGTGGCCCAACGTGTGTCTTCTAGTTCTCTGTGTCTGGGCATGGCCCAATCGTATCGTGAATTGAAACTCCACATTACCACAACGCCTTCTACTTCTTTAAGATTTGCTACTGCGTTGAACACTCTACGTGCTATGCCTGAATTGCCTGTGCCTGGTTTAGCAACACAAACACACTCTTCAGCTTTACTGTGTTTGTAAAGTTCATGTGCCCATGACTTTTCGCTAGGCTTTTTGCCTTTATCATCATCTGACAGCTCTGAACCGTATGTGAAACTGCAACCGCCTACTATAAAATTTTTACTCATATATCTTTAGTATGTTATTTAAAAGTGGAAACATATCTCCAAAATTTTCTTTCCTGTATGCATCTGTTTGTAGTATTCTTCTCTTTCTTTCTGCTCTTATCTCTGGTGTATCTCTGTCAGCGGCATTCATAAATCTTATGCTGGGTTGATAGTCTGTCAGCATACCATACCTATCCACTACTATGTCTTTGACCTGTTGTGGCAGTGTTTGAATATTAAACACATCTGGATCAAAGCAAGTGTTTACATAAAAAAACTTAGGTTGAAACTGTGCTACCCACAATGCCATTTTGGCCCAATTGAATACGTTGAATATATTCACTGTCGAACATATTTGAAAATCCATATTAGGAGTTTTCATTTCTTTAAACTTGACCAGATTTTGATTTACTTCTCGCCATTTAGCAGGATGTCTCTGATATTCAAAAGGCTCGCCCACATCATCAATACTAAACGCTACTTCAACATGTTTGAAACAACTCCATAGGTCAAATATTTCCTGTGGTGGTAGCTGTGTGCCATTTGTGTTGTAGTGTATGTCTATATTCTTGGCATACCCTTTTTCAACACAGTGCATCAATATTTTAAAGTGATCTTTGATCATGAACGGTTCACCGCCTGTGAATTCAAAGTACTCCACATATTTTAGATCCTCCTGCAACTCCTCAAAAAATTGTGGGTTACGTTTTGGCCATCCGCCTTCCTTCAGTTGTTTTCTTGCCACAAGATTATCTCCACCTTTGGCTGTTTCATAATCTATTTCTTCCTGAGCCCATTTTGAAGAACTCCACGATCCACATATTCTACATTTCAAATTACACACGTTGCCCAGCTTAAAGTCTATAAACTTTAGTGTTGGCTCGCTATTAGGTGTCCAGTCTGTTAAACTGCTACGCATTTTATAAATTGAGTTTTGCCTTTTAGATGTTTTGCCTGCATCTTCTTCTTGCCAACAGCTCTGACATCCTTTTGGACGTTCACCATTTCTAAACTGTGTTCTAAGATTGTCCATGTATTCTGTATCTTGTATAGACTTTAAACTTTGTTCGTACACTTTCACACCAGGCACACTGCCCTTGTACAAACAGCAAGGAGACGCACCGCCATTTACATCAACTTCTAAATGGTTCCACGGTAATGGGCATATGTTTGAATCTATATACTTGTCCACCAGTCTAGTACCCTTTCATCTCTGCTTAATATTTTTGTTATATCCTGTCTTCTAATCTTATCAATACTTTCTTGTCTCTGTTTTCCTTTTTTGGTTGGCATAAAGGTTTCTCTATTTTTTAAGTTCTTTATTACGTCGATTAATGCTCTCTGTTTGTGTGAGGCAAGCGGTTCCATGTATGCTAGTGCTTCGTCAATAAGTGTGTGTAGCAGTTCTTTAGGCAGTGCTAGTGGACTTAGAATCTCATCATTGCTAAAAGTAAACATAACTTTTGTTAATATCTCTGTGTCTAGCTCTCTGCTTAAATCAAACATGTTTTTAAGTTCTAGTAAACCGGGCATTGTAATCGTGTAATCTAATCTCATCTCCCTGGTTGTCTTTGCAACTGCCATTCCTTCTTTGAAGTTGCGTAACCACTGTTCATAGTTTAATCCGTCCCTGATATACTCTCCAACTTCTCCTGTACCGTCCAGTGATGAACATATCTGCCAGTCCTGGAACTGTGGCAGTAAGTCAAACAGTTTGGTTCCTTTGAATGATGTTCGACTTAGATTCGTGTTGTATCTCACATACACTTCTTTTGCAAATCCTAGTTCTATTATCCTCTGCATGGCTTTCCAGTGCATATCCCACATTAGGGGTTCACCACCGCACCAATATATTTCTTTTATTGTTTTTGTTTCTACTGCTTCAACAAACTCCTGTACGACCTGTGTGTCTTGAAACTTTATGATCTGTTCTCTTAAAGGTGACGCCATCCATGGTTGTGATTCTTTAGTCCATGTTTTGTTCTTCCTAGATTCTGCTTCCCAACTACTACTCAGCATGTCGCCACACATTCTACATTTAAAGTTGCATAGGTTGTTGAATCTGTAATCAAAACTGATAGTTTGCATTGTGGTCGCACCGGTCTCATCTGTGCTGTCGTATGCTTCGTCTACCCTGTCTTTGAACAGTTGATTCCAATATGATCTATATACATCAGTGTTTAACAGTTTGTGATCACATACTTGACATTCTGGTAGTTCTTCCCCTGCCATCATACGCAGTCTAACAGATTTCATATGCTCTGAATTCCAGTGTTCTTTCAGTGTTAGTGGTTTATATTCCTTAGCATCATTGCCTGTGTCTATGTATTGCTTGAAACTTTGTGCAGGCTCTCTGGATGCACAACACATACGTCTTTCTGTTTGAGGTGAAAGGTATGTGTGCGTCCATGGCGCCATACAGAATGTTTTGTTACCTTCGCTGGGCTTAATTCTTTTCATACTGTGCAAATAATTCTTTCCATTCGGGGAATACATCAGTAAAATTCTCATCTCTAATTTTATCGTACTTTCTTGTTTCTCCCACAAACGTTGGCAAATGACGAGTCATATCTTTTTTGTTCATCCAGTCTAGTGCAGATTCGAATCCTTTAGATGCTCTTGTTAAGTGATCCTGTGATTTTAACCATTCTATATGTTCTTTATATTTTGCAGTAACTTTTTCTTTTTCATTCTGTGGTAGTAAATCCATACGTTGCCACATCGGGTACTGTAATAGATTAAAGTTAAAGTCTTGAGGTTTAATAAATCCTTTTTCTACCCAACTTTTATGGAAGTCTAAAACGTGTAAGCAATTCGATAATCCAACTGTTGCAGAAATATAAAAGTCTACCTGTGGACAAACTTCCAACATTCGTTTTCTGTTTGCTACTGTTTCTTCCCATACAGTACCTTTACGCATAAGTTCTGCTCTAGGTCCTTCTGCATCTAAACTTGCACCAATTGATACTGAATCAAATTTGTTCCATAATTCAAATATATCTGTGCCTTTAAAATGAGATTTACTGAAGTTTGTGTTGTAAATCAATCTCACATGATACATTTTACGTTTGTCTAATTCTTTTAAGATCCTTAAGTGCTCTTCCATAATAATCGGTTCACCGCCTGCAAAGTAAAACTGTTCCACATGATCAAACTGTTCTAGTAATTGATCCCATATGTCATTGCCGCTTCTGCCTGCTTTCATAATCTTTGCATGATTAGGTGGAGCTCCTGTAAGTTTCTTGTGGTCTTCATACCAATTTGAACTGAACCAAGTACCGCAACTTCTACAAGCCATGTTACATAGGTTTGAAAAACGTATATCCCAATACTTTATTATAAAGTCTGCTGTGCCGTCTGGTTTTGTGTTCTCTGTCATGCTTATGTTGTGTCCAAAGTGTTTGTTTGAACTTAGACGCAGTGAAAAGAATCCTGAATCTTCTTGATCATAGCATTTTGCACATTCTCTGGATTTCTTATTGGCTAACATGTTCAAACGCATCTGCTTCATCTTAGGACCATTGAATACTTCTTCCATCGATTGTTCGTTTACGTTCCCAACATGGAGTTTATCTAGTGCGAAACAACAAGGGTATGCTCTACCATCTGGAAATGCATGAAGGTGCATCCATGGTAACATACAAAAGTTATCACTTTCTATCAACAACTCTTTTTCTCTAGGAGTCATGTCTTTGATCTTTAGTTTCTCAGGCTCTTTAGCCCCATACTCATATGCCATTGTACCATTCTCCTATTATTGGAAAAGTCTTTGCAAAGTCTTTTCCTGAACGTTTGTCGTATTGACTGTAAAATGCTTTAAAGTCTTTTTGTAGTTTACTCTGTTCGGCCGCACCTGCGTGTGGTGTTTTAACAACATCTAGATAGTCAATTAATCGTTGTGTTTGATTTACTTCCATGTGTTCTAAATGTTTCTCATTACTATTTAAAAACTTTACCAAGTCACCCTTAAATTTATTTCTTAGGTCGTCGGGTAGTACAAGCGGTGATTGGAAGCTCGGAAACCGTAATATATTCAATGTGAAGTTAACCTTTGGTCCATAAACTTTACTGGCACTCTTGAACCATACTATCTTCTCTAAAAGTTCGGGCAACGACTCTAAACACAATGCATTTATAGTACACATATTGTGAATCTCTGATGGTACTTTATCAACCATCATATGTAAGAAATTTGAGAACCATTCGCCGTAATCTAATCCGTCTCTGATGTATTCTCCTTGTTTGTGTGTTGCTTCCATGCTGGTATACAGATGAAAGTTTTTAAATCCTTTAAGTTTTGTTTTAAATCTATCAATAATACTCTGCTTTGCACCCAAATTAGAGTTAATTGCAATACGCATATCGGGATTCATTTTGTCTCCCTGTGTTTCTATCCAATCTAGTAGTCTCCATAAATTAGGTGACATCATAGGTTCTCCGCCTGTTATTCTTAATTCATCTAAACTTTTGTGTAGGTCTGTTTCCCACCATTTGTAGAATGCTTCAACGTAAGGATTTGTTTCATCTTTTTTGTATGGCTCTGCACTTTCATGACTGTGAGTAAAGTGATTACGTCCGTCAGTTACCATGTCTGTGTATGGTCCTTGCCTTTTAATGTTGTTTGCCCATGTAGAACTAAATGCAGGATTACAATATGTACAAGCAAAGTTACAAGTCCTATCAAATGCTATTTCTAATGTTTTAAGATTTACGTCTGTGTTAGGATCAGTTTTGTGTGCATAGTCTAATGCTTCATTTGTAAATATCTTTGATTTGTAAACCCTATCACTAATATTGTCTCTGTTAATATCTTCTATCTTCCAACAGTACTCACAGCCTTTGGGTCTATCTCCGCACTGCATTTGTTTACGTTCTGCTTTCTTCTGTACTGTGTTGTGTATTGCACTTGGATTTGTTTTTATTGCTTCTAGATCTATCTTATGCGGAAGTGGGTGATGACAACTTGTGGTCATTCCACTACCTAACCATATAGTCGCATTATACCATTTGGCTCCGCAGAAACTTGCACTCTTTGGATCCAGTATTTGTTTTTTATATTCTAAATCATTCATTTGCGTTTTTGCACTCCACCCAAAATTCTTCCATCTCGGGAAATGTGTTTAAAAATCTAGTAGTACGTCTTCGATCGTGTTCGTTAAAAAATGCGTAAAAATCTTTTTTATTTTGCTTACTTGCGTCTGCGTTTTTTTGCCAGTAAGCTAGATTGCGTTGCATTTTTTGAATTTCGAAGTCTTTGAATATGTGTAGCCCGTTATCCTCTCCGGAATTGTCCTGCATGTATTTAATGTTGTCCTTGTGTATGTCTTGGTATGACTCTGGTAGCATTGTGATCTGTTGCCATGCAGGTTGTCTTAAAAGCGGTACGTCAAACCATACCCTCTGATAGGTTGTGCTGTATTTGGTACGCAGTTCCAGTATCTTCTCTAACAGCTTGTCCATACTTGTTATGCTTAAATTGTTGTATGTGCATATGAACGTTATTGAATTCCGCACAGGAATACGCTCTAAGAATTCTTCCACATTGTCCATCATATAGTTAAAGTCTAATCCATTACGTATATACTCTGCTCGTTTGCCCCACGCATCCACTGAAACAAACTGCATCATGTGTTCCACTTTCTCTTCCATGCATATATTCTGTGCCATGTTGTAATACTTGGCTTTTAGTTTTTTGTCTGGAGGACACATATTGCTGGTTACGTTTAGATGTAGGTCTTTTTTGGGGTGGTCCATTATGTATTGGAATACTTTGTATGTGTTAACATCCATCATAGGTTCTCCGCCTGTCATACGGAAGTGTTTCAAGTTCTTGTACAGAGTAGGCCACCACTTCCAAAAAGCAGTAACATAAGGATTTTCTTCTCTGTTGGGTATTGGACGTCTTCTACCCTGAAAGTGTTCAGGAGCATTGTGCGGAGTAGTTGTGGGATATGCCCCATACCTGTCCGTTTCTTTGCCCCAAGCAGTGGAAAACTGCGGCGAACAGTAACTACACTTGAAATTACAAGCGTTGTTAAAATTAACTTCCACATACCTGGGTGTCCAACGTTCGTCCATTGGATTCTGTCGTATTGTTTCAAAGTCTTGCATGGCCCATGGTTCACCGGATCTGTACTGTCTGTCTGACATTTCTCCAGTGTCCTCTAGCTTCCAGCAATATGAGCAACCCTCGGGTCGCACGCCTTTGAGCATTTGTGATCTTTGTTCTAGTTTCTCTGCGGTGTTGTGCAGTGCCGCAGGATTATCCGCAAGTTTAGTAGGATCTATCTGATGCAGTGGCGGGTGATAGCAACTGTTTGTTAGTCCTGTGGGCAAGTGTAAAGATGTTTGGTTCCATTTGGCCAGACACATGGTAGGCGAAACGCTGTCCAATTTTTCTCTGGCTTCTAATGCATCTGATTTATAATCACTTGTACTCACGATCTTGCACTCCTGTATTCTTGTGTGGTGGATATATAAATTTCATAAATTTACTTTGACTCTCGTCTAATTCTGCCACGGGTAAATCAATTCTCTGTCTTATGCTCTCACCATACAGTTTTAAATCCTCATCAATTTTTTTAGGTATCACAGCATTCTCATATAGGTCTACCATTTTGTCTAAGTCTCTGACCTGTATCCATTCTTTGGTATCTATCGTTGTGGCATAGCAACCCATTCTTGCACCCAACATGGCATACTTGCCATTGTGTATGTCAGCACCCACAGTCATCCACGTGCTGAGAATTCTTAAATTTGGTCCCCATATGGTTTTCATAAAATCTTCTGGCTTGATGTGTTCGCCTTGGTTCAAACTCATTTTAACACCTTCCCTATATCCTGCTATCCAGGCTTGGAAAGGTTCACTGTTTATCACACTTGTGGAATAACAGTTGTGCAGGTTTTCATGTTTTACTGTCCAACAAAAATCTATCTCTGCTTTTTTGTCTTTGGCGTTTTCGTGTGTGTGCATGTTGAGGCAAGTTTCTTTGTCCCACCCAACTAAACCGCCATTGCCATAAACAAGGCCGTTGATACTGTTTTTTGCTCTCCATCTGTGTACTGCTTTTCTATCTGTTTTTTCAAAGTCTAGTGTTTGTAGTAAGAACGTTTCATCAATAATATTATCACCGTCCACACTAATAAAGAAATCTGTTTCTGCTGTTTCTGCCGCGGCCTTGTGTGCTGAATCAAATCCTTTTACACCGTCAACACGTTTTGCCCATGGTACCTTGTTCTTGAGGTTAGCCCAATTCTCTTCTTTATTGGGTTCCATGTAGCTGATGTACACAAAATCTAAATCACTTATTCTGTATCTATTTGCCATGCAAAGCCTTCCTCTACTATGTCTTTGGGATAATATGGATCGTTGTCATAAAAATTATAACCTTTGTCTGCTTTTCGTAGTTGCGGATACACAATGCCAACTTTGGGTTTTGGTTTCAAAACAAACTCTGTTGCTGACTTCCATTTGTAAGCATCTTCTCCATTACGCATTACTTCTAATTTCTTTTCCAGTGTTACAACCATACTTTGACCTGCTATGGTCACTGTGTGAACCTTCTCTTTGATAGGTTCTAGGTTTTTCATTGCCTCAAAAAATCCTGGCATCTAGGTCCTCCGGTATAGTTTTGTCCAAGTAGTGCCAAACTCTGTGCATTCGTTGGCTTCCAACTATAATCTTTTCATTAATTTTAAATGGCGACAAGTATTCTGTTGTTCTACCTTGTATGTCTGGTTTGTTGTGTACAAATTTAAACCACGGATAATTGATCAATTGCTGTTGTGTTGGGTCCATTATTCTATATGCAAGTGCATACACGACATCTGTGCTTGGGTATTCATCATGACAAGCAACCAACATTGTTTCTTTTACTTCTTTCCAGTTTAATGTTATTTCTTCGCATAGTTTAAAGAACTCTTGTGCATGTGTGCTTCTTCGAAAATAACTTAGACCATTATAAAGGTTGGGCAAATTATTTCTGATGAATAGTTTTCTATAAGATATATTTTTAATATTATTGTCTTTGTAATCTTTACAGTCCACAGCAAAAACTAAATCGTGTTGCCACAGATAATTCCACCACCAATCTGTATTTGCTGTCCACAGCATATCACTTTCTAATTTTATTGTGTGTGTAAACGGAGACAATTGAAATGCTTTATATTCATTTGCCCATTTAATTTTGTGTTCTGCACTTTCGTCTGTGTGCATAACTTTAACAACATCCACATACTCACTCTCAAATTTACTTTTCTCATCTGTTACAACACAGATTGCATTTTCTTTGTTGTGTTGTTTGATAGATTTTGCAAGTGCTATGCTACATTTAACATAATCTGTTGTATCATTGTTCTGTGCAAACCAAAGAAATCCTTTAGACATTGAATATCTCCTTGCTGATTAAATGTACATCTTGATTCTCTATTTCATTTATTTTGTCATCATATTCAAACACAATACCTGTGTCTTTTACTTCAAGTATTTTTGCAAGTGCAGGCAATGTGGGTATCTTGCCAGGCAAAAATGTTTGCTGTGTGTTTCCGTTGACTTGGTTCATTGCCATACTAAAGGCATAATCATTTCTGAAGTTAGGAAAACTTATTCTATAAAGTTTACAAAAATATTGATAATGCTGTTTGATATATTTGACCATATCAAATATACGTTTTGCTCTATGTGTCTTTTTAAACACTATCACTGTTGCCCATAGCATAGGTATTATTGAATCTTGTCTGAAATTATATACATCCTTGCCTGTGAGGTCATGAATTTTATCATGTATTAGAAAATCATTATCAATGTTTGTGTAGGTTAATAAGTTATCTGTGTAGCAAAAATAATCACAGTCCATAAGAATTGTAGTATCATAGGGAGAATGCTCATATGCGTAACATCTTTCTAGTTGATTCCACTGCTCTTTATTCCTTTTATTGCCCAGTTCTGGTTCTATCAACTTGTAATTGATCATTCCCAAGGGCTTAAACTTTTTAAAAGTTTCTGCATCTGTTACTATGGTGATTTCTAACTTGAGATTCTTTTTGATTAGTTCAACACAACGTTCTGCAATTCGATGATAGTCGTAGGTAGGGGTATTTGAACAATACAACAACACACCTGTAGACATACTATCTCCTTTTAAAAGTTTCGTGTATCTGACTGTAGGCGTTCAGTGTTTCTTGATTTCTCTCTAGTAATTTGTTAAGAAATTCCGTTGGATCTTTAATCTCGCAAGGATTGTTGTTTGTGTCCAGCACAAAAAATGTGTCCTTGTGTTCGCTTAAAGTTTTTACCAAACAGATTGTTTGGGCATCTGCTTTGAATAGATGCTCGTTGTGTGCAATTATCTGTCTCGATTCTGATCTTTCCAGTGCGTTCTTTTTTGCAACTGAAATATCATAAGATAGATCTGCTTTTTGTTTTAGTTCGCCTGCATTCATACCGTAAGTATACAGTAATTATGGCCAAAAGCCAACCAACTAAAAGTTATTTGGTTAAGTTATTATGATGTCGAGTTAGACACAACCGCAGTTGAACTTTCAACAATCGCTGAACTTAAACCCTGTGCATTTGTTACACTTGTAACAAATATTTGGGCTCTGTGTGTTCCATTTCTGTCCGGAGTTGCATCTACACTTGAAGTGTTACCACTTGTGTAAGTGTCATCTGCCGCACCGTCATTTGCTGTCGTCTTAACAGTCATTATCGTAGCTGAACCAACTGATGCATTCAATTTAACATGAACGTCGATGTAGTTAGCAGTGTATGGTGATGTTGCTTCTGTTAATCTAATAAGGTGTGTGTAACCTGTGCCTAGATCATGGAACCCATTTGCTAAACCATTTGTTGTTAATGTTTCGCCTGATCCTGATCTTGTTGAAGCCTGTGATGCTATGTCAATGTTACCTAGTGCCGCATACAAGTTAGTCCAGTTGGAGTCTTTAGTAGTTGCTCCACCGCCTGTTGCGCCGTTACCTGTTCTTGATTTTGCAACTCTAATTTTTCCACCTGCGTTAAAAAAGTGTCTCATTTTGTTTGCGTCTGAAAAAGTTACTGAGTGTTCTACTGTGTGTGCGCCTGTCCACGTTGAACTTGAATCTGAAGTTTGTTTTGCACTTGAAGTTGTAAGTGCTGTTGCACTTGTCGAACCACCTGCAACCGAAGCCGCTAGTGTTGCCAAGTCTGAGGCAACCGCCGACAAAATAGCTACTGTGTCACCTGATGAAACTGCTGATCTAGAAGTCATTGTATCGTTAGTGTGATTTGCGACGTTAGTGATTCCTGTCATTAGTGCGTTCCACTGTGATGCATTTACTGTACCACCCGCTGAAACTGTTGAAATTGCTGATTGTCCTAATCCGTACTGTGCAGACCCTGTTCCTGCAAAGTGATTGTATCCGAAAGGACTTGAACTGTTGTTAACGAATGCGTTGTATTCGTCATCTAATATTGTTGCGCCTGCTGTATATGCCATTTGTTAATTAACTCCTATCACACATTCTGTTAATGTTGTTTCTTCGTTGTATTTATGTTTGATCAACCTACCTATGGTGTTAAAAGCGGTACATTCGTCTATTTCTGCCACCCTTGCTTCACCATTTCCGGCACTCACTAAACGGTCACCCGCTTTGCCTATGCCCACTAATTTTACCATTACACGTCCTTTGAGTGCTATCATAGGATGTGTGTCATTGTTTCCTGCTTGAGCATTCATTAAAAACGCCGGACTGTCACTTACTACACCAAAAACCTGATCGCACAGCTCTTTGTTGCATTTTGTAATCTCTGCATGACCGCCTAGCATCACTACATCGCCCACTTCGGTCTCACAATCAGCTTCATATCTCTCTGCCAAGTCAGCATATTGTGCCGATGTTGATGTTGCGTGTACTATGTTTGCTCTTATATCTACCAGTGTAGCCGCTGATGGAAATAAATCTTGGTCTGATGCAGATTTAAATGCTGTCCAGGCACCGCCCGCATCGCCGGCGAATGTTTCATCCCATACCCAATATAAATCTTGCTCAGTTACTGTTGATGCTTCGCCTCTGTTTACTTTTAAACCTGAGTAGTTTGGCATACCTGCATTGTTAGATATGTTTCTGTTTAATTCTATAATGTTATCTTCAACAGATAGTGTTGTTGTGTTCAACACAGTGTTTGTACCTTCAACTGTTATGTCACCAACTCTTAAATGTTCTATTCTTCCTGTTGACCCTTGAATTCTTAATGCTTCTTTCGTTGTTCCACCATCATTTACTGTAAAAATAATATCTTTATCTTGTGTGGTTTGTGCAATAGTTAAGTTATCACTCACTAAACTCATTGTAATATCTGAACCAGCACCTAGTATTAAACCTGTATCATTTAGAATACTAAAAGAACTTGTTGTTGAATCATTTTGATCTGAACGTAGATAGTTTGCCGCGGCAACTCCGCCCAGTGAATCTGAGTTTGTAGCTGTGCCTCTGAATTTATTTGATGTTACTGCTGTTGATAATGTTAACCCTTGTGCAACTGTGCTAAAGCCTGCTGTTACTAATGCAGTTCCTGAAGTGGCTGTTGAGCTTGGTATAAATGCTATGTTGGATACTATGCCTACCACAGCATCATTGGCAATCATTTTTAAGATTGATCTGTTAACTCCTGTTGAGTCCTCTACAGAATCTGTTGAAAAAACTGTTTGTCCTGTTCCTGCAACTGTTGTTGGTCCAATCAGTGTCCAAGCAGTGCCATTATAAACATACAACTGTCTGTTGTTTGTGTCAAACCATGTGTCGCCTAGTACGGCATTTGCCGGAGCGGTTGTCGAGTTAGCTGTTGATCCAACTGGCTTAAATTTTGTTCCGTCGTAAACGTTAATTTGTTTGTTTGTCTGATCAAACCAAAGTTGACCTTGAATTTTATTGTTGGGAGCAGATGTGTTGTTAAAGTTTTCTAAAAGTTTAACAAGGTTTTCGTTTAGTTTCTCACCAAAACCTGCATAGCCTTTTCCTATAAGTGTAAGGTCAGTAGTCGCAACATCAATTGTTCCGTCTGCTAGGCTAACCAATAAGGTTCCGAATGTGTTGTTAATTTTATATGCCATATCTTATTCTAGTTGGATTTGTTGTCTCTAACTTCTGTTAAGAAACTGACATCACCTACTAATTTAATTAAAATTTCTGCATATTCTGGTGTCAGCATTTGATCCATCTTTGCCTGCTCTTCTGCTGTCCATATAGACTCGAAATTATCGTTGATATAGTCTGCTACTTCTTCTTTTGTTGCCATTTAAATGTACTCCTTATGCTTATTTATTGTTTAGATCGTTGCTTTTCGATTTGCTCGTCATCTGATATCCATTCTAAGTCTTTGGTGTAAGATCCGTCTAAATCACGCAAAAAGGTCTTAACATTACTCTCTGTAAGCACCATTTTGTGGTATTTTTGATATCGTTTGTGCAGTGCTTGTTCACCTGTTGCTGTGTAGACCAGTTTCATGCCCTTGGATTTTGCTAGTTGCATTATTTTATCTATGCACAGGACCAATGCTTTGTGTGTCTGTATCGGTTTTGCCTTCATATCAACCACAACCCACTCCATGAAAGAGAATGTTGTTCCTATACCTATGTACAGTCCTGCGGCACATATAGGTTTGCCCTCATCTTCCACAATAATCCCGTCCGGTGGTAGGCACTCTTTTGGCACCACACCAAACTCCCAGTCAGTCCACCACTTAACCAGTGTGTCATAATCAGTATCTCTATTCCATAATCTATCTTGCATTTTTTTGTATCACTATTCTGTTAATGTTAAATGTTGATTCGAAACAGTAACGCACTGCTTCTGCTACTTCGTCTGTTTTTAATTTAGGAAGACTTTCCCACATACCTTTTATCATATCTGTATCGACAACATCCGGACAAATATCATACACTGACAAAGGTTTAGTAAATAGATCTTCTTGTAGATCACTTACATATTGAATCAAATGTTCTTTGTGCCAACAGTACTCATTGTAGTCGGCACCATAATTATCCTCATCTTTACCTTCTGGTGTTCCGGATGTGCTTGTTATAACTGCAATCTTTTTATAATGATGATGAAATGAACTGTAAATTCTTTTTAGCAATTGATATTGTCCTGTACCTGCGTATGCATTTACTACAACTAGATCGCAATCTGCAATCTTTGTAATTATTGCTTCTTGGTTTGTTGCTAAATCATAGCCGTTGCTTCTGCTTAATCCTACAACTTGATAATTCTTTTTTCTGTACAGATCAGATATGGCTTTGCCTATACCTTTGGTATGACCAATTATAGCAATCTTATTTTTGTTTTCTTGATTCATATACATCTACTAGATTTTCTAGTCCTTCAAAACATTCTGAATAGTGTTGGTAATACTTTTCAAACTTCTCTTTAGTGTATAGTGATTCTTTGTAAAAGTCAATTAATAATGTAGTTCTCTCACCTGGATTGTTATTGAATCCGTTGTGTAGTTGTATGTCTGGTTGGAATACATACGCTTCACCTGTTTTCCAAGTGTACAGTTCCTGCTTTTTAGTTTCAGGATTCATCACATACATACCACTATCAGGTCCTCCACCATCGTCTAAACACATCTGATATCTCCACCCTCCCTCATCATCAGTATGATTACCAATTTTTGTTTCAGGACCTACAGTCATTATTGCTACATTTGTTTTGTACGGAAATTTTCTTAGTATCGAATACAGCATAGGATAATCGTTAAATGATTGACCTTCGTGTTCGCCTGATTGCACTCCCAATGCTTTCCACTGCCCATGCACATAGTCACCAGACTTGTCATCGAAGTCATCCGGAAGTCCCCTTACGCTGTCTGAGAAGTCTTCTGGATCTAAGAATATCTTGTTGGGTTGGGAATCAAATTCATGTTTGATCTCTGCAAAATGTTTTTCTAGTTTTAGGAAGCATTCGCCTTGCTGTCCGTGGTAATATGATTTATTAAGCATTTAGTATATTAACATTTTTATCATGTATCTGTCTATCATGATCTTGCCAATTACTAAAAAATTGTTCGCCGTGGTTGGTTAGTTCTTGTTGTTCACTCAATTCAAAGTAATCTGTAAACTCTGTGTTGTTAATGATAATTCTTCTATTTTCGTTACCAAACACATACACTATTACTTCGTCATCACCTAATGATTTGCCAAGTCTACTGTCTTCAACTCTCGTCCATGCGCCATCTTCTTTAACCATGTGTGTTCCTGATACTTGGATGCCGTTGTAATCATACAAATTGTCTATTAAGAATTTACCTGTTGCAAATACTTTTCCACCAACCGAAACTGTATCGCCTATGTCTACTTGCTCTACTGGTTTCAATGAACCGTCATGCATAGATATCATTGTGCCTGCTATGAAACAACCACCGCCACCTGATCCACCTGATGCTCCACTGGCCCCTGATGAGTTACCAAAGCCATTTGCTGTTGAAATAAAATTAATTCCTGAGTTAAACATGGCTTTCCATGCTCCACCTACTTTAATGTATCCTGCTGTAACCTGTTTCCATACGCCTGATGCTTTTGTAAACATGTTGTTAACACTTTTCCATGTGCCTGAAACTTTTGTGTTTGCTTGTACACTGACGTTCATCACAACAACTGCATAACCGTTTGATCCTGTACTTGCTGGACTTCCTCCAACTGATCCTCCGTGATAGTATGCTTCTCCTGTACCACCTGGTGTTACTCCTGATGCTAATACACCTGTGCCTCCAGTTTGTACCAAACTTAAACCTGAGTGTCCGCCTTGCCCTGTGTTGTCTCCAGATCCACCTGCTCCACCACTGCCGCCGACAAATCCGCCGCCGCCAGCACCACCACCACCTCCGTCTCCAGAGTGGCCTCCACCATTTTGTCCTAGTGTACTTGGTGATTGTCCGTGTGCTGAGTTTGTATTAATTCCCGATGTTGATCCTGAGTGATTACCTGCACCACCTCCACCTGACCCACCGCCGGCTATGTGTATTG
>Ga0302114_10000686_pt1 | contig 23308 bp, 12 predicted proteins | sample AG5_Surface_MG_FD_203107 | JGI IMG/M metagenome (GOLD analysis project Ga0302114, IMG submission 203107) | Marine microbial communities from Western Arctic Ocean, Canada - AG5_Surface | ecosystem: Environmental > Aquatic > Marine > Oceanic | place: Canada: Western Arctic Ocean | collected...
CCCAACAGGCGCCCGGCGGGGAGTACTACAGCCCCAACGCGCAGCCGATGCCCGCGTATAACCAGCAGATGCCCGGTCAGGACGTGCACTACCGCGGGCACCCCGCGGGAACCCCGTCGGCCGGTCCGATGGGCGGACCCGGGGGCGGGCTGGACGGGTTCGGCATTCCCGGGGGCTTACCCATCTCGCCAAAATCCCTCGCCAGGGTGGGCTTGGGCGCGTACGGGGACAAGGTCCTCGGCGCGGGCCAGGCGTACTACGCCAAGTACTTCGGCGGCGGCGCGGCGAGGTACTACTTCGACGTCACCGAGGCGTACGCGTGGAACAAACTCAAACTCGTGGCGTGCCCGTTTCTGCATAAAGGTTCGTGGGCCCGGATCCCGGAACAAGTCGCGGGTGGCCTAACGTTCAAACCCCCGCGGAACGATATCAACGCCCCGGACCTGTACATCCCACTCATGGGCTTCTGGTCCTACGTCCTCGCCGCGTCCACGCTGCAGGTGCGACGGGGTGAGTTTTCACCCGAGGGGGTCGCGGTGCACGCGAGCTGGGGTTTAGCGCTGTGGACCGCGGAGGCGGTGTTCGTGTGGATGGCGCTCCGGAGTTTGTCGTCGTCGCATAATCACGTCAGCGCGCCGATGATGGACCTGGCGGCGTACACCGGGTACATGTTCGTCCTCGTCGCGGCGGCCCTCGCGACGAAGATCCTCTTCCTACCGTATTGGGGTCAGATTCTCGCCGGGGGATGGGGCGCTCTGGCGTCCGCGGTGTTCATGGTGAAGACGACCAAGCGGATCATCTTCAGCGAGGCGAGGTCGCACGGGTTCGACGGGAACAGGCATAACTACGTGCTGCTCGTGCTGGCGGGGCTTCAGTTCCCGCTGCACTTCTGGCTGGGCAGCGTTTAAGGTGAGTAAACGCTCGAGATTTTTTACTTCGTTTTTGGTTTTTTCATCGCGGTACCCGTGGGGGGTTAAGAAGCACGGGCGCCGTGAGCTCACCGGCGCCTGCGGCGATACTGCCCCCCGAAATCAGAACGGATGATGTTTCTTGAGCGATGGCAAAGTGACGGCCACTCGCTTGTAAAAGGCGGTCCGACATTCCACTCGGTTATTCCGCACGGTTCCCCAACGTTTGCTGAACGTTTTTTCCCTCTCGCCGCCTCTCACCTCGCAGGCGCATCGAACGTGGTAGGGTAGTGTTGAATCGATCGGTCGTTGAATAAAAAGAAAGCCTAGATCGTCGTATCACGCCTTGACCTTCTTCTTCGATTTCTCCTTCTTCTCCTTCTTTTCCTTCTTCTCCTTTTTCGCCGCCTTTGCCTTCTTAAGTTCCTCCGCGTGCTCCCGCGCCTTGGTCGACATTCGTCTCAGCCTCGCAACCTCCGCTCGCAGCCCCGCGTTGACGCCGAACTCCTTCGTCTCGGAGAAGTGCCTGCGAAGCGCGGACACCACCGGATCCAGCCCCGCGCGCTCGCTCGATCGTTCGTGAATGTCCGACTCGATCAGCGAAGAGAGCGTCACGCCCAACGACAGCACCGAAGCCTCGCCACCCTTGGACGTCTGACGGTCCAGCACCGACGTCCGGGCCTTCTTGCCAACCCTGGGGGGCGGGATAGCGGGCCGAAAGTCACCCCGCACCGTGGAGTGGAGCCTCGCGAGCTCCGCGGGGGCGTGGCTGCCGAGCGCGGGGGGGACCGCGCCACCGAGCGGCATCCTCGCCACCTCATCCGCCGCAGCCGCAACCGCCGGGTGGTAGTGCATACGAAGCAACGACAAATCCCAAAGCACAGCCGCCAATCCAACCGCGGACTCCGGGTCGTCAACCGTCGGGTTGAACACGCCGGTGCCCACGCGCTCGTTCTCGAGTAAGCACCGTGTGCGGGGGTACGCGGCCAGGAGCTGACGCGACACGCCGAGCGCGCCGACGGCTTCACCGGCTTCGGCGCAGAGCGCGGCGCCCGCGAGTCTCTTCGCAAACGCGGCGACCCGCCCTTGGTCGACGTGGGAATACCCGCCGAGGAAACGCTGGAGCGCGCGGATCCGCAGCGTCCCTCGGTCGGCGTGGCCTTCCGCGGACCCGTCGGTTTCTCCCACGGAACCCCACCCGGCCGAGCCGGAACTCGGCTGGCCTAGCATGGCGTACAGCTGGCGGTGAAACTCGCCGGTGTCAACCTGCAGCGCCTCGCCGTGGCCGCTGAGCACTTCGCACGCGGTGAGCAGGCACCGCGCCTTTTGTGTCGTGGTCAGTACGTCGCCCGCGAGGAGCTGTCGGAAAACCTCCATGAGATCCGCCATGAACGTGACGGAGATGAGGTGCGTGAACTTGCCGAGGCCGACCAGCGCGGGGGTCATCAGCGGGAGGGTTCCGTTCCGCGCCGGGTTCTTCCCCGCCGCGTTTTTCAAAACCCGAAAGTACATCTCGAACGTAGCCTCGAGCATGCGGGACTGCAGTTTCCGTTTCGCCGCGTTGTCCATCCGACCTGAGCCTTCGCCCATGTCCCGCTCGAGCGCGGTTTCGAGATCTTCACCCTCCGAGTCCGAGTCGTCGCGGTGACCGAAGGACTTCATGCGTTCCTTCTCAGCCTTCTTCTTCTCCTTTTCCGCTCGAGCCTTGCGGATCATCTCCCGCTCGTCCGCGCGTGCCTTCCTGTTCTGCTTCCTGGACAGAACCTCCTGTTTCTTCTGGGCCTCGAGCGCGAGGATCCCTTCGTCGAACCGAATCTCGAGGAACGGGGACAGCGCCGCTGGGTGGCAGCAGCACCGGTTCTGCTTCACGAGTTGCGCCACCATGTGTAACGCCTCGAGGGTGGTGTCGCCCTGCATGTCCGCCTTGATGGCGTTGGCGATGGACCCGGCGACGTGCTCAGCCGCGGAGCTGTCCACGTGGCTCAGGTGGGGCACGAGCGCGGAGAGGACGTCGGTGCGGTAGTTGAAGTGCGGCAGCGCCTCCAGGAGCACGCTCAGGCACCGCACGGCTGTCGCGGAATCGGGTCCACCTTTCCCGCGCTGCGACCTGGTCTTCGCCTTACCCCCGCCGCACCTCACCAACACTCGCACGAAGTTCCCGTACATCTTCAGCAAACCGGCCTCGAAGTCCCGCAGCTTCTGCGTCTCCTTGCTCACCTTCATCGCGAGTTCTTTCTGCGTCGGCGGCCGGATGCGGTACCCCGGACAGACGTCTTTGAACACGAGCACCATGGAGAGCGCCGCTAGCCGCGCCACCTCCCCGTCCCTGTCCTCTGCGAGCAGGCACACGTCCCGCAGGTCCGTCCACCGCCCTTCCGGGTCCTCCATGACGCCCTGGCACGCGGCGCCCAACCGGGCCTTGACCGATTCGCGTCTTTCGTCGACGTCCATCTCCGCCTCCAACGCCGCAGCCGCCCGCGCCTGGCTCGCCCTGGCGCGCGCCGCCGGGTCCATGTCTTCTTCTTCTTCAATGGCGTCATCGTCGTCGTCGTCATCGTCGTCGTCGCCGTCGTCGTCCTTCTTCTTGTCCCACCACTTATCGGACAGTTTCTGTTTGTACTCCGTCTTGCCGAGCTCGGCGGCGAGTTCCTCCGCTTTCCGAGCCTTCTTGCCCTTCTTGGCGCCGCCTCGCTCGGACGCGTCGAGCGCCTTGGATTCCTTGTCGTGCCTGTCCCACTCTTCTCTGGCCTTCTTGAGCGCGGCTCGTGCGGCTGGGGTGATGTTGTGCATGTTATCGTCCACCCCCGCGCCCTCGATGGGCGCCGGCGCGGTGGGCGCGTGGATCACGGTGCCGTCCAGCCGCTTGACGGGCAGCGCGAGCGTCTTCGGTGCGGCGTCCTCGTGGCCGTCTTCGGCGTAGGTACCCTCCCACGCGCCGGCCGTGCGGGCTCCGCCGCGTTCGTACTCCGCGGTGACGTCATCCTCGTCCGGGCCCTTCTTCCTTCGCTTCGGGACCTTCCTGATGCCCTCGACCTCGAGCCTCTTCCCCATGAAGTTGGCGTAGCCGCGATGGGACTCGACGAAGGCGACGTCGTCGTCGTCGGGCACGAGCTCGTCATCCGAGTCGCCCGGAGCCGCGAGGGGAAGCTCCCCTTTCTTTCTCTTATCCCTCTTTCCCATCTCGCCTCGTCGTGTGGTCGGTTCGTCCCGAAGTGGCTCCGCGCGCCGCCGCCGCCAGAAATACAGCGGCGGTGGAGCATTTTGGAGGCGGAGTCGAGTCTCGACAGTGCCAAAACTCCAATCGCGGTGGGGCCATGGCGGGTGGACGCGACGTGCCCTTCCCACCGGGCCTCCTCGCCCACGCGGAGCTTCAACTGCGCCGGGCGTACGAGCACTCGGCGGGTGAGCGCGCGCGCGAGGTCGCCGATGGGCGGGTCGGCGACAACAGCGGCGGCGCGGCGTCGACGTCCACCCTCTCTCCGGCCGACGTCGCGGCGACCAATCTTTCGTCACCTTCGGACGGCATCACTGAAGCGCTCGATACGCTCCGTGCGATCGCCGTCGATGCCGCGACACGCGCGAGGGACGCGAGGGACGGAGGCGTAGACGGTGAAGTCGAGGCCAAGCGTCGACGAAAGCGAGGTGTGGATGGAGGCGCGGGCGATGGACCCGATGGAAGGGCCGGAACTCCTCGGGAAAAACGGAATCTCGCCGAGAGCGCGCCCGCGAGGTTCAACCGCGACGTGCGCTCGCTCACCTCCGCCCTCCGCGCGGACTGGACCACCGCGTATGAGCTCATCGTGGCGAGGACCATCGACGCGTCGCAGGCGGTGGCGCGCGCGGAGCAACACGCGGCGCGCGCACAGTGGAGGAGAAACACCATCGTATCGCACCACCGAACGCTCCGAGCGACGGTGGCGGTTCCGCCGACTGATGACTCGCCGGCCGGTGACCCACCATCCGAACCATCGTCCACGGACACGCGGTGGAGAGGGGCCGTGTCCGGGGGCGGGCTGGAGATGTACGCGGAGGCTGCGGAGGAGGTGGGACACCGCGCGTGGGTAGGCGACGCGTTGCGATGGTGCGCCGACGTCGCCACTTTCTTTGTCCTCGGCGGTGGGGCGGCGGACGCGGCGGTCAGGTCCGCGCGCCGCGTCCATTTCGAGGAGAACGGGACGCGGATGTCGGAGAGCGCGGAGGCGGAGCTGCGCGCGGCGTTGCGTCGGCGCTGGTCGCCTGATAGTGGTACGGACCCGAGGGTGTGTAGCGGTACGGACCCGAGGGTGTGTAGCGGTACGGATTCCAAGCCGACCCTGGTGGACGTCGGTTCGTGTTGGGACTACTTCCGTCGGCACGAGGACGCGTTCGACGTGCTCGCGCTGGACCTCGCGCCGAGACGCGCCTCCGTGTTCCGCTGCGACTTTCTGAACGTCGCCATCGGCACGTACGACGTCGTTCAAGCCGACGGGGCCCATGCCGATGCGGTGACAAAAGATGACGGCGCGGTTGAATTGAAGTCGATACCGCGGAACTACGCCGGCGCGCTGGTCATGTCGCTGGTGTTGTCGTACGTGCCGACGCCTTTGCAACGCGGCGAGATGGTTCGTCGAGCACGGGAGGTTCTGATGGATGACGGGCGCGGTGTGTTACTGATCGTGACACCGCACTCCACGGACAAAGGACACTGCGCGCACAAGGCGTTACCCGTGCTCAAGGAGTGGAGAGCGGCGATCGAGTCTATGGGTTTCGAGCGGATAAAGTACACGCGGATGCGAAGCGTGCACTGCCTCGCGTTTAGAACCGTCGGGGTTGGGCCGGGTGATGTAAAGACGGGTGACGCGCCGCCCATGCGAATAGCCTTCGACGGACCGGACTGGGAGACCAAGTCGTGATAGAGAGGTCGAGTTCAATTACGAGTAGCGCCTAAAACAGCAAGTCACTTCTTCTGAGCGCTTCGAGCCCTGTACCGCGCCCCTCCCTCCTTGAACTTCGCCGCCGCCTCGATCACCAGCATCCCCACGTCCTGTTTCTCCCCCCTCAGCGCCCTCGCCGCGAACACCGACGCGGACGAGGGCATGAGGGCGATATCCTCTAACCTAGCCGTCTCGCTAGGATCTGCAACGGCACCCGGCGCGGGCGTCGGCGGCACCTCGGACGCCCACGGCCTGTGCGTCAACGGCGACGCGGGGATGCTGGGCGTGAACGCGAACGCCTTCTTCTTCTCGATCGGCGCCGGTGTGTCCGCCGTTGTAACGCCCGTTGTAACGCCCGCGATCGAGTCCAGCTTTCGCTCCAGCGTTGCAAGCCTCGACTCCACCGACTCGGCGACTCGGTTTGGGTAGAAGCCGGTGTCGGCCTCGTGAAACTCACCACCCTTCATGGAAGTCGTCGGGGTCAGGAAGCTCCGTCCGGTCCTCGCCGCGAGGATGATATCCGCGGCGTCTCTGAAGGGCATGCGTGTCACCTGGCACAGCTCCAGCGCCGACATCACCGTCAGGTGCCGGCGTTCAATCTTCAGCGCCGTGAGGGACCCGATGTGGCGGTGCATGTTGATGTTGACGAGGACGTCCACGAGCTCCTGCGCGCCCGGGGTGGAGCTCTGTTGCTTGATCGTGATCGTTCGAAGGAGCTGCCGCGTCCTTTTCCCGCGGAACAGCTTCTGCACCACCAGCGCGCCCCTCCACAGCTTTTTGAAATAATCCGGGTTCTCCCGTCTGACGAGCTTGAGCCGGTGCGACTCCGCCAGCGACGCGAGCCCCGCGCCGTGAACCCCCAAAAGGCGGTTCATCGACGTCACACCACCCGCCGTCTTCACGCTGCTCCGCACAGCCTTGGCGTAGTGGATGATCGCCTCCCTGAATATGATCCTCACCACCATTCGCCGCATGTGTCTCGCCACCCTCGGGAATTCGTTCACCACCTGGAGCAACGCGTCCCGCTCGAGGCACAGCACGACGCAGTGGCTGAGCGTGATGGCCGGTGCGCACGCGTTCGCGAGGCCCGTCGCGGTGGTTTTGTATATCCTCTCCACCCCTAAGAGGGCGCCGGTCTCCTGTATGACCCCGCGATGCGCCACCAGACCTTTCTCCACTATGAACAGACAATCGCGTTTCATCGGGTTGGCCATGAGGTCCTCGTGCGGGGAAAGCACCAGGCTGGACAGGTGCGCCGATAGCAGCCCGGGTAACCGCTTGGGGCAGTCCCTGAAGATGGGCATGGCGTGCACCCACCGCCCGAACACCTCCTCCGCTACGTCCAGCCGCAACGAATCTGACATTAAATGCATCACGTTGGACCACTCGACCATCGCCCTCGAGTTGCGCCGGAACCGGAAGTAATCGCGGAGCTTAACCCGGAGGTCCTGGGTCAAACCCTTCTCACGCATGAACCTGTTGAGCTCGTCCATCTGCCGGTAGAACGTGTTGTTAGCCTCGTCCACGTTGGTGATGACGGAACACACGCTGCCAAGTAAATACGCGTACACCGCGCCTCCCATGAAAGTAGCCGCCACCTGTGAACAAAACACACGACGTCATTCTAGTTGCCAACACGAGAATTAAATATAAGGAACTCACCGAGTACAAACGCTCGGCGTTTGTCTCCGGGACCACGTCACCGTACCCCAGCGTGGACAGCGTCGCCACCGCCCAGTACACCGAGGCTATGTACAAAGACCCGTTGTCCACCGGTCGTATGCTCCCGTCAGGCTCCACGTTCTTCTCGTAAACGTTGAAGTACTCCGTGGTCCAGTTAACCCTCCGGTCCTCGGACATGGCCACCAGGTAAAACAGACACGCCATCCAGTGCGCCAAAAAGAGGATACCCAGTGAAAACTTGTGCAACGCCAGCGCCGCGTAGTTGAGCTCCCGGTTAGCCTCGAACCGCCGGAACACCCGGCCCACGCGCACGATCCGCAGCAGCTTGGCCAGCCTTAAAAGCCGAACCAGACGCAGAAACTTGAGATTCGAAGCCTCCTTCGACTCAACCGCGTAGGCTATCAAGTCGTAAGGTATCACCGCGAAGAAATCGACGGGGAACCAGCCGTACAGGTAGTTTCTAACAATCGCACCGTGCGTAGCCACGAGCTTGTTGTCCGGGGTGTAGTACGGCAGGAAGAACGTCACCGTGATGTCCGCGATGAACGCGACGTCCACCACCCTGTTGACCCAAAACAGCGGATCCGATAAAACCTGCACCCAGTCCACGCTGACGCTGTCCTCGTCCCAGTCCTGGTGAAACGCGATCTCGTACGGGGTCCATATCGCGGTGTACAGCAAACACAGCCCCACGAACAAGTCCCACCGGAAGATGAAGTCCCCGCGCGGGTTGAACAGGTACGGGGTTCGAGTCTCCAACCCCAACGCCGCGGCGTCCCTGGCGTCGAGGTTGTCGTTGTCCCGCACCTGCTTCGCCCACGACGGCCTGTCCACGGCATCCCCGGTCATCAACGAGAAGGGCTTGAGCTGCGACGCCTTGTTCATCGCCGTGCTGGTCGTCGCGCCCGAGACGTACTGATCGCCCGCCGGGGACTTACGCGTGGACTCGGGCACGGGGTGGAGCATGTCGCGGGGATCCACCGACGCCTGTCGCTCCATACGCGGCGTCTGTGGTGACGGTTCGTCTCCCTTGGTGTGTGTGCCGTCTCCCTCCCTGGTGCGTACGTTCGCCCACGTGTCCCCTTGACCCGCGTAATCGTCATAATCGTCATCGTTTACCCGCTTAGAGGAACGGTGCACGCCGCCGTGCACGTATCCCCCTGTCCATTGTTCCGGCGCACTCGTGGAATAACTCATATCCCCTTTCGCCGTCATGCTCATGGGCGTGCGCTCGTCCCCCTCGGCAGAGCCCGAGGGAGAGTGTGCCGACTCCCTCGGGGAGTTCGCGTGGCGATGGTTGAACGATGAGGACCCACTGAAGGGGTTCCCGCCCCGTGTGTGCTCCTGAGTTGGGAAGTAATGCGCGAGGTCCGCGTCGGACGGATCTCCGAGCTCGGTGGGAAGCGCCGAGTTTCCGCGCGTCAGGCCGGAGTTCTCCCGCATCGCGTTGACGGTATCGTCCATGGGCGCGATGGGAACGTTGTCGTGCTCGCCGATCGGGTGCTTGGACTGCGCCTGTCGCCTGTACCCGCCGCGCATGGGGCTCACGGGCGGCGAGACGAAGCCTTGATTGCTCCCGACGACTTCGGCGGACGCTTGTATCACGGACAGCCGCGAAGCCCTGCCCTGACCTTGCGTCATGATGGACTGCGACGACGGATCCTTCGCCGTGGGATCCGCACGGCCCATGCCGCCCATACGAGCCTTCATGGTGCCCGTCAATCGCCCGAGCTTACACCGCCCCTCGAGCGCTCCAAGAATGACCGGACAGTTTGAATTGTTTGTCAGTTCGCTGCGGTAACGGTCGCGTGATCACAGGTGAGCCGAACTTTGTTATCGCCACCGTCGACTCGTTCTCGTCGTCGGTTGTCTAATAAGTGTCTAAGTCTCAGGTGTTATGAACAATGTTATCGTCGCGCACGCACTCACGCGTCAACGTCCATGGACGCATCGATGGAATCCTCGAACAGCGGGTTGGATCCCTTCATCTCGAACCCAGCCGGTGTGGTGGTGGGCGCGGCTGGCGCCTCACCGTTTTCTTTATCCTTCTCCTCGCCAGCGACGACGACGAGGGCGGACGCGATGGACGCCTCCATCACGGGCTGAACCACCGCCTCCGCCGCGGTCACAGCCTCCCTCGCCGCACGCGCCGCCTCGTTGAGCCTGGCAACCTCCGCCGCCGCCGCCGCGAGCGCCGCCGCGTTGTCAACCGCGGGCAACACCCCGCCACCCGACCCGCCCTTCCTCCGGCCCATACCCAGGCGCGGCATCGGAGCCGGGGGAGCCGGCGCGGGCTTCGCCGCAGCCGCCGCAGCCTGCGCGGCATCCCCCAGGCCGCCCTCACCCCGCGCCACGACCCAGTCCACCAGCCTGCAGATGCCCAGCAGCCTCCTACCGACCGCACCCGCGGGGACGCGATCGATCGCGTTTTCAATCACCCGCGCCTCGGGCAAAGTAGGTCCCGTTCCGACGTGCGCGACGGACACCCGTGGGCGCAGCGCACCCCTCGGGTAGGCCCCTGACGCCATCGTGAGCGCGACGTCGATCTTCCGTTCCATGGTAAAGTCCGTGAATGACATCTCCAGGTCCCCGCCGGCGGTGCATCGGACCCGCGTGATTCGCGGAAACGCGCTTCGGCACTCCTCGGCTTCGTCCAGGATTTCCTCGGCTCGTCGCAGCCGCGGCGTGACGCGTTGCAACACGGCGGATAGGTCGCCGCCGCACGCGTCCATCGAGGTTTCGTTCCACGCCCACGGCGCGCCGGCGACCGCGGCGGCGAACGCGCATCCACCCTGGGGTGACACGCCGCTGCTCTCCGCGAGGGTGACCCGCCCGGCGCCGGTGCCAACGTCGACGTTGACGCGGAAAAGTCGACCCACCCGCAGCGTCAGTTCGCACCCGCCGGCGCCGGACAGGCCCTCCAGGTGCCACGGCGCCACGCGGTTGAGCACCGCGAGCTCCTCCCCGAGGCGCCGCGCCGCCTCGCCCGCCGCGCGCATGCGCTCGGCGGCGGCGGCGCGCGCGGACGCGCCGCCGTCGTCCCTCGCCGCCGCCGCCGTCTCGGCATCCTCAGTCGCCCTCGCCTCCGCCAACCGGCTCGCGGCTCTCGCAACCTCCGCGCCAATCTCACCGCCGCGGCGCTGGAGCCGCTCGATCGTGCCGTTCGCGCTTGATAGCTCGGACTCGAGCTTGCGGATGTGGGCCCTGCGCTCGGCGAGGGCGGTGAGAACGCCACGTCGCGTGGACAGCCTGGCGCTTCGCTGCGCGTCGACATCCTTCAACTTTGCGATTCGCTCCCGCAGCGACAGCTCCCGCGCGTCTGCGGCGAGGAGCGCCTCGTTGGCAACCTCGCGCGAGTGCTCCACGCTGGACGCGGTCCTCTCCAGCGCGGCGCGCGCGTGCGCGAGTGAGTCGGCGACGGCGCGCTCGGTGAGAAGCCTGTGCCCCGTGTGCTCATCCTTGGCGTCGAGCTGGCACTCCTTCTTCAGCGCCTTACCCGCGCGTTGGAGCGCGTCGACGTGGCCGGGGTCCTCCGACGCGGCGAGGCGGACGAGCGGCGGCTGCGCAGCCTCGACGTCGGCGCGTAGCTTGTCCACATCCCGCGCGTACTGGGACAGCGCCTCGGACATGTGCTCGTGGAGCGGGTCGAGCGCCTCGATCATCGGCGCGGTGAGGCAAACCAGCTTGAGACCCTCGGTGACGTTACTGGGCGGCGGCGCGGTCGCCAGGGACTCCATCGCCAGCGACTTCCTCCGCAGGTTCTTGGCGTCCATGAAGGACACCTCGCACGCGTGCAGGAACGACTCCAAGTCAACCGGCCGGGCGTTTTCGAGCAAGCCGCTGGGAATCGGGGGTAAGTCCGCGGGTAATCCGAGGAACCCGAGCGCCCTGGTATCGTTGACAGTCTTGGCGCCGTGAAGGGCGTCGCGCTGCGATGCGCCGGGGGTGAAGCGGGCGTTCTTGGACGCGGACCCGAACGCGGGGGTGGCGGCGGTGCGCGCGCCAAAGGGCGCCGCGGACTTACCGCCGGTGGTGGCGCCCCCCGCGATGTTGAGAACCCGTGATGGGGTAAACGCGGTTGGGAGCGCTCCGCCCAGCTGGGGCAGTGGCGATGGCTTGATCTGCGACCACAGGTTCTTGCCCACGCTGCCAAAGTTCACCGTGGCGTTACCGTGCGCCTTAGCCTTGAGCTTGGCCATCATCTCGAGCGTCTCCGGGCCTGGCGTGAACCCGTCGCTGGACTCATCAAGCGAGAAAGCATCCGCGGGCGTCGCGGCAACCTCGACACCCGGGGTGGGCACGGAAAATTGCACGGGCGCAGTCACCGGCTCGGGTTCACCGATGGATGAGCTCTTGTCCCAGGTATCCGCCATGGCGGTGGGTAGTGCTGAGATTTTGGTCCCAACCGTCGAGTCGGTGGCGACGGTGGCGGCGTCGGAGAGGGGCTGGGGCGCGTCGCCGTGTTCGCCATCCTTCATCTTGAGGAGCATGCGCATGGTATCGTCGCCCATGGTGTCGAACCCGCCGCTCGAGTCGGTCACCGGGTTGGTCTTGTCCGACTCGGTCAGCGGTTTGTCCCAGGTGTCGGAGGTGCGGACGGAGACGCCGTTGGTCTTGACGGACGCGGCGGCGGCGGCGGCTCCCGGGGGAATCTCGAAAGAGTCCGAGAGGTTCAGGTCCACACCCTCATTCTCCTTCTCTGTAACACCCTCGTTCGTCTTGTCATCCTTGTCATCCTTCTTGAACATGGCGGTGACCGTGGGGGTGGAGCCGAACGCGTTACCGCCGTAGACAAAGTCAAAGGTGTTGGTGCCCATGACGTTTTTACCCCTGCCGTCCAGATCCACCGTCATCGTCGCTTCGCCCAGCATCTGCGTCGCGTTCGGCATGGCAAACGGCGCGCGGCTCTTGCGCCTGTCCGCCGGGTGCGCGATACCCTGCACGCCCTGGATACCCATGGTCATGCGCCTGTTGCCCGGGGGCACGGGCGCCATGGACTTACGGGTGTTCGTTTTGGCGGCGGCGGCGGCGGCGGCCTCCGCGCCCTTGCGCTGACCGCCCCACGCGTCGTGCGCGCCGCCTTCGAGCGCGCGCGTGAACCCAAACCCGCTGTCGTTGGTCGGGGTGGGTGCACCCGCGCTGAATGCGACCGTCGCCGTCGGGGTCGGCGCGCCGTCACCTCCAAACTGGACCGTGGCGGTCGGCGTGGGAAACGGGCCAATCGGGAGGACGGTGGTAAACCCGAGGTCCATCGCCACCGTCGCATCCGCCGCGACAGCCTCCTCGACTTCCTCATCGGGCGCCGCATCGCTGTGCCTCGCCTGGTCCTTGGCGACCTGCGCGGCGAGGTGCGCGGCGAGTCCCGCGGCGACGTCCTCGGTGACGGAGCCCATGGGAAGGCCTTCAACCGCCGGGCTCGCGTCGCTGCTCACGGCGCTGACGTTGGTGATGTTCACCGTCCGCGTCGCGCCAGCCGCCATGCTCGCGTCGAGGTCGTCCTCGTCCGCGAGCGCCGTGAGCGAGGGAACCCCCGCGGTGACCTCGCCGTTCACGACGCCGCCGTGCTGGTTCTCCTTCAAACCCTGGAGCAGCATCATCGTGTGTTCACCCGCGGTGCCGAAATCGTCGATTGGCTCGGACGGACCATCCTCCTCGTCATCCGCGGCGAGGTCCGAGAGCCGTGGAACCTCCGTGGTGATACCCACGGAACCCATCTCGAGCGAGGTGAGGCCGGAGGTGAACGTGAAGTTCTCCGTCGTGGGCGGCTTCTCCGCATCGTCGCCCTCGTCCTCGTCGGCGAGCGCGGCTAAACCGGCTCCGGGGGAGTTCGTGGTGCTCGGCCTGCCCGCGAAGAGCTGCCCGGGGTCCATGGTGACGCGCCGCGGGAGGTGTTTGGTCAGGTCGAGCGACTGCGGGGTGTGCGCGTGCGGGGTAGGCGCGCCGGTGGACTCCGCGGGTCCGGGCGTATCCAGGGTAAAGTCGGATTGGCCCGTGCCCGGCGCCACCAAGCTCCGATTCCCGCCGCCAATAGCGCTCCCCGGCGTGCTCTTCTCCGCGCTGGCGCCAAAGACGCCGGGGGTGAGCGAGGACGTGTTCGCGGCGTCCGAGGTTCCCCCCGATCCCGCGCTCGGCGAGTCGCTGACGCCAAACGCGGCGAACGGGTCGACCCGGCCACCCGTCATCGCGGCAATGGCGTTGCCAGAGTTGACGATATTCCCCGTGGGCGTCTGCGCCATGGACGGTGAGGGCATGGACGCCGCGGGGGATACCGCGGGTGCGGTCGGGGGCTTTGGGGAGGGTGCCGCGCCGTTGAGTGAGGGCGCCGGGGGCGGGCAGTTAGCCAGCGACGCGGGCGGCTTGGGCGCGGGGGGAACCTCCACCGCCGTCGGCTTCAAGTTCAATCCAACGTTCATCGCCGCGGACTTCTCCGCCTCAGCCTTGGCGGCCATCGCGGTGCGCACCGGATCGGGGAACGCCTTGTTCTCGTCGCCGTCGTCCTTCATGAACTCGCGCACGGACTCGAGCGCGGTGTCCACGGCGAAGGAGACGCGCCTGTTCATGGATTGCTTGCGCCTCTTCTTGGCTCCCGCGTTCATCGCACCCGCGCCGGGGCTGGCCATCTTGGACACGTCGCTGAGGATGGAGCGACGACGGCGCTTGAGGATCTGCGCGTGAACGAACGGGGGAACGGGGATGGAGGGCGTCAGGATACGGATCGTGCGAGGATGCGAATCGTTTGTGGAGTCGAGCGCGCGAGAGATGGTCGGGGGGTGCATCGAATCTGGCGCGATGATGAATCTGGGACGCACCGAGCTCGGGGTTGGCTCGGCGTTCTCCTTGTGCTCCGCCCGCTGCGGCGTCGCGGCCTGCTTGCCCGGGCTCTGCGCGACGGGCGAGGGCACGGCGTTGTTGCCGTTCGGCGCCTCGACCGAGCTCGCGCGCGGCGAGCGACGCGTGGGCATTCCCCCCGCCATCTCGGAGCTCCCGCGCGCGCTACGGGCGGATTGACTCCTGTGTGTTTTTCGCGGTGCGAACGCCCGGCGAAGGTGTCGCCCTGGGGTCAGTCGCGACCGAGGGCGCGCTCACGTCTTCGCGAACGAACCGACGGTGTTCGATACTCCACTCGCACGCTTACGCTTGCGGCGTCGCCGTCAGCGCTCGCGGTAGAACGGCGCGCGTGTGGGACTTCAATGAATGAGAGTCGTTGCTGTCACCGATGCTTTTGAAGCTCTTCTTTCCCCTTTCCCCTTTCCGTATAAGAAAGTGATTATCGAATTGGAGTCTCGCTATGGGCAATTGGTTACAGCCACCTTTCTTAAATTGGAATTTCTTGCCCCCCAAGGTTCGCAAACGGTCGGCTCGGCTCCTCCGATCTCTCATCTCGCGGCGGGTCCGAGGTCTGCGGTCTCGGCGCGAGAAAGCGCCTCCTGACCCCAGATTTCCGCCATTCCCTGGTCGGCGGCGGTCGCGCCGACGACGAGCGGGTCACCACTTGTGCGGCCATGGCGAAGGGCAAGAGCAACCCGAAGACGCTCGAGCATGTGAAGCGCATGACGAAGCAGATGCGCAGCGAGCAGGCGGAGGCTACGGCGCTCGAGGCTGCCACGCAAGCGGCGCAGGCGGTCGATCGCAAGAAGAAGACACGGAAGGGTAGGCGGGGCGACGTCTCCTCGGACGACGATTTGGACGACGACCCGGCCGTCGCGCAGGCGGCCAACAACGGCGGGAAGAAGGGCACGGGGTCCCAGAGCAAGGTCCAGGTCGCCGGGTTCGGCATCGGATGCAGGGGCACCGGCAACGAGAAGGCGCGCAAGCTCAAGGAGGAGCACGACGAAAAAATCCGGCGACGGAAGGCTGCGAAGAAGGCCGCCGTGGACGAGACCCGACACAACCCGGCACGGGCCAACCACCTCGCAACGGACGACGATGAACTCGAGTGGCGGGTCCGTAACCAGACGGTCAACAAGAAGGCCAACAGGAAGAAGAAGAAGGGCGCACGGGTCGACGAAACCGATGAAGACGAAGACGTCACGCTGGAATCGACATTCGCGGACCTCCCCGAGGAGGTTGGGGACGAACGCGGGGATATCGACGGGGGCGATGCGGTGGGTGGCGGCGTGAACATGCGCGCGCTGCTCATGGGCGATGATGACGACGAGGAGGAAGAAGAGGAAGAGGAGGAGGAGGAGGAAGAGGAGGCGCGGGTGGAGGAAAAGTCAGACGCCGGCGGTTTCACGGCGCTCCTCGACGATGACGAGGACCTCTCGGACGACTTGCTCGAGGACGTCGACAACCTTCACATCGTCGATGATGACGTCCTCGTAACCTCGGATATCGGCGATGACGAGGAGGACACCGACGAACTCGGTCCGCTTCCCGGCGAGGAGGAGGAGGATATCGAACTTGACTCGTATGAAGATTCAGAGTGGGAGACGGATGAGGACGACGACGAAAACGCTCCGTTCGAACCGAGACCGTGCGAGTCCTTGTTCGACGGCGTGGAGCTTGCGACGGTACATGATAACGTGGAGTACATGCGCAGGACACACGGCTTCGTGTTTCCGTACCGCGGTAACCTGACGGACCCGGAGGGCGCGGTGGGATACCTCCAGCGGAAGATTTACCGGAGACGACAGTGCATCTTCTGCGGCCGTAAGTTCGGAAGCGTCGAGGGCGTCCGCGGGCACATGCGCGACAAAGGCCACGCCAAGGTCCGGTTCGAACCCCCGGAGGTGGTCAAGGCGTCCGTCGCGGCCGCGCGCGGGCTGAGCCCGGAGGAGATCGAGGCGTTGAACTATCGCCCCGAGTTGAGTGAATTTTACGACTTTTCACAAGACGCGATGGGGCTGGTGGACGCCGCCGCGTTTGAAACCTTCGACAAGGGCGGCATGGAGCTGGTGCTCAAGAGCGGTAAGCAGCTAGGGCACAGGTCCTACAGGCGGTACTACCGCCAGAAGTTTCGGAACGATTACGTCGCCAAGGGGAGCAAGAGCGACGAGGCCAGGGCGGGGGCCATCGCGGTTGCCACGCGGGTTGCGAGGAAAGAGACGCAGCGGAAAAACAACGAGATCGCGGTCAAGTCCATGCGTGTCGCCAGGGCTGGCGCGTCCAAGGCACTCGCGGCGCAGTACGGCACCAAGGCGCAGTTCGCGGATAACAAGGCTCGGCGCGCCATCGTGCATCACTGGGGCGCGGGCGGCGGCGGGAGCCATTACCACACGGCGGGAAGTAAACAGTTCCAGAAGGGCGTTCGCATCAAAGGGGTCATCTCGCGGCACTCGAAGCAAGGGGCTAAGATGCAGGCGGCGAGGGTGCAAAAGGCGCGGAATAAGGCGAATAGGGGGACGGCGTCCGTGGCGGTGCTCCGGTCCGGGTCCCGCAAGGGTTAGTCACACACATTCTTTGTCATGTCATCACACGACGCGTACACACGAACTGAAAATAGGCTCATTTCTTTCATCGCAAATTGTTTGTCAGATACACATCGCCCACACCCCGTCGGCGGCGGCGGTCCGCGCCATGGGGCCGCCCCCCCACGACGTGCCCACCGAGGCGTGGACGCGCGATACCCCGGTCGATGCGTGGCGCGCGTACGTTCGCGCCGCGTACGCCTCCAACCCCGGGCAGTGCCCGCTGGACGTGACCCGCGACAACATCTTCTCCTATAACCAAGGATCGATGTCGTTCATCGAGCAGGACCTTACGCGCGTCCTCCCCCCGTCCATGGCGTCCCAGGCGTTGGACGCGATGGATCGAATGAAGTTGAGTGACGCGTTCGACCTGCGACGTAACGTGGTCAACCTGAAGAAGGTGTTGCTGCACAGCTGGCACTCCTCGGAACCCACCGAGAAGGAGCTTCGGCGGATGAGCACGTTCTGGCGCGGGGACATGAGCTGGGCGAACGGCTTCGTCGACGTCACGAGGCACAGGGAGGTGTGCGTGGCACACATGCGGTGTAAGGGTGCGGCGCACGCGGTGTTCGACGGCCGCGTCATGACCAAGGCGATATGCTGCGTCCCTAGGCATCCCGACCTGGAACGACCGGGGAAACTCGCGGGTCTGCCCCGGACGCTCACCACGCACTCGTGGCTCGATCAGGCGCTGCGCACACTGTCGGAGATGACGAACGAAAAGAGTCCGAGTCCTCACTGGAGTCCTCAGGGTGCCGACCCGGGTGCCGACGACACGTTCGTCGACGCGATGGCATCCGCGTCGATGGATGCGGGATCTTCCGAAAAGATCTTACCGGGAACCGGATGCGCCGCGGACGTCAAGACGGAACCCAGCGACGTCAGGCGCCAGCTCGACGCCTTCCTCGCGGATGCCACGTCGGCACCGCACGGACCTATGCACGATTGGCCGGCACACATCGTCGGGTACGTGGAGCTGGTGATGGTGGCGAGGGGCGGCGCGAAGGCGCTCTCCGTGAGGGCAGAGACGGAGCGATACGCCCTTCACCTGTCGGACGTGTCGGACAAATTCGCCGATGCGCTCACGAGACTTCGTGAAAAGGTTCGATCGGTGGAGGACGTGCTCGTGCATGACGTGGGCGCCGTGGACGGTCGGTTCGTGGCTCGGGATGAAGTTGGTGAGAACGCGGTTGAGTCGTTGCGGGTAAGTTTCTTTTTATTTCCGTACGGGCAATTAGAGTGACGTCGTGTTTTGTGTACAGCTGGCGACGAGGCGGGACAAGACGCTTAACCTGTTGGAAGGGTGCGCCCCCGCGACGAAGGAACTTGCCTTATGGGTCGCGAAGATCGTGGATCAGCCTACCGCGCGGCTGTTCGTCGCGGGCGACGGAGGCATGGGAACCACCGCGGACTTCGTGCCGGAAGGTTTCGGCATCGGGCAGCTCATTTCGAGGCACAAGGCGGTGAGCGACAAGTGGGGGCCCGAGTGAGTTCATCTTAATTCCCGTAAGTGTCATGGGCAATTGGACTAATGACGTCGTGTTTTGTTTACAGGCTGCGCCGGAAGATTGAAGCCGCCGTGGAGGGCGAGTGGCCGCCGCGAACGCCCCTCATGTACGTCACGGGCAAGACCGAGTGCGTGCGATGCGGCGGGCAGTTCGGTACGCTGTGGATCGGTAACGGGCGATGCTGCTTCAGGTGCGAGGAGGGCATGCGTTCGCGCCTGGAGTGCCCGGTGAGCAAAAGGTGCCCGAGCGCCGCGTTTTGTCCGCACTCGTTACGGTGCATAGCGTGCGAGCGATGGAGCTGCGAGCTGTGCGGGGTGGTGTGCGGCGACGGCGAGGACGTCGTGGCGGCGGTCGAATGTACGGACCCGCACGTCGTGTTTATCGATTTCGACCGCACGCTGTGTACCACGAAGAGCGGGTCGAGCCCGCTGCGGGGGTCGCACTCGTTGGACCGGGAGCTCTGGGGGTTAGTTCGCGGCGGCCGGTGGGACGTGAGGGTGGTGACCAGGAACTCGCACGTGGACGACATCAAGACGTTTATGCGACGGTTCGCGGCGAACGAGGGTGGTGACTCACCGGGTGGTGACTCACCGGGTGGTGACTCACCGGGTGGTGACTCACCGGGTGGTGACTCATCGTTCGACGCGATACCGGTGCACCACGTGGGTAAGGGTGTGTCGAAAGGCGCGGTGATACGCGGCGCGTGTGACGAAAAGGCGTCAGTTGTTGGGAGCCCGGTCCGCGCGGTGTTCGTGGACGATAGCGCGGCGGAGCTACTGGATGCGGAGGTTGCCTGCGTGCCGGGGCTGACCAGGGTTCTGTTCAGCCGCGTGCTGGCGTGACGACGAGGAGAAGGGGACGAGCCGACGAGAAGAAAGAAAAAAGGCACCCGCCTGAAAAATCGTCCGTTTGAATAATCATCGGCATCTTACGCGGACACACACGTCAACGCGTCACCGATGTCTGTACACGTGTCAGCATCGGCGCCCCGCGCGTCCCTCCCATTGTCGGGACGTCGCGCTCGTTGCGGCGCGCGACACCCACCGCGCGTCGTCCCCTCCGCGTTCGGCTTCGGCCGCTCGAACCAGGGCCCCACGCTCGAGCAGATCGAGGCTGAGATCCGAAGCGCGCCACCGAGCACCTCCCCGGCGTCCACGTCGCGGCTCTCGCTCGCGGATGCGACGTGGAAGGTGTCGCTGGATAACCCGTTACCCGTTCGCGACCGCGCGGCGTGCGCCATCGCCGCGGAGGCGGTCCAGGCGCTGTGTGAAACGGGCCTGGACGGCGCGTCCCTCGCGGTCACGCTGGGCATCCGCGAGGCCATGATCGCCAACGGGTTCGGCGATTCGGTGCGCGCGGTGGCCGGGTACGTCTCCATCGGGGGCGAGGGCAGGGCGCACGCGTGGCTCGAGATCGACGGCAGGGTACTGGACGTCGCCGGCGAGGGCCTGGCGCTGTGCGAGGCAGCCAGACGGCTCGGGGTGGACTACTCCGACGTCCAAGACATGCGATCGGCGTTCGGCCCCGACGCGCTCAGGTTCGGCGGGTACACTCCCGACGCGAGGCGGCCGCTCACCGTGTTGAACCACGCGGTTCCCACCGGCGGTGTCCGCACAAAGACCACGCGGCCGGGTTTGACCCTGCGGGCACCGCCCGACGGTGTCCCCGGCGCGGAGGAGGCGGCGGCCATGTCACTCGGGTACGCGCGAATCCTCTCAGAGCCGAGGGACGCGTTGGGACGTACGGTGGGTGAGATGCCCGGGGAGGTGGCGGACGTGTTTCACAGGGTGGCGAGCACGCGGCTGGATCTCGTGGTGGACGAACGGCAGCGCGCGGCGAGGCTGGCTGGGGCGCAGTGAGAGACTACGGTACGAGTAATCTTGTAACTCTAACAACACAGCGGCGATTCTTTAACACTTACAGTAAGACACTCTCACCCGAGCGCCGTCTTCCAGTCCGTCTCGTCTTTCCATGGCGCAAATTGGATGCCGTCGTTGACGCTGTTGGTGTCGGGCATGTGGCCGTAGACCTGCACGTCCCCGGGGGCCATGTTGTTGACCCTGAGGGTCCCGTTCGGCAGCCTTCGTCCCAGCTTCTTGGTCCAGTGGCGGTTATAGAGGTTGAACCCGCCCTGGAGGAGCACGAGGTTCTTGTAGCCCATCTCCTCGAGTGTCTCCAGCGCCGCGACCGCGCGCTGCCGCCCGTCGCTGCAGCTGACCATGATCTTAGCCTCGTCCTTGTTCGGGAACGCGGCGGCGATGGCCTCCTTGAACCCGGCGTTGCGGGTCTTGTTCGCGAACACCTTGCCGCCCGCCGCGGAATCGAATCTGTACCCCGTCGACGTCACCATCGGAATGACGCGCACCTTGTGGGGACCGGACACGACGATGGTCTCGAAACACCCGCCGATCGTCCCCGGCGGCGGGTTGGGAAAGTCCCCGAAGAAGTCAATCTCGTGCTCGTCACGCACGTCCAGCACGTCCCACCCGTGGTCCCACAGCACCCTCGCCTGCTCCACGTCCGCGACGAACTCTTCACCCGAGTCGAACATTCCGATGACGCCCTTGTCGAAGTTCGGATCGCCGTACTCGGGGACCATGGCGATGCGTTCCGTCGCGGGCAGCGCGCGAGTGGGCGTGAGGCGGCGATGGGCGACGCGCGCGCGAGGCGCGACGCGGGGATGCAGGCACGGGGTGGTGAGTGAGGCGCTCATTGGAAGTGGCGCCAGATCTATGACACACGCACAAGATAAGGGACACTTAACGTACGAGGCGGTGTGCGTTACAACTGGCAGTGTACGAGCGCCTGAACGTCAATTAGCGAATTATCATATCACTATCTGGAATGCCCATACGAGAACTGGGTATTATCTAATTCAATTCGTTTTAGTATGGCTAGTAGTCATGATGTCTTTTTTCCAACAGAAGGGAATATTCTTCTGCAGATTCACAAGGCTCGCACACATCCCGCGCGCCGACCCATCCATGGTCGGCTCGCTTTCGCTTCCATCTCTGCTTCTAGTTCTCCTGTCCCTTCTTTCCTCGCGCGCGCATGACCTGGACCTCGATTCCTTGCAATACTGCGGCAAGCAGGCGCTTCCCGGGGTGGAGGACAATCTGAGCGGGGTGTCGGTGGACCCCGAGACCGGGACGCTCGTCGCGGTCATCAACAAACCCGCGGTGCTCATCCGGTACGATCCTTTCGCGTCCCCGTCGTGCGTTCTGACCAAGTATGAAAGCATCGAGGACACCGCATGCGACAGCGAGGGCGTGACGTTCCTCGGCGCCGGGCACGTGGCGGTGAGCCAGGAGGCGGATCTCGACGATTCGGTTCCCGGACAGCGCGTCATCGTTTACGACGCCGCGACGTTCGCATCGACGGGGGAGGCGTATCAACTCAAAGGGCTGGACGACGAGGGCATCAACCACAACAGTGGCCTGGAGGGCGTGGCCTACGACGCCGCGACGATGACTTTTTACGTCGCGCGCGAGGGCAAGGACGACAAAGACAAGATGGCGGTGTACTCGTTCGAGCGAAACGCGACAATCGCGGCGCTCGGAGCCGAGGAACCCGACGTGCAGTTCACCACGATCTTTAAAGGCAACGGCGCGTTCGATGACGCCGGTGTTTCCATGACCGACTTCGCCGGCGTCTCGTTCGTCAACAACTCCGACCCGTCGCTGCTGCTGCTTTCGCAGGAGACCAAGACGGTGGCGCTGGTGAAGATCAACCCCTTCGTCGTCGGAGGGAAACTCACGGTGCCGGCGGACGTGCAACAACCCGAGGGCGTGGCATGGGACCCGACGAATCGTCGCCTCTGGGTCGTCGGTGAGCCCAACGAGGTAATGCTCTGGGCCGAAGACTGCGCCGCATACGGCACGTTCGCCGCGGGATGCGAAGCCCCTTCGCGACGACCGCCGCCGACTCCGCCCCAACCGAGGACGTCATCCTCGCCCGTTCGAATAAACGAGGTGGTGGATAAGAGCTGCGACCACGGATGCGGCGATGAACTCTGCGGTGGCCAAGACTGGGTCGAGCTCTACAACCCGTCGGGCGCCCGCGTTGACCTCGCCGGTTACGTCCTATCGGACGACGGCGGCCCGAACGATTCTCACTCGTACCGCTTCCCCGACGGCGACGGCATCGATCCCGGCGGCTTCAGGGTGCTGTGCAAACACAGGGAATTCGTTTACGGAATCGGGGGCGATGACACGGTGTCGCTCTGGGACGACAAAGGCGAGATGGTCGACACGACGGGGCGGCTCTCCGAGGGCGGCGTTCCCGGGAACTCGTACGCCCGAGCTACGGATGGCGACGGCGCGTGGGAATACACCGCGGTCGGCGCGACGACGCAGGGCTCCTCGAACGATCCGACGGGGGCCGGCACCGGGGATGTGGAGGGGGGAGAGTCGGGGGCTTCCGCGTTCGCGTTCAGTCGGTCGGAACTCGGCGCGGCGGCGGCGGTCGGAGCGGCGGTCGGAGCGGTTGCGATGGCTAGCTTTGTTCTGTACTCCAACAAGGACGCCGCGGCGGAGAGGTGGCGCGAGTGGCGAGGCGGGGAGGAGCGCCGGCGTTTTCTGGAGCTCTCGGAAGATATTTAACGATGATACGCTAAAAATCGTTCACCGGACCGGCCCATCGCACGCCGGCACGCGTCCAGCGGGCCGAACGATCTCGCCCGATAAGTGGTCTGTAGATTGGAGGGTGAAATCTACCGGAGCGTTTTCTTTGCGCGGCTGAGACGCGCACGCGCGCGCGGCGTTTCGATGGGGGTCTGAGGGCGTTCTCCCACCCTGTGAATGCTTCGCCAGCTTCCTACGCGCGACGTCCTCGGTTCGCGCAGGTGGAGGGACGCGTACTTCGCCCCGCGCGTGACTTGCCACGTA
>Ga0302114_10000687_pt1 | contig 23302 bp, 20 predicted proteins | sample AG5_Surface_MG_FD_203107 | JGI IMG/M metagenome (GOLD analysis project Ga0302114, IMG submission 203107) | Marine microbial communities from Western Arctic Ocean, Canada - AG5_Surface | ecosystem: Environmental > Aquatic > Marine > Oceanic | place: Canada: Western Arctic Ocean | collected...
ATATCAGTTATAGTGCGTATCGTAGAGCAAATTCCCCATTCAAAATTTCGTATTGTTTTATACACTACTGAAATGCATTATATAATTGAAATTGAGGCGGGACCAATGCGCCAATCCTATAAATACCATAAAGACAAATTTCCTGATGTTCCAAGTGTTAAGAAAACTTTAACTCAGGAATGGCTGGAGCAATTAAGGGTTATTTTTAATGAGATGTACATCAAGTGGTCAGAAGCCTCAAATTGATTTTACTCGTTGGATAACAAAATTGATTGTCATCTGACGAGATTGTTATCGTTTACCTATTTTCATATTCCCTGATTACTGCTTCAATAATGTCTAATGCCTCTAGCATTTGTTCTTTTGTTATTACCAATGGAGGCGCAAATCGAATTATATTGCCATGGGTTGGCTTTGCTAACAAGCCTTTGTTTTTTAATGAAATACACATATCCCATGCGGTAGTGCTATCTGCGGAATCATTAATTACAATTGCATTTAATAATCCTTTTCCTCGAATTAAAGATATGAGAGCACAACCATCAAGTCGAGATCTCAACTCTTCTCGGAATAAGTTTCCTAAATCCTCTGAATTTTGAGCTAAATTCTCATCAATTATAACTTCTAATGCAGACTGAGCTACGATGCATGCTAGAGGGTTCCCTCCAAATGTAGAACCATGCTCGCCGGGCTTGATACAAAGCATAATATCATCATCTGCTAAAACAGCGGACACGGGGTAAACTCCTCCTGATATGGCTTTACCTAAAATTAAGATATCTGGACGAGCATCTTCAAAATCTGTAGCAAGCATTCGACCTGTCCTTGCAATACCCGTCTGAACTTCATCAGCGATAAACAAAACATTAAATTTTGTACAAAGTGATCGAACGCCAGCTAAATATCCTTCATCGGGAACAATAACACCAGCCTCACCCTGGATTGGCTCCACCATAAATGCAGCAACATTAGGATCCTTTAATTCATTTTCTAAGGCATTTAGATCATTATAAGGGATCAGGTCATAACCCGGCATATAAGGGCCAAAACCTTCATATGATGCTGGGTCGTCAGAACTAGATATAGCTGCTAATGTCCTGCCCCAAAAGTTGCCTTTTGCAAATATTATTCTTGCCTTATTATTTGGAATCCCTTTCTTTACATAACCCCATTTTCTTGCTAATTTATTTGCTGTCTCTCCGCCTTCTACTCCCGTATTCATGGGCAAAACCTTATCATATCCGAAAAGCTTGGTCATGAACTTTTCGTATTCACCTAAAATATTATTATGAAAGGCTCTTGATGTTAAAGTCAAAAGTGAAGCTTGGTCCTTAAGAGACTTTATTATTTTTGGATGACAATGACCTTGATTAACAGCAGAATATGCCGATAAAAAATCAAAATATTTTACTCCCTCAACATCCCAAACATAAACTCCTTTACCTTTTTGCAAAACAACAGGCAATGGATGATAATTGTGCGCTCCATATTGATCTTCTAATTCTATAAATTTTTTCGAGTCCATATAGTAATTTTTCTTCCATTCAAAGATAAGCTTAACAAACACGAGTATCTTTATCCCATGGTAATTAAGGATGTATTAATCAAACGTGCTGGAGGAAAAGGAATGTCCATTGGTCATGCCCCTGACGGCCAAACATTACTTGTTAAAGGAGCTGCTCCTGGAGATATCGCAGATGTTAGAATAATACGGAAGAGAAAAAAGCATCTTGAATGTGTAATAGATAATATCATTACGCCTAGCCCAAATAGAAGAGATCCATTATGTGAGCATGCAGAGTCATGCGGCGGTTGCAGCTGGCAGCATGTTAATTATGAAAGCCAAACAGAATTTAAATCTCAAGAAGTTCAAGATAATTTAACGAGAATAGGAAATATTGATAGCGGAGAATTCATCCCAATTATACATGCCCCTGAAGAATATAGATATAGGAATAAGCTTGAATTTAGCTTCTCTTCAAACCGCTGGCTTTCAATCGATGAAATAAATTCTGGAGTTGAAATAGTATCTCGTGAAGCACTAGGCTATCATGCTCCTGGAATGTGGGATAAAATAATGGACATTAATACATGTCATCTTCAACCCGAACCGTCTAACTCAATAAGGTTATTTATAAAACAATATGCTTTAGATCACGGATTATCATTTTATCACCCAAGAAAAAGACTTGGACTACTCAGAACAATGATGCTAAGGTCTACTCAAAAAGGTCAATGGATGCTTGTAATACAATTTTATGAGTCCCCTGAAGGAGATGGTATTAACTTACTGGATTCTGTTGCTGAAAAATTCCAAGAAATATCAAGCATATACTACGCTCACAACACTAAAGGCAACGATTCAATTTATGATTTAGATCTTAAATTGCATTCTGGAGATTCAGCTTTAACCGAATATATGCCCTCTGCTCTTGATAACGGAAAAGAACTTTCATTTAAAATTGGACCTAAAAGTTTCTACCAAACAAACCCAGCGCAGGCTCATAGACTTTATTGCGAAGTCATTAAGCTTGCTAAAATCGAAAAGGAAGACATCGTTTATGACCTTTATACGGGGACAGGTACAATAGCCTTATTCATGGCGCAAGTTGCTAAAAAAGTTGTTGGAATCGAGAGTGTACCTGAAGCAATTGAAGCCGCCAAGCAAAATGCATTGAACAATAATATTTCAAATGCACATTTTATAGTTGGAGATATGAGAAATGTCTTCGATGAGAAAATTTGGAATGAACATGGAAAGCCTAATGTTTTAGTTGCAGACCCACCCAGAGATGGAATGCATCCAAAAGTAATTCAACGATTAAATGAATTAAAAATTCCAAGAATTATTTACGTTTCTTGTAATTCTGCAACTCAAGCTAGAGATTTAAGTATTCTAAATGAAATTTACAAAGTAGATTTAATTCAACCCATTGACATGTTTCCACAAACTCACCACGTTGAAAACATTCTATCATTGAGTCTTCGTTACTGATTTTATTGATTCTTGAATTTGAGTCAAACCATTTGTTTTTGTCACTAAATTGCAATTATGACAGATAGAACCTTAATACTTGACCCGGCAAGACTTGATAGAGTGATTACTCGTATGGCTTGGCAAATACTTGAATTGAATTCAAATGAAAAAGATTTCCATCTTGTTGGTATCAGTAAATCTGGTTTTAAACTTTCCGAAAGACTATTGATTTGTTTAAATGAAATCTATGATGGGAAAGTTATTCTCACTGAGATTTCAATAAATAAAAGAAATCCTTCAAAAGGGCCAACTTTGTGTAAACTATCGCCACAAGAATTTGAAGGAAAATCCATTGTTGTTGTAGATGATGTTCTGAACTCTGGAGGAACACTTATATATGCTGTCAACTACTTCCTACAAGCAAAAATAGAGCGGTTATCTACAGCTGTACTAATAGATAGGAATCATAAAAAATACCCTATAAAAGCTGATATAAAAGGAGTTAGCTTGAGCACAAGTTATCAGGACAGAGTTGAAGTCAACTTTGAAAGCCCATCAGCAGTATATCTAGTCTAGGTTAGTTGTTTCTGAACCAACTTCGAAGAACTCTACATTCTCGTTTGATAGGTGAATAATTCGTGATATCTCCCTTCATAGGCAAGTAATTCTTCATGTTTTCCACGTTCAACAATGTCACCATTTTCGATTACTAAAATCTGATCTGCTTTTTGAATTGTACTAAGTCGGTGAGCAATGACAAAAGTAGTTCTGTCCTTCATCAATAAACTAAGACTTTTTTGAATAAACGCCTCGCTTTGTGTATCTAAATTTGAAGTAGCCTCATCCAAAATAACAATCTTAGGTTTCGCTAGTAAAGCCCTTGCAATGGAAATTCTTTGTCTTTGACCTCCAGATAATTTGACTCCACGTTCACCAATAAGAGTGTCTATTCCCTTTTCAAAACGATCAGTGAATTCATCTACATAAGCTCCTTGTATTGCTTGCTCAAGTTCCATTTCGGTAGCATCGGGTCGTGGAAACAGAATGTTTTCTTTTATTGTGCCCTCATATAAGAAATCATCTTGAAGCACAACTCCTAATTGATTTCTATAACTTCTAAGGTCGACCTTTGATAAATCGACACCATCAATTAACACTTCTCCTGAATTTGGATTTAAGAATGCCGCAACTAATCCCGCAATAGTTGATTTTCCGGAACCAGAAGAACCTACCATAGCAATGACACTTCCCTTTGGGACCTCAAATGAAATATCAGGTAATACGTTTACTTTATCATTGTAGGAGAAAGAAACATTTTTAAAGGAAATGTTTCCTTCAATTTGACCAAGAACTATTTTACGATTTTCAGGATCATTTTCTTCAGGCAAGTTCATTAACTCCTGAGTTCTGTCTAGACCGGCAAAAGCCTCGGTAAGTTGACTCCCAATGTTACTCATTTGGACAATAGGTGCAATCATAAAGCCCAAAAAAAGTGTAAATGAAACAAACTCACCGTACGTCATGCTATTATTCATTATAAAATAACCTCCCATCCCCATGATGCCAGCGGATGCAAGTCCTAGTAAAAAAGTAGAGGAACTAGTTATAAATGCCGTGGTTGTTAAGCTTTTTTTTACATTTTGAAATAAATTATCTACCCCGTTTTCAAAGACTTTTTGCTCTTGTAATTCTGCATTGAAACCTTTTATCACACGAATTCCGTTTAAAGTTTCAGTTAAACGACCTGTAACTTCAGCATTAATCTTTCCTCGAACTCTGAAAATAGGACGTATATAACTAAATGATTTTAAAGCAATTATAGCGAAAATTGAAACTGGAACAAGAACAAATAAGGTCATTTGTGCATTTATGTTTATTAGTATAATAAAGGAAATAATTGCACTAATACTTCCGCCAATTAGTTGAACTAACCCGGTACCAACTAAATTTCGAACACCCTCTACATCTGTCATCACTCTAGAAACCAAAGCACCTGATTTATTATCGTCAAAAAAGCTTACTGGTAGTGTAAGTAATTTTTTTTGAACTTTTGCACGTAAAACAGAAATTAAATGCTGCGCCTCTACGCTTAAAACCCGAGTTAAAGAAAATGAACTTATTGACTGAAATAACAGGGCAGAACAAACAACGATCAATAATACAATAAGAGCGTCAGTATCCTTAGATGGAATTACTTCATCAATAAGGTTTTTGCTCGCATACGGCAACACTAATCCTGAAATACTTCTAAAAATTATTAAAACTAATCCAAAAGAGACTACTCTCCTTCTGGGCCAGATAAATTCTTTAAAAGCCCAATTAAACGAGACTTTTTTATTATTCACATTTTTATTTATTAATTAAACTTAATCGAGAAATATCTAGTTTAGATTAGTTATTTTTTGGACCAACCCATCTTCCCAACCCAAAGTTTCTATATTACAACTAATTGAGGCCTGTTCATAAAAATATTGACGTTCAAAAAGATGCTTTGCAATAAACTCTGGAAGATCCTTCTTCTGCACGCCTCTTAATAATGGTCGTGTAACACCATCTTCTTTGCTCAGGTACTTAACAAGAGTAGGGATTTTTGCCCTTAAATAAACTGTTACTCCATTGGAATTCATCCAGTTCATATTATCATAAAAACATGGAGTTCCGCCGCCCATAGAAACAACACCAAAATTGACATTTAAGAGCCGCAATTGTTTATTTTCCATTTTCCGAAAGGATATTTCACCCTCTGAATTAAAGATTTCTTCAATAGTATTTCCATAAGTCTGAGAAATAAGATCATCAAGATCATGGTGACTACAATTTAGAGATTCGCTCAAAACCTTTGCCAGCCTGGACTTACCTGACCCCATGTAGCCAATAATGAATATCGGTTTTTGCATCCTTTAAATTATTACTTAAATAGACATTATCGCAACAATTAAATTAAAGTTTCTATCTATATTTGCAGCCTCGTTTGAAAAAATGAAGACTCGATAGCTCAGCTGGTAGAGCAATACACTTTTAATGTATGGGTCCTGGGTTCGAGCCCCAGTCGGGTCACAATATTTCAATTGCCCTGGTGGTGAAATTGGTAGACACGCCACCTTGAGGGGGTGGTGACCTTTGGTTGTGCTGGTTCGAGTCCAGTTCAGGGCACTAAATAAATTTCATTCAATACTAAAAAATATATTTAAGTAAATTTTTTAGTTTATATCTGAACCTTACATAGTCTTATTGCGTTCTGTAACCATAATGAAAACATACTTTTTCGGATTAGTCCTTTTTCTCTTTTTATCCCAATGTCAGTCTCAAACTACAACCAGCATGTCTGATTTCAAACCTGAAATATCAAAGAATGAATCTCAATGGAAGCAGGATTTGAGCCCTGAAAGATTCCGAATTCTTCGTCAAAGGGGAACTGAATATCCTGGAACTGGTGAATATGACCAGCACTTTGAAATCGGTACTTACAGCTGCGCTGGATGCGGTTCTGAATTATTCACTTCGGATTCAAAATTTGATGCACATTGTGGATGGCCGAGTTTTGATAAAGAAATTATTAAAGGATCTATAACTGAGATTCGAGACTTTAGCGCAGGCATGGTTCGCACGGAAATTCTTTGTACCAAATGCGGAGGTCATCTTGGTCATGTATTTAATGACGGCCCTACAGAAACTAAATTGAGGTATTGCGTTAATAGTCTGAGCATGTCCTTTGAAAGGAAAGACTAATAGTTTAATTCATTTCTCTTTATTTAAATAAAGTATTGATTTATAAGTGAATAGGCTCATCATTCTGGTCGTAAGTCAAAACAATTAAGGTGGCTAACTCATTTTTTTTAAAGGACTTGTATAACGACTTCCAAAACCTATATTTGCACCCCTCCGGGAGATTAGCTCAGCTGGTTCAGAGCACCTCGTTTACACCGAGGGGGTCGGGGGTTCGAACCCCTCATCTCCCACTAAAGCGGAATCTATCTCGTTATGAGTTAAGATTCCGTTTTTTTTTAATTATGTTCCAAAATAAAAATGAAAACAAAATTAGTTTCACCATTTATGGATGTATTCATCTATTGATAGGTGCTTTTTTATGGGTTCAAGCTGTAATCGCTGGAAAGACAGGCATTCTTGCAGAACAACTCGCGAAAAAAGCTCCTGGACAAGAATTAACCGATGGGATTTATTTGGTTCTAGCAAGTACAGTAGACACTGTTGGAGCATTCAATATTTGAATTCTAAATAGAAATTATACTATCACTTGACTCTCAGACCTATAATCTCTAATAATGACTCTAATTTTAATCATTGTCGGATAACCTTCAAATAATGAACTTGTAAATCATTTATCATTATGGCGATAAAGTAATGTCCCTTTGGTAGGTCTTTAGGAGGACTCCAATGCACAGAATATTTCTCAGGGTCTAATATTCTTTCATCAAGAGTAGCCACTACCCGACCTCCAATGTCATATATCGATATATTAACTTTTGCCTTTTGAAAAACGCCATAATTAATTTCAAGATGATCAGTAAATGGATTGGGAGTTGCATTGTAAATAATTCCTTTATCAAGATGAATATTGTTTGTCCCAATGGAAACTCCATTGCCATCTATTATAATATCCCAAACCCCTTCAAGATCTCCATTAGAGTTTGTGATTAATGGAATGATACGGTCAGTAGCATCATATGACCCACTAGTAATTGAAGCAGCAGCATCAGAAGGTATATAGGGATCTCCTTGAAAATAAAGTTGAGTTATTAATGTGCTAAAACCTGGAGGTGTTATTTTAAAATGAATATGTGATGGTCGAAAAGTAGATCCATTAAGGTAATATCCTGGTTTTACCGTCTCAAACAAATAAAACCCTTGACTATTTGTTGTTGTCTTTCCTCTCAAATTATACCCAAGGTTATCATATTGGCCAGCATTATTAGCTTGCCAGACATCAATTTCTGTATTTGGAATAACTTCTGAGCAGTCCAAATTATACACCTGACCACTAATAATAATTCGTGTACCAACTTCGTTGACACCTGAAAGCTTGTCATTCTGAATAGTTGGTGCGTTTGCAGTGTAAAAAGGCCCTTGTCCAAATGCGTCTTCAGTAGATTCATCACATGTACTAGTCAAATCCTCTTCGTCCATAGAAACTTTTAGATTCGAAGCTTTAAGAATATTTGGGATAGCTGCAACTGACAGCAAAGACAAAGCGGTGTTTTTTAAAAATTGCCTTCGATTTTCGTTTCCCGGTTTCTTCATAGATCCAACTTACTCAAATTTTGGGACAAATTAAATAATTATGACATCTTTAAATAAGAGAATATTTTGATAATGAAAAAAAGCTATTGAAGATATTTAAAGAGTTTTTAAAATATTATTTTCTCGGATATTTATTTAGACCTATTTAGTCTGCATTTTTGACTACAGTATTTAACATCATCCCAATTTTTTTTCCATTTTTTTCTCCAATTAAAAGGTCGGTTACAAACGATACAGGTTTTTGAGGGTAAATTTTTAGGCATTCTTCTGAAAAATTTCTTTTTTCGCTTTCTTCCAAAATGAGAAGAAAGAAGAATGATAACCTTTTATGGAGCTCATCCACTCTCTTTGATCCTGAATCCCCTTATAGTTTTTATTAAGTGGATGTTCCTTAAAAACAACTTGCGACTCCCCAATTGGCAATTGATTAAATTCACCTACAAAGACTTTTATACCATCGATATTTCTAGCTAGGGAAAGCATGAAATTCATTGCTTTTTCCCCTATTGGATATTTACCAAAAACACTGGGTTCAATAAGTAGGACCCTATGATATTTAGATTCTTTTCTCCAGTTTGGGTCTAGATTGTAATAATTATAGACACAAACACTTCGCCCATCATTGATATCAAAGGTTTCAAATTCCGGATATGTTATTTCAAAATCAAATTTGGATAAATCTCTTAGCTCCTCTGGTTGTGAGATTAAACTCAATTTTTGATAATCTACATCTAGATATGAACCTTTTTGATTGGTACGTGTATACTTATTGATATTTTCTTGATTTGCGATATAGTTTTTATTGCTGTTTGCTCCCGCCACCCACTGCCAACTTAAAGCATTAGATGCCCAATCCCCATCTAATAAATGATAATACATCCATTTAGCTGGAACTTTCCAATGATTCTTTGCCACATTAGTACTTAGTGCCGCAACATACATTCTAAGGTGGTTATGCATATAACCTGTTCGATAAAGCTCATTAATCTGGAAATCAATAGCTTCAATACCCGTATTTGCATTTACTATACTTTCAGAGACACCATAACCAATTACATCTTTTTGGCGATGTTTAATCTCAATATCAATATTCTTTTCTTGCCAAACTCTCTGCCAATAGTCTCTCCAAGCTAACTCTTGTATCATTTTTTCTATTTTACCCAAATCAAAACCCCTCTTAATGAGACTATCAAGAACCTGGCGTGTTGATAGAACGCCTCTTGATATATAAGGTGATAATCTGGTAACCTCTCCGTCTATATAGTTTCTGTTAAACCCATATTCAATGGGCTTAATACTATTTAACTGCTCCAATAAAACTTTGTAATCAGTTTGCATAAATATTAAATTGCTGTGTTCATAGAATTATAAATAAACATATTAAAGACTAAGTATCGTAGATTTATTTACTGCAAAAATAAAAGACCATAAATAGAAAATGCATGAATTCTAAAAAATGGAAATTTTTTCTTCTGGGACTTTGTTTATTGACCTCAAGCCTTCTTTACTCTCAAGACTCTTCTGACTCTTATTCGGAATTAATAGTAGTTAGTTGGAATATCCAAATGCTGCCGAATAATTTTTCTTTTCTATCTAAGTTTTTAAGAAAAAAGCAAAACATTAGAGCGCCCTGGATAATAAATCACTGCATTAATAACAATTTTGATATTATTGTCTTTCAAGAAGTATTTGACCTGAATATTCGAAGAAAATTAATGAAAGAACTCAAAAGCTCATATCCATACCAAGTAATGCCCTTCAAGGGCAATAAGGCATTCGTAAGTAACGGGATTCTAATAATAAGTAAAGTTCCTCTTAAATATATTGACCATATTATATTTAAGCCTGGAGTCACTGCAGATAAGTTTGCAGCAAAAGGGTGTACGTTGGTGGAAGCGCAAAAAGATGGATCTAAAATTCAAATCGCAGGAACCCATTTACAGGCAGGGAAATCGGAAAAAGCACAAATTCAACGTGACATGCAATACTCTGATATTCATAGACTCCTTGAGCAAAATAAAAAACAAACTGTACCGGTTATCTTACTTGGAGATTTGAATACAAAAAAATCAAATTCTAAGGATTATTCAAAAATGCTAGAAACCATTTCTATGAACGATCCCACAATAAATAAAAAAAAATTATACACTTTTGATTCTAATAATTACTGGAACAATAATGCTTCCTCTTCCCAACTAGATTATATATTGATTCAGTGTCGCAAAACAGATTCTAAAATTGTCAATACTAAAATACTCAAACCGAAATTTATGTTTAAAGAAAATCAAATTGACCTAGCTGATCACTATGCTATCTCTGCCAAGATAATTTTCACAAACAATTAGGACGAATCTCTAGGCTAAACCTATCTCTTTTAATCTCTGTTGCAAATATTCACCAGCGGTAATATCATCGAAAGCCTTGGGATTGTTTTCAGAAATACACATTTCTAGACAATTCAGTGGCATCCTTTCATCCGGGTGAACAAAAAATGGCATGGAAAACCTCGGAAGATGAAGTCTTTCCTGAGGAGGATTTACTACTCGATGAGTGGTTGAGCGCATGATATTATTTGTTAATCGCTGCAGCATGTCTCCAACATTGATAACCAATGCATCACTTGTGACGTGAATGGGAAGCCAATCACCTTCCTTGTTGAGTAGCTCCAATCCTTCTGCTGATGCACCCATGAGAAGGGTTATCAAATTAATGTCTTCATGGGCAGCCGCACGAATTCCTTTGGGGCTTGAATGAGTTTGCCCGGGATAGTGAATGGCCCTAAATATTGAATGACCTTGATCTAAATAAGATTCAAAAAAACCTTGCGGAAGAGAAAGGTGCAATGCAATTGCTCTCATCAGATTTTGTCCAATTTTTTCGAGTTTATTATATGCATTTGAAACGGCACTATCCATCTCTGATATATGCGAAACCAATACATTTTTATCAAGCCCTCTTTCTACAGCGTTCATTGGACCCCATTGAAAAAACTCTTTTAAATCTGGCCTCGTTTCTCCTTTTGCGTGCTCAACTCCAAAAGGAGTGAAGCCTCTTTGGCCTTTAGCAGTAGGAACATGAGATTTCATTTTTGAAGAATCGCTCTGATTGAAAAAGTCTTTTATTACTTTTTGTAATAACTCACGGTCTTTGTTTGTGAAATCATGACCTTCAATTGCTGCAAATCCAATTGTCTCGAATGCTTCACCAAGGTCTGACACAAAGTTATTCCGATCAATGTCAGATCCTTTTGTGAATTTATTTAGATTAATTGTCTTTAAATTCATAATGACAAAGATAATAGGATTGTTTCGTTAATGATTGTACCCCACCTTTGTCTCCTAACCTAATAGCAAAATGGCCTTCTACTCTAATCTTTCTAAAAAAGATGCGATTAATCACTATAAAAGCTTATTCATCCCTCGCGCTGTTGAGGACCGAATGCTTTTAGCTTTGAGACAAGGTGTTATTTCGAAATGGTTTTCAAGCTACGGTCAAGAAGTTGTTTCAGTAGCCAATACTATAGCTATGCATGAAGATGAGTGGATTTGCACGATGCACAGGAACCTAGGAGTTTTTACCTCACGCAATGTCCCCTTACTTAAGTTATTCTCTCAATTTCAAGGAAAAGCTACTGGATTCACAAAAGGGCGTGATCGTTCGTTTCATTTTGGCAGTCAGGAACATAAGATATTTGGAATGATTAGTCATTTGGGAGCCCAAATGGGAGTAGCTGATGGATTAGCGCTGGCCAGGAAATTGAAAAATGAAAAAAAATGTGTTTTGGTTTTCACAGGTGATGGCGGAGCTTCTCAAGGAGATTTCCATGAAGCCTTGAATGTTGCATCAGTATGGAGCCTTCCTGTTCTTTTTGTAATTGAAAACAATCAATGGGGACTTTCAACCCCTTCTAATGAACAATTTAATTTTGATTCATTTACTGTGAAAGGAGATTCCTTTGGAATTGAAGCTTACAGCGTAGACGGTAACGATTTTGCCAAGACTCTTGAGATATCAAAAAAACTAACTTCAACAATACGTAAAAACCCAAGGCCCATTATACTGGAATGTAAAACTTTTAGAATTAGAGGACATGAAGAGGCTTCTGGGACAAAGTATTACCCAGACGGCTTGATAGATTCATGGAAACTAAAAGATCCAATTCTAACATTTCGGCAAAACTTAATTTCAAATGAAATTTTATCTCAAAAAGAGATAGATGAAATAGAAAAATCCATTAATAAAAACGTTTTAGATAATCTTCAATCTGCATTAAAAGAACCCAATGCTGAATTCAATCTTGAAAACGAACTTAGAGATGTATTTGATAATAATCAATATGAATCCTCTGATAATAAGTCAGCAGGAAATATCAAAAACATGCGTTTTATAGATGCTATACACTCAGGCTTAGAGCAAGCATTGATGGAGCATGATAATTTGATCTTCATGGGGCAAGATATAGCGAATTATGGTGGTGTTTTTAAAGCTACAGATTCTTTTATAGAGCGTTTCGGAAAAGATAGGGTAATGAATACACCCTTGTGCGAATCGGCAATTGTAGGAACAGGCGTAGGTCTCTCGGTTATGGGGATGAAAACAATGATTGAAATGCAGTTTTCTGATTTTGTCTCCGAAGCGATGACTCAAATATGCAACCAAGCTGCAAAGCTATATTACCGATGGGGACAAAATGTTGATATGGTAATCAGAATGCCCACCGGTGCCGGTGTTAACGCTGGACCTTTCCATTCCCAAAGCACAGAATCGTGGTTCACCAGAATTCCCGGACTTAAAGTAGTTTATCCATCAAATGCCTATGATGCAAAAGGATTGTTACTTCAAGCTTTTGAAGACCCAAACCCCGTATTATTTTTCGAGCATAAAGCCCTTTACAGGTCGCAAGATAACGAGGTTCCTGAAGGTTATTATACAATACCGTTTGGTAAAGCCAACCTATTAGCAAAGGGAGAACAAATAACCATAGTGAGTTACGGACTAGGAATTCGATGGGTACAAGATTGGATGTTAAAAAATCCTGAAGTCTCAGTTGATTTAATTGATCTTAGAACTTTTGTACCCTTAGACTCGGATACAATTATCGATTCAGTCAAAAAGACTGGACGCTGCGTAATAGTTCAAGAAGATACTTTTAGAGGGAGTATTGGTAATGATATTTCTCAAATAATACAATCAAAATGCTTCAACTATTTGGATGCACCGGTGAAAGTTGCAGCCAGTATTGATACACCAATACCTTTTGCCGCAGAGCTTGAAAAAGGATATTTAGCCAATAGATATATGGATGAAATTCTCAGAAAAACCCTTAATTTCTAAAACTGTCAAGATTTTTTTATTAAAACCACTTTGAATAGTTGTTTATAATAAAACAGGCATAAAGAGATATTTAAAGCCAGAAGTATACCAGTTTCAATGTTTTCTCCAATTCTATTATCAAAAAAAACATGCATTCCGAATATGTTAAAAATTATTGGAAGCAGTAATAAAAGGCCTAAGAGTCTTGTCTTTGGTATTATCATGAGAATACCTGCAAAAATCTGAAAAAATGCTATCATTCGTAAAAACCCTGACTGCCGAAATGTATTCATTGTGATCTTGTATCCAACTGGGGCTTCATATGAATTTTTCTCAATTATTGTATTCACAATTTCGTCTTTCGATATATCTTTCAGCTTAATTGGTATTTTATCAAATCCTTTATAAATAAAGAAAAAAGCTAAAACTAGCGTTAAAGATGTGTGAATGACTGTTTTCATAGTTGATATTTGTAATTGGTGTCTCCCCCGCTCCTATTGATCATTATAATTTGTCACTTTGAGGGACTTCAAAAGCGGTTTAACAAGGTTTCTAAAAGGATTTAATAAGTTGTTTACAAAAGAATCATAGTTAGAGTTACTCGTACCGATCCCGAATTTAATTTTTCCTACCGCATTCGATAAAATAAGAGAGCCAAGTATCCAGTCCCATATCGCTAATTTCGATCCCAGATTTTTATTAAAATGGTCAGGGTTGTCACTATGGTGTATTTGATGTTGAAAAGGACTTATGAATAAGTATTCCATAAATCTCGGATATTTTAATTTGACATGAGAATGTCTAAGATTTGCCCCAAGAAAAAGAAATACAAAATGAAATACATTCACACCTAAAAAAACCATCTTATCGATTTGATGTGCTGATAAATAATCGAACAAACCAGTAATCAATCCAAATACTAAAATGCTTCGAATATTGTTAATCATTAATTCAATAGGATGAATCCTATACTGAGTTAATGGATTTAATGTAGTTGCAGAATGATGTATTTTATGAAATTCCCAAAGAATAGGAATTCGGTGCATACCAAGGTGGATAATGTAACTCGAAAGATCGTTTACGACTGTTAAAGCAATGGTATAAAGTAATAACGTTTGACCCATACCCAGCGTGTATTTCGGAAATCCAAAGCTAACTAAGAAAAATTCATTGGCGTAAAACGCCAAATAAAAGCCAAAAATAACAAAGGGTCCGATAAAGATTATTTTTATCAAAGAATTAAAACCAAACATGGAATAGTCAATTAATGCGGACTTACTGAGCCAAATTTTTCTTGGAAAAAGATATTTAAGAAATGATGATTTTACACTGGTCGTTCGAAAAACCCAATAAGCAATGATCATCGATGAAGCCAAATACATTAGGTTTATCCGTTTTCCAGGATTGGTGAAATACGAAATAGCTAAAGTTAATGTCTGCTCAAGTATAACATAACTCTCTTTTAAAAGCTCAAAAACCATTTGGCAAATATCGTAAAATTATTTTTATTTAGACTAAGTCCAAATAAAAATAGTGTTGTAACTTCGCGATATTAATAGAAATTCAATCAAATGAAGAAATTCAATATTTTCAATATAGCATCTCTTTCCGCAGTAATAGTGATGTCTTCATGCGAAACTGATGTAACAGAGCCTTGCACTGTCAATGCTCCAGCGGATTATTCTTTTTCAGTAGATGGTTCCTCGACAGTTGCATATTCAGGTCAAACTGCGAGACTTCAAATGGCCAATGAATTGGGAAGTGCTCTTTCTGATCCAGCAACTACCGAAGCTGCATTAAACGGAATGTTTAACCACCAGGCTGGAGGAATGGACTTTGCGGGTTCGGGCTTGAATGCGTCAAGCAAACAGATCAGAAACAAGACGGCAAATTATTCAACAGCCTCTAACCAAGCTCATATTCATGAACATTTTGAAGAATGGTTTGAGGACTACGCTACAAATGTTGCTCCTGCTATTGCTGCTTCAACTCCTGCCGCTTCTGGTACTGCAGGTATGGCTGGGAATCGTGAATTAAGCGCTAAAGGTTTCGAATACGATCAATTCGTAGCAAAAAGCTTAATTGGAGCTATGTGCCTTGACCAAATAGTTAATGGGTATTTGAGTGCTACTAAAATTGGTGATGCCGTAGATAATGTGACACGTGACCCAAATGAAGACCAGAACGCAACAGCAATGGAGCATCACTGGGATGAAGGATTTGGTTATGTATATGGCGTTGATTCTGATATTTCCACTCCCGAGATTGATACTGATGGCCTTCTTGGAAAATACCTTAATAAGTACGAAGATCACCGAGCGACTGTATACAATGCATTTAAGCTAGGAAGGCAGGCAATCGTAGATAATTGTTCTGAAGTAAGAGATGAGCAAACTCAGATAATCAAAGAAACACTATCCAAAGTAGTTGCCTTGAGAGCTGAATCCTATCTTAGAGAAGCTGCAGCTGCGGATGCCTTATCTCCGGATTACTTTCATGCTCTTTCTGAGGGATATGGCTTTATTTTAAGTTTACAATTTACTCATACAGCTGATGGAACACCTTATTTTGACCATGAAGCTGTTGATGCGATGATCGTAAGTCTTGAAGCTGGAAATGGTTTCTGGGATAGAACTCCTGCAGAACTAATTACAATGGCAGATAATATTAATACAGTTACTGGACTTTAAAATCGACTGTCCAAAAATTTAATTAACCATTGGAGGGAGGACAATCGTGTCCTCCTTCTTCTTTTTAAATTCGATATGAAGATTCCCTATTTATTTATTTTTACAATTCTACTTTTCTCGTGCAATGGACCTAACCCAATTGTTGACCAAGACAATTATGATAGAACCATTCTACTTGAAAACATTACAAAAAATATAATAACCCCGAGTATTGAGAGTTTCCAAATTGCGCTACTAGACTTAAATAATGCTGCAGACAGCTTCAATAGCATTCAAAATCAAATTAACTTTTCTAAGCTAAAAAAGTCTTGGGAACAAGCTTATATAAAATGGCAGCATGTAGAAATGTATGAAATTGGAAAGGCTGAAGAAATGGATTTCGCAAAAAGTATGAATACATACCCTACCAATACTACAATCATAAACAATAATATTAATAGCGCTCAATACAATCTGAGCGATGCAACATGGCCGAGCTGGTCCGCTCAAGGACTCCCTGCACTGGACTACATGCTATACGGATTAGACAATGATTCCAATATCGTTTTAGGTTATTATTCTGGGAATGAGGGGTCAAAGTATCTAAGCTACCTCAACGCATTAATAGCGAAAATGATACTCAACACAAACGAAGTCCAGAATTATTGGGCCAGTAATAGTGATGCTTTTATCAATTCTCCGGGAAATACGGCAAATTCTAATCTGAACCTGTTAACAAATGATTTTATCTATTATTTCGAAAAAGGACTTAGAGCAAATAAAATAGGAATACCCTGCGGCAGATGGGATAACTATCAACCATATGAGAAAGGTGTAGAAGCATACTACCGTAAAAATTTATCTAAACGACTTTCATTAGAATCACTAAACGCTTGCAAAAAATTTTTCTCAGGTGTTCATCACGTCAATAACCAGAGCGGGGAATCATATATTGATTATCTACTTTACAAATCTGGCAATAACAACCTTAGCGAAAATATAATTAACCAAATGAATGAATCAGAGTTGGCATTAGAAAATCTAAATGATGATTTCATACAACAATTGTCATCGGATAACCTTCCGATGATGGAAGCATATGATGAATTACAAAGGGTTGTTGTTCTACTGAAAACAGACTTACTCATAAATCTTTCCATCACTGTTGACTATGTGGATGCAGATGGAGATTAAACAATCTTACAATCCATTTTAAATAAAGCTGATGAATACAAGAAAGCTACTTCTTACTGTATTCATGGTCTTTTATTGCCTATCCATTAAAGTTTATTCTCAGGATATATTTTTATCAGGGAAATTTATAGATAAGGCTGATTATTCAGCAATTCCTAATGTTAAAATATATGACCAAACAGAAAAATTGATATCTGTTTCCGACTCAAAAGGCAGGTTTTCAATGGGCTCATCTTCACGAATAATCAAATTGGCATTTCTTCGAAATGGCTACAAACCCTTAACCAAAAGATTTGTCCTCAAGGATTCTATATTTCTAGAGATAGAGATGGAAGCAACATCAATAAACTTAAAAGAAGTTGTTGTTTCATCTAAAGAAACAGACCCATTTACTCTAAAAACACTTAAAGATATTGAGGGAACATCCATTTATGCTGGAAAAAAAACGGAGGTGGTTGTTCTTGATAACACCAATGCTAGTTTAGCCCTTAACAACGCGAGACAAATTTATAATCGAGTCTCAGGGTTAAATATTTATCAAAATGATGATGCTGGTCTGCAGTTAAATATTGGAGGTCGGGGGTTAGACCCAAATCGCACCAGTAATTTTAATACCAGGCAAAATGGATACGACATAAGTGCTGACGTATTGGGATATCCTGAAAGTTATTATACTCCTCCTGCTGAAGGACTGGAGAGAATTGAAATTGTTCGCGGATCAGCATCTTTACAATATGGAACTCAATTTGGGGGTCTCATAAATTTCGTAACTAAAAAACCTTCAAAACTTAAAGGCAGTAGATACAAGCAAAGATTGACAACTGGAAGCAATGGATTAGTAAGCAGTTTTACCAGTATTGATGCTGCACAGAAAAAAATAAGTTTTTATTCTTTCTTTAATTATAAAAGAGGAAATGGATTCAGAATAAATAGCGATTTCGAATCAAAGAATATTTTTTTTCATGTGAATTATGATATTAACAATAAATTAAGCTCATCTATAGAATTTACTGGCCTCAGTTATCTCGCGCAACAGGCGGGGGGACTAAACGATCAAATGTTCATTGAAGATCCATTGCAATCCAATAGACCCAGGAATTGGTTCAAAGTTAATTGGCTGCTCTATAACTACAAATTAAACTACAGACCATCTAAAAACTTAACTCACAGCTTAAATTTATTTGCACTCGATGCAGAGAGAAGCGCTTTAGGCTATAGATCCAATCGCGTTGGACAAGCGGACCCAATGTTTGAAAGAGATCTTATACATGGTGACTTTAACAATTTTGGATTTGAATACAAAATACTTTCAAAAAAGAAAATGTTTAAATTAAGAAATGCAAGTTTATTGGGAATAAAATTTTATGAATCCAATAACAAAAATGAGCAGGGGCCGGGTTCAGATGGGATAGATGCAAATTTTAATTTTCAATATGAGGACTTTCCAAATTACACGAATCAATCAAGCTATAATTATCCTAATATGAATTTTTCCTTTTTTGGAGAAAATGTCTTTTATATAGATGAAAAAACATCTATTACCCCTGGCTTTAGATTTGAGTTCATAGATACCAGAAGTAATGGAAGCTATTCAAAAATGTTATTTGACGGAGCGAACAACCTAATATTCGATACATTAATTTATAATCAAGATCGAAACACAAGAAACTTCACGATTTTTGGGTTAGGCATTTCTCATAAAAAGAGCAAAAAAATAGAGCTATACGGCAATATTTCACAAAATTACAGATCTGTAACCTTTGCGGATATGAGTATAGTAAATCCAGCATTTATAATCAGTCCAGACCTGGAAGACGAAAAGGGCTACACATCAAACTTTGGAATAAAGGGAACATACAAGCAATCCATATCTTACAATATTAATTATTTCTATTTATCATATCAACAAAGAATCGGATTTATTCAAAAGCTCCAAACAGATGGAAATGTTAAAAGCGAGAGAAGAAATATTGGTGATGCTCAAATTTCAGGAATTGAATCCCTTTTTGAATTTAATTTATTCGATATCTTAACTCAACAAACTAAATTTATTTTTTTCATAAACGCCGCATTTATAAGATCTCAATATACTTCGTCCGATCAAAATGGTATCGTAGGTAACGATGTGGAATTTATTCCAAAAACAAATCTAAAGACAGGACTGAATTTTAAATTCAAAAGTCTTTACTCAAACATACAGTTAAGTTATGTAAGTGAGCAGTTCACAGATGCTACAAACGCGATAGCCAGTAACCTTAGCGGAGTAAATGGGGTCATTCCCAGTTATAAAGTGCTGGACTTAAACTTAGTGTATAAAACGAAAAAATATTCTATCGAATCAGGAATAAATAATCTTCTTAATAATTCCTACTTTACAAGAAGGGCCTCGGGTTATCCCGGCCCAGGAATAATACCATCTCCAAGAAGAAATTACTATTTAACTTTGGAAATTAATTTTTAGTGAATCAATAGTTCATATCCTATATTGGGATTGAAAAAAGTAACTTCCCATTATTATTTAAACTAAGTTCAAATGACTTTTAGGATCGATATTGTGAGTCTGCTACCAGAGATAATGGCTAGTCCATTTAGCTCAAGCATTTTAAAACGTGCCCAACAAAAAGATCTGGTAGAAGTTCACATGCATGATTTACGTGAGTTCGGGGAGGGGAAACACAAACAGGTTGATGATTACGCCTTTGGTGGAGGCGCTGGAATGGTCATGCTTGCAAAACCAATATTTGAATGCATTGAAAAATTAAAAAGTCAGAGAGATTATGATGCTGTCATTTATACTACTCCAGATGGGGAAACATTTAACCAAAAGTTGGCAAATAAATTATCGTTAAAAAAAAATATCATTATTCTTTGCGGCCATTATAAAGGCATTGATCAGCGCGTTAGAGACGCTTTAATAACTCATGAGATAAGCATTGGAGACTATGTGTTAAGTGGTGGAGAACTTGCGGCAACTGTAATATCAGACGCCTTAATTCGTCTAGTTCCAGGGGTTTTAAATGATGGCGCAAGTGCGTTGACAGATTCATTTCAAGACGATCTACTCGCCCCTCCCATATATACTCGGCCATCTGAATTTCGAGGAATGAACGTTCCTGACGTATTATTAAGTGGAGACACTAAAAAAATTGACAATTGGAAGAATGAACAGGCTATGAATAATACAAAGTCTCGTAGACCGGATCTTTTAGAGGAATAATTTTTTATATTATAATCTGATTTTTACTACATTTGCGCACTTGATTTAAGTTTTCATCTAAAATCGAGTAATAGCGATACCAACCTCTGATCAAAGAGATGTATGTTGACTATCGGTGAACGATAAAAACGCTAAAGAACTATGGACCTTATAAAGTATGTCCAAGACAAGTTTGTAGAGTCGAAAGACTTCCCGGAATTTGGTGCCGGAGACACAGTAACAGTTTACTACAAAATTCGTGAAGGTGAAAAAACCCGTACACAGTTTTTCCGTGGAGATGTATTGCAGCGAAGCGGAGCTGGTGTAACGGAAACTTTTACTATTAGAAAGATGTCAGGTAATGTTGGTGTTGAGAGAATTTTTCCAGTAAACATGCCAAATCTTGAAAAAATAGAAGTTAATAAGCATGGTAAAGTTCGCCGTGCAAGAATTTTCTATCAACGAGAGCGAACCGGTAAATCTGCTCGAATTAAGGAAAGAAGAGTTTAATCAATTTTTACGAAATTATTAAGCAAAAAAAACGTCTAGACATAGGCGTTTTTTTATATACTTAAAATAATAAATACCGTTCTTCTATTTTTTGATCTTCCTATTTCAGTATCGTTTGAATCTAAAGGATATTTATCCCCAAAACCTTGATAAGATATTTGTTGAGAATCCACTCCAGAGTTAATTAAAAAATCAAAAACAGCTTTAGACCTGTTATCGGATAAAAGTAAATTATCTTCAGAGTATCCAATATTATCTGTGTGGCCTTGCAATTCAACAATCAATGCGGGGTGGCTCTTAAAATATCTTGCAAATGATTTTAGGGCTTGCTCATCTTTCTTGGACAAGACATAACTATTTGACTCAAAAAGAACAGAATAAAGATTAAAAGATTCACCAATCTCTAATTTCTTTGCTGAAAGATCGGGAATGACATAGTCATTCTGACTTTTGTCTAATCGGACACGAGTTGATGTATAACCAATATCTTGACTCTCAATTGAGAATAAATAATCTTGAGCGTCTCCATTACTTAATACTGCAGTGTATTTTCCGGTTTTTCTATCAACCCTAACCCTAGACACTTTTTTAGTTGACAAATTCTCAATACGAAGTTGGAAGTCTTTTGAAAAATTATGTGCCCCATTAATCTGCCCCTGAACAAAAGCCACATTATCAGGTAAATGTTTTTCGGGAATTGAAAATTGAAAAAAATCATAACTAGAAGAAACTGATAAGTCTCCTATTTCTTCATTACTAGAAAAATATGCAATCGGTCTTCGAGCAGAGACTGCAAAGCCGACTTGAGCATTTGAATTATTAATAGGATATCCCAAATTCATTGGCAAATCTCCCTTGTAAAGACTTACAACAAATACATCAAAATCTCCAAGGCCCAAATGGCCATTTGATGAAAAGAATAAATGCTCATTGTCAGCATGAATAAATGGAGATTTCTCATCGCCAGACGTGTTTATTCTTGGGCCAAGATTAACTAATTCGCCCCAAACACCATTGGAATCTATATTGACAGAATATAGATCTAATCCACCATAGCCCCCTTCCCTATCTGAAGAAAAAATAATTCGGTCACCATTTGCTGAGAATGAAGGCTGGGCTTCCCAAGTATTCTTTTTGTTAATAATATCTAATGATTGAAATTCAGACCACTGGTCATCATATTTATCAATTATGAATATGTCGCAATTCCTATATCCATTTGTCAGTAATTCACATGATGTTATTGCCATACTGCGGTTGTCGGCTGTCAAAGTTGGACCCCCTTCATTAAATCCTTGGTTAAATGGATATGGTAAAGAATAAAATTTAGAGTTTTTATTTGTTGATAATTGACAGAATTCTTCTCTAAAACGTTTTACCGGCGCCGGCCCCATTTTGAAATCAAGATATTTATATCTCCTTGTAAAATACCACGAAGACTCATCAGGTGATAGAATTCCAAGAAACTCATCTGCATCTGTCGACAAACCCTCTATTCTCTCGGGCTCAAAAGAAACAGGGTTGTTAATTAAAGAGTCTCTAAAATCCCATGTAGATATTTTTTTCTTCACCTCGTTTTTGTACGACAACAATCTATTATCAAGTTTTAAGTACTCCTCAAATTTTGATTTTGATTCTTCTAAAAAACCCAATTCTTCTAAAACAGAACCCCATTTATAAAGAATCATTGGAGAATACAGCGGACATCTCGAATAAATCTCAGCATACCCCGACAAGGACTCTGATAAACGCCCTTCTAATAAATCTAGTTCAGACCTCAGGTATAAAGAATTTAATTCTTGTCCCTTTGGTTTTCTATCAATTGCTGATAAATAAACCTTGGCCATAATTAAATCCCCATCGATTAAAGCTCTTTGTGCTAATGTTGCCTGCTTTGAGAAGCCTAAATATTCAGGACAATTATTTACATCAATTTGCCCAAACAAAGAATAAGCCTGAAATATGAGTATCAATAGCAGAAATCGACATAAGTGACCCATTCTGTTTTAAAGCTATTTTATAGATTGTATTTGCTGATACAAATAAAAATCAGCAAGCACCAATGAGGCCATTGCCTCTATAATAGGAACTGCTCTTGGCAGCACCACGGGGTCATGTCTCCCTTCAATATTTATATTAATGGAGTCACCATTTTCATTGATGGTTTTTTGCTTCATCTTTATA